>JAABUP010000025.1_pt1 | contig 335191 bp, 544 predicted proteins | sample 5559201 | NCBI WGS metagenome assembly JAABUP01 (sample SAMN10711887, study PRJNA513373) | rock metagenome | isolation source: Antarctica rocks | place: Antarctica
TCCCGAGCTCTCTTGTCCCGGCTCTACCCCCCCTATCCTCCCCCGCCCAAGGCTGGCGAAAGAAGCTGACGAGATGGGAGTAGCAATGTCGAGCGAGCGCAGCGATCGTATCAGGAGTGTATCAACCTCGACCCCACAAACGCCACTGCCTTTGCATCCTTGGCCATGCTCGCCCAACTACGTGGAGACGTCCGCACCGCAATCCGACTATACCACTCCGCGCTGTCCCTCGGTCCTCAGGACCCCATGGCGACTGTCTTGCTCGAAATGGCTTTGAAAGAGCAAATTGAGACGCTCGATCCCACGACCTTACCTGGCCTTCCGAGTACGCTTGGCTCGCGGGAGCTCGATCCTTTCGCCGTGCCCAAGGTTTGCGATATGAGCTGGGCGACTCTGCATCGCTGACGCGTGATCTAGGGAAATCCATCTTTTGGTCCACTCCCGATTGAGATCGACCCGGCTTCGCTGGAAGAAGCGGGAGGGGAGAGTATCATCCACCCGGCCGGCCCAACACCGCTACTTACCACAGAGGGCCGAATGGTGGATGAGTTGGGTGGTGAGCGGAGCATGCGTCGAAGGGGACGGATAGGTGGAGTCATTGGAGAAACAGATGGCGGGGAGACAGGAGGTGGGAATGAGCAGATGGAGGAGGGCGAAGGGAGCACGATGGACATCGAAGATGATTAGGCATCAAGGGGGAGGGAAGAGGAGGGGAGATGGTGAGGGTTAGGCGGGGTGAAGAGAAGTGGGTGCTCCGGCGATGCTCCGGCGAAGGGATCAGTGTGGATAGATTCTCGAAAGAGGGAGACCCTGAGAGCATCCACATGGACAGCATGGCACTGGTAGACACCAGAACCCAGTGCTTAGCATCATTCAGTGCTTAATTTAGGTGAGAACGTAATTCGGCCTCGCTCGGCAAATCAGATGCTTGTGGCGTAAAAGTCCCATTGTAGCGGCAGTGTCACAACATCGACCAATGCGGCGTCGCTCGATCAACGAGTGACTTCATACGGAAACAATTTACTGCATAGAACGCGATGATACGGGCCGATACCTCAACCCATGGCGAAGATTTTGCGTCCACCCTACCGTCTTTGACCACTTCGACGAGCCATCGTAAGACAGGAGCGTGCTCATGTAGAGCCACATGCAGCATACTGTTCTCTCGCCCTCGCGGTCATCCTCGGATCCCCATCCCGTCTGTTGAAAGGGTCCGAGGTCGTCTCATTTGGTCACTTGCAATCTCCGAAGGTTCTGTCGAGCCGCCGACGATATTGTCTCGTCATAACCCCTCTCCACGGCACCAGTTCCAAGAAAGTCGACGTCATCGCATGTGGCAGAGTCGCGAGCGGTGTCAGATTCGACGGGGTACCAAGGTCGACAGGATCTTGCCAAGCGAAGCGAAAGGAGGGAAGAGGTGATGCTGTTCTGCTCTCAAGAGGATCGTGAGATTCAGGTCGAGTTCGTCTGACGGGTCAGGACGTCCACTATCATATTCAGGCAGCTCACGCAATCGGACATCTCACTGATCAAGAGGAATTAGTCGGACCGGGTAACGATTGCATGAGAGCTCTCCGTTGACACGTATGAATGCAGTCAAGCGAATTCGAACTGATCTAGTCCGTTATCTTGGCAAAGTCTCTGTATCTTGCGGTACAGCCGAGCCCTCGAAACCGCCTTCTGCCAAGCGCAGCACAGGCGATTGCGAGACATCAATCGTGGAGCTCCTCCTGGATTAACGTACCCCACAAAGTGGACCTCGTTGTCGGGCGTCGACCAGCGAAAACACGTGAAGAAGATGGGTGCCGTTTGCCAAACTCGAGTCGGGCGGAGAACATCCAGAGAGCAACAATCGCCACCGTGCTTGACGACTTTAGAGTCATGTTTATCGTCAGTCTCGATGACGAAGGGGAATCCGCCAAATGTGAAGCGAAAATCGCGACGGCGGAAACTTGAAATTGGTCGAGGTCGACATCGATGCCCAACGAAAGTTCAGTGATCTCGTACGGGAGGCGGAGTTCAGTGATCTCGTACGGGAGGCGGAAACACGTGAAAGTGTGGCTGGCTGGTCATTCACATGAAGCAGGAGTCTGATGGCTTTAGTATCGCCTGCTGAGATTCCCCGATGCCTGTATGCATCTGTCTCATTTTCTTTACGCTTGAACAAACCTTTGTCCGAGCACAAGCCGCTCGCCCTGCGTCTCAACCACAGTGCGCTCAAACAAACTTCATCTTACTTGGCCTGCACAACCGGCATCAGTCCATCTAACCCGCTTGTTTGGAACAATCGCTCACCTGCTCCTCGCCTCCAATCCCAGCCAGATCAAAGGCAGTCCCACCCAGAACGCCGCGACTCTCACTCCCTGCATCCCGGGTCGTCCCAGCGCCCACGTCGAATGGCCACCAGCGAGATGAGCGGTCGCCAAAGCCAATGTCACCAGCAGGTGTCCCGACAGTCTGGTCACGTCCGTCAGATCTGAGTTTCCAACGAGCGGAGCAAGGGCATGCGGAACGTTACCGGTGGTACTTGTATACCTTCTTGGCTTTGTCGCCTCCACCGAAAAGTTTCCCTCCGAACCACACTGTCGCCCCGCCGATCATCGCTTGGACGAACTGTTCGAGCGAGACCATCACGTCAGCCTCCACAGATACCAGGAATCACGGGCGCACCACCCAGACGACGGTGGCCAGACCGAATTTGCCGTGCCAAGAGGTGAAGTGCGGAGCGCCATGGAGGTGCTTGTTCCACCACATCGCGGTGGTCCCGAGAGCGAAAGCCGGTAGGACGAGACCGAGCATCGCGGTCTGGTGGGTGTTGAGGCGGGTTTGTCGGACTTTGGATGAAGGCGGCGAAGGTTGGAGGGGTGTGATGCCTGACACGGGTTCAGATCGGGTTTATGAACGGAGTGATAAGGGAATAGGAGAGACTTACCTAGGAGGAACGCGGTGATGGCGAGACTCTGCATGGGTGGATGGACGGCGAACCAGCCCATCGCGGAGACGTCCCCGGATAATACCATGTACCATGTCAGAGGGAGGAACATCGCGATCCCAGCCTGAGTCAAGTCACACCTGATGAGCTTCCTATCTCGGCGTGCTATCTACCGAAGATACGACTCACGAAGATGAGGGACAGAGATAGCTTGTCCCGCGTGGTCGGCACCATATCGAGCGTGGGGACGTATTTAAACCCTTTGGCCGATTGAGCTGATTCTGTAGAGGCAGAATCCGATGAAGTGCTGGACGGAAGGAGCGGGTCTTGTTCTGTTTCCCGAGGCATCAGATTCAAGCTGATATCTATCTTGACGGGAATCGACGTGTGTTCTGGATCTCTTAGTAAGTTCCACGTAGCAGAAGTCGGGGATGAAGATTCTTGCTCGGTGACAAAAGCGGCTCTCATTTTATTGGAAAGAAACCGTGCTTCCGCAGGCACCGGAAAGCGGGTTTCGCCGAAGATCGACCGGCAACAGTACGAGTAGCCAAGATGTGCACAGTCAAAATCGCAATGAGCACCATCTTCGCACCTTGGGCGGGACACATGGAGGCTGATCAACAAGAACAGCTTTGAAATGGAGACGATGCACCGCCGGAGCGGAAAATCATGCTGTGATGTTCAACGCTTACACCCATAATTATGCTATGGATGCTATACAGTGACTCCACGTCGGCAAGCCCCACTTGACCGTTATCCTTCAGACTTCGCCCTGAACGCCCAGGTCCTTCGCGATCATCTTCCTTGCAATCGGGTGCTATGCTCGATCAGTCCGCCTTTCTCGGTCACCCCTCACGGCAAGAAAGCACTCACATAGAAAGCAGCATGCTCCAAGAACGTCTCCTTCGCCAACTCCGGCGCCTGCTCATTTATTGCCCGGTAGATCGGGCGACAGAACTTCATCCTTCCCTTATTCGTCACCCAGGCTAGTTGACATCAGCGCTGGACCTCTCACGGGGATGAAAAAAACGGCTCACTCGCGGCCTTCTCAGCGTACTCAGGACCAGACTTCAGGGCGATCTGATAGAATCGTAACTTGATCTCGGCGTTTTCAGTCTCGTCGATCCCATAGGTTTTGTCAAGGATTTCAGCATGACTTGGCGGGAGGGTCGCGAACGATTCAACCTTGTCGAGGAAGACGACTAAACGTTAGCCGCGCCTCACAACCGTGCTCACTCTTTTGCGTGGTAGAAAACGATTGAATGTCTTTCGGAGAGAAATCTAGTGGCGGTTTTGCGTCTCGAGCTGCATTCCATCGGTCTGCCAGGTCCAAGGCCTAGGGTCACCGTCAGCAATACTTAAATTCACCAGCCTAGGATCTGGCACCCACCGGCCGAGATAGCGAATCATCATACTCCATATCCACGCATAGGTCCAGTCCAGTTCCATGCAGCCACTACTGAACATGGTGAGACATCGACATCGTTTCTACGTCTCATTCACGCACCTCGTCCCAGTCAACATTCCCCAATTTCTGGAGATACGAGGCCGCGTCGGGTTGATTACCGAAATAATGGAACAGGTGCGATCGCCATTGATCTGTCGTGATGGAATTGCCATTAAAGGTCTTGACGTAATCTCGCATGTATGGCAGGAAGTGATCGAGTCCGCCGACGGTACGCTCGAGATGAAGGAGGAAGTTGGAGCCCAGCGGCAGGTCAGCCGAGGACTGGACCCGCGGAAGAGATTCACCTTCTCATATGGGACTTGGTTATACGCCTCGTCGGCTACCATGAGAGTTAGTCGACCCGTCGCATGGCGATTTAACAAGGACTTCACTCACGGTCCTCGTGCTCCTTGTACTCGACCACGAGCCTCTGGAATCGCGGGTTATCCTTCATGAGAGCGAGGTCCATCTTCAATCCTCGTCGTCCGACAAGGAAAGAAAGCTGCCTTTCCCCTTCACCGTACAACTCCCGCATGAGGAGGCGCTCCAAATACGTCGTCCAGCCCTCGTTCAGCCAAAAGTGCGACCATGACGCGCAACCGATTCCATTGCCGAACCATGAATGACTGATCTCATGTGCGGCGACGTCGACGGCGCTTCGATCTCCGGCGATGACCGATGGTGTCGCAAACGTTAGACAGCTGTTCTCCATGCCTGACTCGAGGCTGTCAGCTGGGGGAGAAATCGAGCTGAGCGAAACTTACCTCCATACGGGAATGATTCAGGCAGGAAGAGGATATCGTAGACTCCAAAGCGGTACTCGGTAGTCAGATCCTCGGCAGCCGCGACAAACCTAGACTCATGATCAGCCAAAAGGCATAGCGACATACTGAAGGACTCGCTTTGCAGTGTCCTCCTTGAACTCCCAGAACGCAGCATCCATCATGAGTGGTTCGGTCCAGCATCCGCTCTTCCACTTCCTCCCTTCAAGTTGCTTGAACGGCTTGTAGACCAGCTCGCCGGAAGCGATGGCGACGAGGTATGAGGGGATGGCGACAGGTTGGTCGTACACGTACTCCATCTCCTCCCCTGGCACAAGTACCTCCTCACTAGGCGGTGATTTCCGGAGTCCAGACATCAAGACCGGGAGGATAGACTTAACGCGTGAGGAGTATGTCGCTTTGATGGCGGGCGTATCCTGACAGGGTAGGAGGGAGCGGGCGTGGATCTGGCGGGAAGAAAAGGGTCAGTAACATTGGGGATCGATGGGGATGAGGAAGGGGTGGAGGGGGGGGGCAGGCCTGGACACGAAGGGGAAAGGGGGGGAAAGGGGGGCAAAGGGGGGTGCGGTGTATGCGCGAGTACTCACCGACTGGCACTGCGAGTATAAGTAGGGATACTTCCCGCTCTTCGTTTGGCTTTTCCACCAGTCAACGCAGCTCCAGCCGCAAAAGGGTGAACATGGGACGTACAACGGTGTGAGCCATCCGACAGCCGTGCATTCCTTCGTAGTCGAATACATCACCTCAATCTCCACGCTCTCCCCCTTCTTCAAACCCTCAGCAAGCTCGACCCTGAAAGGCTGTCCCATGGTACTGCTAACGCTCTCCCCAAGCTCCCACTTGACATTTCCACCGCCCACCCGGACGGTCGAGATATCGAGATGACTGGTATCGAGTATGACTTTGCGTACATCCTTGGTCGCTTCGAGCTTGAGGACCGCGAGACCGGAAACGAGCTGGTTCGTCCAGTCGATAGACCATGTTAGGTCGAGGTGGGTAGTTCGGACGTCGTGGTAGTTTGATAGGGTCGCTAGGTCGCGATCATGCGAGGAGGTGTTTTCGCTGAACTGGGTGGAGAATGACATCAAGGAGACTAATTCCTTCGGAGACGAAGTAGGAATACGGGCCGAGGCGGACGTCATAAAGAGCTGTGCTGAAATTTCGGGACACCTATCGGGTGTTTTTTCAGGGCATGTGGCCTCGGCAGGCTTCCGGGACCGTGGGTTGGGCCAGGTTTTAATCAACAATGAACGATTGCATACAATGCTGTCTACATTGTCGACATGTGACACCTCGTCCCTCTCCCATTCTCATGACATTTGACAATCACCATCCGTAAGAAACCTTCATTCGGATATACTCGTGGACTGTAACCACCTGTGCAGATCCTGAACACAAGTCAGCATTACATTCCACTCGACATGAGCCGGACTCGCCGTAGACGAAAGACCACTCTTTGGCGGTCTGTTCCCCGTCTCCATCCCCGGAGTGAGATTTACCCGTCTCCGAGGCAGAGTAGAACCTGTACCAAGGATCTCCATCTTCGGCTGTGATTTACGAATTCCGAGGGCGGCGGGTATACTGATATTGGAAGAGGTACAGCGATACATCTGTCTAGACACAGTCGGAGTAGGAACTGTGAAGGGATCAAACGAGGTGAGGTCATCTGGCTGAGATTGGACTGGGACGGTATATATCGGCTTGAGGGGCGACTTCGAGGATGGAGTTGGAGGAGATGGAAATGGCAAGTCATGTTGCGCCGAGGCGTAAGGATGGGCTCGATCTCGCTCTGGAGTGCATGAGTCCTCGCTGGTCGAAAGAATCTGGTCGATTGGAGCGGTGAGGTAGTAATTGGTCATCGGGGAGTAAGGGGTATTCGGCTTTTTTGGGGACTTTGGGGACAGTCGCTCGGGGGTTTGATCCGCTTGTGCGGTGCGCATCGGTGCTCGATAGGGTGCGGATCGCAAGGGGATGAAGTCCAGAGTGAGGGCGTTGCGCCTCCTGTCTGGATGAGAGGGCGAGGAATTGTGACTCGCTTGTCTCGATTGATCGTTCCTTTGACTTGTGAGATCCGGCTTCAGCTTCGGTTCCGTCTCTGGAACCATCCACTGAACATCGCCCTCCCTCATTGTCGGAAGCAGCACTGATGAGGGCATCGACGATCCTCTGACAGTCATAGGCGAGGCGCGGAAGCTGTCGAATGGCGGAAGTGAGCCTTTGTGCTGAACTGGAGATGGCGGAATGGGAGAGAGCAGCTGATTAGCGTTCATCGAGGAGGGGCGAGTAGCCGAGCGGGAGTCGGCGTCGAAATAGTAAGACGATATGGATTTGGCGACGGAACTCTTACGATCACGTAGTGGGGAGTCGTCCGTTTCTGCCATCAAGTGGGCGTAATGACCGAGCGTCTCGAAGCTCCGGTTGCTGAAAATCGACTTCGCGGGCGTACCGTTATCTTTTTCTGTTTGCGGGGGAGTGACCAGTGTGTCGTCTTCGGGTGATGGGCTACGCATGACCGGTCCGGGCGTTCGTCGCGGAGGCACTGGTCCGCGTAGCTCGACGACAGACGACCGTGAAGGTCCAGCTTTTGCCCCGGCGAGTCCTGCTACCCGAGCTCGCCATTCTCTCTCAGCGCGATGGGCAGACTTGATCGACTTCCGACGGGAGCTTGCGGAGGTGATCGATGATTGGCGCTGTGAACCTGGACGAAGGTGTGCGGGAATGGCTGTAGCGGGAAAAGGAGAACCTTTCGAGATGGAGAAGCGCTTGAACGTGCTGGCCTTGCTGATCTTACTCGGATGAATCGGTGTGGTGAGGCCCGCGGGTTTACTCGCTTCTCCACTAGCGATGAGGGACTCGAATGTGTCGAAGTCTTCGTCGAGGCTGCCAGGGCCCTTCCCGCTCCCCAACGACGGGTCTACTGCATCCACCTTCTTCCCTTCCTCTAGGCACGCACGCAGGAACCCAGCCTTCTGCGAGAGCTTCCGGACCATGCTCCTGGACTTGGACATGGGTGGTGCTGGCGGTGCGCCGGTAGGAGAGACATCGGAGGGTACAGTGCAGTGACTGTGTGCTTGCTTGAAGGGTATGAAAGTCTTGTCGGCAGAGCGCGGTCCGGAGGGTCTGTCGCGGAGAATGGTCGGGTCCGGTCCGGTGCAATGGGAGATCTCGAGGGGAACGCACTTGGCGTGAGCTTGACCCATCGTCGTACAGCTCTAGGAGTCATCAGCGGAGTCCCGATACGGTCTGAGGGGGAGAAGAATTCCTACACGTACTGACGGCACTTAGGATGAACCCTCACCTGTTTTGATGAGCTCTCGCTTTCACCTGCTGCAGTAGAATCAGGTGGTGAGTGGGCTCCTTGCGCGCCCGTTGAGAATATGTCAATCCTGTTGAAAAGGCGGAAGAGGCGAACAAGGGGAAGGAGCTATGGTAAGCCGAGCGAGGTCATTGTAGAGGAGGTTGGTCAGAATCAAGACCTCGTCAACGTGTCTTGCGATTTAGACCGCGTCTGTACCTGTGTTTAGGTCGCGTCAGGTCCAATCACCGTCCAAATCTCGGGCACTAGGCGAGGAGTGGGTCTTTCACTCGCCGCACACATTGCGAGGGGACGTCCTTGAGGTCAGCTGCGAGGGGACGCGTTGTCAGAAGGGATGATGATATGTGCGAGGGACTGGTCTAGAGGGCAGTTTCCTGGTTGCATGAGCAGGCATCAAAATCTCACATGACGCGTTCAGTCGAGACAAGCCTCCCTGACGCGGCGGGTACAAACTCACAGGTCCAAAGGACTGTGTGTTGCGTTCAATCAGTAAGGGATTGGCTTGGCCAGATGTCTCGCCTCAAAATGGGAATTTATAATCGATGGAGCGGACATGAGATCGTGTTATATCTGCCTCGCATATCCTCGTGGCATGCAGGAGATTACCTGTTGGTGTACTGTAGAATGCGTTCTTTGGGGATTTACGGCTGATGGACGCGGCCCGCGTTCAAACCGCGGGTACGGCCTGATTTTTAGATTGCTCCCCATGTTGATCATGATCCAGACAGAGGAGGTCGTCTGAGTGGTACTTGGAAGGCTCTGTGGTGTTTGGTATCTTCCGATGGTGTCATTCCCCGAACAGCCCCTTTTGGCGGTTTCCGCCTCGTTTCTCCTCTCGCCCTTCCTTAAATCACCCAACTCTTTGTAGTTCCTGAGTAAGAGCGATGAGATTATGAAATGCAGAATGTATGCTGAGTTCCTCCAGTCCCACAGATATGGATTGATGTCTCTCCCGATCAGATGATTCGTGGTATATCTCTGATCATTTTCGACTCATATGAATCCCTAAGACATGAACCGCATCAGTCGGATCCAGTATTGATCGGACTTTGCTCACCGACTCGTGCAGCATTCTTGTTCTGTAGGGTTTCCCCTTGTCAGTTCTGGCTGCTTGATGCTGCACGAGACCACTCACATCTTCTCCTCCTCCTTCTCCCTTGGCTCCAGCTGAAGACTGATCTCATAGACATCGTCCTTCCGCTTATCCGTCGCCTCGAGGCCTCGCATGATGAAGTCGTAGACGGGCTTGCATCGTGCGAGGTTATATGGCTGGAACTGGTATTGCTGAATGTCGCGGAGGATCTCGGCGGAGAGGGAGCGTTTGAAGAAGTTGATGAGCGGTTTGCCGGTGGTAGGTGTGGTACCAGGAGGAGGGACTGAAGCAAGGCTGGCGGATGCAATGGAGGAGGATGAGACGGAAGGGGTCATGCCGTTGGTGAGTGGAACGGAGGGTTTAACGAGGTCTTTGTTGCCGTCCTCGATGAAAGTGAGGGCGGAGAGCCAGAAGCCTGATTAGCCGTTAGCCGCCGACCCTTCAAACGGCTTCGGCTTTGGGTGGTCCAAGAGAGGAAGAGGGACGGGAGACGTACCGAAGAAAGGCACACAGGGCGGATTGACAGTCTTCAGTAGATCCTTATACTTTGAGAAGTTCCTCGTCGAATCGAGCGTCGATTCGAGGTCCGCCTTGAGTGCCCATGTCTTTTGGCTGAGCATCTCCTTTGTCCGCTTGAGCCTGGTTACCGGAGCGGAGTTGAGACCCGCTGCGATGGCCGCCATTGAGGAAAAATTGTTCAGGTTACGCAATTCCTGGTGGATGTTCATCAGCCCGATGCCGTTTTGACATCTGAGGTAAGGAAGACACACCAATCCAGTCTGGATGAAGCACTTCATCACATTCGCCCTCGTCTTCACGTCCTTCGACGACAGCACGTTCACCACGACCCACCCAGACAAAACGTTAGCAGTATGGATCACCGATCGGACATTCGGCGCCCTCTGCTCTCCACCCTCCATGTTCCAAGCCTTATTCAGGCATTCGGCAGGCTTGATTTTCTGGAAATACCCGAACTCCAGGATCGTCATTTGCCGCGCCAGTTCGAGTGGGTTGATGTCGGTGACTCTCATGTTGCGGCCTGGCGGTACTCGGGGGAGGAGTGGGGCGGGTGCGGATAGCATACCGCCAGATGTTGTCCGGCGTTGAGTGTCGCCTTCGCCTTGTTGCTGCAGGAGTCAGCATGTTTTGACATCGGTGACTCACCCGACGCTGGACCAGCGTGAGGAGCTGCTTGGATAGGAGCTCGCTGCCATTTGCTAACAAAGTGGTACGGGCGAACTCGGCGACGCGGGGCAGTATTGGTAGATCTTCCACCCCGACGTAATGGACATCCAGCCAATTGCGGATCGTGTTTGATACCCTACAATCCGATCAGTCATCCACCAATACGAGAAGCGCGGCAGCGGTAGATTGTCAAGGGTAAGAGTCTTGCTCAGGAACTCACCTCAGCCGGATTGGCGTCTGCTTCAGCTTCTTCCAATCCAGCGCTTCGCCAGTATTCATCCCCCTGGGCGATTCGATATGGTACCGCTCCACGAGCAGATCAAACAGCTCACCGCCAGTAGTGAAGCTACGGAAAGTCAAGAGAAAGGCCTGGAAGAAGGTGGTATCTATCCTTCGTCAGCATTCGACCTTTCCCCTACGTCGATGACATACCCGTAGATCCATGAGGGGTCAATCTCGCCACCAACGCCTTGAGGGTACCCGCCTTGACTCCACCCTTGTCGTCAAACACGATGTCGCCTGGTTCGTAGTCCTCTCCCAGATACCAGGGTGTTTCAGGCGGTGCAAGGGGAACAGGAACCGATGGGAGGGATTGCAGATCCTCGCCAAGTATCTTCGCGAGTTTCCGATTCGATGGTTTGACTCGCTCGGTCCCTCGGCCTAGGATCCCCTTGTCAGTCTCGGTGAATTTCAAGTTGCGCGTGAACTTACCGTCATCGGGTTCACTACTCGATCGGCCCCGCATGAACTTCATGAAGCTCGACCGATTCCCCTTATTGCTTCCCGAATCGCTCTCCATCTGCTGGTAGGCCAAGCTCGTCGTACTGCTCATAGCAGACACTTCGTCCTTGGCTCTTTGTCCTTGACCGGAAACGGCTAGGCTCGTTTGACTATCAGATGCAGCGGATATCATCGCACCCGCTCGGTCCCTCTCCTCTTCTTCGTCCAAGAATTCCTCCTCCAGTCCGCGGACACGTTGACGGCGAGATTCCCTGTCGCTCCGCTTAGAATGTCGAGACTGGGTCGAGGTCATCGAGGGGGGTCGAGCAGAAGAATGTCTCGCGATCATGTATCTGGGAGACCGGATACCGATTTGACCACGGACTGCACCGGAGTTGACGATAGATACTTGCTCTAGCGCAATATCGAGAAGATCCGATATCGAATTGAAGCTGGAGGCGATCGAGGAAGCGAGTCTTGCGCACAGTTCCCCAAGATTTCCACTTGCAAGCCCTGACAAAAGGAGGACAGACTCATCGTCGGTCTGAGACCGTGCGGTGTCGAGCTCCTGTAAAGTCTGTCGAGCTTGAGCAACGAGCTCGGCATACACTCGGACGTCCTCCGTTTCGGGTCTGTGGCCATTGACTACACCCGCATCATTGCCATCGAGGTCGATCGAGCTGACCACATCAATGACGACCAGGGCGTCTCTGTACTTCGCGGCGATCCGAAGGACATCAAGGAAATTCTCATCTTGGATCGAGCGCATTGACGCGTGGAGCTCCGCCTTAAGCTTCTGAGCCTCAGTGATGGAGCTCTGCTCGAGCATGCGCATCGGCTTCTCGGTCTTCCCGAACCCCCACCTGCCACCCATGAGCTCGCCCACCCCGTCTATCCCGAGCCAAGCATCCCGTATCCGTCCTTCAACACGTTCGACCGCTTCTGCTGACGTAGTGGGAAACACGGACTCCGGGAAAGTCCCGACGACATCTTTGAGCTTACTCGCACTTCGCATGACGTCTTGCCAAACCGACTGCCCAATTACCGATGATCGGCGCGAAGTGACTGCGGCGTGCGTATTGGCAGAGAGCAACCCGACACACCCGATGAGTGTCATGTCCCCGGTCCAGTCGGGTCGAGGCATCTCCTCCATTCTGTCAAGTGGCCCGACATAGCCGAACCCGACGAGCAAGTCGCGTATCGCCTCGAGGATGGCCTGATGGGCAGAGACGAGCATCTCCACAGCGCTCTCGTCTCGCAAGACCGCTGCTGCCATGCCCGATTCACTGCCGAGATCTAGCGCTCTCGACATTTCCTCTTCTGCTGCTGCGCCTGCCACCGCCGCTTCGAAAACCTCCCGCAACGCATCCTGGACGTTCTCCATGAGGAGGCCCATTGTCGGGTTATCAGGAGACTTCAGGGTAGGTCGCAAAGCGTCTTGCAACCGACTCGACCACTCGTCGACCGCTTTCCGCCGTACTTCCACGGAAGCTCGCAGAGGTCGATAACCGGATGAAGCCGTACTGAAGCGCTTCACGTCCTCACCTAGGTCGACCACATTCGTAGTCTGTACGGCAGGGAAGTCACGTAGTGATTCGCCAGTGACCCTGTTGGAGTAGTACCACTCGCGACCGTCATCCCTGAGCCGAGCTACCCATGGATGGGGGATATCTCCCCGCGCCTTGGGCGGCGCTCGGAAAACGTCCTCGTCGCGAAGCTCTGACGTGCCGTACGCGGAAGACGAAGGACGGCTGGAGAAGGTGTTGAAGAGATCGTCTTCGGGACCGTAGTATTCCTCCTCAAGGCTTGGATTACTGATGGGGATCTCCCAAGCGCTTTCGAAGGTCTTGGTGTTGTGATAGTAAACCTGGCAAACGCGTTAGCTGAGGCTCGAGAATCTGCCTACGGCACTGTGTTACAAGGGTTAGTGGGTCGGGGTCGGGGGACAGGGGCCCGGTCGCACGCAATGGAAGAAGGTCCAGAGAGGAGTTGAGGAATGCCAGCAGAAGATGAGAGGAGGTAGAGTGTGAAAGACTCACCCGTCCATCAGGACTCAGACACGGCACCCAAGCATCCCCCTCCTCGCCATCCTCCTCTCTCCGGCCCCGTCCACTCCCCTCCGACAACCTCGACATTCCACTCGGCTGCGGTTCCCTGACCGTCTGATCCGTCCCTTCCCTCTCTCTACCTCCTCCACCACCTTCATCCTGCTTGTTCAATCTCCGCCTCCTCTCCGCAGCGGCAGCTTCGAAGTCCCGCCCTTCTTCATCCTTCCCACCCACCATCCCTTCCAACCCGGCATCGCCCATCAGTTCCCTCGCTAGATCCTCCAACCCCCAATCCCCCTCTCCCTCCGCTCCCGAGTCGCCCGAGTCTTCAGGCCCCGGGTCGAGCTCGACCTCCTCGACGTAATTACTAGGGAACCAACCCCTCCTTCTCCCCAACATCCCATCCCACCACCCGCTCTGCAATCGCGTGATCACCTCGATGACATCGCCAGACTTGAAATTGAGAGCAGAGGGGTCGGAGGCTTGGAAATCGAAGCGGGCACGGACAAAGATTCGTTCGGGCGGCTCTTGGTTGGAGGAGGAGGAGGAGGCGTGGGCTTGATGGTAGAAGTGGGAGTGGGAGAGGGGATGGGAGGTGGTCATATTGAATGTGGATGCGTGTGGCTGGACGGGTTGGGTTGGGGTCATTCGATCGGTCCCGAGTGGAATGTTGGTCGAATGATGGGGTTCCGCGGTAATGTTCTCGCTTCAACAAGTATCTAGCACATGAGCTATCAGCTTAGACGACTACTTTACGTGGAGCTGAACACCGCAACTCACCTCGACAGCTCGTGAGGTTTGATATCGAGAAAGAATTTCCATGGGAAAGTCTAGGCCCAATCAGATGATCAGAGGTCCGAGCTCGAGACGAGGAATGGCCCTCCTCGACCTCCTCAAAGGGGTTCCAAAGCTTCAATCTGGGATATGATACCCGGTCGGGACGAGCATTCGTGAGAGCTTTTTCGCGCACTGGATGTGTTTGCCAGGAGGTGCTGTGATCTAGCGCGGCCGAGACGTAGGAATAGATATATCACTCCAGACCTTGATAAAGGAACGAGTGACTCCCCGACCATCATCCTTACATACCCCGGTACCTAGGGCTTTGTCCTCGATTGCAAATGCTGATCCGTGCGAGCTCAACACCAGCAGATCGTGACCGGTATGCATGTGAATCCTATCCTTCCCCAAACAGGTCAATGTCCGCACACACATGCACTCGACTCCATTCCTCATTGCCTCACTCTCTCCTCCACGTCCTCCCTACTATGCCAAGTGTCCGTCAAAGCGATTGCTATGTATGTGACTGTCCGTGAATTGAGATCGTTACGAGATGATAAGGGAAGCGGGAACGCAGCGGGCAATGGAACTATGTGTGCTGACTCTTAGGAATGAAAGCCGCCAACACGAAGGGGACGAGGTCGATCAGAACAGCGCTCCGAGGGCCAAGCTCAGCAGTGAGCCTAGCAGGATCGACGATATGCTGAAGATCGCTACTGGTGATGCGGCGGATGCTGCACTGCGGCTCGCTGCTGCCGAAGCTGAAGCCGAAGGCGAGGTGGTCGCCGAGGTGGTGGAGGTGACTGCGACCGCCTTGACTTGCGAGCTGGGTAGTGGAGCGTTGGTGGTTGTCGGCTGAGTGCCCAGTTGACCCGAGCCAATCATGACGAACTCCGCCTCACTCGGTATTCCATTGACGAGGACGAAGAACATCGCCGGACCAGGCTGGAACAAAGTCGGTCCCGGGGAGCCAGGCAGCTGCGAAACGTGTATTGTCGTGTTGCCGCTGGTCATGTCGATAGAGTAGCTACTCGTAAGCTCGAGGTATCGTTGCCCAAAGCCGATGGCGTGGGTGTTGAGGCCTCCTCGGAGCAGGATGACTTTGGTGCTCTGCACCGACGGGGTGTCGGGCACGCCGGACAAGACTATGTCGAACGAGGAGCCACCATAAGAAATGGTCGACGGGGCACCGGTATATGTCGGTCGAGGCTGATTGTAGTACCAAGGGTACCACTTGTCGGCATCCGTACGTGAACGCCATTGATCGGTAGAGAAGTCCTTGTTCGGGTTGGATCCGGCGACCAGAATACTGCTATCGGGAAGGAGGATGGCCGTCGAATGGTACATTCGCTCGTTGGTGGTGGCTGAGATTCCCGTTCGATTCCAACGTGCACCTGCGGGAGCGGACGAGTTGTAGATGGCGGGCATGTACAGCGGGTCTTGGCCATAAGATTGCCCGACGCTATACTTGTCGTCACCGTACCCTGCCGTCCCCATGGCGACGCCGTTACCCATCCACATGGTGCCATCGGGAAGGTAGACGAATTGGCCCATACTTCGACCTTCGAACATGTAGTCATCATCGGTGTAGGTTGGATTGGCGTCATCGGGGTTGATCCTGACACAAGAATTGTCCGCAGGCACAGCTGTGACGTTGTACCCTGCTGAGCCGTCGTTGCCCCATTCTGTGGTATTTGAACCTCCGCAAAACAGTATGGTTGCCGTGTAATTGTTGTCGGGAGTGAGGGGAAGCATTGCCGTGGCAGCCGATGCGGGGTAAACTCGAGCAGCGTGAGGCATGTCGGGCAGATTTGTCGTTTTCTTGGCGTTATAGTCGTAAAGGATAGAGGCCCGGTTGGCTTGCATGAAAAGTTTGCCGGATGGCATGAGCCATGTCAATGCGTAGAGGTTGATCGGGAGAGTACCGGTGAGAAAGTCGAGGCCGATGGCGTGTCCATCTCCCTTTGGAGGGAAAAACTCGTACGTCGGGTTGTCCTGAGCGGCGGTGTTGACGTAGCCACCATTCTTGTCACCACCGATAATTATCATCGAGCCATCTGGCAGCACCTCGACCATTGGGTACCATCGTCGGGATGTCATCTCGAGCCAGCCGCCGGTGTTGTCTGCGATGTTATAGTCTTGTTCGCCCTGGATCCACTGACAGGATTCGTCGTCGCAGGGATTAATCATGCGGATCGCGGTGCCACCGTCCGTATCGTCGTAGGCACCAGCAGAGGCAATGGCGGCACCATTCGTGGTGATGGCTGCGGAGAATCAGGGCCGCTCATCCTAATTCGAGGATGCACTCACGCTGATTACCGCCGAAGACCACCCAGGTCCCGTTTCCTAGTACACCGCCACCGGCGCAGAATGTATTTGAGTAGACATCCATCGTCCGATCTATTTCCAATCAGCATGCAAACAACCAGACAGGCTTGACTCACAGGAATTCCTGTTGATGTCATACTCTACGGCCCAAGCCGGATGTGTGCCGTATAATCCGTCGATACTGACCGGGTTGTTCTCCGTCTTATCCAGCACATACACCTTGTTCTTCCCACCAAGGAACATCTGCAGCAGCCCCGTCAGCCTTGGGGTGATCAAGGATGGAATACACAACAACGCACAATTTGCGCACTGATGCCCATCGACTGCGACACCTGCTCATACCCGAGTACGTTGACATTTCCGCTCCCATTCCGCCGAACCACTGACTCTCGTTGGTATAGCTCATTTCGGGAGAAGGAAGAGGGCGAAGCGGCAATTAATGGGAGACGGGCAAGGAAGGGTAGGAGAATGAGCAGAGTGGCGAGGTGGAAGGGTGCCATGATGTTTCTTTCGACTAGTGATGTTTGTGGAATGTTGAGGATGTCCACCGAGCGATATTGGGGTGGTAGGGAAAGGGCGAAACGTCAAATTAGCGAGAATGAAAGGACGACTGCGGGTTTGGTGGAGCAGGCGGCTAATGAGAGGGTCGGACGAAAGGATGTCTCGGGAAAGATACTGCGGACGTCCAAGCGGGAATGGCTGGTAAGGACGGATTATTCTTTTAGAAGACACTATGACGAGCAAAGGAGGAAGGTGGGAAGATTATGCACAGACGGGGTGAAGAAACGTCGGGCGGTGTGGGGGGCAAAGGGGGTTATGTTTAGAAGGGTCCAAAACTAGTGGCGGAACTCTCAGGGTAAACCTGTCATCACGGGACGGGTACGTAAATCCCGCGATCGAAAACCCCACTTTCGTCGGAGCAGCCGATCTCAAAGAGGGCGGTGAGAGTTGAGCACATTGTCAAACACTCCGTCCTCGAGCAGCTCATATTCTCAACTCCTGATCCCTCGATCCTCGCCGATAAGTGCGGTTCAATAATCAGCAATGACCCAAATCGAACTTTATCCATCTGTTTCCACTGCGGGCCGTTGAATCTGTGCTGTATCCTTCTGATACTATATATTTGCCGCATTCGATTCCCATGCGTCATCACTAGTTGTCATCCTGCCCCAGAGGGAGAGAGAGAGAGCGATTTTCGTTCTTCGGTGACTCTGAGTGCCACATATTCTGTCGAGTTCCAGCCACCTTTGTGTAGGTGTTTGGAGACGTTGTAGGTGTATAATGCATAGCATCATATCAAATGGGGTGCTGCTTGGCCTGCCTGCTAGGTAGGCCGCAGAGATCAAAAGCTTCCGACCCGACCACGTGATCCCAACCCCAACTTCGTGTGCTACCCTCCAGTCTCCACGTCCATCCAAAGTAAACAAGACTGCACCAGCCTGCATCACCAGAATACATGCTCAGTACTGTATCATGACCTCTAGTGACGTCCGCTCCATCCTCAGCCTCCCCCAAGCCGGCTCCACCATCTCCGCGCCCAGAAAGATCGCCAACCTAGTCAAACGACCTGAGGGTATCTCACGCGAGCTCTACGCCCTCATTGGGAACAATGCGCCTTCCCTCGCCGAGGCGCAGGCGTCAGTCGCTGCTGTCAAGTATCGGGATCGGCCGAAGGTTAAGACTAAGAAGGTCAAGTGGTAAGTGCGAGCTCTGGGCGGTTTAATACAGCTGACATGGTATAGGGAATGGAAGAGTTTCAATCCTGCAGCCAGGGAAGATAAACCGGTACCCTTGGGCCATTGGGCTCGAGTCACGGATGATGATCCGCATGCTAGTGGTGAGTGAGAGCCAAGTGATTTTGGCTGATACCAGTCGCCTACTTTGGGAAGTTCAACCTGCATGGTCCCTCGGTCATGGAATACAGCCAATTCGAATATGATCAGCACCTCGTTGATCCGGATTGGACTCCGGCAGAGACTGCGTACCTGTTCGATCATCTCAGGCAGTACGACTTGCGGTTCGTCATCGCGGCGGATCGGTACGAGTATACTGAGCAGAAGGGGGACGACGCGCCGAAGCGAAGATCTGTAGAGGTGAGTGCTGGGGAGGACACCTTGAGCTAATGGGTGCAGGACATTAAAGACCGTTACTACACCATCTGTCGTCGACTGGTCCGGACTCGCACAGCCAGTGATCCGCAATCGCAACAACAGCTCATGCAGTCATATTCCTTCGACAAAGGTGAGCCTTTGTACCAGTGATGAATCTGACCCCGCAGCTCGCGAGATCAAGCGCAAGCAGTACGCATCCGAGCTGTTCCACCTCACAACAGCAGAGATCGCCGAGGAAGAAGCGCTATACATCGAGATCAAGCGGATGGAGCAGAATGAGATGCGGTATAAGGCAGATCGGGATGATCTGATGAGGACGGTCATGGGGCTGGATAGTGGTCTCATCAAACTCGATCAGGCGAATAGCGAGGGTGTACTCGGTCTGGATAAGGTGGGTCGAGTTTCCACACAAAGTTGATCGGTCGGAATCTGATGGTCCTTAGAACAAGAAGCGGAAACGGGCAGAGGACATGGAAATACCCAGTCCCGCTATACCTCTCACCAAGAAACAGAAAGACTCCGCTGCATTCGGTATGTCCCCCTTCTCGACCATGCTGAGATCAGATATCGCACACTGCATCTATCGCGTCCCACCTCCACCCGTCACAACCAACACCTCCCACCTCGCCGCCAAACACCCACTCCACGTCCCCGTTTACCTCAGATCCACCAAGCTACCCGTTCCCAAACCCAACGCCGCGATCCGCATCACCGAACTCCTCACTGAATTGGGGATCAATACGCAGAAACTCGTCATGCCGACACGGACGAATCTGGAGATCTTTGAGCGGGTTTTGGTGGCTGCGGGTGGGCTGGTGGATATGAAAAGGCAGGTGGACAGGGTGGAGCAGGAGATGCGGACATTGCGGGCCCAGCGAGAGGGTTTCGTTCCTCCAGTTTCTGGGCGAAAAGTGAGTCACTCGACAAAGACGTGTCTGATGGTGTTCAGACTCGGTCAGAGTCGATTGCTTCCACGGACACCTCGGCGACGAATCGGAGAAGCCGTCAGGGATAATGCTATGCATCTGCACCGTCACCGCACCTCCGCCCGTCTCGGTGGCGAAGCCGTCTGACTCGCAGCTCCATATCCTTTCACCTTCCACCGCGCTAACCGCGCCTCATGCTTCGCCCTCGTATCGGCCTTCCGTTGTTGGCTGATGGACAGATCCTTGCCCTCGGCCATGCGGGCCTGAGCGGTGGCGTTGGCTTCAAGGAAGGTGCGGACCGCATGAGAGACGGCTGCGTCGAGAGATGTCTCAGGCGTTGTCGACTCGACCCCTTGCACATCTCCCACAACATTGGCCGTCCCAGCAGGTTCGTGATGATCGATAGGTATTTGCGGACCCTCCAGGTCATCGAAAGTCCAACGACCCAACTTCCCCTCCCTGAACGCCCGGATCATAAACGTCATCGCAGCCTCATGATCTCTCTCCCCACCCTTCCTCAGCGCGCCTATCCGCCCAGCTAACGCATCGAGGAGGACGGCTATGTCGTCGGTGGGTTCAGTAAAGTCGGTGGGTAAAGGCAGGAGGGTAAGGTAGGATGGATCTGCTACAATGAGCTCGTGTCATGGCGGCGCAGAATTTGACTTACGCCGAGCTAGATCGTGGATGGGAAGATGGAATTGCGAGGCGAGACGGAGGTTCATCCGCCAGAGAAGGTAGTCTACTATCGAGTCGTGCGGGAAGAGGTTCTCCTTGATCCCAGCTGACCCCCTCATCAGCCCATCTCGTCACTGGAGCGAAGGCATGGAAAACTCGGAAAAAGTGGAACGAACCGGTCAAGGCAAGTTTCAATCCTCGTTCCGCTCCATCTTCCCCATGTCCCAGAAACGGTACCATGACTCCCGGGGTATCATACACGTAGATACTCGGATCTTCGTGGATCTTGACGGTGCCCGTGAGTTTGCGGGTCACCCCTGCCTCCGCGCCAGTCTGGAACGCCTTGCCTGGCCGCTTCCGTCAGCTTCCGAATCAGGGTTTGAGGGTCGAAATGGACTGACCCTTGTGGACGCCGACTCGGCGGAGCGCGTTGAGCAGGGATGATTTCCCGACGTTCGGCATCCCCACTACGAGCACTTTCATCTCCGGTACCGTATCAAGATTCATCCTCGCCGTTCCTACCCCACCCCGATCAGGTCAAACAAAAGCGTCTCGGAGAGACACTCACGCACGGCATATCTAAGCAGACTCCTGACATCCCCATCTACCCTCGTATCCGCGAATATCACTCTCTGACCGAGATGCATGATAGCCTTCCTCAACGGCTATTCACCCATCCACTCAGCTCGAGCCTCTCTCTTTGAACGATACCGAACACCTACCTCTTCGTACTTCTTCTCCGCCAAATCACGCTTCGTGTACACCACAACCTTCTCCCTCCCCTTCCCCTTACCCGTATATCGCCCATCCCGCATCCGCGGACCCCAAGACTGCTCGAGCGCAGAGTCAAACGCGGTGTTGATCGAGGTGAGTGGGAGTCTGGCGTCACGACTTTCGATGACGAGGTCGATGTCGGTGAGTAGGGTGGGGAGGTCGCGGAGGGAACGGGCCATGTGGCCTAGGTACCAGGAGGGGGTACGGGTGGGGAATGGGAAGTGGGTGCGGGGGAGGAAGGTCATGGCAACGGAGGTACTCAATGACATGCCCAGTCTTGACGGTTGTCAACAAAAAGATTTCAACCTAGTCAGACTGCCAGGACTAATGTCGGTGGAATGCCTCTATGCTAATCTACCCAGATGGCAATTCTCGGTCGTTACGGCGTCGCGTTTGATACACAGCCGGATACTAGTATACGATGTTACCTGTTAGAGTGGACCGATGATTCAATCCTTACCTTCCATACTGCTCCTCAAAGCCATCTGTCACTGCTTGACCTTGCTGCAATCAATCATCAGCAGGCTCTTAGCCTGACACAGACGCAGCGTACACCGATCCCATTATGATTGGTATCTCCGTCCCAATCCGTGACATGGAACATCTGACCAAACCAATCCGGTAACTTCCACGGGTCCGCCTTACTGAGGATCTTTTGAATCGGACGAGGCCGTCCCTGGTCGAAGAGCTTCTCAACGTCGAAAACCCATTCCAGGAAGACCGAGGTCATCTGATGCGCCGGAGTCGATATAGGGGAGATGTCCCACGATAGGGGTGTACCAAGCGAAGCTAGGATAGAGGTGATCCCTCTCCGCATCGTAAAGGATCTTCAGGTTGACATTGATTCAAAATGGCGCAGATCAACAAACTTACGGAAATAATTTCCCCACGACAATGGCTGGTCAGAAAGCCCGCGAGTCGGATGCTTTCTTAGAAACCACTCACAACCGCCCCATGTTGATTGACCAGATTGAGTTCGGACGTATCGAGTCCTCGCTGTTGACAATAAGGGTAAAGGGTGTAATACTTGCGAGCTCGTAAAAGGGCTTTTTGCCAAGCGGTGCAAAGGCGATTGCGGGAGATCTGAACATGAGCCAAGCAGATTTTTTGGCTACTCACAGATCGTACTTGGCCGTCTGGGGTTGACCATTGGAGCCTCGTATAGAAGACCGGCCCGAGAGGTCGCCAAAGGTTCCAAAACAGCGAGAATGGGGAGGGAAGCGCGTCGAGGTAACAGCAATCATGATGCCGTTTAACGTCGGAACGATCGAACTGCTTGTCGGTCTCGAAACCGAATGCAAAGCCCTCAAACTCTTGGAAGACGTCCCTCGGATCAGGGGACATTAGGGGTAAGATAGTAGAAGTGTTGATTGAGAAATGAGATACTCGAGTGGGAAGGGTAGAGAAGGCATGGGCTTGGGTGGCGGAGAGGAGGATATTCGGTGTTTCGGTAAGCGGCACAATCCAAAATGAGACGGGCAGATAGATATTCATGGACCAAAGTCCTCAACGACTCCCCATGTTGTCATTGCCAGCCTTTGCTTGATCATGAACGGCTACGCCCACATCAATGGTATCGGCAACGTCAATGGTCAAGCTTCCACATCAGCTATTCCAGGCGACATCGAGGTCCCCTTCGGCCCGACGAACCAACCCCGAGTCCTCGTCCGGAACCTCACGAAACAAGAAGCGGTCTTCCACCTCGCTGGGGCTGAGCTGGCGTACGCGAACTCTTTACGGCGGGTGATGATGACGGATGTCCCTACTGTTGGTGTGTCCGTCCGCGGCATGAGGTAGAAGGGGATCTGAGATGGGAGTAGCGATTGATCAGGTGCTGTTTCTGCAAAATACGACTCCATTACCGGATGAGATGCTGGCACATCGATTGGGGCTGGTGCCGCTGGTCAGTCGGAATGTAGCGAGGGGACTACGATATACGCGGGTGAGTTGTCATCCTCCGGGGATCAACCTGGCTGATGGGCTCGGCCGTAGGATTGCGAGTGCGACGAGGGATGTTACTACTGCATGATCACGCTCAAGCTCAAGGTCTCCTACGTCAATGGAGAGAGCGGGAAATTCATGAGTGTGACCAGTGACATGCTAGAAATAGTCCCCAGCGCTGGAGGAGTAAGTCGCGCCCTTTCAGCCTGGATGCTGACGGGTGCAGCCCCCACCGCCGAATCCCTATGGCGCCCCACTCGATCTCTCCGCCGACGACCTGCTGGTCAAAGATAATCGAGATCCCGAGCTCGGACAACCGGTGGGAAAAGGTGACCCTTCGGTCCCGCCGATATTGCTGGCGAAGATGTCGAGAGGGCAGGAGATCGAGTTGGTGTGTAAGGCGTACAAGGTGGGCCCCATCCTTCCTTCTAGGGAATCAGTGAGGCTGAAAAGGGATGCAGGGTATTGCGAAGTATCACGCCAAGTGGTCGCCTTTGTCGACGGTGGGATTCGAATATGATCCCCATAACAAGCTTCGGCATACCACGTACTGGTTCGAGACCGATGGTTAGTCAACATCTCTCCGCTCTCCTTTCCCGCCTAAGGTCTCAGCATCGTTCCATCATTCATCATCCCTTGGCGAAACACTGACGGTCTGTCCTCCAATCAGAGAAAGGCGAATGGCCCCTCTCCCCGAACGCAGCGTTCGAAGCCCCACCCAAGCCCTCCGAGCCATTCGATTTCAACGCCGTCCCCTCAACATTCTACTTCAATGCTGAGTCTGTCGGGTCCATCCCCGTCCGCTCAGTCGTCGAGCAGGGACTTGACATCCTCATCGAGAACTTGGCAGGGGTGATTCTGGCAGTTCAGAAGGAGACGGGCGTGGATGAGGATGAGGGAGAAGAAGGAGATGGGATCATCGAGCCGAACGTCAATGGGTCGGCGCCTGATGGGTTTGGCCAGGGAGCAGGAGGTTACGGGGAAAGTGGTGGGTATGGGGGAGGGCCAGCAGGCTGGGCTGGTGGGAATGGGATGAGCCCATTGCGGCGGTAATGCGACCCATGCAGTGGATCTTTACGGATGTCGTCCTGACACAATTCCAACAGTCGTTTCGAGCTATCCTTTCAGCATCCATCCTTTCGCCGCTGACCGGGCGCGCTGATATGACGGTATGAGATTGTCCACTGACCAGCAAGTATAACACCAGTCAGCGTATGATCTCGAGATCAATCGCGATGCCCAGCCCATATGAGACGCCCAGCACAGCTGATCAGATCAAGTCAGCAGAGAGGGATCTCGAAAATGCGCTTGCGGATCCACGCAAAGCGTCGAGGATCGACGTGTATGAGGAGAGGATCCAGAAACTGAAGAGACAGCTCAAGAAGGAGAAGGATGAGATCAAGCCTCATCCCGCGTGGGTGGGACTCTCCTCGAGGTGATGATTACTGACCGGTGTCTGATTCAGGCTGCAGTTCGGGCCGGTGCAGCAGACCGTCGCGATCATGGGCGCTCTCAGCCTCGGTGAGTCCGTCGGGAGTGACGAAACAGGCGAGTTGATGGGTGTTGGGCCAGGACTGTCGGTCGCGCCACTACCCTATCAGATGATCCCGTTCTTCACGCTGTTCTCCCGCCTCACCATCGTTGCCATCATGTCAGTTACCATCGCATACCCCTCTCAATCTTTGGGTTGCGAGCTGATCTCGCAGTTGCCTGGTCGGCTACACCTCGATCATTTACTACGGCTACACCCAAGCCATCGCCCGTCTCCCCAAACACAATGACGCCCAAGAGAAGCTGCACGCCTTGTTACGGAAACACAGGCAGGAGCGTCTTGACGCCTGGGTCCGACATCTCCCTCCTCGAAGATGGGTGCTGACCAGCAGTACCGGTGTAGGCTCATACCCGCTCTCACCCCTCGGCATTTCTCACTACGCGTCACGCCCCACCGCGACTTTTCCCGTTCCCGCTGGGAAAGTCGAGACCGGCTGCGACGGTCAAGGATGAGCTCTGGTGGGAGGGTGGGAACGCTCCCCACGTCGTGAGTCTCCTCTATTCAGCAGAGTAGAGGAGAGGACCGAGTTGATGGGTGAGGGAAACAGGGCCATTTCAACAAGCAGAGATTGCCCGAATTACCGGGTACGGACCCGGATCTATTGATGAAGAAGGTGGAGACTAGTATGGAGAAGGAGAAACAGCAGAAAATGTGGAAGAAACGGATCAGGACGATCCAGGTGCTCTGTATTCTCATCATCGTCTCGTTTGGTATGTCCCGCCCATACACGCACCCCCGATGAGTAAGCTGACCAGTGGGGTGCTCCAGTAAATCGAAACGTCGCGATTGCGGGTCTGGCATATCTGATCTACACGACCTTCTCGACCGAGATCGAGAACATGCTGGAACCCCCGACGAATATGGAGGAGATCGAACACGTCATCTACAGCCTCGGGCGAAACGAGCCGCCCAACGAGGTCAGTCGCGACTCCCTTTTTCGCTCGCTCTATGTCGCCCGTTGTCAGCACTGACACCCGTCTGATCCAGCGTGCGCCAAGACCGGGAGGAGGGAACCCCAATGCTTCGATGAGCTATATATACGATCCGACCGAAGCGGGGGACGTCAAGGTCAATTCGAGCGTCCCGATCGTTACTGTCCCCGGGCCGGTGTTGATGACTTCGGAGAATCATTATTACGCTGGACCTGGGGAACAGCTCAGAGATCCAGACAAGTGAGAGATGCATGTAAAGTGATGGAGGTGATTACGAGTGCGAGCCAAGGTGATGAGGGGGATCGAAGTTATCCGCGCGCCAACAGTCGCACCGCTATGCATGGTATGTTGCGTGAAGCCCCAATGTATCGATGAGTTGCTATACGATCCGATCGAGACTGGCGACGTCAAGGTCAAGTCATTCGATAGCTCGATCGTAAATGTCGTTGCACCGGTACTGATGACTCCGGAGAACCTGAGAACCACTATTTCCCTGGACAGCGGGAACCGCTCAGGGATCCAGACAAGTAAAGGGATGCATGTGACGTGATGGATATGTATACAATGAATGACAATATTGCAAAGTTGAAAGTGGGTTGCGTTCATCCGCGCACCAATCGTCGGACCGCTGCACCGGGACTGTCGGCATCCTTCGCCATCATCTCGTCTTCCGTGATGATCTTCTTGCCAAGTGTTCTGACGTCGTCAGCGATACGTAGATATTTGCCAAGAAGTCGCCGCTCACCTTTTCTTCTTTGGCTTGAAGACCTCTTCCTCTTCATCCCCTCCATCGCTATCCACTGATGCTCCTCTGCTCGCGGTATCCTGCTTCAAGCTTTCCCCAAGCGGCTCTTTCGGCTTTACAGCTTTCTTTTGAGGAAAGATCTTCTCGATCTTTTTGGGGGAGGTAGCCTTCTTAAACTTCTTCGAGCTCGACGCACCGACAGCCTTCGCCGGTGTCATAGCTTTCACCGGGCTCGCCGTTGTCCTTCTACGTACCGATACCCTTCTCACCGGCGGTTCCTCTTCAGTCGACGGCCCCTCCTCCCCGGACTCAAGGTCAGACATGGCGAACTCCGAGTCCAGGTCGCTCTCATTGGCCTCTTCCTTGTCCGCCTCTTCCTCGTCGTACATCTCGTCCTCATCATCGTCGCCCACGTCAGCCTCTCTGACGTCCTCCTCGTCAGCTTCGCTGTCCGTATCGTCAGTCCCATCGCCTTTCCCGCTCTCGACGCTGTCGCTGTCCCCATCGGCCTCTTCGACGAGAGACGCGCCTAGAATATCCTCGCTGTCGACCGTCTCCTCTCGGACATTTCGACGTATGGACCAAGAGCTGACAGTAGCGGGCATCGAGGGAAGCACCCGCTTGGCGGATTGGATGAGGGACTACCGCCAAAATTTAGCTCATTCTCGAGCAAGGTTAGCGCACCTCTTCATCGATGTCCGATCCGGAGTCCTGCTCCAGCGACTCGTCCATCTCGTCTAGCTCTGGCCTGAGAGATCGCGACCCTTCCTTTTGACGACTCTCGATCGTCGCAGCGTTTTTCGGCTGGACAGAGAACGGATCGGACATTCGTCCGGCTAGTATCGAATGACGGATTAGCGGTTGCGATTGATCAAGAGCGGATGCGAAGCTCTCATCGACGGTCGACTCCACGTCCGGCGCCCTTACAATCGATTCGCCATTGATGGTCACGACTGAGAGGGGCGTGCCGACATCGTCCCGGACGAAGCGTTCCACCGCTGGCGTGACGATAGTGCGCGAAAGGATGTCAAGCTTCCGATCCGCCTTGAGATCACTAGCGGCAACCTACGTGGCCTCAGCTAGGTGCTAAATCCCATGAGACGAGACTGGCCTGATCCTGGAATCGCTGGGTGAAGTCGACATGCATCTTCTGCACAGTCTCCTGCATCTCGCGCGCCACTTCTTCTCGGACTTCAACCTCGATCGAGGCATTGCGCATCTCAGACTCGTATAACTGAACAAACTCAGCTACCTCCTTGACTGTCCTCTGCGGGAGTCTCACTCACCCTCGTCTTCGTCTCCCTAAGCTGCTCGAATAGATGCTCAACAAGTAGATCCCTGTCATCTTCGTCTTCCGAGTCGTTTTCCTCGACAACCTCGATCTCCTCCTCGACCATGACTAGCTCTTGGGTGTCCCTGTACTTCCCAGCTCTGGCTGTCTCATCGATCTTTGGCAGGACAGGCACGACGACCTTGATTTTCATCGGTCCGCTGACGGCTTGGCGGAAAGCGCTGAACTGAGTACTGATTTGTCGTCTCAACCCGCCGACCATGTTGGACGCGGTGGTCTGAATTTCGCGCGCAACAGCTGAGAAGCGCATGACGTGCGCGTTTTCATCGAAGCCGGTGTCATAGGGATTCACGTTAACAATCATGACCTGGCGTCTGCCGTGAGCAGGGACGAACGTCCTTGAAAGTCGACTTACAGCGCGGCCATCCCCAACAAAGAAGTTTTGGAAGATCTCGGTCAGCTTCGAGTGACGGAAGGGCACGACGGAAAGCTTCTTCTTTGTACCGACGAGGGCCGGTGTCGCCATCTTTTGTTGGTTCGAGCGGAGGACTTCGAGACACTGGCCGAGGACCATGAGGGACTTGTTGATATTGCCAGCCTCCTTCAGCCTGTCACCCGTAGTCTGGGTGTTCCTCGTCCGTTCCGAACCAGCGAGATCGACGATGGCAAGTCTCGAGACTCTCGCGGAGTCCGGGTCATTAGGTGCGCCATTGTGGATGCGGACCACCTTGATGGTGAATATCCCGTGGCTCCTGCTCGACTCGCGATTGGCCAGTGTACCAAAGACTTGGCGCGCGCGTTGTCCAGAGCGAAAGACCGCGAGGGCTTCCTGCGACGGTCGTGGACTTGAGTGATGACTCCGTGCTAACGCTGAAGCTATACAAAACTGACCTGTCGTGTCCTGACCCGAACCTCGTTGAGACCAGCGATGTACTTCCCATTCCCTTCAGGATCATTTTTAAGCGCCAAAGCCTTTCTGGTAAGTACGCCTCCACCCCCATTCGCCATAGCCGCAAGGCTCATTGATGAGCCGGATGTGCCTGATAGACCGAATGCGGAGGGCGCTCGGTGGAGACCTGTCTTTGCATGTCCAGCTCGGCTTTGATGCCCGAAGGCTGTCGTGGGACAAGGAAGGCCAGCATCGAGAAGGTCGAAAATCTACCAAGGGAATTGGTCAGTACCTCTTGGGTGTACGCATTTCGCATTTCTCGACTCGCCTTCTCGTTGTAGACTTCTGAGTATGAGACCAAGACGGCATATGAGAAATTCTTGTCGAGCTTGACAGCTAAGCCGCGGGTTTTCATCAGCTGGAACGCCCGGTAGCGCCACCTCCTCTCCCATAAGGGGTTGGCTATGACCAACTCACTCTCTTTCGTCATCGCCTCAGCTTCTGCCGTCACTGCGTCGTAAACTGCACCTGGTCGCGCAGCATCTTCCGCGAACTCCACATCCGCTAAACCCGTACATCTAAGCTGCATGTCACATCAGCTGATATCCCGAAGATTTGACAATCGCTCACGCTGGCCGCGCTCTGCATGCCCGCTATCGAATTGAAGACGACATCGACCGCTCTGGGCAAGACACCTCTGTCTTCTGGCATCTGCGTATTCGCTCCCGAGATGGTGTACGTCTTCCCGCTATTGCTGACTCCATACGCGAATAGCAAGCCGTTCTCCCCATGTAGTAGCTTCTCGACAAGTGGCAAGGTCGTGGTCCTGAAGAAGGTCGATTGCGATGTGGGAGGGGGATAGACTCGGTCGAAGGAGTAGATGTGGGGAGGCTTGGAAGCGTGTGGCCGAGTAGGATCCTGAGGACCATCAGAGGAACAGCCGAAAGGGTTTAGACACAAGATTCAAATGACCTACAATAGGTGCCCGCATGAGGACGTCATGATCGCCTTGGGGTTCGAGATAAGGCCGAAGCCGGCTGTCGGAAACCTCGGCATCATTTGGAGGAGGACGGATCCGGAGGAATGCCTAAAATTGAGCTCAGCTTCTTCTTCAAGTCACCCTCCGTCCAATCGCAAGAGGGGGAAAGGGTGAATGCAGGTGGGAGGATGAGGGCGGTAAGGGGGAATGAGGGGGTCGCGGAAGGCCGCAAGTGCGCCTTCAGGCCATTATCGACCCTCGTATGTCCAAGATCGATCACATCGACACCAGAACAGATGAACCCACTTGTAAGCTCTCGGTGTAGCTGGTACCCTCCAAAGGCTGAATCTTCGGCCGCACAATCTCCTTGTCCTTGATTTTGTCGGAGGCCTTTCGTAAACCCTCCTTTCCCTTCGCGAGAAGGCCTGAAGGTTTGGCACCAAGCGCAGGCGACGCCGAGCCCTCCTTCCCAGAACGAAGGCGTGTGACCCGACTAGCTGCCGGCCTGGCTTCGGAAACGGGTTTCGGTGTCTGGCGGGCGCGAGAAACCGATGGTGTGGAATTTGATGATGATGGCATCGTTCCCGAGAGCGGGTCGAGGGAGGTGGCGAGGAGAAAAGTTTCGATGGGGGGTCAGAGAGTCGAATGTCGATGAACGAAAAGCAGCCGCGCCTGTTGACGTTCGGCGGAAACAGTATCATGACACGTGTTTCTCGATCGGGAAAGCTGAGGGATTCCAACTGAACGATAGGAACCCCTTGTTTTGTCGTTCACGACCGAGATCGGGGGCCAGCTCTCTCGCCTACTTCCCATTAAACTCAAGCAAGAGAAGCCCAAAATGGGTCTTCAAGCTCGTCTCATGGCGCCCAAGCCGCCTTCGTACGATATCGAAAAGTCCACCCTTCTTCAGCCAGAAGATGACACTTCGGGAAAGTCTCCTCGTCGTCACCATCGTCGTGTCATTCGCCGAGTGATCGACGCATGCCTTCTTCTCTCAGCTTGGTCATTCATCCTCTTGCTTTTTAACCAAGGCTGTTCGCGATTCGCTCTCGACTTCCCCTTCCCCTCGCGCCCAACGCCTGTCCCGCCATTCGTCGCTGAAGGCTTGAAGCAATGCGAGATCATCGCTCGACCTCCACCGGACTCCAAGCCGTTCAAGGCCAACAGGAAGGTCAGCGATCGTTATGTTCCAGGTACAGGGGCGGTACTGCTCAAGAATGCGACTCTCTGGACTGGAGAGGAGGATGGAGAGGAAGTGCTTAGGGGCGCGAGTGTTCTCTTGGAGGGCGGAGTGATCCGCAAGATCGGAGGGGACGATATGGATCTTCTGGCGAAAAGACAAAACGCTGGAGAGGTCGATTTGAATGGAGCTTGGGTGACGCCAGGGATCGTCGATCTTCATTCCCATCTCGCCGTCTACCCGTCCCCAGCTTTGCGCGGTGCGTCTGACGGCAACTCGGCAAAGTCTCCTATCCTACCGTGGCTTCGTTCGCTAGATGGCTTCAACACCCATGACGATGCGTTCAATCTGTCCATCTCTGGCGGAATCACTACGATGCTTGTTCTCCCGGGTAGTGCGGGCAACATTGGTGGACAAGCATTCGTCTTCAAACCGCGATGGACTTACGAGAACACACCACAGAGCATGCAAGTCGACCCGCCTTTCATCATCTCAAACGAAGGCAACGGGACTTGGGAGCGTACCGGGACCTGGAGACACATCAAGCATGCTACTGGGGAGAACCCATCTCGATTCTATGGAAACACCCGCATGGATTCGGCCTTCGATTTCCGTAGAGCATACGAAGAGGGTCGAAAGCTGAAAGAGGAGCAGGACTGGTGGTGCGCTTCGGCCAAGACTCAAGACAGGCCATATCCCACCAGTCTGGAGTGGGAAATTCTCGCCGACGTCATCCGCGGCAACGTCAAGGTCAATATCCACTGTTACGAAACGACCGACCTCAACTCGCTGGTGCGGATCTCGAACGAATACCAATTCCCAATCGCTGCTTTCCACCATGCTCACGAGACGTACCTCGTCCCGGATTTGCTCAAGCAGGCCTGGGGACCTGTCCCTCCTGCTGCTGCAATCTTCGCTACCAACGCGAGATACAAGCGTGAGTCGTATCGAGGATCCGAGTTTGCACCGAAAGTTCTCGCCGACAACGGTATCAACGTGGTGATGAAGTCTGATCATCCAGTACTCGACTCGCGCTTCCTGATCTACGAGGCCGCTCAAGCGCACCACTACGGCCTTAACTTCTCGCAAGCCATGGGTAGCGTCACGACTCACTCTGCAAAGGCAATGGGGATGGATCACCGACTCGGCTACGTGCGAGAAGGTTACGACGCAGACATCGTCGTGTGGGACAGTTTCCCCCTTGCCCTTGGCGCGACACCGAAACAGACCTACATCGATGGGATCCCACAGATCATCAAGCCTTACGTCGTCGAAAAGCCCGCGGAAGCACAGGAGATCTCGCCCGCCGGATCATTCGATGAAGAGGCCGCTGAAGCAGTGGCGACTCGCGGTGATCCGGATCTGCGATCGAAGAAGTCGGCAAAGAATGTCGTCTTCCAGGAAGTAGCGGCGGTCTACCTCCCCGGTCGAGCGGATGCGACTCAACTCGGTCAGAAGGGGACGGTCGTGGTCCAGGATGGACAGATCACTTGTGTCGGACAATGTGCGATCGAGCGGGGCTTTGACTTCTCGGTGATCGACCTCAAAGGAGGCAGTATTGCTCCTGGTCTCGTTAGCGTGGGAAGCTACCTCGGTTTGATGGAGATTAGACAAGAGCTGTCAACTTGGGATGGGTCCGCATACGATCCACTCAGCGCCTCGGCCGACCTGGTTGACGGCGTCCTCGCTCATGCCGTCGACGGCGTCAGCTTCGGCAGCAAGGATGAGCTGTAAGTTATATTTGCATGTCCATCGCATCTCAGCTAAAGCGACGCAGCCTCGCATATCGCTCGGGGTTGACCACCGCTGTCGCTTTCCCCATGTCGTCCTCCCTCTTCTCCGGCCTATCATTCTCCTTCTCCACCTCATCTCCACACCCTCTTTCCCCTCACGCCATCCTCAACCCCGCTGCCGCTCTTCACCTCTCGCTCGACAACGCGAAGTTGTCAATTTCTACCAAGATCGCCGTTCTACGCCGCTTGCTCCTTGGCGAGGTAGGCGAAGATTCAGAGCTCACTCAAGCGATGGAGAGTGTCGCTAAAGGGGAGATGAGGTTGGTGGTGCAAGTCAGCAAGGCGGATGTCATGGCTGCTTTGGTGAGGTTGAAGAAGGAGGTCGCTCCGCAGATGCGGATGACCTTCTTGGGTGGGCATGAGGCGTGGATGGTGAGCTCCTCTTCCATTTTCCCAACCCGTCACCCCCTCTGTAACCCCCAGTATTTCTCTTGCAGATCCCGATTCTTTTTCTGCTGTTCCACTCTAAGTTCCCGGATTCCTTTTGATCCGCTTTCATCCAAGAGCTGACTCGTGGATTCTAGCTCGCGGAAGAGCTCGCTGAAGAGAAGATTGGCGTCATCGTCGCTCCCGCTCGTTCCTACCCAGCAGACTGGGATACCCGCCGCATCCTCCCCGGTCCACCGCTATCCAACCACACCCTCCCGTCTCTCCTCGCATCGAAGGGCGTCACTGTCGGTCTGGGCATCACCGAAGAGTGGGAGGCTCGAAACACGCGTTACGACGCGGCGTGGGTATACGCAAACTCTCCCGAGACGTTCAGTAAGCAAGGTGCGCTGGACTTGGTCAGCTCGAATCTTGAGGAGCTGCTCGGGTTGAATGACGGGATGGAGTCGGTTCAGGAGGGGGAGAAGGGTTGGGTGGCGTATGAGGGGGACGTGTTTGGCTTTGGCGGAAGAGTCAGGGCCGTTCGTGGGTTTGGTATTGAAACCGTCGACCTCTTCTAGAGGAGTGATTACTTTGTTCGTGAGGGTCAGGATGGAGACACAACAAAAGCAACGGCTGCCGCCCAGAACAGGACCAACAGGATAGGACCGATATCCCATATTGAACCGCCAAATGTCCAAAAAGAGAACCCTTCCCGTCCTTCTTCTTCTTAGCGAGCCGTCGAGCCCCTTGCCAAACAAGCTGGACAATCGCAACCTTTCCAATGACGACGCTGTAGCAGTCATAGCGTGAAGGAGATCTACAGCTCATTCTGGTCGTCTTGGTCTTTTTCACACCGAAAATGACAGAAGCAGTGATGGGAACGATCGGATGCAGGACTTCGACGGTGATCACTGATGATTGCTGCCTCAGCCCGCTTTCGTGATCGCTGTCAGCCGCTCACACGCCGTCCTTCCCCCCACAAAAACGACGCGACCACCTCCATCGTCAACCTCCTCCTCTCCGTCAACACCGCCACCACAAAGGCCCACGCTGCCGCCACCATCTCCCTCGCTGTCTCCGCCCATCGGCGCAAGGTCGCCGCGAGGCCCCAGGGCCCCCTCCCTCGTCCTCGCTCGCCGAGACCAGGCAAAACTCCGGGCTTGGGTGAAGACGCTGTCAGTTCTGGTTGCGCATCAGGTTGCAAGATGTACCTCGGCAGGGATCCGGACGCTGTGCAACGTGTCCAGGGTCATTGGGGCTGAACGGTGGTCATTTTCATTCAGTCGTGATGAGAAATAAACTGCATAAGCGTAGATACTCGCTTGGCTGACACCCATACCCTGACCTCTGAGACATTGGGGCATCCGCATCGTCATGGCAATGCCCTGCCATCTGATCGTGCCTCGGCAACATGTAGACCATATGCATTTACAATTCATGTCAGACATCACTCACACCTGCGAGCCAAAGCACAGCTCAGATACTGACTCCTTCACCCATCCTTTCCCTTCGCTCGCCGACATTCGGATCTCGCTCGCTCAGTGCAGCCCTTCCAGTGATAGGGGTCGATTTTGGGGTGGTACTTCCAGCGATCTTGGCAAGGAGCACCTCCGCCGACTTGGCTGGAGTCGAGACATCGGAACGAGGCGCCAGCGCCGGTCGTGAGGGCGCCGAGAACTCCATCAAATCCGCCCCTCCCACCAGCTGTGCTGCACCGAACTTCGGTCGGACTTGTCCATGAGTCTGCGCCGTCGTCGACTTGAACGTGATCCCAGAAAGCCCATCTTCGTCATCCTCTCCGTCCGAGGACATGGGTGGAGCGGTTGAGGCTTTGGACGACGCGTATCGGCTAGACACGGAATCGAAGCGGTCGACCGGGAGGCCAATGCCGTTCAGTAAGGGGGATGAGATGTTGATGAGCTTCGCAAACGGGAGTGCCCGAGAGTTCTGTTCGGCAAGGGAGTCGCTAGTGGGGGACAACTGAGAAACGAATCCCGCGTGGTTCTTGGTCAAAGCTGGTAGCGTCTCGCTGGTCGGGATGAGATGCGAATCCATGGTTATGGGACTCCGAGGTAGCGGGATCTGCTCAGGTGGTAATTTCGCTTTCTGCGCCGGACTCAGCGGGAGCGATATCGCCTCTGGCCGGAATTTGGCAACAATCGCCTTCTTCTCGCCAATGCTGGTCGTCGAGGATGACAGCGGTCCATTACTACCTTTCACTTTGCCTCGGGTTGGTACGAATGATGGGAGCGGCGCCTTCAGTCGCACTTTCTCTTTGCGCACAGTTGGAAGAGTGATTTGGGGATGGGCTTTGGCGGGAGGCATGGTCGGTTTGAGCGTAGGTTTGGGTTGCTCGGGCTTAGCGGAAGCCTTCCCTGCGGTAGAAGCGGTCGGCTTGGTGACGTTGGCTACAAGCGGCACATGAGGTTTTGCGCTCGGTATGGGAGGAACGGAGGCGACCGGATTGGCCTTGAACATCGGAGCCACAGCTGTCGTCACAGGCTTAGTCAAGGCTGACGAGGTTGAGCTCGTTATTTTGGCCGTGTCAGCGCCACCAGCAGTCTGTTTCGTCGGAGCCGATGTTCCTGTAACAGGGCGAGCTGTCGGTTTAAATGGCTTCCGATCGACCTGAGCGGTAATAGCCCGCGGCATGGTCGGGACCGGCGGCTTGCGGATATTGCCAGGAGGCAGTTCGACCCTTGCACGCGGTTGAATCTCTGGCTTCGCTGTTCCCGCTGGAACGCTGGACTCGGTGCCAGGCAGTATCGATGAAGCGTCGAGAACCGCGGATGGGCTCGGCTCAGCGATGGGTACCGTAGCTGTATCTGTCTCTTGATCGGCTTCTGAAGAGATAGCGGGAGCGATTCCGCTTTTCGACTCTGTAGAGATCTGCCCACTCTGCAGACCTAAAGCTGTTTCCCCGCTTCCTCGGAGGTTCGGCTCTTCATCCGCCGGAAGTGGGATCGCTGATGCAAGTGCCACATCTTCTGTCGCCTCGTCCTTCTTGACGCCTCGAGGAGGCGCCTCGTCCTCGGTGACGACTTCGACCACTCCCATCGGTAACGATGTCATACTCTTCGGGACAGTCATCTCGATCGCCTCCTGACCGAACGCCTCGTCCGAAGCTAAGACTGTCAAGTCTGCCATGTCCTCCTCGACCTTCAGCAACTCCTCCACTGGATCTTCCGCAAGTGTCTCGCTCGACTGCGAAGATGCTGCTGATGTGCTAGCTGACTTCACCATGACCGGCATGAGAGGCGAGTCGGCCTGAGGCTGGGCAGAGGTTAAGGAAGACGAAGAGGACGTTGAAGTCACTGGAACGTGATCAAAGTAGGAAGTGGCTTCTTGAGGCTTCGACTCCTCCAGATCCTTGGCGGGCTCTTTGCCGGTACCGCTCAAGGTTCGGTTCCCATCTCCAGGTGTTCTGAAAGGGACAACTAAGGACTGGGCGATGCCTCCTGGCGCAGTAATCACCCGTCTTTGCGCTTGGCCCAATGCGACAGGTCGTTTGCCCAGGCCGACTGCCGCCCATCGGTCACTTTGCCCGCCTGGGAGAAGACGTTGCGGATTCCGTAATACGGTGGCACCGCTGGGCGTCTGATACAGGTAGTCGAGGGGTTCTTCTTCTGCACCGTCTTCTTCTGCTAAAGGAAGGGGTGCCGGGCGGACGATACGGGTGGGTGGGGCGAATCGGCGAGGTGGTTGAGGTTGCACGTTGTCCGAGGGATCGGCGGGAAGGGAAATGGATGAGAATGATGCTGGCAGGTGAGGTCGGCTTGGCTTTGTGAGCGGATTGTGCTTGGCGGGTTCGGTGGGTGAGGATGGCCCTGATGTGGTGAAGCTGGAGGTGGGCAGTATGTTGTGCGAGACTGAGCGACCATGTCGACCGAGGGCGAAAGGCGGCTCAAAGGGTTGACCAGGACCTGCCGAAACCGACTTCGACAAAGGTGGACGGGAAGGTTCTGCCCTGGTAGGGCTGAGTGCAGCGGTGTTCACGACTTCTTCTTTCTTGCGTGGAGGTGATCGCTGCAGTGACGGGCCCACGGCCGCCTCCGGCACTGGGTCAGCGGGACATCGAAGTGGTCGAGACGCGAGGGCTTGTGCACGAGCGTGCTGAGGCTTGTTGGGCACAATTGGGGCAGCCGTGGAAGAAGCTGAAGAAGCGGCGGAGACAGGACGACTGACCGCTGCAGCAGCCGGTCGCATCGCGATTTTCGCCCTTGATGGGCCCGCGGCGGGATTTGGAATATCGAGGTATCGTCGAATGGTGGGTGTGAGAGGTGCGGAGAAACTACGGGCAGCCAGGATATGAGTTGAAACATGGAAATCATGCTGACTAGACTCACTCGTCAACCCTCTCTGGCCAACCCTCGCTGAACCTCGCCCACACTCTCTTACTGATCTGCCGCACTTCAGGATCTTTATCCGTCGCCATCTTCCTTAGCGCCTCTTCCAGCACCACAACTCCCCTCTCCCCGATCAACTCCTTCGACCATTCCCTGCTCACACGCTCCAGCCCACTGGCACATCCCCGACGACACGTTGCGGCGTCGTCGTACAACCCTCGCTTGAGTTCCGGTAAGATTGACGGCAACTGACAATGAGAGATCACGGTGATGAGACATTTTTCGGCACGCTTGAGGAACACCTTGTTCGGTCGGCCGAGGAGTTTGATGAGGGGTTCGAGGTATAACGAGACGAGGGTTTGAAAGGAGCCAGCGAGACGAGGTGCGAGGGTTTGAAGAAGCTCGATAGCTACACCAGACAAGCGACCTCGGTCGGAAAGCATCTGAACCTTATCAGACCTGATAGGAGCACCGCGGAGAAAGCTGTACATACGCAAGCGGCTAGTTGCATTCCGACACCTTTCCTTCCGACTCCTTCCACATATTGTGGGAGGTATTTGTATCCTCCTCCTCTAGTGACTCCCGCAAATCGGATCACAGCTTTCTCGAGTTTCTCCCATGTGTCCTCCTTCTCCCCAAATGTCAATACCCTTGCAAGATTCTCGAGTTCGGCTTGTAGATGCTGTGGGGTTGGGCACTACAACATTTCGATCAGCAAGACGTACAGTAGTAGCGGGGTGAAGATCTCACTGGTATCTTTGCCTCGGCGTCGATCGGTGTCATCCTTAGTGCGGTCCTCACAGACCTAAACTCGCTGCCAAGCCAGAATGGAAGGGATCCAGCAAATGTCAGCGAGAAAAAAAAAGAAACTCGTGCGTTCAACCTCAAACGTCAACAACACGGAATCAGTTTTTTGCGGATCACGTGACCCAAGTCAAATCACATCACGAAACCCCCTTCCCACTGCGTTTCCCGCAAACACCAGGTTTTCCCTCTAGCTCAATAACTATCTACAAAGAACGATGAACCTGTCGATCGGTGCAGTCGCGAGCGATCTCGTACACGCTCCCTTTCTCGCCCTCTTTTGACTATTCCTTATCGCAGACCGACCTTATCAGAATCAAGTGACGCTTGACGAACAGATCAGCCGATCGTGCAGATCGTTCAGCGTCGTGACGAGCAGCAGCTGAAGCGATCAAATGACCGTTGTGGTTGGTACCTTGAAGATGGGACAACGGAAGCTTCAGAACAAAGGAGCCCCGTTCCCCGCTGTTTTACTGATTCGATCAATGATAGCTGACTTCAGCCTTCCCGAGACTCACCGACCGACCGGAAGCTCTTCATTCATGAGCCAATCTCGTGACCCTTCCCGTGGCCGTTCCCGCGACCGACGCAGCCTCGAGACGAAAAGAAGATCACAAGAGATAGCTTATCGAAATCGTCGAAGACTGGAATCCGAGGAACGGCGAGAAAGGCATGGACCGCTCACCTTGTCAAACATCCTCTACCCAATCTACATCGTCCCCATGCTCCTCATCTTTTTCGCCCTCGCCCTCGTTCTCTGGATCCCGTTTGCTTCTTGTCGGGTCGCTCGGCCCCGTAGACAACACGAGAAAGGGTTCGACGAGAAGAAGAGGCCCTTGCGTGAGGCCTTTGACCCAGACGACGAGAATTCAGGATATAAGCGCGATGTTATCTCACGGATCGGACGAGGACCGGAGCAAAGTCAGAAAGGTGCATGGGATTGTTTCTGGACATTCTGGACGAGGAGGACTTGGGAGATGTATACTCTCCTCCGAGATTCCTATCAAATGATCAGCCGGCAAGGGCTTCAACTCCTCGGGCTCGCCAGCGGCTTCATCATCGCCTGCATACAAGGGGAGATCATGTATCATGATTTTCGCACGAAAAATGTATTCTTCGCCGTTTTGCTGGTCGGTCAGAAGCTGACGGAAGGCGCAGGTGAAGCAATTCCGCAGTGCTTGGTCCCCAAACGACAATCCAAGTGGAGGCGAGAATCTGACCACCGATCCGAATTGCGCATATGCGGTTGGCACCGCGATCGCAAACTGGGCCAATGGAATGGAGAACCTCAGTTTGTCCTCCGAACCCTTGCCGATCTTTCAGCTAACGGGCTGGTGATATAGCGTGGTATGCCTTCTACCATACAGCCCTCAGCAAGTCCAACGTTCCTCTTCCCGACAGGTCGCTTAGCTAACAGGCAGAAGTCATCCTATGCTTCATGTTGATGATGGATGAGACGTTGAATGTCCGCATGGGATTATTTTCGCCGCAATGGAGTCGCGCCGGAATTGGTTATACCATGATGTTGTGAATCTTCAATTGACAGTCGACTGGAAAATAGGGCTGATCAACAGTCTCGCGTCGGCAACATTGGCGACCTCGGCGAATTGGGGATTCAAGGTGTACGTCTGGACTGCTGACACTGGCTCGGCTGATCGATAGCCCGCCAGACTGTTTCGCCTGCATTACGCCCTACTTGTCGGGATCCTCATCGGTGGCCTGTATAATATCCTCCGGACGGGGATCGTTCATAGCGGAATAACGTCTGCATCTGACGGCGACAGGACGTACCGCAACCGTCGTCATCCCCTTCGTCCGTGGACAAGGAAAGAGTGGCAAGATGCCAAAAAATACCAGTGGTACGACTTCCGGAGACCAAAAGAAGGGGACCCCCCGCCAAGATACTGGACTGAAAGACTGCAGTTACGGATAGGGGACCAGAGCTGGATGCTGCAACGTAGACCACGAGAGGAGTGGGGGGATGCAGACAAGGAGATGGTTGTGGGAAAGCTGAACGAGATCAGAGCGAGGAAGGACGAGCGTCCGTTGAACACGAATGAGGCAAAATTGGCATTCCGAAAGTGGCTAACACTGCATCCGGTGGAGAAGGTAGACCATAAGGAGGAAGACGCGGAGAGGAGGGAAGGCGGGCAAGTGAAACGCACGTACGTGCTCTCAGTCTGCGCCGCCTTATGGCTCTCATCTGCTGATAGATGTTCCGTTTAGACTTGTGCATGGTCTTCCGATTCACCTGCCGCCCCCGACAAAGGAGGATAAAAACGCTTGCGAACGCGTGGTGAGATTGGAGGTGACGAAAGATAAGCCGTTGAAGGAATATTATGGCATGGTAATTACTCTCCGTCCAGTCGTCCTCACTTGCTGATCCTCACCCCTCAGGCAAGCTGGCATCCGAAGCTTGAAGAACACGAACGGTTTTTATGGGCCGCATTCTGGTTTTTCGACCTCCGACGTGGCTTTGCCTGCATTTGCGCCGGTGCGATGTTCATATTGCATATAATGATTCTCTGCGTGTGAGTCGTAGCCAAGGAAGAGCTTCAGCAGGCAGCTGACGGTTTCGATCCAAGGGATGTAAATCGGTCAGCTTTCCTCGCTTACGAGAAACAGTACGAAGTTGCAACCAGCAGCTGGAGGGCCAACAATGGACCAAGCCCGAGCGATTGCGCTTACTATCAGCAATCCACCATCAGCATCATGGTCCAGCTTGGGTCGGGATCGTTCAAGGGCGGTGAGCAGTGACTCTGCGGAGAGTTTCCTGAAGATTCGAGCTGATAGCGTGCTAGCTTTGGCCGAGTGAGTGAGAGTCCAAGTTTATGCTTATCAGCATAGCATTCTCTGGAACGTGATTTGGGAGACCTTCCTCCTTGGGATGTGCGTTGCCGTTTTTATGGTCGCACTCACCAATAACCGGTGAGTTGCATCTCAATAGTGGACATGTGCTTACCGAATCTAGGGTGTTCGGCATGCATTATAACCTACCGATCACGCTCATCGGTCCGAGGTTGAGCTCAAACGGCATCGGTTGGACCCTAGGCTTGTGCGTGCAGGCTTGAGACTCACATAATTCTGATGTCTCATTTCCAGCGTGGCATGTGCGACCTTGCAGCTCGGTCTCTTTCAAAAGAAGACGTCCGTGCTTGTTGGCTTTCGCCCCCCAGCGCACGCGCTGATGGCAAGATCGCAGAGGATTGATCTGGGTTGCCCGTGGCGTCTGCTACCTCTGCGTCCTAGCCTGGATATTCTTCCTCCCTCTAGTACGCCATGTCCCCTTGTATGCCGTGGACAAGCTGACGGCGCGCACTCAGAACGAGCCGATGCGCAATACTTATCCTCGGAATGCCTTTTGGCCCGACATGTCTGCCTCTGCAATGATGTTTATGGAACGCAAGAAATTCCACCGCGAAGTGCCGGACTTTGACAACGTGTAGACGGGTAGTACTAGTCGAATGTGTATCTGTATGAGATGTAGATAGGCGTCGTGATGTCTCACGAGATTGTTGAAACGATGGGGACGATGTTCTGAGGTGGAGGAGAGACGCCGCGGCTTGATCGGAATCTGACCAGGTGTGTATCGCACCAAGCCGAGGGCCATCAGGATGAAGTCTCGCTCTCTGAAAGACGACATGGGAGCCACCGATCATGGAAGTAGCTACCTTCCATCCAGTATGTCGATTCTTCCCCTGGTGAATATCACGACGAGATAGACGGGCGCGGTCGACGCTGTTGCATACTAACTTACGCTGCCGGCACTATATCATTTCTCATTCAGGGCACAATCCCCAGCGGGTAAGCCTTATCAGACGGGCTATGTGATCGAGCGATGGCTCTGTCATCCACATTCCTCTCTGAATCCTTCTAGCTTTTATTGGGAACAGCACCACTCCTTGAAGGATTGCATCCGCGTGCCTAGTAGGAGACGAACAGACCTTTAGCCCCGTTTGAAAGCTGGGAACCCCGATATTCGTTTGGTTCCCACCGGGTTTGTTGACAACTGGCCAAGCAAACCGTTGTCATATCATTCTCCTCTACTCAATCGATCTTCAACCCAGATTTGGCGGTTTTCGAGACGCAGGGCATAGTCCTTGTCTTTGAAGACCAGGACAAGAGTTCACATCGAGTTCAACACCTAGGCCGGGCATCGCCCGAGATGGCGCCGGCGACTGCGTCCACCGGACAAGGACCATCTGTGAGTCATCGACCTAGAATCCTCTGCTGCAAATACAGAATCTTCCCCTTTCTCGATCCATGCTACTACTTTGCCTTTGGAGCGTGGCTGACGACGAATCCAGTCCCAGCGCCCGACCCTCCCATCGCTAGCCGTCCCCTCCGCCGCTCCACCTCAAGTTTCCACATCCACCGCCACCTCCCTCTCCGCTTCCCACACCACATCGGTGCTCTCAGAAGACGAGGAGGATCTAGAAGACTACCGGCCAGGCGGGTATCACCCGGTCAACATCGGCGATGACTTCAATCGGGGACGATATGTGGTTGTACGGAAATTAGGATGGGGACATTTCTCGACTGTCTGGCTTGCCAGGGATAATACGTTGGTCCCGTCCTCCCTCCGCCGTATCCCCCTCCTCCTCGCCATCCACCGATTCTCTTCCCGAGCCTCCCTCAAGCATTCCCCCAACTCGCCCCTTCCCTCCCGCATGACGCACGCACGCTGAAGCTTAGCAGGACCAATCGACACGTCGCGTTGAAAGTGGTCAAATCGGATGGCCATTACACCGAAACCGCATTAGACGAGATCCAACTCCTCCAACGCGTCGTCTCATCCTCTCACACCCATGCCGGGCGGTGTCATGTCGTCGGACTCGTCGATAATTTCCGACATACAGGACCCAATGGATCACATGTCTGCATGGTTTTTGAGGTCCTCGGCGAAAACCTCCTCGGCCTGATCAAGCGATATCAGCATCGTGGTGTGCCCCAATATATCGTCAAGCAGGTTGCAAAGCAGGTACTGCTCGGTCTCGATTATCTACACACCGAATGTCGAATCATCCACACCGATTTGAAGCCCGAGAACGTCCTGATCTGTATCGATGACGTCGAGAGCGTCGTCCAGGCCGAGCTTGCGACATGTCCCGCTGCGGTGCCGACCAAGCTCGTCGGTGTCCCTCCTAGTCAGGGACGATCAGGCAATCAGACACCGAGAAAAGAAGGCATCTTCATCGTCGGATCCCAACCGCTGCCCAGTCCCACTTCGAGCTACTCGAGCAGTCCTATGCTCGACAAGTATGGATTCGGGATGAGCAAGATTTCCGGAACCGAAGTCAACCAGATGGGCACCTCCGCCTCCGCGGGACCGTCTGGGAGGCAATACTCTGGAGAGAAGCGCGCTTCGACAGCTGAGGCACTGGGAGACGAGGTTGACAGTGTCACCTTAGGATCCGAGGCGGATCGACTAACATGGGAGAAGACAATTGCAGCAATGCAGCCAAGCGGACCATCGCTGCTCTCACAACAACTGAATAACCCTCCAGCATCCCCATCGCTTGACCCCATTGATGAACCCAGCTCAGCCACAGTCTCCACCAGCGCCACACCCAGTCATACCGTCATCACCACGCCCGCGACTACCCCTGACTCAGGCCGACCGGACGAGCTCAAGATCTCCACATCCGTCATGTCGACCGAATCCCTCTCACCGACCGAGGGTGACGTCCAACCACCTGAACCCAGCAAATCCGATACATCCATGACGACCTCCTCGACCGAGCCCGGCTACTCGCCATCTTCCACACACATCAACAACCTCCAACAACAAGAGGCACATTATAACCCGAAACCGGATGATTCTAGCTGTACTTCTCCAGGTGAAGACGATCCGAACGCCCTGCCTCCCACCTTCCCATACGACCCCGTCAGCTTGGAACGGATAACGGTCAAGATTGCCGATCTCGGCAACGCATGTTGGGTGGACCATCATTTCACAAACGATATTCAGACGAGACAATATCGATGTCCAGAAATTCTCCTCGGAACGAGGTGGAATGCGAGTGTCGACATCTGGTCCGCAGCGTGCTTGGTGAGTCGCCATCAGCTTTCCTGTTTGGTGACTGAGCTGATGAAGCTGTGGTAGTTCTTTGAGCTGTTGACTGGAGATTACCTGTTTGACCCTCAACCTACGGCTAAATATGATAAGGACGACGATCATATGGCGCAGATCCTGGAACTGCTGGGAGATATGCCTCGGTCGCTCGCCCTCTCTGGGAAGTACAGTCACGAAATGTTCAACCGCCGTGGTGAGTGGCAGCTTTTCCTCTCTCCCCGATATATACCCTCTATCGGGCGGTCAGAGCGATCCATGCCTCCCATCCTCTGCCCAGCTCATCATTCACGAAGTGATCCAAAGCTAATGGCCAAGTAGGCGAGCTCCGCCATATCAGTCGCCTGCGCTTCTGGCCGATGATCTCGGTCCTGACAGAGAAATACCTAATGGAGCACGAAGACGCCGAGACGCTCAGTGCCTTCCTCGTCCCGATGATGCACTTCTACCCGGACGCTCGCGCGACCGCCGCCGAACTCGTCAGGCACCCGTGGCTCAAGGGCGTGGTCGTACAGGGAGAAGTGGAGATGCATCATGCGGAGAAGGAGCGTCTGAGGGCGCTAGCGGAGGCTACACGGGAAGGGAAGGGGAAGGAGAGGGAGGGTGGGGTGGGTGTGGAGCAGGTGACGGGGCTTGGGCCGCCGGTCATGGGGATGGTGGGGATGGGTAGGATCTAGGGCGGCTGCTCGGTGGGTTGACAGAAAGAGGGGAGGAAGGGAACATCAGCATAATCTCGTCGTTCCTGTATTTGTCTTCTCGAACGATCGTAGGGCAATAGACTTCTCGTCCTCGATTCGATAATAATATGCTATTCTTGCATGACGTCTGCGCATGATATAATCTGCCTTGCACCGATTAGAATCCCGCAAGAATGCAGCTCTACCCCTACCCATGCCCTCTCCTGACCTGGACATCACCTTCTCCTCTCCCACCACCTCGTCCCTTGCACACCATCAGCTCCTCAAAATGTCCCCGCCCCGCCCAAATTCCCGCAAGAGTCCCCGCTGCCACCGTCCCCGCCCCCTTTCTTGACCCCCTCGCCGCGGCGATTAGACCTTCTGTCCCGGCCACCCCGGCAAGTCCCTCAGAATGAAGACCACCATCTCGCTCCGTGCCTCGGCCAACGTCAGCTTTCGCAGCACGTCGTCAAGCTCCGCTAGATCCTCTTGGTCCTTCCCCTGCAGCAGCTCCCTTCCTCCTTGCGCGACAGCCCTCTCCTCCCTGGCAAGCACTTGTTTCCTCTTCTCCATCTCGCCTGCTTTGCGCTGCAAAATATTGCCTAATGTCTTATACACCGACACCAGGAGGAGGTTGTAGACTCGCGGGAGGTTGACGGACCAGAGGTGGTACTCCCCTTGCGCGGTCAGGCCGGTCCGGGATTTGCCTGAGGATTTGGGGACTTCCTGAGTCTCGACGAGGGAGAGTTTCTGGAGTTCGGAGAGGAAGAAACGGGCGTCGCGGAGGGGGATCATCGCGCAGTCCCTCACCTAGCGGTTCCAGATCAGCACGTATGCCAAACAAGGTGTCCGACTCACCGTGGTTTCGCCCGCCTTGCTAGCTTTAGCCACCACTGCGAGAACCCGCGCAGCTTTCACCCCCAATCTTTCCCTGACCAACTCGGTGAGGAGACTCGCCCTCAACCTCGTGCAGATACTTTCCACCTCCACCATGTACCCTGGATCCGCCATCGTGTTCCTGCTCAAGAAAGCACCTCCATTGCCCACCATCTGATCCTCCCCTGCGAGGACCGACAAATATTGGCTTACGATCTCCGGGACTGACTTGCTCCCCGAACCCGCCATTCCCGCAACGAGTAGCTGATGGGTCGAAGGGGACAGGCGATCGACAATCTCGGTCACCCCCACCTCGTTATGCGTCCGACTATCCGATAGCACCGAGTGGTCTTGCAAAGACGCCGCCAATACCGCACGCACCACCTCCGCGGCTCCTTTGTTCCATCGGTCCTCGGCAGCTTTGATGATCAGCTCGTCCCGCATGAGTACGCCGAATCGATCGAAGTTGACTCGAAGATGGATGTTGGGTTTCAAGTGGTAATCAAATTCCTCGACGTCTTTCCCTTTCTTCTTCTTCCTCCGCTTCTCGGTCTTCTCGAGTATGCGGTGGAGATTTCGTTGCTCGTCCCGCTCCATGAGGACCTCGTAATTGGATTCCGCCTCGACTTCGGCCAGCTGATTCGCGCTGAGCATGACCTGACCGGTGTCTCGCCTTTGTCTGCGTTTGAGCTGATCCACATCAGCACGTAGCGAAGAAAAGGTGGGAGACCGCTCACTGCTATACGATCTCGGACCTGGTCTGAGAGGAGGATATGCAGTTCTGGAGAGGTTGGTTGCAGGAAGCTCCCTCGGGTCATCGAGATGGTTGCCTCGTTCACCGCTGTTGTACCTAGACCGACATCAAAGCTTATCCTATCCGCATCCAGACTACTCACGCGCCCCGTCGTATTCAGCACCACAGGCTTGCAAGATTTCGGGCACCGTGAGTTTCCCAGACACCACGACCTGCTTCACAACGTCCACAGCCTATCCTCCATCAGCTGGGATCGTCTCAGAACACTTATCCACACAATACGCACCGCTGGTCCCAGTCTCTCCTGCGTGTTGGCTAGTATCCGCCCCAACCGTAATCGCATAAGGCACTCCCCGACATCAAACTCGTACATCTCCTCATTGCCCGTTCCCTTCACCGAAGCTCCGTTTGTAGCGACGAGGTTATGCTGGACAAGGATGATGAGAGCTGCTAGTGTCGATTGAGTGGGAACATCTGAGAGACGAGTGATGGAGAAGACGGCGAGGCGACCGCGGTTGAGGAGGGTGGATGCGACTCGCTATACGGGATCCCATCAATTCAAGAAGTGATCAAGGGATATAGGGTGCCCCACGCAGACGACCGGTCCGAAAGCCTGTCGCACGATATGCTCGCAGAGCCGGACGGCCTCCTTGCCGGTGCTGCTACTCATCTTGCTATCGTCTGAATAACATTGGGATTGAAGTGATGGGATCCATGGGCACCATAGGGTTGCGTCTTTGATCCGAACCGCTGGGTCACGTGACATGTCCGCTTCAGGTTCCGACGGAAACATCGGCCACTCCATAATCACTTCCCATCTATGACGCCAACATGGACTGGGGTTCGTCCGGCTCACTGGCCCTTGTGATGGGGTTTTTAGCTGCTCCGATCGGATTTGTTTGTCTCCTCATCGTCTTCATAGCTCAACAAATCTCACTCAAACCTGCAAGACATCACTCCGCAATCGTCCTAGTGTTGGGCGACATCGGCCGGTCACCTCGGATGATGTATCACGCCGAATCACTGGCTCGGCATGAGTGGGAGACATCCGTCATCGGTTATGGCGATACTCCACCCATCCTTTCCCTCCTTGAACACCCTCGGGTCCACCTTCTCCACCTCGCCAATCCACCCTCACCGCTATTGAGATTACCGTGGATCCTTCGTGCTCCCATCAGGATCTTGTATCAGGTATTCTTCGTCCTGCATCTCTGCCTCTATGAGATTCCTTTCCACACCGAGATCCTGTTGGTGCAGAACCCGCCGTCTATCCCGACACTCGCGCTGGCGCAGCTCGTGGCGTTCTTGAGCGGGGCCAAGCTGATTATCGATTGGCACAATACCGGATACTCCATCCTCGCTATGCGAGTCGGACGGAGCTCCCCCCTTGTACGGATAGCCAAGTGGTACGTCTGGCAGACTGGGGATAGGCTGACGGAAGGTTCGAGGGGACTTTTGGTAGAAGGGCATATGCCCACCTATTCGTTACGCACGTCTTGAAGGAGCGCTCGTTTCTCGAGTGGGATCTGCAGTGAGTTGCCAGTTCGTCTCTCACGTCATATTGATTTCGTTAGAGGTGGGAGATATACGCTGTATGATCGTCCACCAGCGCACTTTCGGAGAACCGAGCCGATGGAGCAGCATGAGGTTGGTCGCGAACACGATCACCGCTGACGGGCAGCTCTTCCGCCGTCTTACTCCCACCCTCACTCCTCACCTTCCTCGGTCATTCCTTCCGACCGACCCATCTTCGACGGTCTTCACCCATACCCCGCCCGACTCCGTACCAGTCCTATCCGATGATCGTCCAGCTCTTATCGTCTCATCGACATCCTGGACCGCGGACGAGGACTTCTCCCTCCTCCTAACCGCTCTCGACAGCTACCAAACCTCCCTCACCCAGAATCCTAGCCTCCCTAGACTCCTCGTCGTAATCACCGGAAAAGGCGACCTCCGATCCTCCTTCGAAAGGGCCGTGGCGATCCGAGAGGCAGATCTATGGAAAGACGTAGCAGTCCGCTGTATCTTCCTACCCGCTCGTGACTACCCGACCCTCCTAGGCTGTGCGGATCTCGGAGTCAGCTTGCACACGAGTAGCTCTGGGCAGGATCTGCCGATGAAGGTGGTGGATATGTTTGGGTGTGGGGTCCCGGTATTGGCGAAGAGGTTTTTGTGTGTGGGGGAGCTGGTCAAGGATGGACAGAACGGGCTGGTTTTCGATACGGGTGAGGAGCTGGGCTTACAGATGATCGTGGGTATCACGGATTCAGCGCTGCGATCTCTGAGCTGACTGGCTAGCAGGATGTGCTACAGGGCTTTTCCCGGTCGGAAAAGCTCGAGGAGCTACAATCGTTTTTAGCCAAGTCACGAAGAACAGACCCGGAGGGAAACCGGCGAAAGCCAGCAAACGTTATTGACGAGGAATGGAGTAACTGGAATGATAATTGGGACCGGGTCATGCACCGGGGCGTGCTCTCATGACCATGCAGCTTGTCTCTCGTATAAGATGACAGGGGTACTTGACGATCAAGCCTTCTCGCTCGGCCCCTTTCTGTCCCGGACCGACCCATTCTTCTGATTCTCAACCACCAGATTCTTCACCCTTGCCGCCAAACTACTGAGTTCATTCGCGCCTCCTTCACGCACCCTCACCTCCTTCCGGACTCTCGGTTCCGGCGGCGCAGGCGGAGGTGTAGGTGTGGGCTTGCTGGGTAATCTGGATCTGGCGTTCTTCTTCTGCGAAGCGGGAGGTGGGGGGTTGGCGAGGCCGATAGGTCCGTTCCGGCCGCCTTGTATCGGGTGCGGCTTGGATGGGAGAGCAGCGGGCTGGGGTTTCGATGGCGAGCTGCGTGAGGGTGATTCGGTCGTGGTGGTGGAGCGTTGTTCAGCGGCCGTCTCGGGCACTTCTGCGGAACTCGGCGGGGGTGTCAGGATCTCGGTCGAGGGCGCTGCTTGCTCCTCCAGAGCTGTCGGGGACGTGGTTGCACTGGTCGGTGGTGCCGCATTACTCCCCTCTCCATTGGACAGCGGCGGGAACTCCATCTCCGACGGGCCCTCCCCCAGCCCTCCTCCCTCCTCGTCTACCGGGGCAGATCCATTCGCCACATCCAACCTCTCAAACTCCCCCTTGAGATCCCCAAGCTCATCATCACTCTCATCCCACCCCTTCCCACTCGCCTCCCGCCGCTTTTCTCTCCGCTTCTCATTCTTCACCTGCGCTTTCGTCTTCCCCCCTCCTCCAAGCGTCTGAGCGAAGGGGTTATCCTCTTTCTGTGGAGGTGGGCGGGTACGGTTGGTTCCTGGGATGGTGGAGCGGACGGTATCGGGGCGGGTGGAGCGGAAACGGCCGACGTCTTCTTGGGGTGTGAAACCGGGTCGGATCTTCTGTTCTTTCCGAACACTGTCGGGGTGTGAGCAGGGGGAGGGCGAAGGGAGAGGGCACGGTCAGCTAATGCAAGGGGAAAGGTTGGCGTAGGGAGTCGACTCACGTCCCATCTTTTCGCTTGGATTGGGGGACGACGCGTTCGAGCGTACGTGGGTCGACGACGATGCCAGCTGCGGTCTTCTCGGGGTCGAGGGAGGGGAGGGACCTGGCGGGTATCGAAGATTCGAAAGGTGGGTGATACATGATGAACCAGAAAGACAAAAGGAGGGTTGGACACTCTAATCAGGAAGGGATGGGGTACTCGACACGATCATTGTCACTATGCAAGACAAAATGCGCAGGAGAATTCGGTGAATTTAGGTGGGGTCTTTGCGAATGGTGATTCGACGGATGCAAATCTGGTGGTAATGTCGTGTCAAGGTTGTGCCTTTCTCCTCCTCCCTACCCCCGCTCCTCACCCACCCTGCTCCCCTCTCCATGACTCACACAATCGGTTGAGAGCCAACGCCATGCATCTGTATACGTGTAGCCGGCCGATGCAATGCACTGATGCTTCGCCTGCTTCGCCTGCAACCCCTCCATTCCACTGCCCCCCCCCCTCTCTGCACCTCCAACAGCTTTCCCCCCAATACGCGGCGCCGAGGCCCTCGCTCAACCCCACCCCCTCACGCCTCCGTCCCGAACACCCTCCCCAATAATATTTTCCTCAATTCCTCACTCCCAGGCGTCCCCACCACCACCATCGGCAACCTCCCCGGCTTCTCCACCGTCTTCCCCATCCGATCCACATCCTCATCTTTCGGTGGCAGCTTCGGCGCCCGTACCGCCTTCCCCTGTAATCTCTGATTCTTCGTCCGATCCTCGTTCTCCTCGTTCGTCCCTCGCCGATCTACGACGCACATCCCGCGTGTATACTCTCCTCTTCGCTCGATCTTGAACTCGCGTGGTCGGAGTGACCACCCCGGAGCGGGGTCGGAGAATGATCGGCCGGCGTTGGCGATTGCATACCATATTGCTAAGGGATCGTGCATCTCCATCGCGTCTGGTAATCCAAAACTCGCCTGTATCCCCCGAACACGGAGGAGTACGGCGCTGAGGAAAGCTCGTAGTGGACCAATGGACGGGTCGGAGGTGGTGACCCCATTGGAGTCTGGGATGTAAGAGTCGTGAATGAGGTCGGAGAACGGGATTCGGTGGGGTGTGGTGATGTCGAGTGGGCACATGATGAGGTTGAAAAATCCTTGTTTGACGGCGGTGAGGATCTGGTCCGCTGCGTAGGGGTCGGCGTAGCAGTTGAATTCGGCTGAAGGGGATGTGTTGCCGGGATGGTCTAGGGCTCCACCCATCCATACGACGCTGTGGACTCGGGAGAACGTCTTTGGGTCATCTCGCACAGCATGGGCGAGGTTGGTCACTGCGTCCATCAGCTGTGACTTGTTGAAACAAGGGAGACGAACGAGGTCCAAGGGCGACGATGGTAACGGTGTTCGGCTCCTCTGTCCGTAGCATATCCAGTATGACCTCGTAAGACGGCTTCGAAGTGATGTCGAGGTACTCATGCTCGTGCTCGGTGTCGAGATCCCGTACAGGCGGGGTGAGCTCCGGATGTGTCTCTGAGATGTTACTCAGCCCATCCCCTCCGTGCTACACATCAGCTCGTCCCCACTCAACGCACTCACGAAATACGCAGCCAGCGCTTTATCCCCTCCAATAGGCCCATCCTCCCCCAGAGCCAAAACCGTTTTCGACGCCCCTCTCAGCCTCGCATATCGTTCTGCCGCAGCTGGGTGCGCATCGATCTCCTTTGCGAGAGCGTGATAAACTTTGAGGAGGTTGGAGTGTGCGACTGGAGCGTGGGTGTTGCCAAAGACGATGGAGATCAGGGCTACGTCGATTTCGGACGAGGCGAGGGCCATGAGGATCGCTGGGACGTCGTCCACGCCAGGGTCGGTGTCGATGATGATCTGCTGCGGAGCCATGGTGGGGAATGCTAAAGAGGAAGAGAGAGGCTCGCTTGGATTTGTATACGCTATCTCATGCCTTCGTGGCAAACTGAGTGACAAGTTTGATTTCAACTTTGCAAACCTCCTTCAACATCCTTCCCCCCGGGCCGGCTGGATTACATCATTCTTCAAACATGAGTAGATACTGGCTGGACTAATGGCCGACGTGCTGGACTCGGTCCTTGACGGTACACAGCTCCCACATCAATCATGGATGGCTGTCACCGACACAGTGGCCTCTTCGGGCTTGCCACTTCTCCTTGAGCTGCTTCGGAGGAGTCTGGCGAGGTATGCTCTCATGATTTCAGTAAGTTTCGTTTGTTGACCCCCGCACGAATCAGATCATCACCGACGCTGCTCATCGCCGTCCTACATTCTCCGGCTCAACTGCTTCCCAAGGGATATGCACCTACGATATCGACGAAGGTCCTTGACCTGACGGACAGCATCCCCGGCTTCTCTTCTTCGGAAAGCTATCATGATGTAAGAGACCGCATTCTCTCCGCTTGTGAGCCCTTCCGCGACCGAATTTGTACACATCACAAGGAATTGACATCTCTAGGCAAGGCACTCGGCTCTGGCGTCCAGGTCTTCATCGATGCCCTCGACGTCCTCTCCGAAGACTACACCCCGACCGCCACGCTTCGGCTCATTAGAGCTCTCCTCATAATCGTGATCGCTTCTAAACGTGTGTGTCGCAGACGACACCACATCTACTCTAGCTGACCCTTGAGCTCGCAGCGCCATCCCGCCTTATAGTCCTCCTGCCCCACACATCCCCATTCCTCCCCCACCTCCTCCCGCCCACCTTATCCCCCTCCCTAATGCTCCTATCGTCTCACCATCCCACCCTCCTCACACATCTCTCACGTACCTATCTCACCCCAATTGAAGGCTGCCCCGCCTTTTGGCAGATCCTTGAAAGAGCTCGCGAGCGGCGGACGGGGGATACCCTCGCTTGGTCTGGTCAAGAAGGTATCGAGATTAGCATGGATTGGACCGACTGCAAAGGCGCTATCGTGCAGGTCCTAGTGAGGAAGGCAGCGGGAGGGACGAGGGCCATCACCCGGAACCTCTCTGCGTTGGCGACTTCCGCATCTGGCTTGAAGACGGTCCCATTATCGGAGCTAGTTCAAGTCAACCCGATGCCTGGACCGGGCAATGGAGATGCGAAAGGCGGGCAGAGGGAGACGGAGATGGACGTCCCGTTCAACCTGAGTCTGACGGAGGAACAGAGGAGACGGAGAGGGGAGGTACCGTTGCCTTATGCTCATGAGGGGGAAGGTGTGGGGGTCGGGGTCGGGTTGGATTGGGATGATGAGGACGATGAGGACGATGAGGAGATCTGACGAAGACGCCTTTCTCTTCGCGTCACGCATTCATCCAGATCGATATTCTGTGCTGTTTGCACAGGCTCTGACAGCCTTCGGAACGCAAGCTTCAGCCGGTGTCTGCGATACCGGTACCCGTCCGCGGTCACCCTTCCATAGATCTCTCCTAGACGCGTAAAGGCACTGCAGAGGATCTTGGTGGGTGCTACAATAAGGACGCTTCTCGATCACGTTTCAACGCAAGGCGTGCAAACCGCTCATAATTGTAGTCCCATCAGCTGAAACGGCCAGGAATCTACCTCCAGCAATAAATCTGCTACAAAACGCCCCAGGGGTCAATCCGAAACAAGCGTATCCATTCCCCCCATCTATCCTCCATGCCCGACCGACGCGTCGGGAAATGTCTACCACCATCTTGACTGCTCTCTGTCCACCCGTTCCCGCCATGTCCCTCTCACGCCCCTCAACAGTCTTCGAGCCACCCACCGAACCATTCTTCCAGCGCGAGCGCGATCGACTCGTCGACGAGATCTCCTCCGTCCGTCTCCCTTCTTTCCCCTTCTCCGTCCCGAGATGACCAGACTAAGGGTTTCGAGGAATTGATGACGCACACGAATGTGCTTAACCGGAAGCTCGAAGAGGTGTATGGCGTCGGGAAGGAGTTTACCACCGTCGCTGCTCTCTGGGGGGTGAGTGGTCTGCGGGAAGAGAGGGAGAGGCGCGACTGATGAGTCGGGTGGGCTGGTAGAGGTTCAGCGCGTTGATAAGGGAACAGCAGACGGAGATGATGAATGGGGGGGATGTGGGTGTGCCGGGGACGGGAGGGGCGAATTTTGCGGGGAGTGTTGGGGCGGGGCGATGACGGGGGAGTAGGCGTATTTTGGGATGATTTTCTCGGGTTGATGCAGACTAAATGTGGATTCCTGCTTGGGCACTGACGGCTTGAGGCCTACTGGAGGGACACGTATCCGCTCGCCACAGTCTCCCGAACTCATGACCACCCGAAAACGACCAGGATCGCGAAGGATTTCGGGCACCCTGCCCTTCTCCTGCATACCTGATTCGCCTTCTCACACTGCTGTGAGGTTTCGCTGTTCCAACAATGGTATTCACATGAAGGTATGACTACATAAAGATCATGATTAGGCAACAGCGTCCTCCGCTTATGCAAAATGCGTGATCGTCCCCGCCACCGCTCCGCCATGCACCGTACTGAAGATCGTAGTGGCCACCGCGGCACTGTTCGAGCATCCTATACCTCATCAGCTCATACACCATCAATCTTAGTGTCAGGCATACCGATCACCTCCCACGAGAGCTCCGCGTCGGCTCCGTCCATATTGACCTTCAGCAGGTCGTGCACGTTTGACAGGGCGGCCCCGTTCAGTTGGGGTGTTCCGAGGAGTGCGAACGCTTGGGCGAAGCATGTCTCCCATGCTTGTGGGGAAAGGGAGCCCTGATTGAGATCGAGTCGCTCGCTGAGGGTCACGCCGAAGGTGGAGAACGTTCGGGAGGAGCCTTGCGTATTGCACTTCCCCGTCGTAGACTCATGTCGCCCATGTCAGTATGAGGAGATTTGTATTTTGAGGAGGTGTGAGAACGCACGACGAGGTCAAAGAATGCCATGTGACATTGCAGAAGTTCCCGATGTAGGTCCGAACTTTGCCGGAGGAGGTCTCGGGGACGGTCCCTTCGTTGAACGCTTGGAAATGGGTTTGCCCTTTCTATAACGGAGTTGGATCAGGGCTGAAATGAGTGAATGAGGGATTGAGGACTCACAGGACAAACGATGTCGCCGACAAGGGAGGAGAGGGTGATATCTCTTGTGGTGTGGGATGGTTGGGCATCGACAAGGACAAGGGAGAGTGCAGTGAGGAGCGTCTTTGCAAGGACGATTTTGGAAGCCTGGGGCGGATGGATAGGATGCGATGAGAAAGAAATGTGAGCTGGTCGAAGGCTGAGGACGATGCTGACTGTAGGATAAACGAGGATGGCCGAATCCTCTTATACAGTGTGTCAGTACCATCGTCTCACGATTGATCGGCCTTTCGATCTACGGAGGCGTCGTCTGTGCAATCCCGAAGGCATCACTTCTCACACAATCTAGCGGCGATCCCTGCGCGTAAGGGCTACTTTGGGAGCGCCCCTTAGCGTAAGAAAGGATCCGTATGGATTCTCGGAGGGGGAATCGACGACCTCGGCCGGGCTAACGGGAAAGATTGAATTATTTCACGTCCTGCATTAGGTCACCCAAGTTGGTCTTACGTCCATGGGACGAGGAGGCGGTTAAAGACTCGGCGATTCTAAATCTAGGCTTGTCCGAATTCAATCTAGGGGTGCCTAGTTCGACTTTTGCTTTACGGTACTAGTCGAATCTGGTATACATCCGGCAGAGGCGTACAGTGACGACCCGTGATGTCGTCAAAGCCCTTCGTTGCTCAATGGGGTATCGTAGGCTGCGGCTGTCCGTTCATGCAACCTTATGCTTATCAAGCTAATCTGACACTGCTCAGGGATCTCATCCGAGTTCGTCCAAGACTGCTGCAGATCACCATCCGGTCGAGATGTACATGACGTCTCGCATGCCATCGCTGCTGTCGGCTCGCGATCGCTCTCCAAGGCGAAGGAGTTTGCCGAGAGATACTGTCCGAAAGGCGCAGCAGCGCAGGTGGAGGGATTGGTGGATTTCATGCCCAAGGCTTATGGAAGTTACAAGGAGGTCGTGCAGGATCAGGTGAGCTGTCATACCCCGCATGAGCCGTCGGTTTCTCTCGACCGGGACTCCGAGAGAAGGCTGTTCAGCTGATGAATGGGAGCAGAACGTCAATATCGTATACGTCGGAACGATGAATATCTCTCATTATGACGACACCAAGCTCGCCCTTGAAGCGGGGAAGCATTGTCTCCTTGAGAAGGTCAACATGATTAGCGCAGTCCGATTCCGCTCATCCTACTATTAGCCTGCGACCCTCAACGCTGCGGAATGGAAGAGCCTAATGGGGATAGCGAAGGAAAGGAAGGTGTTCCTAATGGAGGGTAGGCGGTCTGTCACATGTCCGCTTCCAGCTGACCGTTTGACCTAGCGGTATGGACCCGCTTCAACCCGGTGCTTCTTGCCATTCAAAAAGCCGTACACGTCGATAATGTCGTCGGCGACATCCGATGTGTCTACTCTGATCAGTCATACGACGCATGTGGGAAAAGACCAGACACCGAACGATCAGTCTCAGCGGAGCTCGCGGGCGGATGTCTACTAGATATCGGACCCTATCCGATGGTCTGGGTATCTCTTGCCGTTTTGCCTTTTGCTGAGAAGCTGAGATCCGTTCGGCTGCAGAGCCTCATGATGATCTTCCGCCATCCGAAGAACGAGCAGACCCCACCTGAGAAGGTCGGAAGTACGATGTTGATGTATCATACCGGCGTGGACTCTGCGACGAGTTTCGCGATGACGTTCCCGAAGGTTAATGCGATAGCCTACTGTACGTTAAACAAGCCCTGGCTTTGACAGCTTGCTGATGGTAAATTTAGGCTCGACCAACCTATTTTCTTGGACCGATATACAGCATACCCGAATTGTCGGGTCCGCTGGGTGAGTTCAGACCTCTGCACTAGATACACAAATCCGAATCTCGATTCCGACTCGCGAGGCTGATGCTTGATCCAGCGAGATCATCGTGCGAAGCAAGCACACCTCCCGCCCACAGTCCTATGTGATCCGCCGCCTGGCCGATCCCGCGGCGTGCGAGCGGAATTTCCTCCCTGATGAGGTGGTCGACATGAGCTTTGATGGATTCGGGCTGTATTGGGAGGCGGATGCTGTGGCGCGATGCTTGAAAGGTGGGCGCAGACTGTCGATATCATGGTCAGGTCACTGACGGGGGATGCAGATGGATTGTTAGAGTGCCCGGGTCTGCCGCAGGAGGAGACATTGATGACGATGGGGGTGAGCTGGGATCTCCTAATCAGAGAGGCTTCCGCTCATTCAACCCTGGACAGATTTTCGATAAGATTAGAAAGGAAGGAGGGTATGAGTATCTTCCAGGACTGGAGAGGGTGAAGTAGGAGGAAGACCTGCAACTTCGATATAACGATCTGCGCCGCAAGTAAACGACACTCCATATCCGCTAGGCCTCGCTATCTCTGACTAGCCAGTAACACATACTCATGATCCTTCTTCCGAACTCTAGGTTTACTCTCCTGGCGAACTCCGCTGTACCGTATAATCAACAAGCTACACGTCCTCATGCGCTCATTCCCGCAGCTCAAACACCGGTTCCTCATGGTAGAACCTACAGTGGAACGTCAGCCGGTTTTCGATTCCACCCGTGCGGGGACAATACTCACATCCTCCCATCCATCCACCCAATCTTGTTACCCCAGGCGTCCTTCCTCTTGACCTTATACTCCGCCGGATTCGTATCCCCCAACTCCCCCTCCGCCACCTCCCCAGGCCTTAACTTCTCCGCCCAATTCGGTATCCACGCGTTACGCCAATCATCCCAGCTCACCTCACCTGCATACTGACCCGACGAATCGGCGAATGCCAGCAATTCTTGTCGCCGGACGAGGGAGAGTGCTGATCGTGTGAGGTGATGGCCCCGGTATTCCCAGATTTCGGGCTCGCTCTCTTCGGACATGTTGCTGGGGCTCGATCGACGTTGAGGAGGGCGTGCGGAAGAGAGCCCGGGGAGGGGACCGGTGCCGTACCGCGCTTGGAGGTCGGCGGCGGAGTCGTAGTTCCGGAAATTTGGGTTTGGTGATGGGATGGGAGAATTGGATGGGCTGCTTGTTGGGGAGATTGCAGGTGGTGTACTCCGACGAGGGACAGGAGCTGGGAGGACTGCTACGGGATTGGCACCTGAGCCTGTGCGATCGATGGCAGCTGCAGCTGGACGACGGGACGAGGACGGCGTAGCAGGCCGAGACGAGACGACGCGGACATGCAGCTATTGGACATCGGCTGTGGCTAAAACCAACCACGGAGAAGCTCACCTGCTTGACGAGAACGCCGATGGCATTATAGGCATCTCGACCCTCTCTGTCATCCAGAGCGTGGGGGGGTAGCGCGGAGCTGATTGCGATTATCGACTCCGCGGCCCTCCGGAATCTTTCTTCCCCGTCAGCCTGATTCAATATAGCTCAAGCCTGTACCGTATCCACTTACGTCGTTAGGTCTGCCTGCTCCGCTACAGCCTCGTCGAGCACGTTCCGTAAATCCGCACCGAAGTTCGGATCGATGATCTCTGCTTGCCAGATGATCGCTTCGATGATGGTCACGACGATAAGGTAATCCGGACCTATCAAGTTTCACTTCAGCTATATCGCATTCAACGACAACCCAAGGACGATCACCTTCTTGAGCGACCTGCACTAGGGTGGCGAGCGTCTCTTCCGCTTCTTCCGCTTCCTTACCTCTCGTATCTTGGAGTTCGGAATGCAATTTGACGTAGATATCCTTCAATGTCACTGTCCTCATCAGTTTATCTCTTCGCCACAATCAGCGGAACGCACGGAGAGTCGGGACGCCTCGACCTTCACCATACGCCCGCAGATCGAACAGCTTTTCCCGCTGCGCTTCGAGCAAGCTGATCAGCCTCGCTGAAAGCTCTTCGTTCGGTCCCTTTTTGCCTGTTTCCGATGCGTGAACTTGCCGGGCCAGGGCTGCAAGGTGTCATTATGGCCGGAAGTGTGGAGGTAGACACACTGATAGCAGCGACACACGCCTCGATGACCCTCGCAAGCTCGCTGTGGACATCACCACCTCCCGAACCGACCTCGATTCTCCTCACACCTTTCCCCCTCGTACCCTTCCTCCATCTACTCGCGGCATCCTCCATGGCACTCCTACCAAGTTCGGGACCCAACGGGAGGGGAGTACCGACCTCTTCCTCATCCCGGCTCCGAGTATCTTGTAGTACCTCCAGTAATCTGCGTAAGGTAGCCTGCGTATCCACGTCCGGTTGAGCGAGAACATAAAGGAGATCTTGCGGATCTCGTCCGTTTCCCGCTTGTAGCTCGCGATGCAGGAGGTCAGCGAGGATCTCGATGTCTTTCTTGGGCAGGCCAATCTGTGGGGATGGAGACGGGGATGGATCGGGAGACTCGAGTTCGGTTGGGCGAGTTTGCAGCTGAGCGTCGCGCTTTGAGCGCTTTTGAGGCTTCTTGAAGAGGGACTTGAGGAAGTTCGGCATTGCAAGTCTAGGTTAGCTCCGTAACACCAGTGAATGTTAGATCTCGATCAGTTACTGAAATGCCTGCAGATCAGTGGAAGCTACCCAAAGGAGTGACCTAACATGCAGGAGGGAGCGATACAAAGGAGGGTTATCTCACGAGTTGACCCCATGCATCTCAACACCAATTCCACATCTGCCTGTCGACGAATTCCGCATTCTCCATCTCTTCCTCTGCTCCATACCAGGCTACCCCAAGAAGATGACCCATCCGTTCCGCCCTCCTCGAAGCCCGTACTTCGCGTTCCGGCATCGCTTGCCAAGCCTTGACCAGCTCGCTCGAGGGGTCAAGATCCCACACCCAACCCTCTGTCCGTCCGGCTCCCGAGCCGACGGTATCGAGAAGTCGTAGCAGCGAAGGAAGATGCTCTAGATGAAGATTGTGGATACACGTGATGAGGAGTCGGGGCGCGATGGATGTGTTGTAAGCGGTGAAGAGGATGATCGTCTCTTCCCCATTTGGCAGGGCCATGCGGACTCCGGATGGCTCGTGCGGCTCCGCAAAGCCCTCACTGTAGCTCCCTCGGACTGGCACGAAGCTCAAGATCCCTTTACTAGTCGGATCTTGTTGGAAGAAGGTCTTCGGGACCGTTTCGCCCGCTTGAAGTCTCGTGCGAGCTGCAGCCGAAAGGATCTTCCCGATTTCGGGCAGATCCGATTGGTAGATCCATTTGCAGGGCTTCCTGTCTGCGTCGTCACTCGGGGGCAGGATCTTCCATGTGAGCTCCTCGCACATGTGGTCATGGACCACCCAGCCCGGACGATCCGGACCGACGGTACATCGCGAGTAGAATGTCGAGCCAACGTCCGACCACAAGCTGGAACCGATGGCCTTTGGAAGTGCAGATGCGATTGTGGGAGGGAGGGAGGGCGGGGGCGCGCCCCACTGAGCCGGGAAGGGAGGGATCAGTCCGTTATCGGCAAGATGGTAGTGGAGGAGTCGAAGGAGACGTGATGCGTAGCCTTTCCCTACTCGTGCGATGAGCTGCTTCGTCACAGTATCGGCGAAGCGTTGCCTTTCACTCACGCAGATGATTGACAGGTGTGACGACTGATGCTATGCCGTACATATGTGTCTCCTCCACCTTTTTGGAATCGCGGTGCCGTATGATAGCTGTCCGTCGATACCTGAAGACATGCTTTCAGTCCGTAGAGACATAGCTCCTGCAATAAACCCACGTCTCACACGAGGCGTACAGCTCCCCTTCGAGATCATCCCGCTTGACCAGACCCCTGATGGCTCTCAGCTAAGGGCGCCCGATATCCAAACATGGATAGACCCACCAATCCATCAGACGGCTATCTTGGGCCCATTCGCCCTCTTTCCGCTCCTTCATTGCTAGCTCCAGAAATCGCTATACAAGCATCTCAGCTTCGGCCCGGCTACTCATCATCCACAAGGCAGTCACACCTCGAACGAAGCACCCCGAGCCCAAGGGACGAAGGCCATGCGAGCGAGTTGCTCGCGCTGTCGCTCAATCACCGGAACGATGGTGTATTCGTGTAGATCAGCTAGATCCCATTTGGACGTCGTCATTTTCGTGTCTAAAACCTGAGCGCATCCGACTTTGTGCCGACACGTCAATGATAATCCGATGGCCAGAAATGGTTGGCGTGCTTACGTAAGCGTCTCTGGGACGCGGCCTCCTCGGCCCATTGTTTCGCCCAGCAATGACTCGTCTGCACTCTTCCAAACAGGTCTGTGCGATCAGACGACATACGCTATCACTTTCCAGGATTCTCTTTTGTCGTAGAGACGGACGAGCTAGTTGAGAAGGCGGAAGTCAAGCCGGCAGCCGACTGTTGCTATCTCGATGTCCTTCATCCCGCAATCTTCTTCTGGCGACGGACACCTATATTTTACACCGGTTTCCGTTGGTCCATGCCAGACAAGGGAGTACAATATGTGAGTGTCCGAGATTCAAACCTATCTTGCTGAGTCTTAGATGTCTCGCAATCGACTTCTGCAACGTTTGGCAGAAAGACGGTGACCAGGAGGCGTGAATACTTCACCACGGTACCTCACTCTGAAAGGAGAGGACGCGACCAAAGCCAACTCAATCTACTCCAGCAACATCACGATCTGGTGGGCATTCATCTTGCTGTTCATGAGCTAAACATCCATCTCAGTGGGCTGGCTATTTTCGTGGGTTTTGGCGATAGGCCAAAGCTGACATACGCAGTCGAGCTTGACATCAACCTCGAAATTCTATTTCACGCTGAGAGAAATCATCTCTATCCTCACTTCGCATGGCATAGTCCCGTGGATATCGCTCAGTACCGGACTCCCCTTTCGACCCCACCGGACGCCATGAAATCGATATTCCTCGAGCTGGTGCCCGTGGTGGAGAAGGCATTCGACGCCGGAATGCCTCGCGTTGTGCAGGAGATTCTCGCTGGACTGCATCCATGGAGGCTATCGGACAACTTCCCTTTCTTTCAGGTAACGAGTTGGGACGCGTCATTTGGATCGGTCCAGGATGACCAGGATAAGGTTGCGGTAAGCTTTAGCTATCTAGATGCGGGGCTCGCTGATGCTTGACCGCAGTCGTCTACGAAACACAGAGCTGGTCGGGAAGTTGCAGTGCGAAGGACTGAAATATCGTCCTGAATCTTCTTCGTCTGTTGTCGAGTAATGCATTTTTCGTTGGGTCAAGTTGAGACCCGCTCCACCATCCCCAGGACTTCCAGCACATCCTTCATCGCCTCCGTATGCAACTTGACCTCCATGAAGTACCTCGCCTCGTCGATCTTTCCTGCCCCGGTGGTATGCCGTTCAAGTGACGAGGCAAGTCGCTCGAGGGTGAGCGAGAGTGACATTGCGGTGTTGCCCAATACTGTAGGGAGGGCGTTCGCTCTCGCCCTCTCGGTCTAAGTCAGTCGACATCAGCTCTCTTCGCGAGAACGAGAGGCGGCACGTACAATGCCTAGAGACACCGCTTTCCCCGCGTCCACCTCTAGTCCTCCTTCCCCTGCCTCTTCCTCCTCCTGCGGATCGACGAGCTTCGTCGTCGTAGGCTGCCTCTCGTCCAGATCAATCCCATACATCTCCCTCCTCCGTCTCGTCCTCGGGCTCCCCTCTTCCTCTTGAGCTGGCCTTTTATCCTGAACCTTATCCTTCTCGACCTTAACGCCTCCCCCCATCACCGTCATCCCTCTCAAATCCCCGCCCTGAACCCATCGTCCCCCACAACCCACACAAGTCCTCCGCGAATCTCTGGAACCATCCTTTCTCCTTGGGTATCCCACCATTGGAATCCCCGGGCAAGTGGAGTTTGGACAATTTGAAGCGAGGAGGGAGTACCCCTGAAGCATGAGGGCGGATATGGAGGAAGCCACGTCGTCAGAGCCGCTCGATGATCCTGCTGCGACATGTGATGGTCGACTTGTGATGGGTAGGGGAGGGAGCTGAGGCGCCGGTCCACCATCGCACAACGCGCAGAACTGGATTCGGTCCCTACCTTCGCGCTCGGCCGAGGAGAGGGGCTCACGCATGAGTGGGGTGACACGGCAAATTTCGCAGTGGAGGTCGGTCAGCGTCCATCCTTTAAGCATGTATTCGCCCAGCTGATTCACGGCGAGGATAAGCTAAACGGCGCAGGAAGGAACGCGGAAGAGGCCTACGATGGCGGAGGTGGACTCGAGTTGGGAGGACACGTTTGGTGCTGGCACCATCGTTGGCGAGGAATCGGGATCCCAGATCTAAACGAGCAGTCGTCGCTGAGACGTTCGAGTGACCCCTGCTGAGAGCTGGTAGCGCTCGCTTCTGACGGGACTTGAAGTGGATATCTTGAAGTCGACGAGATTCAGACTAGTGGGACGGCTTGGCTCTTGCTTGTTTGGGTGGCGGTTTGGGTGGCGGTTTGGGTGGCGGTTTGGGTGGCTGTTCACCAATTTTGAACCACAACCAGGGATTACATATCTCGCTCGGTGCAGGTTTACACCATACTAGAGCTCTACTATGCTCCCTCCTCTTTCCGCATCTCCTCACCCAGCCTCACATACTCGGCGAGGCACTCTGGATTCCGCAAAGTGGCAGAGTTGATCGAGCTCACCGGCGCGCCGTTGATGACTTTACGTACCGGTACTGCGAGATGTTGGCCGAGTCCGCCTACACGAAGGGCTCTGCTCACCTTCGACACGCTTGCCTGTGAGAGTGACGGGAATGTCGCTGACTTGCAGTATCCGTGCGGGGACGTGTCTCGCACTCCTGGCTAATCGGATGGACGTCTTTATCTTCTTCACCAGCACATCATCTAATGCCCGTCCCTGCTTCATCTGGTTCACAGCTGATGTCAGTAGATTGACGCCGAGGGTGAATGCTGCACACCTTGACGAAGAGCACGACCTTCTCATCCGCTCCTCCGTCCACGAGCAGTCCGACGACCAGTGTCTCCTCCACATCAAAAGACGAGAATTCTTCAGACTCAAGCACGGAATAGATGTCGGTCGGCCCGAAGCGTATCCCTCCTGGATTCAGAACGCCATCCGATCGACCGAGCATGAGGATGCCACCGGCATTGCCTGATCGGGAGGGAGTGATCTGTACGCTTTGAGCACAGCTTCAGCAGCGGGAACAACAAGGAGGGCCAAGCATACTAGTCACCGTGATCTGAATGCATGGTCAGTACATCGTGCGCGTTGGGGCATCGAAGCCGCTCACACCACGTGCCCTTGTCGTCCTTGAAGTAGGTTTCGTGAAACCGCTCTTGCGCTTGAATCACCTCCCTCTCTGCAAATCCGTAACCCGGTAACGGCCAGAAGCCTAGCGGCTCAATCGGGAATGCTAGCGTGCAAGTAAGCTCGCCAGGCAGTCCGGGTTCCGTTGCCGAAATATCAAGGGCAAAGCCGAGCATGCGTGACTGGATCTCCCCTCTATACACCGGTAACGAGGTATTCCGCCCGGCAAAGACCGAGCAGATATCGGTCCCTCCAGTGATGGAGCCCAATAGAACGTTTTTCTTGACCTTCTCGTACACGAAATCGAACAGTGTTGGGGGAAGCGGTGAGCCGGTTGACAGGATTTGTCGGAGGGTGGATAGCGAATGATGAGAACCGACATCTGGGTAGTATTTCGACATTTGCTCAATCCACTTCGCACTGGTCCCTAGAATGGTGACGCCGAACTCGTCGATGAGATTCCACAGCGTTTCTGGACGCTTCAAGGGAGAGCCTTCGTAGAGGACGATGGTAGCGCCGGTTGCGAGGGCGGAGACCAGGTATTGAAACATCATCCAGCCTCTCAATGGGAAGTCAGCACAATAGCATCAAGGACCGAGGTTTTAGCGAGACATACGGTGTGGTATAGTATAGATATACATCTCCGCGAGTGACGTCTCCGGCTAGATGATGTTCTCGCAGGGAATCAAGGAGCATTCCTCCTTGTCGATGGACTATAGCTTTCGGTTTGCCTAACCTCATCATTAGCTCAAACTCCACCCAAGATGAGGACCCCTCACCAGTCGTACCGCTACTAAATAGGATCCAGATTGGCTCATTGAACCCCATTCTCGTGAACTCCACTTCCCCATCCCCCTTATCCAGGAAATCGTCCCAATTCTCCACCTTCTTCCCTTGCAAGCCCGGCGACATGGGCACCAGTGAGGCAGGTAAGTGTTCAATCACCACTGTTCTTTCCGGAGGGACAGTCAGTCGTCCAAGGAGTGCTGGCAAGAGAGGTAACAAGGGTCTCGGCGTCTCCGCATACACCACTCCATTCGTCACGAACAGCAACTTCGGACGGATCTGCTCGAGTCGCTCAACGACTCCATCAACGCCAAAGTCCGCTGCCGCCGATGAGAATATCCCCCCGAGGGCGGACGTGGCAAGGAGGACGATGACCGCTCCGGCACAATTACCGCCCCAGAAGGCTACCCGGTCGCCCTTGCAAACACCTGCGTCCCTCATGGCTCGCTGTGTTCGACCGACGGACTGATATAACTCCCGCTGGGCGATGCGTCTCGTCGAAGGAATGTGACCAGGACACGTTTCGGAAGTCTGAATTATGGCAATGTTGTCGGGATATGTCGAGTGATGGCGAAGCTGATTTTCCGCCCAATTGAGAGATGCATCAGGGAACCAAGGTGGGTTGGCGGAAGGTGACACAGTCTCAATCACAACTTCTCCGGAGCCTTTCGAGCCGATGACTTCTTCGTAGTCCCATACCTCTCCCCAGAAGGCGCCGCGATGATTGCATGACCATTTCCAAAGGTCGGCGTAGGTCGCGAGATTGATGGAGTAACGGCTGTTGATGCGTGTACGAAAGGCGGATGCTTGAGACGAAGAAGGGTGTCCGGGAATCCATAGCAGATCCGGATCAAGAGTCATCGCAGATATCATCATCGTTCAGAGCTCTTGCAAACAGGAGAATAAAGGTTCATTCCAGAGGCATAGTTCGCGGATTATTTATTACGTACTGAGACCGAATGAGAAATGACTGATGGCTGCTAGGCTCACGAAGCGTCATGCGAGGGTCATGTCTCAGATTGTTGGCAGGCAGGTGAATCCCGTATCGCTTGACGATGTGACTGTTACCATCTTCCACCATGAGCATGCCTTTGCAGGACTTGTAAGCTGCGCGTAATCGTGACTGGGTCGACCGAGCGTCTGTGCGTTAAGAGTCTGCGAGACGAAGGAAGCTCATCGTTTGTCCCAAGCGATATCGTCAAGCACTTCGCGATGAGGAGCCTAGCCCGCCAAGATCACAGGCGCGCGACCTCCGATCCATCGGCCTACAACTCGATCCCTTCTCCCGACTCCCGTCTCAGCTCTTGCTCCGGTAGTCGCTGGCCTTGAGCGACCGTGAATCCCGCCTGCTACGCCACCGGCTGAAAAGCGAGCGCACTTTGTGAGCTAGGAGAGTAGATGTCGGTTTAGCGAATGATTGGCTTAGTCTACTTGGATCTCCTCGCCGTTAGTCTCATCTACGTGACGTCCGAAGCGAGATCCCTATCTCCGGAAAGCATCATCTGGCACCGGTGAGCTACATTGACATGTGGAAATCTCATGTCATGATAGGCGTACCCGCCTCTACGTGGGTTCAGCATTCTTCCTGTATTTGACCGCACGATTGGCAGCACTGGCGAACTCTAGCGGGAGCAGTCCGGGTTCGAGGAAGAGAAAGGCCCACCGCTACTTGCTCACTCTGGGCCTGGCAAATTGAGAGCCCTGCTGCATGACATGAAAACCTGCTGTCTGTGATTCACTTCGCCAGCTCCCTTTACCGCCATAAAGCTTCCACATCTCCCTTCGAGTACCATGCTTCGTAGACATAGAGCACAGCGAAGATGAGAAAAGCTGCCGCGCCCAGAAGTGAGACTGAGGACTCGTCAGCACTTGATCTGCTCTGACAGCTGGCTCACTATGTTTCACGGATATCTTGGTTGAAAGGTATCGTCCCCCCATCACGGCACCAAACGTGCATAGCCCATGCCCGAGTATGGTACCGAAAGCGATGACCGGTATGCTCTGCTTTCATGAGCACCAAAAGCCAGACCAAATATCCTCACTCACATGTGCCCCGCCCATGGCTATCGTTGTGATCTGACTCCGATCCCCCCATTCCCCCAAGAAGGTCAACAAGAACGCCTGCGCGAACACCGGGTTGGTCATGAGCTGCAGCCCATTCCGTATCCGATCGTTCAACGCGATCGTCCAATGTTTCTGATTCTTCCCCGTCGGACCGACTCCTCCGCTCAACGGGAACGCTATTGATGGTCCCCGCGCCGGTGTTCTCAGACTTGGTGATCGAGTCAACAGAGATGTGGATGATCTTCTTGAGGGGGAACTAGGACCGGCTTCGAGACCCCCCGCTTTGCCTTCTTCAAGCGCTTCGAGGGGGATATGGTTTCCTCGGGGGTTTTGAGTGTCGTTTCGGGATGAGTCCTCCTCGAGCTCCTCTTCAACCTCACGCATCTCGTCTTGGATGGGGGAGTTGCCGGCTTGCATCATCATGGCCTCTTGCAGCATCTTGATACCGAAGGCGAGGAAGAGGACCGCAGCTGCCCATAGTGTCCACACCTGCTCAAATCAGCATTGAAATCCACGGTGGAGAGAAGGAGAGCAGAGAGACCTTTGGTATTGAGCCGAGAATGACTCGACCGAGCGCGGCGCTGAGGATCGACATGATCACGAGGCTGGCAAAGGCGCCGGCAAAGACGGTGATTCGGGCATGACGGGTCGCCATGATTGCGGCGATGAGGAACGTCTTGTCACCTGTGCATGTCAGCGAGTCTCCTGATCGCGACATTGCTCGCACTGACCGATCTCGGAGACGACGATCATGACGAAGGCCTGGACGAGGGCATCTACGACGAGCTCATCAGCTCCCACACGTGTGAAACACAGGTACGCGATTCGCTCTGAACGCGTGCAGCTACGTGACAGCTCACCGAGATCGCTCCCTTCGTCTGCTGCAGTCGACATCCTCACGTCATCCACCTCGGATGAGGGAGAAGAGGTCGCGTGGGGAGAGATGAACGAAATTTCCGCTCCGCTGGCGTCGAAATACCGTGGCTTGAAATGTTTGAAACGTGTGTTGTCTCGTGTCTGGTGGAGATGGCCGACAGTTTTAGGCCTGCTACAGAGCAAGCGCGTCAGGGCAAACGCTTCGCGCCGAGTTCGCGACATGTTTCGCTCATTCCACTTATAAAAAAGGTGGGAAGAAGATGTCACGTCAAGGTCGGTGGCGCCTAGACCGTCGGAGAGTGAGCTGAGAAGTATGACTCGCAGACAAAGCGACAACCGAGCGGAACGCACGATTTTTGCGGGAACTGGTGAAGCAGCCGGACAACAAAGCATGTGCAGATTGCAGGAAGAACGGTGAGCATCGGCCGCCGGCCCCTTCAGCCTCGCGCTGACGTGAAGTCGTCTCGCTGCTGCTCTCAGATGCTCGATGGGCATCTTGGAATCTGTGAGTCAACACATCATGCGGGATATGTAGAGCTGAAGGAGATGCAGAGGCGTGTTCCTGTGCATTCGATGTTCGGGCATACATCGATCTATGGGGACACATATCAGCAAAGGTTCGTCTCGTTCTCGCCGGTGAAGCCATCACTACCGGCTATCTCCATGGTGATCAAGAGTTTGACGACCGATTATCCAGTGAAAAGCATCGATCTCGACATGTGGACGCCGGAGCAGATGGAGGTCGGTCGATGAAGGGTTGCTGGTAAGCATGCGCTGACGGAATGTCAGTCTGTGCAGAAGTGGGGGAATCGGAGGGCGAACCTGTATTGGGAGCGGCATCTGAAAGCGGGACATGTCCCAGCTGAACAGTGAGTTGGTTGACCTCCTCAGATAGATGTCTTCTTTGTCATCTGCGCATCCTGAGGGGAGAGGCTGACTCACTGTTTCACAGCAAAATCGAGTCCTTCATACGATCGAAGTACGAGAGTAAGCGATGGGCCATGGATGGTCCCCTCCCTTCAGAGCCAAGACTACTCGAAGATGGCGCGTCTCAAGCGCAACCAGTAAGCAGACTTTCCTCTTGCGAGCCCTTCTGATTCGCCTCCTAGCCGCCCATCAACGAGTCTGCCAGACCTACACCGACGACCACAGCTCCACCCGCTGCTCCTGCGGGCCGGCAAACCCATCCCCTGTTGTCACGTGCCACTGCGTCGAAGCCGCAGCTAGCGCCTGTCGTGGACCTCTTCGCGGATGACGACGGGCCATCATACGCTCCGGCTCCTACCCCTGCGACCACTGATCCTCCAGCCGTGCAACCCGCCTCTTCAGCGCCCGCCGCAACATCCCCTCCAGCTACTTCAGCCGCTGCTCCTCCCGCGCCCACCGCTGGTTCCAACATCTTTGATCTCGACTTTCGCGCACCTACACCCTCCTCAGCCAAACCTCAAAACGCCAAAGCAGATATAATGTCGCTCTTCTCCTCCAACTCGCCTGGGGCTGCTCCTCCTACCCAATCATTCTTCAGCCCTCCGTCGAATTCCAATCCTTATGCGTCGTGGGGTGGAGGGGTGACGAGTACCGCTCCTCCCGCGCCCCCTGTACAGCAGGCAGCCACTCAGGCTCCAGTGAGCGGTAACGGCGGATGGGGTGGAATGCAGATGGATCAAAGCGCTTGGGGAGCTCCAGCACGACATACACAGCCGGCCATGAGTCCGTTTGAAGGTAACGCGGATCCTTGGGCGACTTCAGGTGGATTTGGAGGCAGTCCGCCGGCACCAGTCGTCGCGAAGAAGGAGGAGAGGGATCCTTTTGCCAATATCTGGTCATAGAGGTAGGCCGGACGCTACAGCATAAGTATAGGAGGGGCATGCATACATCTTCACAATTACGTGTTGCTGTCCACTTCTCAGCCTTGGCTATGCGCGGTATCCCTATCATAGACAGGAGCACAGCACCAAGTGGAAGTGCAGCATTTGCCACGTGTTGTCCTCGCGCTCATTCCGGATTTCTGAAATTAGATCTCCCTCGTGAGACTGGGACAGAGTACAAAGCTCTTCACCATGAGCGGACCTCGAGCCCGAAATGCTGCTTCCGAGAAGAGCGCGATGCCCGCGGTGAAGCAGGGGCCACTGCCAAGCGAGAAAACGCAGGAAGCACTCAACCGGGCAGAGGTCTGTTTCACCCTGTCTTGAGCGCACTTCATCGCTGACGGGAGGTGCCCCATCAAGCTGGAAGCGAAGATCAAGCGTCTTGAGAGGATCAAGTACATCAGAGTGTTTATCCTTGGTCTCGGCGTCCTCGCAGTAGCTTGGTTCGGGAAAAAGGTACCTCCTTACCCTTTTGGTTACATGCAGTGTTGATGAACTCGGTAGACTGCGTCGTCATACCTCGAATCAACGAGTACTTCCTCACCAAAACAGCTAAAGCTTCCTGGTGGAAAGTTCGGTGGAATCCGACCCGACCAACTCCCGTCGGTCCCAGCTGGTGGTCTGAGATTGACCGCAGATGTGAAGCAACGAGATAAGATCAGAGAGGCGTTCGAGTGGAGCTGGTCGGCTTACGAAACTCATGCTTTCGGTGATGATGAGGTGAGTCACCAGCTTGTGGCCATACTGACAGAGGCAGTTTCACCCGTTGTCGCAGTCTGGGTCGAATCTCACTTCTGCTGGGGGCATTGGGTATACCATTGTCGATTCGCTGGACTCGCTGCTTGTCATGGGTTTTACGGAGGAATACAAGCGGGCGAGACGGTGGTGTGAGGGTCTGAGATTTGACAAGAATGCGGAGTTCAATACTTTTGAGGTGCGTCCCGGCCAGCTTGTTCCGGACACATGGCTGAGGAGCGGTGTCAGACGACCATCCGGATTCTAGGCGGATTGCTGTCCGCGCACTACCTCACTTCCGTTCACCCGGACCCTTCCATCCAAGCAGACGCACCTCTCTTCCTCGAGCTAGCCACGGACCTCGGCGACCGCTTAGTCGGCGCTTTCGATAGTCCCTCCGGAATACCATGGTCAAACGTCAATCTCGCCAAGCGCGAGGGAGTTCCCGATCTTGGTAATCAGGGCGTTGCGAGTCTGTCCGAAGCGGCCAGTTTGCAGCTCGAACTCAAGTATCTGAGCCACCTTACTGGCGATTACGTGTATTGGCGGAAAGCGGAGAAGGTGGGTGAGAGGGCTGACATAGAGCTGATGGGAAGGTAACTGAAATTATCAGGAGTCAGGCGATACATGATGGCATTGCGCCAATATTCATCTCGTGTGTCCACCGTTCCGCTGATTTCTGGTTTAAGCTGATCAGCCTTGCGGATAGGCCACAAACGGGTGGTTTCGTGGCTAGTGATATCAGATTGGGTTCGAGAGGGGATTCGTATTACGAGTATCTGATCAAGTGAGTCCTGCGACTCTGTTCGTGATACACCGTACTTAATCGCTGCTCAGGCAATATCTGCAGACCGTACGCAAAATGATCCATATGTCGCTGACGAGGCTGACGCCCATGAAGAATCGACAAGAACCAGTCTACCGAGATGTGCGGCCCCAAACTCAGGTATTAGGATCGACTAACGAGAAAACTAGATGTACGACGAAGCCATGGGCGGTATCAAGAAACATCTCATCGGACAGACGAAGAAATCCGGTCTGATCTTCACCCAGGAGCTCATCCCTGCCAAGCATCCTAGATCTGGCGAACAGTCAGCCCAGTCGCTTCACTCCATGATCCAGGCTGATGATTGTTTGGTACAGGACTTGGCAGGTCGTCCCGAAGCAAGATCATCTCGTTTGTTTCCTTGGCGGGTCATTCATTTTAGGCGTCACCGAAGGCGGGCGCCGTGATGTAGACTGGCAGAAGCTCGATGTGCGAGATACGGAGGACTTCATGGTGGGCAAGGGGATCATCGAGAGTTGCATGAAGACCCACGAAACGGCTACGTAAACGGATCTCGCTAGCTCAAGTGACTAGGCTGATGAAGGTATAGGGGGTTGGCGCCAGAGATCGCGATGTTCGTGCTGTGGTCTGACGAACAGCGGGCCTCTACGGAAGACTGGTACATCAAGCCGTCTCAGTGTGTCACCTGCATCTGTCCACGATTATCAGCTGACACTATTGGTAATCAGAGGCGGCGCTCTCATCGACGCACGGAATATTCTCCGCCCCGAGACAGTCGAATCCCTAATGCTTGCGTACCGCCTCACAGGAGACGACCAGTACCGCCGATGGGGCTGGGAGATCTTCGAGGCGTTTGATCGGCATTGTCGAGTATCGACAGGTGGGTATGCGGGTATCGAGGATGTTCAGGTTGTCCCGGCAAAGAAGCTGGATCGGATGGAGACATTCTGGTTGGGAGAGACACTTAGTGCGTAGATCGAGCTGACCTGAGTGCGGCGAAGCTGACGTGGGACGAAGAATACCTGTATTTGATGTTTGATGACTCTGACCATATCGAACTGGACAAGCATGTCTTCAACACGGAGGTAAGCGGGATACACTTACAGATTCGAAAACTGACCGTGGCTCGGTCAGGCTCATATCCTCCCTGTATTCTCGCCCACATTCCTGACTCCGTTCTCGACATCATAAAACAATTTGCATCAGCATCGTGAAATCGCATGCATCTCATACATCCATCGCATTGTGCTACGCTTAATCTTTGCGTTGTAATATTGTCTCGATCAGTCGTCTAGTATTGAGGTTCAACCACCTTCAACCAGGTATTGAAAGACATCTCTGGAGGTAAGATGTATAGTATCATCTGGGGAGATTCTGCGCCTTTTGACTTCTAGATCAGGAACCGCAAACGCGACAAATCGCCACGTGCTCTGCGCGTCAATGGTGATCGTAAGCGATTTCTCAACCACTTTCCAGCGCCCTAGTGAATCGAGCTATGTGGGCTTAGACAAGACTATCAGCACCTCCGTATCCCCTCCTTTGTCCCTCCTCTCGCCATGTCTGCAGCTAAGAAGCTCCAATCCAAGCTGTTTGGTGCGGCATCCGGTCTCGGCGCCCAACTCCCCCCTCCAATCGGTACATTAAAGTTCTACTTGCTTCACAGATCCAAGGGCTAACGTCTTCTAGCCGAGCAACCTCCCAATGGTGGACTCGATACCTCTCCAGGAGGCTCCGGAGCCGCCACGCCCATTGTGAGCCAGAACGAGTCGCTCAAGATCAGTATCCCCCAATCCGGTTCCGGCGGAGTAGGCGAGAAGAGGGAGAAAGAGAAGTGAGCTCCGTTCCTCCTCTCGTGGGCCAAGCTGATCTGGATCGCGAAAAAGCTTGCCGAAACGACCTGCGTTGCAGCAGAATGATCCCCCCCCGGCTCCCGAGATGGCTGGGAACTCTTCTTCTCGTACGTCTGGTCTTGAGAGGGGTTGTGGAGCTGATGGGATAGCTCACCCGGGGACGGGGACGGGGAGTGACATTGATATTCCTGGGACGCTGGGCGCAGACAGTCAGGTATGTCGATGTGTGTAGGGGAGATGGCGTTGATCGTGGGTAGTCATTACGGGATAGGTTGATGCAGTCCATGGGTCCACGATATCATTCCGTTGAGGAGCATAGGTGCGTAGATTATCACTCAGTCGCGGCATTTTCAGGCTGATTCGGAGCTAGGCTGGACCAATCGGACAAGTATGAGGTCCACTGGAAGCGATGGGGTCCCTACGTCAGCGAGCGACAATGGGTGAGCCACAATCGTCAACAAGATGCGATGAAGTTGATTTGTTCGTAGGGCACGGTCAGGGAGGACTACTCTGCAAATGGAGACGCTTGGAACTCGTTCCCGTTCGAGATAGCCACGAGTAGGGCCTATCGATGGGGCGAGGATGGGATTGCCGGTATTTCGTAAGTTGCTTCTGGTCGAGTTGGATGAACAAGCTGAATTGGGGAACAGGGATAATCACCAGCGGTTGTGCTTTTCTCTGGCGCTGTGGAATGGGAAGGACGGAATCTTGAAGGAGCGATTATACGGTCTCAACGGTAATCAAGGTGAGTTACTGGGTAAGGGGATCTCGCGATTATTCTAACGGTCCTAGGGAATCACGGCGAGGACGTCAAGGAGATATACTATTACCTCGACTCAACCCCAACCCACTCTTACATGAAGTACCTGTACAAATATCCTCAAGCACAGTTCCCCTACGAGCAGCTCAAGGAGGAGAGCCGGAATAGGAGTCGGGAAGTCAGCGAGTTTGAGCTCATGGATACCGACGTTTTCGATGCGGACCGGTATTGGGACGTCTTTGTGGAGGTACGCCTGGCCTTGATGCTTTGGATGCGACAGCACTGGAAGACTGACGGGCGGCCTAGTACGCCAAAGACGAGGAGAATGCAGACGCCATATCCATCCGCATCACAGCGTACAATCGCGGACCCGATCCCGCAGATCTTCATATCGTCCCTCAAATGTTTTTTCGCAATACCTGGTCATGGCCTAAGGACATGCCCAAAGACGTCCCGTCAATGAGGCAGGAGTCCGACGGCGTAATCGAGGCTTCGTGCAAAGGTCTTCCTAAGACGAAGCTGTACTGTACGCCGAGTCCTGCTCCTGCAGCACCCGCGAAGGGTGGAGTTGTACTGGTGGATGGACCGAGTGTAGTGCCGGATCTTCTGTTCACGGAGAACGAGACCAATTTTGAGGTCCGTCCATCTCCTCGAGCCATGATTTGCCGCGCTGAGAATCTTGGCAGAGGCTTTACAACGGGAAGAACCGTACGCCATACGTGAAGGACGCTTTTCACGATCACATCATCCCATCTCACCGTCCTAAGGAGCCCGAGCCTGAACGGAGTCCTGGCGCTGGTCTTCATAAGAAGTTGCATGGCCGAAAATCGCCGAGATTGCCACCAGACCACAGGTCGCTCGAAGACGAAGAGGATGACGAAGAGGAGCACGGGACTGAAGTCAATGGAGATCATGAAACCAATGAGGACAAGCCGAATGGTGACGCCAATGGGGCAGCAGAGCAGATCGTGGAACCACCACCTCGACCCGTAAACCCCCGTGGGGCCCGTCAGTTCTGCAACCCGGACAAGGTCGGTACGAAGGCTGGCGCACACTACCTATTTTCCAACGTCCATGGCAAAGGCGGTTGCGTCGTTGTAAGACTGAAAATGACGCCCTCGTCCCTAGAACAGGATCCGAGTATTCTTGACGAGGAGCTGTTTGACGATACTATCGAGGAACGACGGGTAGATGCGGATGAGTTCTATGGACGGATAGCGAGGGGATCCATCAGCGATGATCTGAGGGACATCATGCGGCAGGCATTGGGCGGGATGTTGTGGTGAGCCGGAGAAGCTTGATGGACGAGGCTGATAGTATGCTAGGACGAAGCAGTACTACCAGTTCATTCAGAAGGAATGGATGGAGGGCGATTCTGGTCAGCCTCCACCACCACCGGAGCGGAAGTGGGTGCGGAATAGAGTAGGCTACCTTTGTCGAATCATCAAGCTTTACTGACACTGGATGAAGGAATGGAAGCACATGTACATCAACGATGTCCTGTCCATGCCCGACAAGTGGGAGTACCCATGGTTTGCGACATGGGACACTGCGTTCCACTGCATCCCTCTTGCGATGGTCGACCCGTCCTTCGCCAAGAAGCAGCTCGATCTCATGACAAGGGAATGGTACATGAAGCCCGACGGTGCATTGCCCGCATACGAATGGAACTTCAGCGACGTCAACCCGCCTGTTCATGCTTGGTCGACTTTTAGGGTGTTCAAGATTGAGCGGAAGATGTTTGGGCGGGAGGATCTGGACTTCTTGGAGAGAGTATTCCAGAAGCTGCTGCTGAACTTCACCTGGTGAGCCCACTCATAGATTCCAGCAAACCCGGTTGATTTGGGAACTCAGGTGGGTAAACCGAAAGGATGCGGAAGGCAACAATGTCTTCGAGGGAGGTTTCTTGGGCCTTGACAATATTGGACCGTTCAATCGGTCGGAACCGCTGCCTACTGGCGGGACATTGCGACAGGCGGATGGGACTGCTTGGATGGCGTTCTTCTGCTTGAATATGTGCGTCAGCTTAGATCACCGATAGTGCCCGCATAACCTTTTCCAGGTTGAGCATTGCTCTCGAGCTGGCGAAGCATAATCCCACTTATGAGGACATTGCTTCAAAGGTAAGCAACCTGTCTCTCCGCTTGAATTGATGTTCAAGTAGCTGACCTCCCCAGTTCTTCGAACATTTCCTCTTCATCTCTGACGCGATGACCTATACCTCCGGCAACGACGAACACCTGTCCCTTTGGAACGAGGAGGACGGGTTCTACTACGATGCGATTCAATGGGGCTACGGTCACAGCCAACAGCTTCCAGTCAGGTCAATGGTCGGCCTCATGCCCCTGTATGCGACACTCGTTCTCGAGCCCTCGGTCATTAAACGGTTTCCGGGCTTCAAGAAGCGGATGGACTGGTTCATCGAGAATCGACCGGATATATCAATGCGGAATGTCGCTAACATTAAAGGTGAGAAATTTAAGTCTTCTACGTCCAGCCCTCCGTCCCGTCCCCGGTCCTGCTCCTTCTCCGTGTGATCCATCCACAGGCAGGGAACGCACATCTTCTCTGCTAATGGGTGTTGGTCGTACTTCATTACTGATGAGGGTGTGACAGAGCGAGGAAAGGGCGATCGGAAACTGCTCGCATTGGCTTCCAAGGAACGGCTCGTGCGGATACTGGAGAAAATGCTGGATGAGCGAGAGTTCCTCTCGGAGTATGGTGTACGATCGTCAGTCCTCGTTCTCTGGCATTTCGACTTGCTCGAGCGATACTGACGTGAGGTAGGATGTCGCTGCACCACCATGAGCACCCATTCTCGATGAACGTGAATGGCGAGGAGTTCGGAGTGGGATATTGGCCAGGAGACTCAAAGTCCGGCATGGTGAGCATTTGTCGATTCGGATCCGGAGTTGCTCGCTGATGCCTTGCAGTTCGGCGGAAACTCAAACTGGCGAGGACCGATCTGGTTTGCCGTCAACTTTCTGCTCATCGAGAGGTGGGTTTGTTGTTTGTCGTGCGGTCTTCTAACTGATATATGTTTTCTAGTCTACAACGATTCCATCAGTACTACGGCGATACTCTGCAGGTCGAGTGTCCTACCGGGAGCGGAGATGTCAGTACTAAATTCCTTTTTTCGTATCCAATGGCTGACGGACTCCGCAGTATATGAACCTGGCCGGATGCGCCGAGGAGATTCAACATCGCCTGATCCACATCTTCGGTCGGGACGAGCATGGCCGTCGAGCAGTCAACGGCGGGAATCCAAAGCTCAACCGAGATCCAAACTTCCGGGATTACGTGCACTTCTACGAGGTACGCTGTATCGCCAAGCAGATGAATCCGATGCTGATTGAGAACAGTTCTTCCACGGCAATGATGGGCGAGGTTTAGGCGCTAGTCACCAAACAGGCTGGACTGGTTTGGTTGCATGGAGTATCATGCAGACCGGCGAATTCTGCCGATTGCCGAAGACGCCTAGAAGCGAGTTTTCCCCTGCCTATGGGCGATAGATGTGCTGACGCGACGTAGCACCCCGAAGCGTTGCGAAGCACTACTTCGACGAGCACATCAACACGCCAAGCGAGTATGCCGAGGACGGCTCGCTGTACTCAGCTTATTCGGCGCGCTCGGAATGGTTCGTCCTATGCTGAACACTCTTTTCGAAAGCTGATAGATGAGTGGTAGGGATGAACCCGAACCCGACGACCTCTGAGCATCTGAATCATCCGGGACCAAGCTGTGTAAGAACTTGAGAATTGTCAACCCCCCATGCCCTTGCATCAAGAATTCGATTAGATGGCATCATGCATAATGGACCTCTGTCTTGAGCCGCCTATGCTTTGTTCTGCTGTCAAGCGAGACTTGCTCATGCGCCATCTGCATTCATCCGGTTCAATAACACCGCCGTGGCTGCCCTCAATGACTGCACCTCCTTCTCCGTAGCCGCCCCACACCCCGCCCATCGGACTCTGCAATTGGCGTCGATGAGAAAGACGTATCCGAGAATCTTGTTCTCGATGCCCAGCGGTTCGTAGATCTGGACAAAATCTGGTTAGTCAGTCGGACCATGCGGTAAAGGTGTTACCTACATCAATCTCGGACCATTCTCCTCGAGCGAGGAGGTAAGTTCCCCATCGCGATTGCGGGATCGTCCGGCGGAGCGAGGAGGTGAAGAATGAGACGAGCATCGATTTGAGAGGGTTGGGTTGGTGGTTGATCTGGCTGCAATCAGCTTCATCTCCACCACACTATTGATGGGATCTTGATGCAATCACACAGGACATACCTGAAGGAACGAGAATCCGGGCTTTCCTTCTTGATCTTGCAAGACCGGCCGGATGAAGGTCTGTGCATGCTCCTGCGCCCCATTTAGCAATCGCTCTACCACAGTTTCTGATGAAGAGAGGTCGCACCTCTGATAATCTGGTATTCAATATGGAGAGCAACGTCGTTCGTCCAGTCAGAAGCTCGGTCGTATTTGTCTTCTCGCTATTGAGGTTACTCCCCGCGATATTCGGGAAATATAGCGCTCTCTATCGGCCCCATCCTAATCAGCTCAAGCCTGGCCACGAGAGGAGGTGACCGACATCTTCCCGGATAAGAACCGGCGGTGCATTCCACAACTTCGCACCCAACTCCTTTCGCGCCTGATTATAATCATGAAAATACCCCTGTTTCGCCTCCTTCAACCTAGCCCCACCATCAGCTCGGTACAGGCCAAGGAAGTGTGGGGGGATATACAGAGCTTTCCGCTTAGCGTTGTGTCGGTCTTCGTCGAGGAGCTTGTCTGTCAGCTGGGACCAGGTTTCCGGTGCCGAGCTTGGGGGTTTGGGCACGCCGAGAGGGCGGGGGAGTGGTAGGATGGCGGCAGGTCGGGAATTGGAGAGGCGAGTGGAGGTAGAAGGGGTGGGGAAGGAGGTTTTGATGGGAGAGTCGGTGAGGAGCGTGGCGATGGTGGATTTGGCTCGGGAGGGTCTCGACGGTCCCGCACCCGGTGAGAGGGTCATCCGGGCGATCAGAGGTCTGAAAGTGGCGGGAGCGTATGTTAACGTCCGCAGGGGCGCGTTGTAGCCCATCATGAAAGAGCTCTCTGGTCTTTCGTCTGAAGGTTTCTTTGGCTACATTTTCCCTGAGCTCTCGACAAACTTTTGGGAACCAGTGATCGAGCTGTTACGTAAGACCAGCGAGGTTTTGCTTTTGGCAAAAAACCCAGCGATCAACCTCGCAAGAAATGATCAATCCTCTCAACTCCTTTCCGTCTCGCTTCTGTCGTACCTTCCGAAACATGCGATTGCCCTCAAACTCGCCATTCAAGGCGGCTCTCGCTGCTCCCTCGACCTCTCGGATCCTCCCCTTCACCCTTCCCATCACTCGCCGAGCGTCCACTTCCCCACCTCCCTCTTCCATATCACCTCGATTGACGACATTGCCAAACAAGCTACGCGTGGTGACGGAAGGAGCGCCGACATACGTTCACTCGCTCGGCGTGTTCATCGACGGTGGGACTCGATTCGAGAGTGAGCGGACGAGTGGGGTCACCCATTTATTGGACAAGATGGCCTTCAAGGTGAGATCCGCCTAGACTCAATGGCCCAAACGTTGGACTGCTTTGAGCCGGAGAGTGAAGGTCACTGATCTTGATATGCTCCGCTCCCAGAGTACCGCCCGCTTTACCGACGCCGAGATGATGACCCAAATCGATCAACTCGGATCTCACATGTTCAACGCCTCCTCCCGCGATTTCATCCAATATCAAACCACCGTCTTCCCTCAAACCCTCCCTCTCGCCGTCTCTCTCCTCTCGTCCACCATTCTCGACCCGCTTCTCCTCCCTCACGAGGTCGAAGAAGCGCGATCCGCGGCGGCATACGAGATACGAGAAGCATGGGCGAAAGCGGCGACGATCATGCAGGAGGTCGTCCATCAGACTGCTTATGGAGGGAAGACATTGGGTATGCCGACGATATGTCCGGAGAATCAGCTGGAGGTACTAGGTGAGAGGGAGTTTAGGGGGTATATGAGGGATTGGTATAGGCCGGAGAGGATGGTGGTGGCGGGTTTCGGGATACCGCATGAGGAGCTGGTCGAGTTGGCGGAGAAGCATTTTGGGGGGATGTCAGCATCGGCCATGACGACGGCTTCGAACTCGACGTCGCATCTCTTCGGAGGAAGAGGTCAACGGACAGGAGCAAAGACTTTTGCGACCGTCTCTTCGGCACCGTTTGATCGGGAACTGGAATCTGATTACTCGGCATTGACGGATGCAAAGGCCATCTATACTGGAGGAGAGACATTCATCGACAAGCCCGACGAGGAGTTTGTTCACCTTTTCATTGGCTTCGAATCTCTCCACGCCACCGATCCCGACGTCGTGAGTCACCCTCTGTCTTCTCCTTACACGCTGATGCGTCCCAGTACACGGTCGCAGTGATGCACTCCCTCCTCCTTGGCGGCTCGTCGTTCTCCCAAGGCGGTCCCGGCAAAGGAATGTTCTCTCGACTGCACCAGAACGTCCTGAACCGACATCACTGGGTCGACCTCTGCCAATCCCTCCACCAATGTTACGGCGACTCTGGCGTATTCGGCATCCACGCAGCTGTGTTCCCCGACTACGCGCCGAAGATCGCCGAGGTAGTTGCTGGGCAATTGCATGCCTTGACAGGACCGATGATGGGTGGGGTGAATGACGAGCAGTTGCGGAGAGCGAAAAATATGCTCAAGAGCATGATGGTCATGCAGACGGAGAGTCGAGTCGTCGCTGTTGAGGGTGAGTGCTCTCTCGGCCAGCAGATAGGAGCAGAATGGCTGACACTGTTAGATCTCGGACGACAATACATGTCTCAGGGGTACAAGGAGTCGGTGCAGGAGATGTGCACGAAGATCGATGCTGTCACGCGCGAGGTCGGTCTTTCCTCGCTGAGGCGTCAATTCAGCTGAATGTGAGCAGGACCTATGGCGAGTGGCGACCCGGATACTTCGACCGTCTGCCAAGACGAAACCATTGAATCACGGCCTTGGCTCCGGCACACCGACCGTCGTGGGAATCGGTAGGAACCTGGAGCGATTAGGGGACGTAAAGGACGTTTTACGGAGATGGGATCTTGGGAAGAGAGCATAGATTGACCTTGAACATAGTAATCTTATGGGCATATTTACTACTCGACTTTTTTTGTAATGGAGCGAGATGCCTGGTTCCTGCTTAGCAGTGAGCTGAGTCGGCGAATATTCAGCGGTTTTTTGTCAGACCATTCAGTCATCAAGCTGGTTGCACGCGGGTTGGTTAAACATGGAGCTGATGAGAAGGCGTGATGAGACGCTGGAGATCGATAAGACTCATCATCCTTGGCAGCCACACGGACTACTCCGCGGTCCAACTTAACAAAAGGCATATCATCCATCACAGGGTATTATCTGTTTCTTCCATCTGCCATCTGTTTCTTTTCATTTTTCTATCTTCCTTCTTTCAGTCTCCCAGATCGACGACAAGCCGAAAGGATGTCGACGGAGTGGGTTTTCAGTCACCCGACTATCCGAGAGCGACCACACTAGGAGCGTCGCTCACTCGGCTTCGAACCACTCGGTCGGGGCGTGGCGTTTCGGTGCGATCCGGTTGCTCGACCTTTTCCCCATCGTTCTTGTCCTTTGCCTTTGTTCTTCTTCCCTTTACCATTCGGCGAACGGGTGAGCTTGTAGTTCGGGAAGAGGTGTTCGAAGGCGATGCGGTAGCTGAATCCAACTTCAATCCAGTACTCCCTCTCGACGGCGTTCAGGTTGTTCCATTCGGCACAGAGGATCATCGAGATCTGTTTGGTGTGGCGTGAGGCCATATCAGGCTCACCTGTGGGCGACGGTGGTACATCCACGCAAAGTAGGCTCGGACCGTCAGCTAGTGAAGCTGAATGAGTTGGCAGGGAGACTTACCGTACATTGGACGGGAAGGTTGCGGGGTGAAGACCTCGACAACTGCCTTCTCCAATTCTTCCCTTTCCCCATTCGGATCCTTGAGCTTCCCTTTGAGACAGTCGGGGAGAGCCTGGACCCGCTTGCCTTCCATCGTAGTGACGAGCACCTTCCCCCTTGCGGTCAAGAGCTCCCTCAGCTCCTCGACCTTGACCAAGTCACGCGCATGTGCTCGATCGTCTTGTCCATAAGTATATCGGTGATACCCTCTGCACTATAGGGGAAGCGGGCAGCGCAAGTCGATCGGAGAAGATGTGTTCAGGTGGGAGAACACGACCCTCGCGATGAAGCATGTGGACGACGGGATTATCGCCTGCTGGCACGTCAAAGCCGAACTTCTCGTTGATCGCCTCCGGGCTATGCACCTCGTCGTGATCGGGCGACTCGTTGGGTACCGAGTCGTTGCTGCCGCGACGACGTTTACGAGAGTCGTAGCTGAGTGGGGGTTGACCGGGGTCCAGCTGCGGCTCTCCTTGTGCCTGCTGGTCCTAGTACGGGAATGCCAGTCCTGGGGGCTGAGGAGCGACTATACCAAGGGCGATGAGCGGAGAATTAGGATGAGTATCGTTCTCGTCCGGCCACGGTGCTTGCTCGAGTTCGAAGACTCTTAAACCCGGTCCGGGAGGCTGAATGTCATCTGGACCGAGAGCGCCGGGTTCGATACCAGGAGGACCATCTTCCTCGATTGGCCAGACTGCTTGCTCAATCTCGACTGCTTGCTCAATCTCGACGGCTTGCTCAATCTCGACGGCTGCGAAGCTGGTATTCTCGAGGAACGTACGGACTGAGCGAGTGTTGGGATTCGCGGGGAGAAATGGTGTTCAGCCGCGCGTGCCGGGCTTGGCTCGGCGGGAGTATTTGCCCGGTGTTTTGGGTCGGTGAGCGTGGTGAGGTTCGATCTCGACATTATAAATTGAGTAATGGTGAGATGAGCGGCGAGCGAGTGATCTGCCTCTCATTCGAGAAGACGTCAAGGTTATCCAAGGCAACAAGTCGACCGCAAGACTATGCAATCGAGAGAATGAGAATATCAGCGAGTACGAGATTCGCAAGGGTGAATCAGCGCATGGAAGGTGGAAGACCCAGTTGTCTTGTTTTCATAATCGATCGAATGAAATGAGATGCCATCTCCCATCGATCGCGTCAGCACTGAATAGCGATTTGCAATCGAAAGTCGCCCTGCAGGACAACGATGAGGAGGCTGGAGACGGTTCGGATCGAGCGGAGATCTGAGACAGTCAGTTTCCCGGTTCTTCGGGAAACTTGAGTGTTTGACAGATCGATCCGAGACATCGTAAAACTACCCTCGATTTCTTCAAATCAAGGTACCAGTGATGAAATCAGGCGTCAGGTGGCTGGGGATGGTAAGTCGGGGCCAAGAGAAGTTACGGTCGTCAGACGAATGGGGACCCCTCACAACCGGGGGATACACGTCGCAGACCGGGGCAGTGCATCCTCTGAAGTGCCTGCATACCTTTCTGTTGGCTTAGGAGTTTGATCTCGCCCTGTCAGTTATAAACATAGTCGTCATCCACCCATGTCGGGAACCCGCCGAAGACATGGCTGAGCGAGTACTGCGTCTGAGCCTGCTGGACCGAGATGACGCTCTCGATCGAGCAGTTTCGCGCCGACGGATTCCATCCGGGTCCATACGAGCCTGCCTCGATGAAGAAAGTGAGGTTCGGGAATACTCGGAGATCCGAAGCCTGCCAAATTATGAATCCTTGCGGGTCGACGATGCCCGTCATGTCCGTATTGGTGTACACCACACGAGACTGGTTGTTCCACGGCTAGACGAGACTGGTCGTTCCACGGCCTAGCGAGGGCACGCTTCCTAGTGGAGTTGAGCGAGGCTTTCGCGTGTGACGACTCGATGATCGTCGTATTGTTGAAGTATGCGCCAAAAGTGTCGGGTCCATAGAACTCGGTGTAGCCCTTCCATGCTACCAGTCCACCGCTAACGCCTCGACTGGCAAGCGTTGTGTTCTCGAAGTACGAAATGCCGAAGCCGTAGATGAAGTCGGTAGAACCCTTGACTTCTCCGCCCACAATGACAGCGCTTCCGTTCCGGCCTACGCATAGGTGTCCTGGTAGCTCGCGAAGGTGCACTCGTAGAAGCTCGCGTTGGCGTAGCTCACAAACAGCGCTGCGGATGGTCCAGTGTCGCCAGCGGTGTACTCGATGCGATTTACCGTCTAGTCGTTTGTCAGCTCTTGATCCCGATCACAGGAGAGCGGAGACGTACAGCTCGATTGGCGACGTCGATGTTGTACATCCTAAAGTCAGAGCACCCGAAGTCCGGCTGAAGTGGGGCACCGTGAGGGACCAGACGACCAACGAGGCATTCCGGTAAGGACCACGGCGTCTGCGTTGTCCTGGCTCGCGGTCTGGGTGGTGTGGTTGATATAGCTCGAGTTCCAGAGGGAGACGGTGTTGTTTAGGTATGAGCCTGGATCCGAGGTGATTCCCTAGTAACCATCATCAGGACGAGTACCTATTTTAGGAGCAGGGACTCGCGAGGAGGGTGGTTGGCCCTTGACGAGTGACGTTGACTACTTCATGGTAGTTTCCTGGACCAACCAGGATCGTCCGGCTCGAGCTGCAACTCATGTCAGCACGCTCGCGCAGTCGAAGGAGAATCTGTAGATCACGTGTCATTGGGCAAGGCAAGTCCCGCCGACTGGATGGTACCCTACCCAGCTTGAGGATCGGTCTGAGAAACATAGAGCGTCCCAACCGGGCATACGTTGAGCTGTTGACCTTGCTTCTGGGGCTATTAGCATTGTACGACGGTCGAATTAGCTGCGAGGGAGAGGAAAGGCGCATTGAGGAGGCTCAGGACCGGGAGGAGTATCATCTTGAGAGCTCGGTTTAAGGAAGACAAGAGAGGCTCTGGGGTTTCATCATCAGACTTTTGAGACCGAGAAACCTCGTGTCATGTCCGGGAAGTCGATTGCCTCCCGGCCCGGTTCCTGTTTCCCTTCTCATGCTAACCAGCTTTAGCATCTTGTCGCACCCTACCCACACATAGAAGACGGGTAGGTTCTGCCCGAAGAGGAATAGATTCCAAAAGAACCGAGCGGTGGAAGTCCCGTCGGGCCGCCGGCCCGAAATCAAATTCCACCTGTGCTTCCTGCCACAGCTAGTACGGAAAAGGTACGCTACCGAAGATCCTTTCCCTGTGGCCGCGGCCCCAGGTGCTCGACCTTTCAGGGGGTGAGACGAAAGGAATGGAAAACTGCGGAGGCTGGAGTGTGTATGATTTTTTTAACCTTTGGAGCTGAGCCCACGTTTTCGACCGTCGTAATCCAGTTTGCCTTTAGTGCCTTTCAACACAAGCGGTATTATTGCATCGCGTGCCGCAGACACTCGGGCCGAGCTTTCCTCTGCGATTTCCCGACAAAAACTGTAACTAAGACTTCCCCGTCCCCTGACACTGCAATTCCGCACTTCCCCTTTCATCCCCACAGAATTCCACTTCTTCTCCCGTCACATAAAACATCTCCGCAAACAGCGCGAAGCCCATCGCTTCGATCAACGAACGTTCTACCCACACCGCTTCCCGCACACCACCTAAAACGAATCACACGAATATGCGCCCCTCACAGACTTTGGTCCCTCGCGTCGCCTCGATCCTCCGCGCCCAGCCTCAGCTTCCCCCTTACATCGCCCTCTCCCGTCGTCAATGGTGGAATCTCACGAAAAAGGTTGACGTCGAGGTGAGTTTACCCACCTTTCCCACAGTCATCCGCCTTTCCAATCATCCTTCCGCCTTTCCACTCGTGTATCTGGTCAATGCTGACCCAAGACGCGCAGACGAGCCCCGCTCCACCCTCCATCCCGACTTCCTCCCCATCGTTCCTCAACACCCGCCACTCCACCTTCTTCCCTTCACCCCATACCAACGCCGTCCCCCAACCGACCCTCGCGTGGAACGACTTCCTCAGCATGGTCTAACCCGATTCCACTTCGCTACTTTCACCACGACTCGCATTACAAACACAAAACCACACGATGATTCCACACAACGAGCAGAGAGTGAGGGGATGTTGATTCGTTTTGATTCGGCTTTCTTGTACCACGACGGACATTCTCATATTTTTGTCGTGTTTCGAAAATGTGCATAATGAGTTCACGGGACGTGCGCTGATGCATTACATTCACGATTGTTATCATGTTATCCGGGAGAATATGGTTGCTCATCAGCATATTCAGCATTGGGACGCCTGGTCGTTCCTGTCATCTCGTCATCCGCTCTTGCCCAGTCCTTCTCATCTCCTGTCAGCCTTCCACATCCTTCCCGGTCTCGTCTCGAAGCTGCCTAGTATGTGCTGGAGCACGTTCAACTCCTGAATTTCATCAATCATGGTGTCATCAATACAGCCCCTCCTTCCTTTCACTCCCCGACCACACCTTTGGCCCCCTTTTTGCCCCGGATCATCGTCGCTTGCCCCACCCCCTCATGACGATCCTCCTCCGTGTAATTGTCGTACGACCCCTCGCTGTCTTTCCCCGCCCCCCGTGTCCCTCTAACACCTCCCCGCTCACCCCTAATAATCATCATCCTCCACCTCATAATCATCATACAACCCCTTCCCACCCTCCCCCGTACCCCCACCCCCACTCATATCCCGCTTCCAAGTCCCTATATCCGGTAATGGTTCCGCCGTCTCCCCTTCCGCCTCACCTTCTCCATCCCCCTCCGCCGCTCCCGAGCTTTCCTGTTTGACTTTGCGCGTCCGCTTCTTTCGTGGAGCGGAGGGCTCGGCGTCGGTGGGTCTGCGGGGTCTGGAGGTGGGTTTGGCTTCGGAGAGGATAGGGTCGGGGATTGTGGAGACGAGGTCGCGGAGGAAGTCGAGGGTCTGGACGGTGTTGATGGTGTGTTTGCTACGAGAGTACGGGCAGAGATGGGGATGGAGACGCCGTAGGGGAAGGAGGCAACCGAAGATAATCAAATATGATGGTCAGCTAAGATGCGAGAATTCGAGAATTCGTGACACACTTACAGGTGATACGCCGTGAGCTTTCGCGACCCTCTCGCTCGCGCTTCTTTGCAGGTCTCGTCGATCAGCGTCTGAAGGAAACACTCGAGTGATTTGGCTGAAGACAGAGAGCGTCAGCGAGAAGAATGAACGTCAACACAGGACCATGGCAGTCAGGGACCACGCACAGATCATGACCGGTGTCGCCGAAGCCAGCTTCCCCACCTCCTCGTCGAGCTGCATGATCTTCTTGATCCGTGCCTATGAGGTAGTCCGTTAGCTTGAGCTCGCTACAAGACATCGCCGGGAGTCGGCGGAAATTGGGGAATGCGACTCACAACCGGAAACTAGAGGCGTCTCATTAGCTGGACGTGTGACGGAGTGGGCAGGAAACTCACGCGAGAGGTCTTGGACTTCTTGGATAGTAAGGGCGGCATCCTGTCGCTGCGCTCGCCGTACGTCGAAGGCGGAAATCGGAGGAGGACGAGTTGGTGTAGGTCGACCGCTAGGATTTGGCGTTCCCGCTTCTAGTGCAGCTCAATCTTGGTATCGCTCGGAAAATCCAAGAGTGCGGAAAGGTGTCGTCGTTCAGGCGTTGAGAGAGGCAATGAAAGAGATTCACTCGAATCGAAGAACGGGTGTCGGGAATTGTAGAACACAGCTAACTTACCTGGATTATTTAACGGGATTCCCTCGCATACAACTTCTCTCCTTTGTCCCATCTCCCTCATCTTATCCTTCTTGTAAATACCCCTCTTTCTGGTGCCTCGTACTATGGTCTTCATGCTTGCTTGAACGTCTTGCATTGTACTTGTCTTCGGAAATGGTTCCCGTTATCTCCCTCACACCCCCCTCCTCGCCCCCCTCCTCCAGCACATCTCGCCCGGATTTCGCCTTGCAAGACGTGGTCACCACCATCAGATCGGCTCGTCGAATCGTCGTCATCTGTGGAGCTGGTGTTTCAACCGCTGCATCCATCCCCGACTTCCGCTCAGCTGATGGACTTTTCGGTGGTGAAAGGAAGGGCAAGGGGAAGGCTGGGGTCAAAGACCTGTTCCATGTCAAATGTCTTACGGTTCGTCTACTCTGCGTCCCTAACTATCCTTGCATGAAGCTGAGAGGAATCTCGTAGTCTCCAGCCTTATTGTCAGCTCATCACGAACTCCTCACCGAGCTTGCGAGCCTCTCCTCCGCCGCCCAGCCTACAGCCTTCCACTCCTTCCTGAACTCGCTCGACCAGGAAGGACGGCTCCTGCGATGCTACACACAGAACATCGATGGTCTCGAAGCCCGTGCCGGTCTGTCAGTCGGGATCCCAGCTCAACAAGCCCTACAGCGGAGGAGCAAAGGCAAGGGCGAAACCGTTCAAATCGATGCTCCGCTGTCCGAGCTGGATATCCATTTCGACACGCCTACCGCTCAATCGCCTCTTCCCCGGTGCATCCCCCTCCACGGCCAACTCACCACCCTCCACTGCCCCTTGTGCTCCTCCATCTTCCCTCTCACACCGTTCCTCCCGCTCTCACAAGCCTCCATCCCTTGCCCAACATGTAACCTCTCCGCGACAATCCGCCACGCCCTCTCGGAACGTCAGCGCCGATCCGGATCCCTCCGTGCCAATGTAGTCCTCTACGGCGAAGAACACATGCAAGGCGAAGCCATCGGGTCCCTCGTCGAGCGGGATTTGCGAGGCAGGGACGGGAAAGTTGATTTCCTGCTAGTTGCCGGAACGAGTCTTGCGATTCCGGGGGTGAAGCGGATCGTCAAGGAGATGGCGAGGGTCTTGCATGCTGGTCCTGGGAGGAGTGTGAAGGTGGTCTATGTCAACCATAGTCCCGCTGAGAAGATGGCGGAGTGGGATGGCGTTTTTGACGTTTGGGTCAAATGCAATGTTCAGCAAATCGTTGTCGATCACCTCTCAACCCCATCGCCATCGACTCCCATCAAGCCGAAAAGGCCTAGAGAGGGTCTACCTACTCCCGAGTCGACTGCAAAGCGGCGTAAAGTCAAATATATGGACGACGAGAATTCCAGCGATTTCACTACCCCCGCTAAAGCCGCTCGGCGGGCTTACCTCCCCACACCGCGAGTCACACCGCCCTCGCCTCGCACTGCGCATGTTCTATCGAGATCGGGTTTCGAGGGCTCGCTCACGCCCTTGTCGGACGGATTGGAGAAGGAGGAGGAGAACCCGTTTCTGGACCCTGCTTCGGGGATAGCGGGACATTCGAGGATTTGATGCATGTCCTGTCAACTTGACGCGGTCTCCCTGCATGCTCGAGATCTTTCTTTCCCTCTTTCCGCTCGGCGTGATGAGTGGGAGCTTGGCTGGCGAACCTCCATTGTCGGTAGCCCTTTGTGACCTGATCTTTTGACCATATAAAACGATTTGCCACCTCCTACCGTCCGTCTTCATCTCGAATGGTCAGACAACTCCGTCTCTTCCATTCGGCTGCGTCGTCCCCGATCCCTCGCAGAATGGCTGGATCTCAGGTGAAGCCCTCTCCCCGAGTACCTGTCTCCGACGCGATCGCGTACATCCTGACCGAGCTGGGCAAACTTGACTCAAAGCATCATCCGCGGAGGGGTCTCGTACGTCTTATCGAGTTGATCAAGGCCCGCCCTCCTGCTCCTAGGGGAAGAGAGCCAGTCGGGACGGGCAAGGAGAAAGCTGAGAATAGCAGGCCTTGTGCTAGAGAGAGGCTGATGGGTTGAGTGACATGTCCCCAAACTCGGCGGGACGGTGTATCTACATGCATGGTGGTTCTCGGCACATTGGTATACTCACTTGCTCCGCTTGTAAACCTTATTCAAGAAGCTCACAAACATCTCCCTCCGCATGCCTGTCCCTTCCTCGTCCACCTGCCCGATTAATTTCGTGATCGTCTCGTAGCTCTCCTTCTCGTATGCCTCGAATCGCTCGGGTAGGGATATAGGGGGTTGGAAGAAGATTTCTTTCACACGCGCTTCGCAGATCGCGTCTTTCTTGCCGTAATTGTCCTGGTGTCAGACAAAGAGTCAGCTTGGAAAGCAGATGACGGCTAGGACCGCGTACGTCCAGGATGTGACGTTGTTGAGGGGTCGCATATCTCAGAGCGGTATTGACGTTCCATGAACATTTGTTGTCCTACCCAATGTCATCTGCCTCTCGCAAGATTTTTGCGAGAAGGAGGCATACGAGGATGTCGGTACCGATTTTCCCGATATGTTCAGGTAGACCGTAGCAATCCAGGTAGTCGTCCTGGACCTGGAAGTATTCACCGAGGGGGATAAGGATGGAAAGGGCGAGCTGATATGCGGAGTCATCGGTGATTCCTCTCTGCGTCGACCCTGTCAGCTAATTTGAGATCGCCCAAGGCTCCTACGCACCATGCGCATGGCAAGAGCGACAGGGAGATAAAAAGAGTAGAAAGCGGTCTTGTATACCACGATGAGGTGGTGTCTGTTGAAGGAGTCAGCTGGTAGCTCAGCTGACGTCGTTCTACAATGCTCGTCTCGAGCAGATCTCCCCGGATCACGGTATCACCCACTTTTCCAAAGAGAACTTGCTCAGATCCACATGATCCTCCGGTGCCGTGATCAAGTCGATCAACTGGCCCATCTCCGTCTGGAATGTGGTCTACATTCCTAATCAGTCGACCGGCTGGCCAATCCCGCATAACCCACCTCGAGGAACAGCTCGACTAGGTCGACATAGTACGCTTCTTTCCGGAAATGCTTCCTCAGTAGATGATATATGGCGGCCTCGAGCATGAACGCGTCATTGATCGCGATACTCCCTACTCCAGGCTATATCGTATCAGCTTTGCATACCAAGCAGGCAGGTCGAACAACGTACCCGGCGATACCAGCAAGGTTGACCGCGCCGAGTAACGCTCTGGTCCATGATATCGTCGGCCACGAGAAAGTAAGCTTGCAACTGATGATTCATTAGCTCAATCGCGCCGTCAACACCTTCGCTGCTGAGCCAGCGAACCGAGGCGGAGCACCTGAAGGCCAGCTACTGACCAGCTCAACACACCATCCTAGGATCGCAGCTTGGAAGTACTCCTCGTCAGACAGTGATGAACCCTTGAGGATTTCGGCGGTGTCCACGACCGACATGCCGCGGTTCAGCTTGCCTGATCCAAGTCAGCTCGACCATCACCCCTTTCCGGTGGATCTGCTGACCTCCCGGGGTATTATGGTTTAGATTCTGGTGAGGAAATCAGCTTCAGCTTGTTCTCCTACCACGACGAGCGAGGTGATCGCGCATGGGGAAGAGCCATGGAAGCTGGCCCACTTTCTCATACCACTCCACCGCGTCTCGAGGCATCCCCTCACCCCTAATATGCCCCAGCAACTCCTCGGCAATGATGGGGAAGACGTCCTCGAATCGCTTCCGACGAGCAGCTTTATCATGACCAGTAGCTGGCCTAGAGCCATTGGCTTGACCATTCTCTGTCGTAGAAGCAGACATCGCTGCTGTTACTTAGGGGAAGAAGCCGAGGAAGAGGGTAAGAGGATGAGACCAGCAAGAGCCCCCCAGAAACAGTCGGCATGAATCGCCACGTGCATAAGATCCGAAGATGTTCCGAATCGTCATACAACTACGGATCACACACACTAATCGCTCATAGCACCACTCGTGAACCCCGAGATCGAGCTTGCCCCACTACTTCTTCTCCGTCCTATACCATTCCTCTTGACATTCAAATACCCATTCTTCCCCTTGATCTCCTTCAGAGGTCGAATATCGTCATCATCCTTATCATATTCGGCTGTAAGTCGGACCGTCTCGTAGCTGTAATGCTCGCCGCGCATGGTAGGACGGCCTATTGGTGGCATTGGCATGGGTGATGTGGATCGGGAAATAGGTTGCGATTCGACGTCGTCGATTGGCTTTGTTTCGCCGTTCCCGCCGGACATCTAGGTACAAGAGGATCAGTCGGGGTAAGAATGGTAGTCTGGCTAGACCTACCGCGACCCATACAGCGGAAGTCAGGATGATGCATGTCCCCAAGAAGCTGAGGAAAGAAGGAACTGTATGCCATGCGATGAACTCCAGTATAAGGGCGAATACCACCTGTTACTTCATAAGCACCTTTCAGCGATCGTGGGCCGGATCTACGGAGAGATACAAGGCCAGCCCAGCACGTCCTGCTTTCTCCCGCTGCAGTCCGAGAGTAAGGAGTGTCTGACCTATGAAGCCGAAGATCTGTTGCAGGGCGTGAGCTTGGTGGATCCAGCACGAGTCGTCTAAGCTCACCCCGACGAGTAAGATTAAGGAGAATCCCATCCAGGTGTCTGGCCACTGCACTGGGCCAGGAAGAACGAGTAGTGCTCTGATCGGGAATACATACTCAGCTCAGACATGGGGCATAGGGTACAAATGCTTACAGGCCACAAACGATAGTACACAGGTAGGAGAAGTACGCCATGGAGTGAAGGGCGTGAGCTTTATCGCCAATATATCGGATCACAACGTCTGTGGGTGGTATAAGCGACGAGACAGGGTCGGCGAATAGGAATTGTAAACTCACAAGCGGTGGAACCGCTGGCCACCGCCGCGAAAGCCCATCCCACCGCTATCATCCTTTCCGGAGTCGTGATATCGGCATCCACCCCTTCTCCAGGTATGACCACCGATCCCGCATCTTCCGGTGGTAAGATCTCCTCGTTGCCCCAGCCAAAGAGGAATGGTGGTCTCGAGACCAAGAACACTCCTGCCAGACAACACACCCCGGCGAACAATTCTCGTCTTGACAAGCTTTCCGCCAGAAACATATATCCCAAAAACGCGGTGACCGAAGGCGATAAGAATTGGATCGCTGTCGAATCGCTAACGCTTAAACCCTTGAAGCTTTGATAATTGCTGAATAGACCGCCGAAACCCACGACGCCTCGTACAGCGAGCATGTTACGTATCTCAGGTGGGCCGAAGAGGTAGTTCGGGTCGCCGATAAAGTAGAGCGCGATGATACATCCGGCGGAGGTGATGGCCATCCGCACGACGATGAGGGTGACGACGGAGATGGAAGTGATGGATAAGAAGTATTTGACGGTCAGGTTCATGCAGCTGAAGAAGAAGGTTGAGGCCGCAACAAAGAGTAGACCGGTATTGTTCTTCGCAAAGACCGCATATCTCTCCGGGAGATACTTGTCGAAGAAGTCCGCGCTGCGATGGGATTTCGGCGGAGGGCCAAGGGAGGCATCGAGCGGACTGTCCGAGACGGAAGATAGAGGGATGGCAAGAGGGGACTCGGACATGTCGTGCCGAGATGGGACATGGAGGTCGCGCTGAGATGTTGAGCGCGGTGAAGCGGTAATCAAATGTTCCCCCACAGGAGCTTCTCTTGAACAAAATATGGAGAGAACAAGTCGAATCCAGGAATGCATCGCTGGTGATGGGGACCGGCTATTCCGGAGGCCACGGCACGTGACCTGGAGTTTACTTCGTTTCGATCGTCCATGCTGGCATCGACATTTCCCTAAGACGACACGCTCAGGTCAGCTTGGTCCTAGGGAGATGGACGAGCCAGGTCCAAGCTCAGCCTACTACGATTACTTCGCCTCCACATCCGCTGGACCCGTCAGACCTCCTTCACCACCCGGCTCACCTCTCCTTTCCCCTACTCTGACCTCTGCCGAGACCTTGGAATCATTCTCGTCAGACTCCCTATACGCCATCTTCAATCTTCCTCGTTCTGCTTCCGATGCCGAGATCCGAGATCGTTACCGCTCCCTCGCTTCGACATACCATCCTGACCGTCAGCGCGATGAGCTGTCCCGGCGAGCAGCACATGAGCGGTTCACCGAGATCCAGCGGGCGTACGAAATTCTTACCGATCCCACAAAACGCACAATATATGATCTTTTTGGTGAGGAGGGATTACGGACATCCTGGGAGATCGGGCCGAGGATCAAGACCCCGGAGGAGATGCGAGCTCATTTTCAGAGACAAGCGTACGAGAAGCGTCAGCTCGATGCGGAAGCCCTCGTCAAGCCGAAAGGGGATATGACGGTCGTCCTGGACGCTCGAGCAGTCTTCCTGAAGGCGTCATCCTTCAAACACCCCGAGCGATACGCGCACGACCCGTTCTCCCGGTTATCTCGAGTACGGATAGGCAGAGTCTCGATGAGGCACTCGTTCGAGACGCCTTTGGCCGAGAAAACACAGTCGGTCTGGCAAGGTCAGATGGCTACACGGAATGGATCGGGTGGAGCGAACGTGGTTGGGACGGTGAAACATCAGTTCTCGCCGCGATTATGGGTGGAACTCGGGTCGAGTCTCCTTAGCCCGTTCTTGGGGACGGCTAAAGGGACTTATGCCTATGACGAGAACGCGTGAGTCATCTTCGTTCACCTCATGCTGGTTTGGCAGGACTCATCTGACGACAGTGATCAGCTTCGTTACCGTCAATGCCGTTCAGCAACCCATCACCGCTCCGCCTCGAATATCCGTCACCCTTGGTCGTCGGATATATGCCCAAACGACTGGCTTCATCAGTGGGTCCATCTCACTCGTCCAACGCACGGTCTGGCAGATAGTCTGACCCTTGAATCAGCTTACAAATCCGGCTTCTTCGCTTTCGGACCATGGGGCTCCTCTCTCCCAAAGGAAATCGCTCTCGGGGACCAATCCGGCCTGTCCGTCGGTCTCACCTCCTCAAAGCGCAGCGGCACGGGCTGGACGCTTGAAACACAAGCCGGCCTGAGCGATAGTCACCTCTCTGGAGACTGGAGCACAGGGCTCCTCGGGGTGAAGGTCAAGATCGGCGCGACAGCTTCGGGCGGCGGCGATATCAGCGGCTTCGTCGATGGAGAGGGCAAGATTACCTCAAACGTCCGAGGGGGAGTGACGGTTTCTGCTGATTTCGGAGGCGGGATCACTATGCGACTCCGGTAGGTCACTACATTGCTTTACGACTCTCTGGAGGCTAAGCTGACAATGTCCAGTATGTCACGCTTGGGTCAAAGGATCACCATACCCGTTCTGCTGTCACATGACCTCAACCCATATGTCGCATTCTTCTCCACCGTCCTGCCCGTGGCGAGCTATGTTGCAGTCCACCACTTCTTCATCATCCCACGGAAACGACGGCGGATAGCAGAGTACGTATCATTCACCCCTCGAGGAGAGTGTATACTGACGAAGGGTTGTCATTAGGCGGGTCAAGGAGCTGCGAGAAGAGCACGCGGACTACATTGCCCAAAAGAAGGCGGAGGCGCAAGAGGCGATGACGGTCATGGAACGCCCGACCGCAACCAAAATTGCTGCCGAACGCGAAAAGCACGGTGCGTCGCGACTGTTCAATCGACTCTTTGAAACGATCCGAGCGTGGTGCTTATGCGGTGATGCTACAGGTCTCATTATTATCTCCGCGCACTATGGTCTTGCGACGGTCTTCACTCAACGCGGAATGAGGGAGCACGAGGGCGAGGAGGAGGTGGTGATCGACGTCACGGTACCTACGCAGGCGTTGGTTTCGGACAGCCGGGTGAACATACCTGGCGGACGGGCAAAGGTGATTCTAGATGATCCTGATCGCCCGGGCCGAAGCTGACGATGAGATTTTCCAGTTCAACCTCCTCGGTTTCTGGGTGGGCAAATCTTCAATGATATAGTGGTCGTACTGATGGAGTGGTGTGGTAGGACCCCTGCATCGGGGAGAACAAGAAGCTTCGCGTCCGATACCTCTTCCGAGATAGGCTGCATGAAGTCACCATCGACGACGTCTCCCCACTGCGTATACCTCTACAAGGTCCGCCCGGCCTGATCCTTCATCCATGTCTCGCTGACAAATGACCCAGGTCATATGCTCGATCGACAATGATAGCGGTGGAAAGCTTGTCCAATAGGATCTCCACTCAACGCATAGCTCATTAAGCATAGTACACTGAACCGCAATGCATCGCATCTCATCTTGCCCCATAGGTACGCTCTCGCATTCGCCGCCAGAAACCCGATGCGGGAATGTGTCGCCTCGTACCGTCTCCGGGTGCTTATGACTCTTACGCAGTCCCTTTCCTTCATATACGTCCGATAGCCTGAGACGGGAGGCGATGCTGTTCCTATTTCCCCTGTCCACGAACCACCAGCGCCCTTGCCCTCCCCCCCCCCCTCCTCTCCCCTCTTCTCTTCTCTTTCCTGGGCCGGATTGTGCGCCACTTACTTCTGATTGTCTGTTAGCCCAGGGTCAGCCCTACAAGACAATGCATGCAAGCTACTGGTCATATGTGTGCGGGGTATCTAAGCCACAAACGAAAACACCCGTTCCCAAATCACCGTTCCCCATCTGGCCCATCGTCCGCTCGACCGCCTCCATAGCCCGCCTCAACCGAGCATTCTTGGCCATCTTACTCTCTACTTTGGCTGGTTGAGGGGCATCGCTGACCCTCGAACGCTTGAGCGACTTGCTAGGGCTCTTCTGCGGAGAAGGCTTCGGCGCCGCAGTGATGGTTGCGATCCGACAGTTGATCGCCTGCTCGTATTCCCCTGACACGAAATCAAAGAAGGCTTCCAGATGCTCATCGGTCGATCCTGCAGTCCACCAATTGAGGACAGTATCGTTCAAGCATAGCTCGCCGAAAACGAGCGACGCCAGGGATTGGAGGATGACGACAAGTGGGAGGGCTGTATTTTATCAACCAACACGGATATTTGAGAAGAGATGGCACGCACGCTTGGATTGGAGAGCGGCTTGATGAAGTGGGGCGAGGATTAACGACACGTCGTCCAGCCCCTGGAACAATTCCTTGTGCAAGTACCCATCGATGGCTTCGACCGCAGTGTGCATGTCCGAAGGGGAAGAGTCGGTGAAATCCTGAAGGGAGATCGAATGAAATGAAGAGGCGATAACGACCTTCTTGGACAGGCCGTCTACGATGATTCGTGCGACTACCTTGATCCCCTCGATGCCGGCTTTGAAGACGCGCAGAGCAGAATGGGCGTCGGTCGGTCGCTGCTCAAGGACCAGAGATGAGGCTTCGAGGAGCCGTTCCCACGAGGGGAAAAGCCGACTCATCACGTCTTGGTGTCGGAGAACGATTCGCTCTTTCTCGTGAAATCCCAGGATGACCTCTTCCAGCGCCTTGACGAAACGTACATCCAGATCCTCGGAGTACTCAAGGGACAAGATAGTTTTGTGTTCAAAGAGAGCGACATCGTCCGCAATATCGAGGCGTTCAACCACCTCCTGGAGGGTCTCGTCCTCCCAGGTAAGGATTATGAAGCCTGGGGTGTATCTGTTCTCGAGCCTCGTTGCGGTCTTCACCAAGACTGCCATGCGATCCTGGGCATCCGCAATATTTCTATCCCAGCACAGAATATCAGCGCGCATCTCCAAAGTCAGCCATAAAACCCACTCGCTGGCCTTGTGCGAGGCCCAAGTCCGTAGTGAGGCTTCGAATACCACCAATCCGACGTCATGAGAACAAGGCAACTCATCGTATCTGCCGACTACGGTCGTTTCGAAAGACATCATATCTTGCTCGTGCTGCTCCGAACTCTCCGGAATGAATTTGGAGATGAGCCAATCGGTAGCGTCCGGAGCACATGCTGAGTCAGACGCGGGCGAGATCAGGGTGTGCCAGGCGTGCCCATCATTCCTGCTCGAGTTGGCTGAAAACGTCGAGGCGATTGAAGAAGTGGAAGGAGAGAGGTGGGGTGCAATATGTTGCTCAATGGCGGCAAGGAATGTACTAGGAGCGTGTAAAAGGGATGTTGTCCGCTGAGCCTGTGCATGCAGATCGTCAGCTAGATGGCGCAATGACGATCGAGGACTGACTTGCTGCAGCGCGATATCCACCTCAAACTCGTCCAAGGGTCCTTTTGACTTAGCAGGATCCGACGGCCCGGCCGGCATCGAGGCATCACCAAAGCTCAAAGCTTCACCCAGGCCCATCGATCGAAGTCGGTCAAACGTCTCCTCCCGCTCCTTGAAAGCGATCTCTCGCGCCTCTCGCGTTCTCGATGCCCAGTCCCGCCAGCGCCGAATCGCCCGGCGAACCAGGAACCTTCTCCTCACTTCGCCCAAAACCGCCTCCTCTAAAATCCGATGGATTGCCTCTGCCCTCAAGACTTGATAGGTCCATTCGCTCCACAGCAGAATGTTCTCCTTTCGCCGCGTCTTCGCCTTCGCACACGTGCGTGCTGCTGCCACCTGCTTGGCAGTCCTCAGCAGGTCCGCCGTTATTTCTCCGAACACCTGCTGTACAATCTCCCCAATCAGCCTATCGGCAAGCAGAGGCAGGGCTTGTCTCTGCCTGCGCCGCTCGAGCTCGGTTGAGGCGAAATCCTGTCGGGCGACGCTCTTTGACAGCTTCTCGGTGTCGCGAATCGGTGTTGCCGAAACAGGGGATTGATTGGATTGCGGGGGAAGCTGAATGATCACACGTGGCGGCGAAACTGGCGTTTCGGTTGATACTGAAGGCCCGACCGGTATGGCCGAAAAGAAGGTTGGCTTCGAGAACAGCGGCCCACGAGTGGTCGCAGCTTCGGCGGGAGGAGTAGGTGCTATGAAGCAGAACGCTGGCAATTTTGCGACTGTAGGCGGCGTTGAAGGAGGGCCTGCGGCGGATTGCGGCTTGATTAATGGGCTCAATGGTATCAAGGGAGGAGCCGAATGGACATTGGTCGTCTCAATTGGTGGGACTGCTGTCGCTTTGTTGAAGGAGAAGCTGAATGCGGGCTGTGGGGCGGTGGTGAGCGGAAAGCTCGGAGACGGGGCAGCGGGCTTCTTTGCGGCGGGGAAGCTGAAAGAAGGCGTTGTGGGCATCGGACTGAAGGGTGATTTTCGAGACGTAAGATCTGTCGGAGCCAGAGCGCTCGCGCCATTGACGAGGACACCTGATTTGCCGCTGACCACGTTCACAAACGAGATCTTGCCCCTTTTTTCGGTGACCATCCTCCATCGCTTGGTGTAGGGAGCGTCCCGGTTATCTAAAAGTGAATGTCGGCCTGGAAAACCTTCACCTCATAGGACTTACCGTTGAACAGCGAGCCAAGATTGATCAGCGCTCCGACTGGTCCAGATTCATCCTCGTAGACGTCCAGACCAAACCTCCTCACAATGCTGCAGTCCTCGTCGACTGGTCCGGTCGAGGTATTGTCCACGTCGTCGTAGGCCGGCTCCGCTGCGTCCTGCTCTTCGCATCCCAGAATACGGTCGAGCGTGCTGAAAAGCAGCATCCTCCTCTCGACAACCTCGCCCGCCTCATTGACCCTGACCGGTTCGTTCCTCAACCTCGGATACGCTCTTGTCAGAGCTCTCAGTGCACTTCGCCTCATATCCCTGAGTCGCACCTCCACCAGGCATGCCATGACATAGGGTACACTCCCTTGCCGCAATATCCGAACGAAGCGGGTGATAAGGTTCGCGCCGAGCTCGGCGTTGAGCTTGCTTCCCTCCTTCTGCGAATCGAAGTTTCGTTGCGCTGCCTTTCGGATCTCCCATGCGAGCTTGACGAGCGGGTGATCGAGGATGATGATAGGCAACTCGGCAGTCGGAATAGAGACAGATTTGTTGGCTAGGTCGAAAATGAGCATGTAAGCGCGAAATTCGGGTTCATTGGCGCATGGCGTGTTCACTCCGAGCTCCTCTCGGCGATCGTTGTAGTGCTGCCTCAAGCTCGTGAAGCCTGGAGTTCGTCAGCTGTGACGCTCCCTGGATGCGAGGCACTCACATCGCCCGAGTTCAGCCGAGTCAATGTGCATGTCGGTGTTCGTCCCGGTTGCCTCCTGAAGCTCCCTCAAACAGAGGATATGCCATCTGGCGATCCGTTCGAAGCTCGCGATCGCCTCGTCATGCCCCCAGCTGCTCTGCATAGCGAACTCTTTCCTGATCGCCCTGGTTCGATCCCGAATGAAGCCGGCCGAGTAGCCGAGAGCCTTACGTGCGGATGGTGGTCTGTCCGAGGTGGAAGGGGGCTGGATGGGCATGACCTCGGAGAAGAGGTAGTCGAGTGTGTGCTGACGCAAATCAGAGATGTGACCCGAGCCCCGCGACGAGCGCTTACGACCAGGGTCACAGGCGTCCGTAAGTCGGATGGAAGGATCGCTGAATCCCCATGTCCTGCTCCAGCATCCGACCTAGAGTAAGCTGCGACCGCCTTGTCGGGGTCCATCCGCTTGTTCGGTCCCTTGTAGTACCTCATGTCAGCGAGACATCATCGTCCTAGAGGAATTGCCGTACCGCTTCAAACGGGTGAATCTCCCTCGTATACTCCCGGAACTCCCTCTCATACTCCGAGCACATCCGCTCGCAAGTCCCCCTCATATCAACAGCCTCATCGAGCTCAATCTTGCCCGTCTTGATGAGGCCCTGATCCTCAAAGACTTTGCGCTCCTTGGCGCGCATCTCCTCGAGCTAGTAAGGGACTCATGAGTCAGGTGCACCTTTGAAACAAAGCACTACATACCTGCTTGTACCGGTTCCCGGGCAGCTTTTGACTGAAGCGAGCCGCTCGAGCGGCGAGCTTGTCCGCCTTTCGGGACTCATCGTCACTATCCGGATCACCGGAGTCGAGAGCGGTGATGGCCGGCATGTTGAGCGAGTATCAGCGAGCAGCTTCTAGCTTTAGATTCTGGAGGGTAGGGAAGAAACGGTGAAAGGTCGTCGGTGCATCGAAAATGGGACAACTTCAGCAGGATGGAACCGAAGGTTGAGGATGCCTCTCGGCACATCCGCTGGCGGCCCAGATGGAGAGGAACGAACAATATTGATTCACTGGAACCAAAAGGTCAACCTCGCTCCCACGTGGGAAACCATGATGTGGGATACAATATCAATCGACATCCTGCCAAATCGACAGATGCAACCGCCCGAGAACTTCGATAAAAGCATCTTGATCTGTGCTCGCTCGAAAGATGGCGAGACACCTCCGCTCAGCCTTCACGAGTAAGCCCCGATTCCAGAATCTTGCTCCGTTTTAGCTGATCCGTCATAGTCGCCCAATCTTCCTCCGCCGGTCCTTCTTCCCTCCGCCCCTTTCTCAGCCAAACTCCCAGACCCCACCATATAGCAGCCATCTTTCAACGTCGAGAGTGAGTCTGAACCTGCGTGCCATCTCAACCTTTTTGACGCTCGGCTTCAGGGCTTCAAATTGGCTCGGCGGCATAGGCAATTATGTCGACTCCTGGCTGCGCGACCAAAACAAGTCCTCTCGTCCCAAAGCGACCCAAGCGACTCAACCCTCATCCTCCTCCAAGCCTACCTCCACTGCTGCCTCCATCACCACATCCGATGCGTCGCTCAAGCCCTGGGAGTCCGGCGGGATCTTCGATGAAGTCGTCGAAGCGGAAGTTCAAAGGACGAAGAAGAGATATACCGAGGTAAGCGTCCCTTCGCCTTCTCCCTCCATACCAGATACTAATAAACGGGGGATCTCCTCAGCATCGATACAAGACGGCTCGGCACAAGATCTCACCTCGGAAGCTGAACGATCTATCCCGCCAAATCGCGGGATTACCAGTGGACGAAGCGATCCTCCAAATGCAGTTCAGCGAGAAGGACGCTAGTCGGTGGATCAAGAGTACCTTGGCGCTGGCAAGGGATCACGCGGTGGACTACAAGGGATTGAAGAGGAGTCGGCTCGTTGTCGGTCAGTCTTCTTCTACCGCTCATGGGAGGAGCGAGCTGAAGGATTGGCCTAGCCGAGTCGTGGGTGTCGAAAGCTAGGTTCGGCCCCAAGCAGCTGGATATCAAAGGTCGAGGGAGGAGGGGTGTCAAGCGACATCCTTATGCTAGACTCAACGTGCTGTTGAAGGAGGGGTTGACGAAGGAGCGCAAGTTGGAGATCAAATTCAAGAAGGAGTTGGGGAAGGTACGGAGTGCGGGAATGGTCAGGGAGGACGGGAAGTTGAGGCGGAAGGTGATCAGTGACTGGACGTGGTAGGCGGCTACGAGAAGCAACTATACGTCGGTCTGCACACATCAGAAGCATGGTATGGCATGACGGTCATCTAACATTCGTTTTGGCTAATCTCTGAAGCGTCATTTCGTCTTGACCTTGCAAATGTCGATGAACTCCGGCTTCAACGAAGCGCCACCGACAAGGAAGCCATCGATATCCGGGGCGGTTGCTAAGAATCAATCAGCCTGTGTCCGGAGCCGGCATTCTCGCTAAGTTGGACTTACCCAGCTCTGAGCAATTTTTCCCATTTACACTCCCGCCGTAAATGATCCTCGTGCTCTCAGCGACCTCGGAGGAGATGCTGCTGGAGAGCCAATTGCGGATATCCGCGTGGACCTCCTGCGCCTGAGCCACTGATGCTACTTTGCCGGTCCCAATCGCCCACACAGGCTCGTCTAGCAGAAGTCAGTAACGCTCACAGAAGCTGAGACAAGACACACAAGCCAGAACAATGTCCCTGATAGTTTCCCGTCAGTCCGGGGCCATTATGGTGATAGTGAGGACCCACCTCCAAGCCGCTTCATCAACTTCCCCCACAATAGCCTTCAACTGCCTCTCCACCGTCTCCATCGTAACCCCCTTCTCCCTCTCCTCCAGCGTCTCCCCAACACAAGCAATGACACTCAACCCCACTCCGATCGCCGCCTTGACCTTATCCGCGACAAGCTTATCGGTATCCCCAAACATGGACCGACGTTCCGAATGCCCCAGGATGACCCAGTGGACGTTTGCGTCTTTCAGTTGAGAAGGGGAGATCTCCCCGGTGAAGGCGCCGGATGACTCGGAGAAGCAGTTTTGGGCGGATACTTGGAGAGGAGAGTGGAGGATCTGTTGGACGGAGAGGAGGTAGAGGGCGGGTGGGGCGACGATGACCTCTGCGGAACGAGCGAAGCGAGTCGTTTCCGAATTTCCGAGCGAGATGGGCGTGAAGGCAATAGCGTTAAGAAGTTAGGGTCAGAGAGTGCACGGTCCAAAGTGACCTCACACACCAGTCGAGCCATGAAGCCTCGCGTCATTCAAGCTATCCACGATAGATTTGATACTGCTAAGCGACCCATTCATCTTGAAGTTGCCCCTTTGTCCGGAGTCAGCTCGAGCTCATCCTACTGGAAATCCAGTCTGACATACCCGACAAAGAATTTGCGTTGTCTCGCCATCTTGTCTGAACCTCCGAGTGCTTTTGCGAGTATTTGAGTTGCAAAACAGGCGAAATTTAGGGTGTGTCGGGTGGAAGAGGTGCCCGCTTAGAAACCCACGACGCCGCTGCATTCCGCTGGACCGACGGAGCCCGGGGTCCCCAAGAAAGTCGACTGCCCGCTTAAACCCGACGTGGCACCGAATACAAGATCGCCCCCTAGATCACCCAAGGCGTCACCGACCCCTTCTCGCATCATTGCGTCTTTCTTCCTGATCTGTGAACCTCGTATCATCCACCATGTCCCGAAGTCACTGCCGCGGAACTGCACACCCCCGCAAACGATCCCGCCTCTATCAACATCTCTCCCGGGGTCTCACTTTCTGATGCCCAGCGTAGACAGGTGGCCGTCGTGCTCGACCTCTTTCAAGCAACAGGAACCATGGCGAAGATCGAGGATAACTTGACCGAGAACGCAGTGTACGAGGACCTCTTCGCGAGCTGTAAGGATCGGAAAGAAGTCGGTGATTCCCCTCCCACCGTTCGCACTTCTCAGTAATAGCTGATCAAGCGCGGGGCGCAGCTGGACAACTGATGCACCTGCCCACAATCTGTCGATCCGCCACTACCCTCTCCCACGAAGTCATCTCCTTATCACCTACCACCACGACCGATGGTACCGGCGCATCGATGAAGGCAGACGAGATAGCCGTCAAGTTCAAGCATGTCTTCGAGTTCAAATTGCCCCTCCCGAAAGGTGGACGGCAGGTTGAGATGGAATACTACGCTGTTAATCTTCTCGAGTGAGGAGAAGGGGAAGATCGTGAGGTTGCAGGATCGACCGGATGATCAGATCCCGGATAATGCAGTGCTCTCGGTGAGTCTGCTCTCGGTGAGTCAACTGTCCATCTTTAAGTAGTGTAGGAGTTGATTATGGTCAGTGGGTGAGGAGGATGAACGCGGTTGGAGCGCCCGTAGTTGCTCCCTTACCGAAGGACGAGAAGGAGGACGCGGAGAAGGTGATGAAGCAGCAACGATGAAGGTGACCAATCGATGCATGGTATACTCAAGGACCGAAGCGCATGCGTCAAGAAGCCTTTAGGCTAACACCGCTCGAAGATCCGGAACAAGTCTGGCAGATTCGCTACCTGGCTTATTTCCCTCCCTAGCAGGTCCTTGGGCCAAGAAGTATACCGCCTGAAGCTGGGAAACAAGACGTATTGGAGCTGCCATGCCTGATGGGACGCTTCCTCGTCCGTTTCTTCCGTGGAGAATGGTCGAGGCGAGTAGAAGAATGCGAGCTCGCGAAGGAAGGTGTCGAAACATCGCTGCTCGTCAGCCCAGTCGACCTGTCTCTATCAGTCCACAATACGTGATGTGGTGGGGGGAGCTCACCTGGGTCCCGAGGCAGAGAAGGAAATGCGGTAGTCGATCGAGATTAGGTGTGTACCCCTTGAGGAGCATGGGTAGAGTCTCGATCTGGCCCTCTTCGGAGAGCTTGAGCGAGAAGTACTCGTCAAGCATTTCCCGCTTGTCGAGCAGCAAGCTGGCTATGCTCTAACCTCGGCTGCTAAGCGAGACGACCGGTCGAGGAGGAGGCGGGACCCACCTCCACGACCTCTATCACGCTAGGCCCGTTCTCTCCGATTCCCGGCTCATCCTCCGCTGCCAGTTGCAACAACTCCTTTAGGTCCGGTGGAGGCTCAAGACGTAATCGATTGAAAGCGCCAAACTGCCGCAAGCCAAGCTGATAGAAATGCTCATCCCTGCATGCATCAGCCAATGGTCAACGTACAGTGAGCGCGAACACACCCAAGAGAAGCATGATTCATGAGATAGAGCTTGGTAGTATGTTGGACAAGGGAGAGGCAAAGCTGCCGGTCCACGATGCCGACGAATGCGTGTTTTTGCATGATCTCGGTGACGTCTGGTATCAATCAGCTTCATCTCTTCTTTCGACGTATAGCTCACCAAGATTGCCCTTCTTCCTCGCGAGTCGACGGAGATCCAGGATACTCGAAAAATCGCACAAGCTCTCGGAAATCTCGCGTCCCATCTTATCCATCGTCGTCGGTACCGCCGCAAGAGCATCCTCCTCTTCGTCTTCTACCCCATGCTCGTCCTCGTCAAGCTCGAGTATGACACCATCATCCTCAGCAGCGTTCCGACGCTTTGGTGGCCGCTCGTCCAGTGCGTGAGACGTAGCAAACGCGGAAAGTTGAGACGGGTCGGAAACAGCGAACATCGAGTTGAGCGTGCGGTTTGTCGGATCCATCCGGACTTTGTAGTTCGGAGCGGATTTGCTGCGAACGATCGAGGACTCGCCTGCCTTATCGCTGGGATCCGGAGCGCCAGGCAACAGAATCTGCACATTGAACGAGCGCGAGGTGTTCGCGCTGACAAGAGCGGTCTGAACAGCTCCCACTATCGCTTCGACCATCTCATCCTCGTTCAGGAAGTGTACGTCGGATTTGGTGGGATGGACATTCACGTCTACCTTTGCCGGATCGATTTCGAGACTGAGGTAGACCCAAGGAGAGGCGCCCTTGGGAAGGTACGCGGTGTACAGCGAATCGATAGCTTTCTTGATCTTGCTCGAGTCCACCAGCCGGTCTATGACGTCAATCAGCAATCATACGTGTGAGAGAACCAGTACGCAAGGTTGATGAAGAACAGCCACCCCCCCTTCCTCGCCCAATTCGTGTTTGCATTACTGACCCAGCCCTTGATCCGCGACCCAAGCTTCTCCTCAGGCTTAAGCACAGTGACCGGGACCTTGAGCAGGTCAGCCGCCAGCGAGGCGGTATACAAGAGGCCAATGTTAGCTCTGGCGGTCGAGTCGGCCGGAGTCGAGATATCGGGTAGTGCCGTCCCAGCTTTCTTGCACACCCAAGCAGCATGTGGATTGTGGACAGCGTACTTCATGGTCACGTCGAGGATCCGGTTGTACTCGTCCGAAGGGGATTTGAAGGCACGTTTCCGAAGTGGCATGTTGTAGAACAGGTCCTCTGCGCTGATGACGGTACCATCATTTGCAGCGGCTGGTTTGGGGTCGGCCGTCGTTCCCGGCTTCGGTGCGACTAGCTCTCCGTCCGCATACTGCGCTTTCCACCCACACCCGTCCGCCTTCGTCTTGGTGACCACCTCGACATGCGCGCAATAGCTGATACTCGCTAGTGCTTCCCCTCGGAACCCGTATGTGGTCAAGCTCTGTAGGTCGCTGAACTTGGCGAGCTTCGAGGTGGCGAAGCGGGTGCACAGGAGAGGGAGGTCCGAGCGGTTGATACCGTGTCCGTTATCGGTGATCTGGATGAGCTTGAGTCCGCCATCTTTGATGGTGAGCTTGATGGAGGTCGACCCGGCGTCCAGCGAATTCTCGATCAGCTCCTTGATCGCGTTGGAAGGCCGGTGGATGATCTGGAGTGATCCAGGGATGGTCAGATGGGGAATTCTACCCATTCTAGAAACCCACCTCGGCCGCAGCGATTTGGTTCACCACATCCTTTGAGAGCTTCTTGATCGGCCTCGGACCAGCAGGCTCGTACCCCTCGCTCGGTCCTACGTCCACCTCCATCCCCTCGACCATCGCATACTCGTGGCCCTCTCCAAACGCTGACGCAGCTCCTCTGACCCTTCAAGCCTGACACACCGGGTCTTTGAGCGGTTACGGCAAAAGGGAAAATGATAAAAGGAAATGACATCATGCTGAATGTTCCCAAGTTTCATCCTTTCAACCTCCGGGTTTTTTCCTGGCGACATATGTCTCTGGTCGAGACTCGGTCTATTCTTGCCTCACTATACCACATTCTTACCACTCAAAATCACATCATCACAGCCAATCCACAACATTCCAATATCAGGATTGCGAACGACGCCCACCAGCACCCTGCGAAACGACGGTACAAAGCATACGATGCGAAAGTCTCCTTACCTTGTCTCGCTCATCTTCTTGCTGGCGGCGACGACCTTGACCATACTCAACATATACGTGAGTTTTCTCGCGGCCGGCAAGAGGAGGCTCGATGTATAGCCATCCTGACGTGGGCGGAGAGCTCATGCTTGAGGTGCTAGATACCCGACCTCTTACATGTCATCGTGAGGGGCCCGGGTCCACTGGAGTTTGAGACCAAGTGAGTGATCTGCTCCTCGCTTCAGCAGATCTCTACTCGAGAGTTTGGAGACCAGATGCTCACTCTTTTCCTCTACTAGATACGGTCTCTATCGACGGTTTGTCCCTTCCGCAATGATCGCCTCCTCTCCTGACTAAGTCTTCTGGACAGGTGTACCCGTAAGACCCCCATCACCAACTCCACCTTCCTCGCGCCCTCTCACCCTCTTCCCAATGCGTTCATCACAACGCTCAATCGAATGCCCGATATAGGTCCAGTGCTCGACCCGATCGACGGCGAAGGCTCCGGCTGGGTTTGCCAAGAATTTCCCACTCGGTCCGTCCCACCTCTTGCCGCTTCTTCTGACCATTCCTGATTAAGCGAGTAGATCTGAGTGCGCCGAGTTTGGCGAGAAGTTCTGCGTTCTCTGGTCGACCGCTGGATATGCTGCGCAACTCTCCCTCGTACCTTGCTTGGCGAGTCTCATTAGCTTGCTCTTCATCTTCCTCCATCGCGGTTGGTCACTTCATCTTTCGAGCCAAGAGAGCCATGACTGACAGTGAGACAGGACAACGGACGGCTCGGGCGAGAGCAAGAAGACAGCAGTGGAAGCTCGTCTCTGGGACGATGCTCATCCACTGCCTCCTCCAGATCTTGACAATCGCTTTGATCCTGCATGTCTTCAGGACGGATGAGAGGTTCGAAGCGAAGGGCACTCATCTTGGTGCGTCAGCTGCGGAACACATAGCTCTCCACGTGCCCCAGGGCCTTGTGGTAGCGTGCACACAGAGCTGATGAATGGTTTTAGACAAGTCATTCACGTTCGGCGTCATATCCGCAGTCGTATCAGGTAGCATGGTCGGCCTCCTCACTTTCACCGGAATGGCTGCTCGTGAGTCTCCTTCTCCTTTGAGGCGATTGTCTGCACTCGCTAATCCCCGCGAAATCTAGGTGCTGGCAAACCCTGGGCAGCCGGCAAGTCCGCTCGCCGAGCATCACGGCACCGCAGAACCCGATCAGGACGAGTCGTGGCTGTTCCCGAGGGCGTGCCGATCCCACCTGATCAGATTCTTACCGTTGGCGAAGTCGAGGCCGCGGTCGGGGTGGAGTCGCCGACGGAACGGACGGGATTGTTGGCAGGGCAGGAGGGGAGTGTGGCGGGAGCTGGGACGGTAAGAGGCAACGGATAGTACCGCATGAGATCGATGGGAGGGAGCAAAGACGGAGCTCACGGCACTGAGAATTGAGCAGGTAGACCATGTAGCATTGGATGTTGGATAGAAGGAGCATGCAGCATGCGGAATGGGAAAGATAGAGTGCTTTGGTGTCAGGCGTACACTCGGACATGCGTACGAGCAATGCATGATGTGTGATCTTGAGGCTTATATGCAGTTATGTATATGCAGTAATAGGATGCAGGGGTCTCTCCAGCAGGTAGGTATCTCCACGCAGGACACATGTCTTCACACTTTGCTCAAGAAGTCCGAAAGCGATAATCCGGCATACTCGTCCTCGGGTGGCAGATCTTCCAGTCTGTCCCGATATCAGCTTGCGGTGCCTGAATACCAAGCGGACACTTACCCTTCGAGGACCTTGCTCGCCGACACCGGTCCGCTCCCCGTCTTCCCCACCTTCGCCGGCTCCCCATCGGCCGAGACTTTGAACAGGTCGAGCACTTCTCCCGTATTCATCGATCCCAGCCCCGCATTCTGCTGCGTCACCACCGAGCTCGCGATATCCAATTTGAACCGCTGCAACCTGTTCCCTCATCAGCCTTTTCCCCTTCCCCTTCCGGGCAACGGGAGTGCCTCACCCCATGATCTTCTCTTCGAGTGTCCCTCGCATGATCAGTCTATATACGTTCACGACCTTCTTCTGCCCCAATCGATGCGCCCTGTCCATCGCTTGCAGATCCTTCATGGGGTTCCAATCGTGATCCACGAAGATCACCGTGTCCGCTCCTGTCAGATTCAGTCCCAGACCGCCGACACTGGTTGTGAGGAGCAGGACATCGATGCGCGGGTCGTTGTTGAACCTTTGGACGACAGCATGGCGCTTTCGAGGATCGGTGGAACCGTCCATCCGCATGTAGGACACGGTCGGCATGAGCTGGGCGAACAAATCCCGCTCGATCAGGTCGAGCATCGGACGCAGCTGGCAGAAAATAAGGGCGCGATGTTGGGTATACTCCTCGATATTCCCTTCGTGCTTATCGGATGCACCGATACCGCAGTCAGTAAGAAGTTGGCTGTGGAGGATCAGCCTACAGCGAAATACTGCTGAACAAGACTTACTGAAGTGCTTCGAGCTTAGGGGCATGGCTGATATCCCGAAGGGAAAGGTTCGAACCGATCTTCGTCTGAATCGATTTGAACCGCTGCGGCTCCTGATCGAGCACCAGCGCTGGATGATTGCACAGTTTCCGGAGATACTGCAAGCTCTGGAAGACATGCTGTTGACCCGGTCCTCCTTCTTGCACTGCCTCACCCGCTTCCTCCGCCGCGCGAGATTTCGCGAACTCGTCGTACAGCTGCTTCTGAACATCGGAAAGCTCGCAGTAATAATCCTGAATGATCTTCGGTGGTAGATCATCCAGGACATCCTCCTTGAGACGGCGAAGAAGGAAGGGCAGAACCTGCTTGTGAAGCGCCTCGAGCGCTGCAGTCGCAATTTCGCGATCCTTCGGTGTAGCTCTTCCATCCCGATCCGCCAAGATCGGCTTGGAGAACCGATCGTTGAAGACCCGCTCGTTGCCGAGGAATCCAGGCATCAGGAAATCGAACAGACTCCAGAGCTCAAGCACGTTGTTCTGTATGGGAGTGCCCGATAAAAGCAAACGGTGCTGAGCTCGGATCTGCTTGACCGCCGCCGACAGCTTCGTTTTCGCGTTCTTGATGATGTGACCTTCATCTAGGACGCAGTACAGCCAATCGACGGCGCCGAGCTCGGCGATGTCGCCGCGGACAGACTCGTAAGATGCGATGATGACGTCGTGCTTGGGTATTTGAGCTCGCAGGGCGGCGCGCTGGGTGGCATTACCGGTGTATTGAAGTGGCCGGAGGTAGTCGGTGAATTTGAAGATCTCGTAATACCAGTGACCAGTCAGGGTTGGGGGACAAACAATGAGGGATGGAAGGTGGGCGGTGTCGACAGAGTTGGTCGAGGCGTGCTTTTGAGCCCGCTCGAAGTGCTTGCTACCGATGATACAGATAGACTGCAGACTCTTGCCAAGACCCATATCTGCCTGTCAGCTCGAGCTTAGAGGGGCAAATCTCACCGTCACACAGAATTCCATGAAGCTGGTATTTGGCAAGGAAGGCAAGCCAGCTGACCCCATCGCGCTGATACTGCCGAAGTTCCGCCTTGATGGGAATGGGAATTTGGTATTGCTCAGCTCCGCTCCCATCGAGTAGCTGCTTGAGGAATGCGCGCTCCTCGTCGCGTTTGGCGAGAAGTCCTAGCGAGAAGCCAGGAGGATCAGGAATGCCAGCCTGCGAATGATCAGTCTTCCCCATTTGGTTTGAGAGGGAAGAACCCTACCTCAAGGGGGACCATCTTGACGAGGGAGGCGAAAGTGCTTGTTGCGAGTAGACGGACAGGCTCATCGGGATCGCTCATCCGCCCCAGGATGGGGACGATCAAGAACGGGACGTAAGGCAACGCCTTGATGTCCAACGTCATGATGATATCTATATTGTCAGCGATTTCTGAATTCGCCTTGACTTACGATGTATGGCCTCAACGGATCCCTGACGAGATGCCGCCCGCTTCGCGTCTCCCACAAGCGGCACTACATCATCAAGCACACGTTTCATCCCTTCATCTGTCATAACGTCGCATAGAGCTGCGAGGCACCTAGCGGCAGTGTTTCGCACGACCGCGTAGGTGCTCTGCATGGCAAGAAGGAGTGGCGAAAAGAGGCTGACAAGCTGAGCATGCAAGGCTGGATTGAGCTCGGGGGCAACCAGGCGAAGACTGGTGAGGCAATCGACAAGATCTTGGCCGGCAGTACTACCGTTGCTGAGACGAGCATCTGCGATATCGATTGACCCTAAAGATCAGCTACAGACAGTACGTCTTGCTTACCTTCACCGCACATGGCGATCAGAGCCGCACTGATGCCGTCCCAGAATTTCGGCACTGCCTCAAACAGGTCGGGTCCAAACTTCTTCGCCATCGCTTTGAATGCTTCAAGTGCACCCCGCCTGGTTACCCTCGCCGCCATCTGCTGTTCGCTTTCTTCCGGCAAGTCTTTGACGCTACCCTTCCTTTGTAGAGGCGAGTTCTCCTCGAGCAAGGTGATGATGCCATCTGTAGATGCCGAGAAGACCGGTGTCACCGCTACATCCTGGCATAAGAAGGTGTAGAGATTCTTGATCACCTTGTCGCAGGGATTGACCGGGTTCGTGAAAAGCGGGGAGTTGCAGTACTGTACGAGAGAGGCGACCGAAGATGCCGCTCGTGATTGGAGGATCTCAGACTCTTCCTTCTGCAGCTTGTCAGCGAAGCGATTAAGAGGGTTTCCGCAACGCACCTTGACGGCATCCATGACACCCTTGATGACCAGTCCGAGCTTTGGCGGCATGACTCGTATTGCGATAAGAGCACCAGCTACGCCAGCCGAGACTTGGACGTCGTATCGCTCCTTCATCACGGAGAAGTAGCCAATGGTTGACGTGACCTTTCTCCGCCGGACCTGGAGGGACGGGAGAACTGTTTTCGTAGCGGATTTCGGCAAGAGGGTGGCAAGCTTGTCGAACTGCTCTCCGATCGCATTCTGAGCTGTCGAAAGAGAAAAGTGACCTCCTCCCTTGCTAAGCGGGTCCATCTGACTAGGCAGCGCAGGTATCTTGCCCTTTGCGACATTGCCCTCGACGTTGAAGGCGGTGAACAATGCTTGACATTCGCCTTGAATACGCTTGAGATAGAGATCCATCTCACTGTACGTCCCGCGCGGTGTTGTGAGGATCGTAATGAGGCTCTTAGCCAGTTCCGCACCCTCCTCGTGGTCCAGGCCAAGGACACGATCAGGCATTCGAGCAGACTCGGCCATGGCCCATTCCTGTAGGATCACGGAGGCAACGAATATTTGATGAGCGCTAGTCGATGTCAGAGATTGCAGCAGTCGATCTACATCGGCCGCCTGGACGTCAGCCTGACCCTGAGATACTCTGACTCACGCCTCCGCCCTGTTCCATATGTAATCTAATCCCAGAGAGCGCTTTCGCAGCGGCGATTCTCGTGTTCAGAATCATACTTGTCGAGATGAGCGACATATCCCCTGCCAACATAGGCTTATCGACGTTGTGTCCCATGGCCGATGTGCCGATGACAACCTTCGTTTGCAGTGGCGAGCCAATGGGGGTCATGACCATGTCGTACCAGTCTTCGACGGATTTTCGAAGGAAATCACCGATGAAACCGCCCGCGTAAAGTAGGTCACAACCTTCCTCTAGGTACTCCAGTTCCTTCGAGAAAGCGGTCAACGATATCTCCCGTATGTCGGACCTTTCTTCAAGCATGAGGTTTTGTAAGAGAAGGGACAAATGGTCGGTCCGCATCCAGTCGTCACGGTCGATACAATCGGACGTGGTACTAGCGAAAAGAAGCAAGGCTTTGATGACGGCGAGGCGGACAGAGGAGATTGGGTGGCGGACGAAGGCGTAGATCCGGGATATCAGGGCAGAGCGGGAACCACTAGGGGTTATTTGAGTTGGTTTTACGAAACGACCCAACTCCTCCGAATCAATAGGATCTTCAGCCATGATCGCGATGATCTCGGGATGGCTGATCATCTCGCCTGATTCCTCCTCAGTTGTATCCAGACCACCAACGAGCTGCTCACCTAAAAGATCCATCACAGCGCCGGTGCTGCTCCCCAGCTCGTCCCCGCCCTCTTTGAGACAATCCCACAGGGCATGCACGACCTTGGCCAGCTGGTCCTGCGGCAAGCGAGTGGCCATTTGAGGGGCGATCGGCATGAGAGCGGATGCGGCTACAGTCCGCACATCGTCGTCGACATCTCCAAGCCTAACAGCGATAAGCAGGATGGCAATCAGAGAGACTGGACACACGCAAGGATAGCAGCATCCGCAAGATCGCCTAGTAGATCCAAACCATCCATGTCTATATCCGGCTTGACGTCTTGGTCACCCGGTTGAAGTCCGCCTAGTAGATCGGGTCTCACCGCTACCTCGTACTTGAGACCCAAGAGCCCCGCATGTCTGAGTTCCCATGCGAACCTCTCTCCACTTTCCTTTGCTCCTCCTCTCTTCGCCCATGACTGCCGCACCATACCCATGAAAGTCTCATGCACCTCTCGAATGGACTGCGCATCCAGGTACTTGAGCAGAACGCCGAGAGCTTGTGCTGCGGTCTCTCGGACAGGGGCGATCATCGTGTCACCTACGAAATCGCCGAACCGGTCCATTGCTAGAAGGCTGAGCAGATTTCGAGCGAGAGGAAGGAGGGAAGGTGATGCGAAAGAAGAGCCTGTGTAACGTATAATTTCCATGATCGCCAGTGCCGAGCCGTGTCGGGTCTGCCAGGCTGGGTCCGTCAGGTTTGGCGCGAGTATCTCGAAAACAGCTGCCCAAGCCGCTTGGCCGGGCTTCAGGGGGATTATCGGAGCAGCGGGAGCTTGAGATTCGGTTGGCTCGATCTGTCCACCAGCTGCCGCAGTCGCCCGGGCCTTTGCACCAGGATCGACGACGACAGTGTTGGTCGTTTGGGGAGCAGAATCATCCAGCTTGTCGGGCGACGCGGCGGGAGTCGATGATGAGGAAATGGGTGTCCCGGTTGCTTGTGCGTTTAACTTCCTCATCCTACCAGTCAGTCTCAGCTCAGGGGGATTATGGCTTACTTGTTCGCCTCTTGCACGATGTTGCCTTTCTTCCGCTTGAGCATGGTGATCTGCCTAGCGCTCAGACCCTCAAAGATATCCTGAGGTGGGGCTGTCGGCTCAGACTGCTTCTCGGTTGCACCGGCATCGACGGCCATCTCTTCCTCATCTCCGATGACGTTATTAAGATCGTCCCCCCAGCCGACACCGTCGCTGAGCCCGAGCGAGCCCATCATCGCTTTCCGCCGTTTGGCTTTGTCGCCTGGAGCGGGTTTCGCGACATACTCCCGCCCAGCCGAGGCGAGGAGGGTCTGTCCGGATTTAGCCAAGCTTGGCAAATCGATCGGTTCCGAAGCTAGCTCGAGAACGGAGTTTGGTTTATTGGGCAGGACAGAAGCCAAGAGTCCAAGGGCGTTGGCAGCGGCGTGTCTCGTTTCGCTCGACCTGGACTTGAGTAGTGGAAGGATTTTGGCTATGGTCTCGAGAACCTCGATCCATCCTTCCTCCTTAGATCCACTAGGTAGAGTCAATCTATCATCCGAAACGTCAGGCTTGGCTTCGCCTTTCTCAGGGTTGACTTCGCCTTCCTCATGCTTGACCGAGGGACCATAAGCTCGGAAAGTCTTTAGTGCGAGATCGGCGAGCTGCTTTGCAGCTTTCCGTCGGACTCGAGGGGAAGTACCGAAGTCGAGGAGGAGTATGAGCTTGTCTTGACTGGAAGATATCAGCCGTATCAACAGAGTGCCTGTCCAGACTCACCGAAAAGGCATTGCTCCGCCGGACCACCTCCACCCCGGTTGGATGGTCTAAGCCTTACGTAATATCGCTTGTCTTTTGGCGAAATTTCCGGGACGGGGGAGAACATTCGCGCCGCCAATGGCTATATGTGGAGGCGGACGCCCTTAAATCCCTTTTTCTTTCGGCTGTCGACGGCATCGGCGTTTCGGCGTGTGGCATCCAGGGCTCGAACATTGTCTTCCTTTGTCCTGCTATGCTCATGGTCTGATCATCTAGATGAAAGACATCATCCTCATCCGGAGAGCAGTGGAAAGGGCCACGACCAAACTGCTTTCTGACGGACATTTGAGGATCCGAAAACATTCCCCTCGGCCCTGCAACGTGGATTCAAATATGAAATGGTCAAAACGCGGGCATGCGTCAATCATCGATATTTCATTTATACTGAAACTCAATCGAGTCGAACGATATGCGACTTGACTCGTCAGAGTCCCAGCGCTTTACCTTCACATCCTGATGGGAAGGATGCGCAAGCAGAGGTGATGAACGCCTCTTATGCAACGGAAGACTAAACCCAACAACCCGACGCGTCGCGTTTCGGAATGAAATGACGCCTCGACACCCCCGCGTTCCCGGCTGTGTCGTATCCCGTTCCGAAGGAGGGTCCGGGAGAGTCTCCGAGCTCGGGCCTGACGTTCACCCCTTCAAGGCACGTCACTCACCTCTGGTTGTTTGGTCCGAGCCTCAGTCCCGCTCGCGATGTACTCGCAAAATCTATAAACACCTTCTCACCCTGATTCTTCTCCCATCTCAGCAACGTTTCTTTTGACTTCACCTAAACTCGTCCAGCAACTCACACTCTTTCGTTACGATATATAATTCAATCACGATGGCTCCCAAGACCCTCTTCATCGCCGCTGCTGCCGCGTTCGGCGCCGCGCTCGTCAAAGCCCAGGCCGCACCCAATTGGCAATACGTGAGACCCTCATTTCGTAGCAGATCCAGGAGACTCATGCTGACGGGTCGAGCAGGTTCCCGCAGCTTGCTCGAGCGATTGCTCCCAGACTGTAGAGACCGCCTACCTCTGCGAGGTGAGATATACCGAGTCGAGGAGACCTGACGCGTAGCTAATTAATTCTCTCCTGTCAGACCCAATTCAAAACCAGCACGGAGACCTACGGATGTTTCTGCGCGTCTTTCCCGTCGGACGCATCGACCTGCGTGACCTGCCTGAACAACAACAACGCCGCCGCCCTCTCCACCCTCTTGACCTCGATACAGTCCGCTTGCCCCTCCGCCGAGAAGACCTGTTTCTTCGAGTGCAGCTTCGACACCTGTGCATCCACAGACGTCGCTTGCCAATGTACGTTGTGTCGCAGTGATCCGAGTGACATCAGCTGATCATGGAGTACTACAGGTGACACAGTCTACCTCCAGAACATCTATAACTGTGGCGCGTGCAACACCGCTAACGGCAATGCGGGCACGACCCAGCTCAGTGACTGGCAAGCCCTCAACAGCTCGTGCGTGGCCCAGAACTTCACCGCCGCTGCCGCCTCCTTCTCCAGTCAAGCTCCAGCCAGCCCGACCGGTCAAGGTGCGCTCCTCTCACGTTCCTTGTCGTCCGAGACTAATGATGACCGTCGATCAGACGCCTACGTCGCTCCCACTCTCACTGCGACCGGTGGTGGCCTTGCCGCGACCGGTGACCTGACCGCCTCGGTCACCGACGGCAACGTCGCGACCACCATGGCCTCTGCGACCGCAGTTGCACCTACCACCAAAGCCGCCACCACCGCCGCTCTCGCCATCAAAGCTTCCGGTAACGTCGCTGCTTCCGGTGAAGTCGCTGCTTCCGGTAAAGTCGCTGCTTCCGGTAAAGTCGCTGCCGTCTCCGGCTCATCCACCAGCGGTTCCGGAGCGACCGTTACCGTCACTTCCACACCCACCGGCGGTGCCGCTGGTCTCGGCCCTCCCGCTCTCGGTGGTGTCCTTGCCCTCGCCGGAGCCATCGTCGCTCTCTTCTAAGCGCTAGTCGCGTATCTATGTACACTGCCTATCTGCATCACGATTTACATCGACCCATTCGAATCTACCGCTCTCTTGTTCTACGGTTTTACGGATAGTCATCTTCAGCCCTTCGTTTCGCTAGTCTTTCTTAGGCTCGAGCCTCGCGCATGCACAGGTGTCCTCGAGCACTGCTGGTTTCGAGCGCTGCTGCAGAAACATGACGGCTGCTGCTCAATTATGGTTTGATCGAAGGCTTAGCAAAATGTCGGGGCCTGATTATAGTGCCTGAGCCGAATGCTTTCCAACTGTATCCTGGCTTTGTCTTCCAGTGACCAGCCTTGATCCTTTCCTTCAGTCTGACCTACTAAAGGCTTACTTCTCACGGTCTTACCTGAACGCCCTCATATGTCCGCGTATGCAGCTCCATCCGCAGCCGAGCTCCACCTCCTCTTCACACTCTCCGACTCCGCCCTGCCGACAGGCGGCTTCATCGCCTCTTCCGGCCTCGAGTCGTACGCCAAGCACGGCTTCCTCGTCTCCTCATCCTACCCTGCCTCCTTTTCCTCGTACCCCAATCCAGCCTCCAGTCCGTCTCAAGCCCTTACCGAGTTCGCCCGCGCCGAGGTCGAGCATTATGCGAATACGACGGCTGTCTTCGTCATTTCAGCTTTCAAATGCGTCGAGTCCGCGCTGTCCATATCGACCGAGGAGAAGGGCAGAGAGAAACCCATCGACGAGCTGGTCCATGTCGATGCGTTCCACGAGGCGACCCTCCTCTCGCACGTCTCTCGCCGATCTTCGAAAGCGCAAGGAGTCGCCCTATTGACGCTCTTCTCTCGGGGACTCGCCGTACCTACAGGCTTCGGACCGTCCACGTCTGATCCGAAGCATGAGACAGAGCTGGATCCTGCCGGAGAGCGAGGAGGGAGAGATATAGTGATGGGGTACAAGCGGTTGATACGAGCTGGGAGAGCGATGGGTCATCTGGCGGTGTGTTGGGGTGTCATGACGGCTGTTCTCGGTCTCTCTCTCGGTACGTCCTTCATCCTCCTCTCCTTCCCTATATGGCTTTGATCACACTGCGTAATATCAGGTCTGACGTCCTCGCCAGATCGCTCACTACACCTCTACCTCTTCCTCCACGCTCGCTCCCTGCTCTCCTCAGCCGTCCGACTTAATACCATCGGTCCGTACGCGTCTTCACAGCTGCTCCTCCACCCCTTCCGGGAGATCATCGGCCATGCCGTATCCCATTCTCAAGCTATGTCCTTGATCTCGTTCCCACCTGAGCCAGGACACCCAGATGAGGATGTCTGGGCATGGGCGGATGAGAAGTCTGGACCGGCTACGACGTACCCTCTGGGCGAGGTGCTCATGGCCCGACACGATTTGCAGCACTCGCGCATCTTTAACTCCTAGGCACAGACAGACCGACAATGCATGAGAATCTAACGATACTGTTTGGGCTATGCAAGGGACAAATTGGGCTAGACGAAGTAGTGAGAAAGCTATGCCCCAAGGACAAGGGTGAGAAGCGCCATCCGGATCTATCCCAAATCAGCTTGTTCGCTGATATACCCCGGACTTGACTTACGAAGAGACCATATCTCATCTGTCTGAAGTAGGCAGCCCGACGACTATCGAAATCGACCTCGGGATCAATCTCGTTGTTTCGGGGCAGCGGGTGCATGACAATCGCGCTCTCCTTCGCTCTCGCCAAAACGTCATTGTTGATGACAAAGAGGTCTTTGACCGCCTCGTATTCGTCCAAGTTGTCGAAGCGTTCCTTCTGTACTCTGGTAGAATAGAGCACGTCGGATCGACCGATGACGTCGTCGAGACTGTGGTGCTCGTACCATCGGGTGTTCGCGCGGGAGGCTTCGGCTTTGACGTCGTCCGGCATCGCGAGGGATGGGGGTGAGACGAAATTGAGGGTAACATCGTAAAGCGAGAGCACTTTGACAAGGCTATGCACGGTGCGGCCATTCTTTAGATCGCCGACTAGAAGCAATATCAGCGATGCGTAATGTATCGAGGAGATTGCCTTACTGAGGGTAACGGTTATTCCATTGACTGATCCCAACTCCTCACGAATGCAAAACACATCTAGCAGACTTTGTGTCGGGTGCTCGCCAATGCCGTCACCTGCATTGATGATCGGTACTGGTGAAGACTTGGCCGCGGACTTGCAGCTGCCAACATCAGGATGACGGAGTGCGATCGCATCTGAATAGCATCCGACCGTGCGAATCGTGTCTGCCAGTGACTCGCCCTTGACGACGGACGACGTTACCGCGGCGACCTGTACGACCTCACCGCCGCACCGCTTCATTGCTGCATCGAACGAAGCCGATGTTCTTGTTGAAGGCTCGTAGAACAGCGTACAGAGCACTCGCCCGCGAAGCGTGTCGACCGATCCGGTCCGCTCGACCTGAGTCCGCATCTCCGAGGCAAGGTTGAAGAGGGCGTGCAGGTCTTCCCGGTCGAACTGCTTGACAGACAGAATATGTCGACGCGAGAAAGCGGGGTGATGCTCTACTGGACCGATGATCCGAGCAGGTGATGGATCACGGATAGGGGTGATGGAAGCTAGCGACATGAGCGCCTCTGGTGGTGCAAATGTGCTGGGCGCTTTCTCCAGTCGTGGTGAGATGAGCTGTGATGGCCGAGAAACGGATCCGCGATGTTGCCGTCGGGCCCCAGGGATGGCGATGTCCCGCCCAAGTGGCATGGAGAAGGTCGAGCCGTCGAGGTAGACAGAGTGAGCATTGATCACAACCCGGTGGACTGCACCAGACACCAATTGCCCATTGAGTGGCGACCAACGATCCCGCAAGAAAGTGGATTGCCGGTCGACCTCGGCCTCGACGTATGTCTGCGCCTGCTCGGGGAGCTTGAAGATGGCTCGCGGATTCTCGCTCAAGCGCAGGGAGATGTCTTGCAATGTGAGTCTCCCATGCGCGACCGCCGTGAGCAAGAGTGGTAGAGCTTCCTGTACACCGGACTGGGCGGAGACCGGATGACCGAGATCGTGACCGAGCTGATATGGTAGCACGCCGACCGAAAAGACGTCGATGACTGGCAGATTATCCCACAATGCTTCCTGATCGTTTGCAGTCGGAAGGCAGGGCGCGGCCAGGTCCCTCTGACAGTAAAACAGCGCGTAGATTGCCACATCACAGGTCACAGCGAGCCCTTTCTCCTTCGCCAGCGCAATGAGCATGATGTCGTCACGTGTGCAGACCCCGGTGACGTGAATGCTCCTGCTGTTCAGGCTTGCAAGGAGAAGGATTGAAGCGAGATTGGTCGATCGGGCGTCCGTTACGATAGGTCGGTCCAGAGGCCATGCTGCGAAATGTTGTGCAACACTAGTGACCTTGTTGGTCGATCCGAAGAGATTGTTGAATGGGATAAAGAGGGCTTTCGCGCCAGCTGCCACGGCGTCTCCTAGACGAGTCGCGTTCTCAGGTGTCGCCGCGACCGAGAAGAAGTAATCGCAATGCGCTGCTCCGGACGCGTTGGACTGCGCCCGCTGAAGCGAGATCTCATCCTCGACTGCCGAATTCAAGCCCTGCGGGATCATTTGCAGGACAGTGAATCCTCCACGGATCGCCGCTTGGGTCGCCAAGCCGAATTCCGCTGAGTCCGCTTCTGCAGCAGTTGGCACGAAGGTCTGGACAGATACAAGACCCGGAAAGGTAAAGGTTTGGTGTGAGGTTTTGAAGTCGACACTGGTGATCTCGAATGTAGGCTTTCGAATAATCGCCTCGATGAATAGTTTGGCGCATTTCACATTGGTAATTAATGGTACAGCGAAGTCGACAGCCATCCGGCGAGAGCGGTAGCCTTTGCTGATATAGCTCGCCGGTCTACGGAAGCGATTCTTCGATGGCAGGTTGATGTACAGGTCGATGAGGTTGTTTGCGAGATGCTGGGTGAGTGAGTACTCGGCTTTCTGCGGGTTGAGCTCGTCTTCCGATCCAAGCGCTTCCAGATACTTGACAGGAACGCCGTGCTCCTGGATAAAATCGGCTGTACCAGCGGTAGCGAAGACGTTGTACCCCATCCGGTGAAGCTTGTGGACCGAAGGCAGCATCTCGAGCTTCTCCTTAAACGAGCCGATTGATAGGAGGATATTCTTCTTTGGCGGTCGGATCCCGGTCGATATCAATGCCTTGAGATACGCCTCGTACCGATCCTTGCCAAAGCAAGCGACCTCGCCGGTCGAAGCCATCTCGACACCAAGGATAGGATCGGCGCCAGACAGTCTGCTGAACGAGAATTGCGGTACTTTTACTCCAACGTAGTCCGGCGGCAGGTTAACAGGGGGGTAGGGAGTGACGGGGAAGCCGAGCATGACCTTTGTCGCCAGCTCGATAGCGTCAATACCGGTCACCTTGCTGACGAAGGGGAAGGATCTCGCCGCACGGAGATTACACTCGATAACCTTGATCTCGTTGTTCTTGGCGATGAATTGGATGTTGTATGGTCCGGTGACATTAAGGGCATGTCCGATCTTTTGCGTCGCCACCTCGATTTTCCGGATAGTCTCGGGATCGAGATCTTGGGGAGGTAGGATCAAGGTCGCATCGCCAGAGTGGACCCCGGCATTCTCGACATGCTCCGAGATGTAGTGCATGACCATCTTGCCGTCTCGCGCCACAGCGTCCATCTCAATCTCCTTCGCCTCCTCGATATACTTCGAGATGACTACCGGATGATCTCGAGAGACATTGGTCGCTTGAAGGAGGTAACTGGCGAGATCGTCTTGCGAGAAGACGACATTCATCGCTGCGCCGGATAAGACATAAGACGGTCGAACGAGTACAGGATACCCAACCTTATCGCAGAATGACCGCGCTTCGGGAAAACTAGTAAGCTCTTTCCATAAAGGCTGGTCTACGCCGATCTTGTCAAGCATACGAGAGAACTTGTACCGGTTCTCGGCAGTATCGATCATCTCGGGGGATGTTCCGTAGATCTTCACATTCTGGCGGTGCAGGGCGAGGGCGATGTTATTAGGCGTCTGTCCACCCATCGAGAGGACCAAGCCGCTCGATCGCTCCATATCGTAAATGTCAAGCACCATCTCGAGGCTGATATTTTCGAAGTACAGCCTGTCGGCCTCGTCGTAATCCGTGCTGACTGTTTCAGGATTGTAGTTGATCATGACGGTCTTGAGCCCGTTCTCGCGAAGGGTACGGATCGCCCGTACGGCACACCAGTCAAACTCGACCGAAGAGCCAATCCGATATACACCGGACCCCAGAACCATAACACCGTGATCATCGAATGTCACATCGTGCTCGCTGCCATTGTACGTCGTATACAGGTAGTTCGTGAAAGCCGGAAACTCAGCAGCCACGGTATCGATCTGCTTGACGAAGGGGGTGATGCCGGCCTCTACCCGCAGTCGACGAACTGCGAGCTCGTTGGAATTGAGCATTTTCGCAATCTGTCGGTCGGAGAAGCCTATTTGTTTGCAATTGCGTACGAGCTCGATGGGCACAGTCGCTGCGGTGTATTGCCTGTATCTCAGCGTTGAAAATCGTAGTCCACTCACGATATCACAGCCTCTGTCTTGGACAACCGCTCGAGCCGGGAGAGGAACCACTTATCGATATTGGACATGGCATTGATCTTGTCAATTGAGTAACCACGCTTAAATGCGGTAGCGATCGCGAACAAACGCTTGTCCGTCGGGTTCGCGATTTCATAGTCGACGTCGTCAATTGGCAGGTGATCGCCAAAGCCGGGAAACTGATCGTCAATGCAACGGATCGCCTTCTGGATAGTCTCCTCGAATGTCCGACCAATCGCCATGACCTCGCCCACACTCTTCATGCTACTGCTGAGAGCCGTGCTGACACGACTGAACTTCTTCAGATCCCATCGTGGGATCTTGACGACGCAGTAATCAAGGCTCGGCTCGAAGCATGCGCTGGTGAGCTTCGTGACCGAGTTTCGGATCTCGTTGAGTGGGATGTTCAGCCCGAGCTTGGCGGCAATGAACGCGAGCGGGTATCCAGTAGCCTTGGAAGCAAGAGCTGAAGACCGGGACAGTCGAGCGTTGACCTCAATGATACAGTACTCCTTCGAGTATGGGTTGAGAGCGTATTGGATGTTGCATTCGCCGATGACGCCGAGGTGGCGGATGACATCCACAGCGGTGGTACGCAGCATATTGTAATCGGCATCGGACAACGTCTGGGATGGTGCGACCACGATTGAGTCGCCCGTATGTATTCCAAGGGGATCAAAATTCTAGATGTCAGCTTAGTCAAGCGATCCACCGCTCACCTCCATATTGCAAACAGTGATACAGTTATTCCGGCAATCCCGTACGACCTCATATTCGATCTCCTTCCATCCTTTCATACTCTTCTCGACCAACACCTGCGGACTCGTGGCGAACGCCTTGCTGCACAGCTCCAAGATCTCATTTTCATCCTTGGCGAAGCCGGATCCCAAACCGCCAAGGGCGTATGCAGCACGAACAATGACCGGATACCCGATCTTCTTCGCTGCCGCAAGCGCCTCGGTATGATTTATGGCAGTCGCAGATTCGGCACACTTCTCGCCAATCTCCTCCATAGCTCGAGCAAACATCTCACGGTCTTCGGTGGTGATGATAGTGTCGATTGGTGTACCCAGGACTCGTACACCGAGCTTAGCAAACTCGTCGTTCAACTTGATCCCGACATTAAGGGCAGTTTGCCCGCCAAAGGTCACGTAGATGCCGTCCGGCTTCTCGTGCTTGATGATCTTGAGGACAAATTCAGGGGTTACTGGGAGGAAATACACCTTGTCGGCGAGACCTTTCGAAGTCTGGATAGTCGCGATGTTGGGATTGACAAGGATCGTGTAAATGCCCTCCTCTTTGAGAGCCTTAATGGCTTGTGAGCCAGAGTAATCGAACTCGCCAGCCTGTCCAATCGAGAGACCGCCTGATCCGAGGACGAGGACTTTCTTGACCTGCTCCCTTGGTCGGGCAGCGACGTTGGCTGCGAGCTCCCCTCCAGGCATATCGATGGGCACCAGCCGACCCTCACGAGCGCAGTCCATCATACTCTGGATGAACACGTCGAACAGGAACTCCGTGTCCCGCGGTCCTGGCGCTGATTCTGGATGGAATTGCACCGAAAAAAGTGGCTTTCCATTCTTGCCCATCCAGATGCCCTCATTGCTCCCATCGTTGGCATTGGTGAACAAGGGCTCCCACCCATCTCTGAGGGTACCTACGTCGACCTCGTAACCGTGGTTCTGCGAAGTGATGTAACACCGTCCGGATGTGGCGCAGGTACAAGGTAGGTTCATGCCCCGGTTACCGTATTTCATCTTGCGGGTCTTCGCGCCGGAAGCGAGAGCGAGCAGCTGATGACCTAGACAGATCCCAAAGACTGGAACCTTTGCGGCTGCGAGAGCCATCGAAAGGTTGGCGATCGTCTCTTTCACCATTGAAGGGTCTCCCGGCCCGTTTGATACGAAGAGACCATCAAAAGGCTCGAGCTCGGCATTGAAGTCATGATCCTGTAATCAGCGATGGCTTTCAGTAAATCATTCACCCATGGTACCACCTTGACCTGAATCCCTCGCTTCCGGAAACACCTGATCTGATTCCACTTCATCCCCACGTCGACCGCCACGACCCTCATCGGCCGACCCGACTTGTGCAGTTGCTTCGGTTCCTGAGCAGAGTACACCCTTGGTGATCTCGTTGACACCTTGGCAACCAAGTTCGATCCGTTCGGGTCGAAGAAAGGGACAGCTCGGTAGTCCTCCCGCCATGCCGAGTTCTTGTCATCGGTAGAGACAGGTCGTACACCAGAGAAACCGTTGCCTAAACGCTGTGCACTCCCTAAGAATCCTTTCTCACGACTGCTTTCCCCGTTGACCGCGGTGTTGGCGATGATTCGTCTCGCGAGTACCCGACCAAGAAGGACACCACCTTCTCGTAACCGCTTCGTGAGCATCCTCGTGTCCACACCCCAAACGGCAGGGATCCCCTGCTCTTTGAGCCAGTGTCCGAGGCTGGAGTTTGCAAGATGGTGAGAATAGCTCGGGTGGTAGTTGGCTACGACAAGGGCGGCGACATGGATGTGGGAAGACTCGAATTCCATTGGAAGCGAGTCGAGTAGATGGGTGGAAGGAGGGATATTATAGGCATCTTCGGAAGTCGGTCCCGTTGGCTCAGGTCGGTCGGGAACACCATAGTTGCCGATGAGTGGGTACGTGAGGATGAGGATCTGCGAGGAGTAGGAGGGGTCGGTAAGAGACTCCGGATATCCCACCATGCCTGGCGTCAGTGTCGTTCCGGAACGAGGAGCTCACCTGTTTGGAAGACGCATTCACCAGCTACGCTCTTGTCCGCACCGAACGAATGGCCGGCCAGCGCCAGTCCATCTGCAAGCTCCAGCACCATGTCGGCTTTTCCACTCGAGTCCTCCCATCGTGTCGAAGAGCTACCACCTTCAATCCCTCGTCCGGTAGCTGGGGGGTACAAGCTGCCTGGAGGTCTCGGCACGATCGTTGCCGAGAAGGATGGGGGAGCTCTCGAAAATCCTGGTCGCGGTCGGGCTGAGGGCGATGTTCCAGGTCCCGAGATGGGAGAGGAAGGAGGCGTCGCATCCGAGATGACGACCGAGTGAGCTGCAGCGGGAGTGGCCGGTGCCGTCTCTGCAGAGGGCACTTTGGAAGAGGGTTCAGCACCTTCGAATGCGGACTTGAGAGACATCATATGTGATGGAGCTCTCTGCTATGGACAAGAAGACATTTGATGCATAAGGAAGAGAGGAGAGGAGAAGGAAGGAGAAGTTTTTGTAGCCGCAGGAAAGTCGCGAAATTAGCTGCGACCCTGGACAGCGTATACATTCAATCATGCTTTAATTTGTTCCTATGCGAAGGCTGCCCAATGGCCTCGCGCATCGCCGTTCCTTCGCCTTCAACCGGCTGTCCCTCTACTCCCTCCGCTGCTACCGCTCCGACCGCAGACTCCGTCTCAGCAGACGCATCTTCCGTCACTCCAGCCGCATTACCGTTCCCTTCGTCCAGCGACCTCGTCCGTGAGGGACCCTGGATCATCGGTTGTGATGTTCCCTCGATACCTGGTCGTTCCGATTCTGCAACTTCCAGCAGCTCCGCTAATATCCGCGACGCAGCGGAGCTCGTATGTTTGCGAGTCTCCGCTGATCGAGTATCTGCCGAACATCAAGCATTAGCCTAAGGGTTGATAGATGACGGTGGACAACTTACGGAAATCAATGGTGACTTCCGTCGCAGGGACCGCCGAGCCCTCCGATTTCACCGCGGCTGCACTGGTTCCCGGTTTGAGCGATGGATTGCGCGGATCGGTTATTCGCTCGAGAGTGATCGGTATTGCGGGGTTGGCATAGGCTAGTTGAGGTGCAATTCGACTGATGAACTCCCTATCGGACGTGGATCAGCGTTCGCATCTGCGATTTAACGCATGATAAAGACCTTGTGCCCTCATAAGAATTTCTCGCACCGTAACGTATTCTAAGAGACTTCACGTTGGAAGAGAGAGGGACGGAGGCTTCACCGGTCCGGAGGATGGTGACGGCTTCGGTGATTGGGAGCCGGCGGAGGGGTGGTCTGGCTCCGATGCGGATGGAAGCGCCTTTCACTCGGCTGGCTGAGGCCATAATAATGACCAAAGAGCGCTAGACTGGTGTGAATGCTTGGAGTCGGTTCAGTCCCACTGAAAATGACCGAAGCTGAGGCGAAATAGACTCTTGCGGATAGGCCTGGGTCCGCAGACTGACGTGTGTTTCTTGCAAAAAAGTTCCGGGTGGTCAGGCTGCAATTAGCTCCGGTCGCGTCTCGCGAGTGACCTTCCACTCGTCGCTTGCGTTTGAATCGAACTGAAAACCTTACAAGGAAACCCACTGACGGCTGCCTGCTCTCGTCTCACGATTTAAACAACCACCAAGATTTAGAACGATCCTTCCCATTTCAATCCTTACTCGCCAAAATGAATCATGAGAAAGATCTTGAGCAGGCTGTACCCCTCACCGTGAGCTCTGCTTCGACGGTTTGCGATCCCAAGCGCTCATCATGGTGCGCAGTCGATACCTCGTGCATCGGATGTGGATATGGACATGACGCACGGAGAGCGCATAGAAGTGAAGTGAGTCTCACTTTGCTTTCCGCCGTGCTCGTGTCTCCAGGGAATGAGGACGATGCTGATGACTCTCTTACCCCTTTCTTTTGCACTTCATTCCCTTGACAACTCTCTATCATGTCAGCAGAGTCTCCGAAGCGCGACCGCCCTCAAACCAGCCCAAGAAGATCGTCATCCCCGCCATCATCAGTACGTCTCTCTTTCATTCAAGGGAAATGCAACCATTGACAGACTCCCTTCGTAGTCATTCCCATCTGGATGACCTGCTCAATCTGCGTCATCCTCTACAACAGTCAGTCCGCTCCTCGACGACTGGAGACCGCTGCCGGGGTACACCATTCTCGGCAAAGCGCTGATTCAAAACGATACAGAGTACATCTTCGACAGTCTCAATTTCGGCTTTCCGGTCTTTCTCACCACTTTTCACCTTATCTTCTCCGTGAGAGTCCCGTGTCTCACATGACCAACGTTTCTGACGGCTTGCAAAACAGACCGGTGCGACGAGGGTCCTGCAGAGAACAACGACGCTGGTTGATGGGGCAAAGGACATTGAGATGAGCGTAAGTCCGGCTGCTATTTAGGCCGGTTTGAAGGTCCTGCTTCAGGCAGCGACTCTTCGCGTTCGGACAGCTGCTAACCCGTTGTCCTCTTAGCGCGACCGTTGGATCCGGTCCATCCTCCCCATCGGCGCGCTGTTCTCCGGCAGTCTCATTCTCTCCAATTACGCCTATCTCAGCCTGAGCGTCAGCTTCATACAGATGCTCAAGGTATGCCAGCAGACTCCGTCTCAGAGTCGTAGCAGCACGCTAACAGGAGTCCCGTGCACTCATCAGGCATTCAATCCTGTTGCGATTCTGCTCATCTCCTTCGCCTTCAAGATACAAGAGCCTAACAGCCGATTGGTGATCATCGTCATGGTATGTCCGAGCTATTTTAATAGACTCGAAACACAGCTCACCTCAGAGGCCTAGATGATCTCCGTAGGCTGCGCACTTGGTGAGTGCTGTGCGCTTCGTAGCCTATCGTAGATAACAATCTGTAGCCGCCTATGGCGAGCTTCATTTCGAGATGTTCGGCTTCCTTTGCCAAGCGGCGGCCGTGGCTTTCGAAGCCTCTCGTCTTGTCATGATACAGATCCTCCTGCACGGCCTCAAGGTATGTGATCGGCGTGACTTGTTGTACCCTGTCACACAAGCTTATCGCTTTTGTAGATGGACCCTATCGTGTCTCTCCACTACTATGCGCCTGTCTGCGCTGCCATAAATCTTTGCATCCTCCCTTTGACCGAAGGCCTCGAGCCGTTCTATGCGCTTCACCGTGTCGGCCTGCTTGTGCTTTTCAGCAACGCTGGCGTGGCCTTCGCGCTTAATGTGAGTCAGCTATCTTCATCCCATCTATATCGACAGATGGTAGACTAAAGCGTTGCCTGACACTTGACATAGGTCGCTGCAGTCTTCCTCATCAGTGCTGGCTCCGGCCTCATCCTTACGCTCGCTGGCGTAGCGAAGGACATCGTGAGTTTCTTCATTGAGGTTCCCCGCGATGCCCTCGCAGTCTTCCGACAGCGGTCGCTGCTATCGCGAAAGCTGCGCTGACGCTCGCTGCTAGCTGCTCATCACCGGTTCCGTGATTGCTTTCGGCTCGAAAATCACCGGCCCACAGGTCGTCGGCTACTCGTCAGTCTCAGCTTCGGCCTTCTGCTTCCAGCGGCAATCCAGCAGAAGCGCGATCGCTGACGTTGAGTTGCCAGGATCTCGCTCGCCGGTCTGGTCATGTTCAAGACCACTGGCGGGAAGTAGGTGGGAGTGCCAGCCACAGGTATGATGGGAGGCATGTGCACATTGGTCCACTCCAAGACTGTTGGATATCGATAGAGTTTCGGCATATCTTACGGTCATGCGATGACAGATCGTCTCTGAAGGGCCACTCTACATCCACCGGGTATATGTCTCTGTTCTACCACCAACGCCGCGTCCGCTGCCTGCTCTGTCAAAAGCCACATCCCCTCTGTCTGTGCCCCTCAAAACAGCATGTCGCAGCACATCTCCTCGGCACAGCAACAGCACAGCGCTGTGGGCCCGTCAGCTCATACACCTCCACATGGGATCGGAATGAGCGAGACAACGTACCACCGGCCAAGCTGGTTTTGTACGACGTCAGTACTAGGGACCGAGATTGAGGCGTCATGAGAAACCTACCAAGCCAAGCAACCTTGTCCTCCCCCGCTTTTAGCGGGAGCCTGCTGTTGGACGTAGACGGGTTGAGGCTGGGGTTGGGGGTAGCTACGAGCACAAAGTCAGCCACCGCCCTCTGTCATGTCGGAGAGAGAGAAGAAGTACTCACTATTCTGCTTGTGAAAATTGAGAGGGAGTATCCATCAGTACTGTACGACGGGTCTTGGCTGAACATGTGGGATTGAAGGAAACGTACGGCCGGGCTGCTGATACGATTGCTACAACTCGTCAGCATGGTCGTCCGCACCACCATCCTACCGGATGAGGATGAACGATTGGAGCCGCGCTGACCTGTGGAGCAGGCGGATAATATCCCTGCTGAGGTCCCGGACCGCCATAACCCCCTTGTTGTTGCGGATATCCACCGCCGTATCCACCTTGTTGCCCGGCGAAACCTCGCTCGCCGCCGCCGCCACCGTATCGAAGTTGCTCCTGCTGCCTATACGCACTCGGTCAGATATCCCAACAAGCGCTACCAGGTGCTCGAGGTGGAAGGTCTGGATGAGAGGGAGGAGGCGTACTGGTGATGGTAGTACTGCGAGAGTGGTTCCATTCAGCCAAACCATGAGAAACGGGGACGTACATCTTTCGCTGACATCTTGCCTCGTCCGGAAAGGTGTGGTGGAAGGAGATACGGGCGCGAGCTCGCGCACACCTACTGAGAAGAGAACAGTCGAGGTATTATCCATAGTGGACCCCGGTCGAGGCTCGGAAGCAATGTGACGGATGGGTTTTGTGGCGGACGGAAGCAGACGTACGGTTTCGGTCAGCTTTGCCTGGGGACACCAATGCCTGGGATGACTGTGGAAGCGAGAGAAGTATGATGCGATACAGTCGGAGAAGTGAGACCGATTGTCACAAGACGGGGACAAGCGAGGTATCCATTCCTGACATACAAAGTATATGTACCCTCACGTCCTCGCCCTTCGTTCCCCCCTTCTCGGAACATCTCTCGGTCTCCGTCTATCATGACCATACTTCTCCCCGCTCACTTTCACCCGATTCGAATCTTTCGAGACTGCATCCACCGGCTCGGAGGGTCTCTTGAACTCGTTATCGGCCACGTCAACCTCCTCGTTCGAGTCGAGCTCGTCGGGTCCTCTGTTCCCGCGGCCTGACAGGCAGGAACCCTTGGTGAGTCCACGTCGGAATCTGCTGTTCTTGGAGAAGAGCTCGATGATCATGGATAACGTGAGCGCGATCCACGCTAGCCAAAGTACTGCCATCTCACCTCACGTCAGCATCAAATCGTCTGTTGAGCAGTACGAGTCGACTCACGGCCGACCCCCACTCCGACCCCATCAGTCCCCTTCAACGCCAACCCCGACCTGACGCTCCACGCCAGACCCGTACACCGCACACTAACCCCAAAAACGACCAACCAATCCACCAATACCAAAGCTTGACACGCACGATACCTGAACCGCTTGAATGCGTCGCGCGTGGTCTGGCGCGTGGGCAGGGTTTTGGAGAAGGTGAGACGGAAGAGGGTGAAGAGGAGGGTGTAGAACAGGATGTAGGCGGCACAGAGGGTGGCGAGACCGGCGGTCATGTAGAGTGTCGGGAGGGAGATTAGGGAATCGACGGTGTCGGCGCGGGGATGGAGGGCGCGTTGGGAAGGCGCGGTGGAGGGCGAGGCGCTGGAGTGGGGACGGGAGGCGCTGCCACCACTTGTAGCGCTACCTGTATCTCAATCAGCTTAGTCGGAAGGAGGGCGGAGTATGGCGCACCAGCCAACCAACCATCGCACTTCCCACCCGTACAGCTCCCTACTCGATCAGCACGGAATCCCCAAGTATCGTTGCTCCCAATTCGACTCACGTAGCACGCCAACATATTCCGGCCCACTGCTCACACGTATGATGGCACTCGCCCCATGCCCCGAATCAGGACTCATTCCACAGACCAGCGCGATGAGCAGGAATGCGATGACTTCGAGCAAGAGCAGCCGCCATGGCGGGACGTAGGTCGCGTATGCGTCTCTGGGCGTCGAGGTTGACGGGTCTGGCTGAGATTCGACGGAAGAGGGATCGGGGTCTCTCGAGGGTGGTGTCTCGGAAGTGGACATGGTCCGCCACACAGTACTGGGTCTCCTAAAATGCGGGACGAATCGATCGGCCGCTCTAGGTGCTGCTTGATCTCTTCGTTGACGTGACCCTTTGTAGACATTGGGTCGTGATAAGAGATAGCATCCATCGCTGACGTCTCGAGGTGGGCTGGAGTCATGGTCAGTGGGTTGAGACGCGTCGCAATTCTCTCATACACCATGTCAGTCAAAGGACGTGTCGACCTGCCGAGTCAAAGGACGAGTGATCAGTTCGTGAACTCCTCGGCAGTCTCGGCGACGTCCCGACACGTCAGCCCACTAACTTTTGTCATTAGATCGAATATGTCAGTACCAGCATACTTCCTTGCCACCAGTCGCCAATTAGTGGCGGAGTCAGATCGTTTCAGTATCCAAGCATTATATCCTCACTTCCCCCGACTCTGCCTCCTCACAATCTTCCCCTTGGCCACGGGCGGAACCCCAATCCCCTTCCCACCACTTCCACCGCCACCACCTCCTGCTCCACCACTCCTGCCACTCCTGCTGCTTCCCGAACGATCATAAATGACCTTTGGTTCCACCACCTCCCTCCCCTCCGCCCACCTCGCCTCATCGCCAAGCATCACGTCCTCCTTATCCACTCCTCGACGTCGCTCAGAGAGACCATTGAGTCGGATCAGGAGAATGGTGAATAGGAAGAGGGAGAGGAGGAAGGTTGTGAAGAGGAGCACTGAGTGGGTCAGCGGGACAGCGGGAGCTCAATCAGTTCCGAGGTAGAGGCGGAAGCTGATGGAGAAAGCGGATGTGAAACAGGGCGGAGAGTGGGCATAAGGCAAAGAACGACGGTGGATAGGTCCAGCAATGGTAAGGAGGACCTACTAGAATCCCCCAACTCATTATTCTTAAGAAACACATAGCCCCGCCCAGCATCCGCCCGGTCCGGCTTGACATCCGTCTGCACGGGGAAGTCGGTCGGGAAGGAGTTTACGACTTCCATGCGCGGGTCAGCGATTGTGGCGGAGGGGGAGGGGACGTACAAATCAAGCTTGGCCTGGTAGGCGGTGCTATGGTGGTAGTGAGGGTCACCGCTGTTGTCGATGAAGGCGCACTCGATGAAGAGGACGAGGTCGAGGTGATAGTGGAGGACGAAGGGGTCAAGCTTGAAATCGAGTCGGTCGCATGCACGATTGTTGTCGAGGTCGTATTTGTCAACGCCGAAGTCGAATGCGTGGAGCTCGTCGCGCTGTTCGTGGTGATCACGGCTCTCGTGCTCGTCTCCTCGAACGTACTGGCAGTCTTGACAGCTTCGCTCGTGGTACTCGTGAATTGGGCGACACCGAGGCCGGCTTGTCGTCGATGGAGTGCTTGATTCCCTCGGTTCGCCAGTTTGGCCCCAAATTTCGGGATGATCATGTTTAGATCTCGGTATTGTTGACTCTCGATGAGATATCAACCTGGTCAGTACCAGTTTTGAGAATGGGTGATCAAAGCGGTCGACCTCCTTTGTTGACAATTCTGAAGTCGTCTCCCCACGCACACGAAACAACGAGACACACACACAGAAGGTGGAATTCACAATCGTCGCAGTGAAGCGCAAGTGTCAGTGAAAACATTGCAATATGGCATGACTGATGAGTGAAGATGCGTATGATGAATGGTTGAGTGAGGCGCAAAAAATAACCGGCTAAGGTACAAGCTCCGACAAGCGACTAAAGGAGGATGAGTGCGGGTTGACCAAAGAGGGTCATCAAGAATGCCGTGCTGGGGTAACCATCAGCTCTTCATCCTGACTCGAATATACCTCACTCACCCCTCTTTCGCGCCACGCCGCTCCACCTCCTTAGCAACCATGACATCCGCACTCTCCTCCTCACTCTCATCGTCGCTCCCCCTTTGACTTCTATACACCTCCTTCAACCGAACCTCACTTTCCTCATCCGTACTCTCATCCTCATCCGCGATAGCGTGGTCCAAGTCGAAAGCTGGGATTGCTACCGGCGGTCTCCGGAATTTCTCGGTGACGAGACTGGATCTCCGGACTTGAGGGCGAAGCTCGGATTTGGGTGATTCGGGGGAGGTGATGGCGCTAGGGGCGAGACGAATGCAGCCCCATCCTGAGGATTGGGAGGTGGAGGACCGGGCGAGGAGGCGGTAGGAGGCGGGGATGGAGTGGGATTTGAGGAGATAGGCGAGGAGAGAGTGGGTGTGGATGAGGGTGGTCTCGCGGAGGGCGTGCAGGGTGGAGAGATCTGTCGCACGCATCAGTATGGTTTGAGTTTGATACAGATGTTTGCTTACCCTGGAAGCATCCCGGACTCCAAACCGGGATATCCACAATCAACTCCGCCCTCTCCTTCTCCCAGCTCCCCGCAAGACTCCCGCCCAAGCTCGCCGACTTCCTCCCTTCCTCACCGAGCGCAACATTCCCACCTCTCGCCTTTATTGACAACTTCTCTACCATGAACACCACTAGCTCGCCAAACTCCTTGGTATCTCCCTCTACGTCCCTCACCGTTCGTCCCGCCCATTGTTGATATGGCCGGACTGGCGGAGCTCGAGCGGATGAACGCGGCTGACTTGGCGGGACTGGGGAGGATGACTTGATCGGTGTGATTGACCGTGAGGAAGAGCGTACCATGCTGGATGCAAGGGCATGGAGTTTGGGCGATGCAGTTGGGGAGCCGGAGAGCGGGGTGTTCGGGATGGAGTGGGATTTCGGGAGTAGCAGCGGTGAGGACGTGATGATCATCGTATGTGGTTTGGTCGTATAAGTGTACAAGTGTACAACTGAGATGAGTCTCGATGTCGATGAGATGCGATGCGAGATAGAGTTGAGATCGATGGGACACAGGGCAAGGAAAGGATCAAGCGCTCGCTCGTAAGCGAGATGCGGGATCGCGTTTGATCACGCGACCAAGATCCTCTTCCTTTAGGTGAAAGCGGGGCGCAGCGGGGGGATGCGCGAGAAAGGTGCGAGATGGCCGCTGGCGGTTGGGATGGATCGGGGTTTTGATTCCGGCGGATGGTATGTTTTTTTGACCGAGACGGAGCTGCTTGTCGAGGAGTGACAGGATTCAGATGACCGAATGTATTTTTGGGGCATTGGTGTAAGTCGGAAGCCAAGACGATATATAGAAAATCACAAGGATGCCGCTCAAAACCCGGGGACGCCTCCCACCTCTTGAGTCACCCCACCAAATCGAGATTGCATTTCTAGATCATCCAACATGCCATGAAACCCTCTCATCGCATCTTGACCAACACTTCAGCCCGTCCAATCGCCTCCTCAACCTTCCCATCGCCATACTCATGGGTCAACCCCACTCCATCTGGTTCTTCCGCAGGTCCGTTCCCTTGGCTAGCTGGATTTGACCTGTTCGTTAATGTTCAGAATCAGGTCCACTGGCAGGACGCACCGTAGCGATCAAGGATAACATCTCCTTCTCCCCTGCACCAACATCATGTTCCTCCCTCATCCTACAAGGCGCGTCGTCCTCCATCAAAACGCATTGCAAGCCTGACAGTGGACACGGAAACAGATTACCACCCCGCATACACGGCGACATGCGTATCCACCCTGCTCTCAGCGGGCGCAAGCAACGTCGGCCAAACAAAGATGGACGAGTTCGGCATGGGGTGAGCGATGACCTCTAGTCTCGCCTCTCCATCTCTGACAAAGCGATTGGAACCAGGTCACAAACGACCCACCTCCCGCCGCATTATACACCGGTCCATAACCCCTCGTCACCCAGCGGGGACGAACGACCTCGGACGGCTGGAGGGAGTTCAGGCGGATCAGCAGCCGCTGTGGCCGACGGAAGCTGTTGGGCGTGAGTCAGCCTCTCAAGATTTGTGAGTGCAGCTGAGACGAGCGGCAGAGCGTTGGGAACCGATACGGGCGGGTCGGTACGGTTGCCGGCGAGCTATTGTGGGGTGGTCGGATTGAAGCCGAGCTATGGGATGATCAGCAGGTGCGCTCCTTGTTCCTCCCTGACCCGACGCTCCGAGCGGTACTTGGTCATGATCTGATGTAAGCAGGCATGGGGTCGTATCATACGCCGACTCCCTAGACTGCGTCGGCGTCCTTGGCACTACAGTCGACACCGTCCGACAAGTTTTCGGTAAGCGCCCCATGTAACGATGCTTGACCGGACGCCGAAGAATGCTAGGTATCCTCTCCCACCCGGACACCCACGACATGTCCTGCGCCCCTCCCACCATCCGAGCCCGAGCCACGTCCATCCTTTCCCATAACCTTCCAAACTTGCCAACCTACCCCTCCCTCCCACTCACAGGTCTCCGAATCGGTCTGCCCCTCCAAACACATCTTCCAGCTCCGAACCTTCAGCTGCCGCCTTCCCTCTTAGAATACCTCGCGTCCCTGGGAGCGAGTCTCCATCCAGTCGATATACCGTCCATCCGGATGGCGTTGCCTGCATACTATGTTTTGGCTAGTGCGGAGGCGTCTAGTAATCTCGCGAGGTATGGCGGGGGGTGGTTTGGGTCCCCATCCGAGCGGGGGGAGAAGGAAGGCGAAAGAGAGAGTGGGGAGGAGAGGCGGCGGCGGATCAGGTCGGAGGCGTTTGGTCGGGAGGTCAAGAAGCGCTTACTTGCCGGGACCTATGCCCTGTCCGCCGAGTAAGCTCTTCCCCAACCACTTGATTTTGTTCCATCATTGATGGGGTGTAGCGAGTTCAACAATACCTACCTCAAAGCCCTGCATCTACGCCGACTCCTCCGCCACCAACTATCGTCCCTCTTCCGTATCCCCAACCCACTGACCACCACCAAAACCTCCAAGCCCACCAACTCCTCTTCCGGAGTGCCCCAGGACGGGGTAGATGTCCTCCTCCACCCAACGGCCATTCATACCGCCCCACCTCTAGACGAGGCGAAGGAAGAGGGAAAGAGTGAGTACCTCCAAGACCTGCTCACGGTTCCCGCCAGTCTTGCGGGTCTGCCGGCGATGTCGGTGCCTGCTGGACGTGGGACGGATGGGTGGCCGGTGGGGGTGAGTTTGGTGGGTCAGTGGGGGATGGAGGAGATGGTTTTCTGGGCTGGGAAGGGAATAGAGAGCTGGGATGGGAATAGGTAGTCCGTCACTATCCATCCACCTTTGTCTCAGACATAAGCCGCAACGCATCGGTAGACTTTCCGGAGACCTGCCTGCCGCCCCGCATAGGGATATCGATCGATTAACAAAATGTAGCGCTGCTCCGAGACAGATGTAGCACGATCTTGCTGTGGTGCACGGATGGCAGGACCTGCAATCAAACGGACGCGAGAAGGCAGCCCCTGCAGTACAAGCCGTGCATCTCCCAGATACCTGGACCAAAAGATGTGCATGCTAATGCTGCCCTCCTCCATCAAAAGTTCCACCTCCCTGACCCTGCGCCTGCATCCCTTGTTGAAATTGCCCTGATCCAGGTTGGTTGAGGACATTGTGATGCGTTGCTCAGAAGCCATCAATACGCTAAAGACTGTCGGCATTCACGGGGCCTACGTACTTTGTGGCGTCTGCTGAGGTGTCGGGACCTGATGTTGGTAGTACATCGGCCCACCAGAACCTGGACCAGGTCCTTGTCGTTGCGCGGTGTTGGGGTGAAAATGCATATGTTGGGGTGGGATATATTGGGGGTTTTCTGATTGCAGTCAGCCACGTCGGACGATTCACCCAAGAAGGCTCACGAGGAATGCCGTTCTGGTAGTACATCGGCACTGCAATAAGAAGAGCATTTATGAGCGAGTATCCGACTGAGCAAGGCTTGACGTACTCCCATTGGCCGGCTGTGGTCCTCCCGACATATGCAGGCCCTGCAGCTGACCCGGTAATTGTGTGTATCCTGGTCCGGGGGAGAACATGGGGCTAGTCTGCAATTGCCCTTGCACTTGCTGTTGTGACATGCCAGACTGAATTGCGCAATGAGCCCGGATGCTCGAGGTCACGGCAAAGGGGCTCACCTGACCAAAGCGGTATCCGTATGGTGGGAAATTAGGAGGCAGACCTTGCATCAAAGGCGGTGCACCGGGCCGGGGAGATGTTCGATCCTCTTCGAAGCCGTTCCCACCCATGGACTGCATTGAGGGGCCTGTAAATCCGGCGTGATATTTTCGACCTGTGTAGGGCCATTGCGGAGCTATGGGAAATCAGCCGTAATTGCGAATCTCAACGATGACATACAAATGGATGAGGCGCTAGGAACTTGACCATGCTTCCAAGGGTTGAAGTCGTCGCGAGGATTGATACCTTCGGGACGCTTCGGCATTTGGTCGCGGAAGAAGAGATTCTTAGGATGCGCTGAGGGGCCAGCAGTAGCGGGAGGCTAAGATCCTCAGTATCTCATCGGTACAACGGAAGTGTCCGCCTCACAATGACTTGGGCAGGCGCAGCAGCAGGACTACCCGAAGAAGATTGTCCCTGCGGGTTTCGTCAGAAGGAGCCGTTCATCCGCGATCTCACGTACCGGCTTGAATGCAGCAGCGGCGGGATTCGGCTTGAAAACAAAAGTATTGGCGTTCGGGTTGAGCTTCGCTGCCGCAGCTTGCGATCCGGAGGCTTGAGAAGCTGCTGACGGACTAGGGGATACGGCGAGGGGGATGTTCTGAGACGCAGTCGCCGGGACTGGTAGAGGTTCGGGCTTCCGTTTTGTAGCGTTGAAAGGAGGTATTTCGGGTATCTTCATGAACATCTTCTTCCCTCCGCCCACCGCCTTCGGCACCTCGATTTTTGGGGCGTCAACAACAGGAGCGTTAGCAGCTTCAGCTTTGCGTGCTTTATTGGAGTCGAGAGCGGTGGCGGCCTTCTGCTCGATCGCCTTTTGCTTTTCCTCGTCCTTCGCTAAGATAGGCAACATGTCCTTGGGCATGGGTAGAAGCACCTGAGCGCTTAGGTAAGGGGCTGATCCGAAAGACAAGGACGGGCTCACCTTGAAGCTCGTGTGGAACTGCTTCAGATCCGCGAGCTGCTTATCTCGCTCGGTCTTCGCCATGGACTGCTTCTTCGCCTCCACCTTTTCGCGCTCCGTTCCAACGAACTGCCGGAACTGATCAAGCACGGTACCGAGCTGACCATCCTACGCGTTACTCAGCTTGCTATCCACCTTCAGGCCGCGCGACTTACTTTTGCATCCACAGCGGTGGGGGCCACGACAGCGGGAGGTTGAGGTGAAGGAGCGGGTTTAAGCTCGACGGACGCGCTATCAGCAGGAGGGGCGGGTCCGCCTGAGCTTTGGGCGCGCTGTGGTGTAGTAGAGGTAGCCAAAGCAGGTGGAGGTGCGAGAGTCGCGGATACAGGGGCGGGTGTCGAAGGTGCGCCATTGGTCTTGGGCAACACCTCGGCAGTTGCAGGACCTCGAGACGGCGTGCTTCCGATACCGGGAACCCGTCGAGCCCCGGGAGGGACATAGGCATTTGGATTACGTGCGACTCCAGAGAACCTGCTCAAATCAGCTCAAGCCCAAAGAGCCACAACCCGACTTGCTTCTCTTCCTCATCCTTGGACCATTCTTCCACGATTTGATTCCTCTCATCCGCTAGATGAGAATTGACCGCCGTTTGCTGCGACCACATCAGTGTCGCCCAATTCTGCATAGATGGGAGTCCGACTCACGCCAACAATCTCACTAGCCAGTTTCTCCGCCTCCTTCTCCCTCTTCTTATAGTCCGCCCCCGACCGATTCAGCTTCGTCGTATAGATCTCCTCCTGATAGCTCGTCCTCGTCCCAAACAGCCGAGCGTTGGTCTCGAACTGATCCCAAGGTATGATCGCCGTCGCGGCGCCGAATGTCTCGGTATCTCGTCCGCCGCCATTGGTCGTCCCGTTTGATCGAGACGGGCCATCGGTGGCACTATCACCGACCCAAGGCTGGAGTTCGCGAGGGGGTGCATTCGCGGAGGATGAGATGTCAGTGTCGGTCTGGAAGCCTGAGCGATGTCAGCGCGATCACGTCTAGCTCGGAACAGCTAAAAGTACCTTTGCCAGGACGAGGCTTGTCATCTTGAGGTTTCCGGACATCATTCATGCTGTACCAAGCGATCAGTAGGATCACAGAGCAGGCTCAACTGGCACTCACTGATCACTTATTGAACTCCTCGGACTTGGAGCGGGGTTGACTATTCCAGGAGAGACTCCCCGACTGTTCTGAGCCGATCCGTTAGAGCCAGGAGGACCTCCCCGCCATGATCCTCTCCTGTGACTTTGCATCAGCTCGTAGCTTCACGTCACGCTGGTCTGGACCAGCCGAGACATTGAACGGAAGACGAGCTCACCGTGGTGTACCCCCTTCCGCCTCGCCTCTCGGTCCACCTCCGCCCCCTCCCCGACCTCGTCCTCGCATCGTGGCCATGCCAGTCGTAACGTCCTAAGGTGGAGTAGAGGATTATGATGCAGGATCTATCTTCAAGAATATGGGCTTCTTGTGCTACTTCCTGTAGGACAGGTCAGCGCGGAGGTGAGTTTGAGGCGAAAGATCAGGCATAAATCGTCCTGATGAAAATCGCAAGGACCAGAACGCGCAAGGCGCGCTGGCCTTCTCCCTAGCATCCTTGTTGGGACTTACTCACCCAATGATGATTGGTTACCCTTTGATCTGCGGCTTACCGGTCTCTGTGAGCGCAGTCGGTCTGTCGTGCACTGCTGAGGAGCAGTATAGCTCAACGCCGAGCTGTTCGAGGCCCACTCTACAGCCAACTGGAAGCATGCAACTAAATGCTCCGACCACATGCGCTCAGGGCAATCCGGCGGTATTTCAAGGATAAAACCGTCCAAGTGGAAAGTGGCGCATCGACAATGAGCTTAAAGCATGGCGGGAGGGGTGAGATGCACAGAAAAAAAACAGAGTGATCTGTTCTCACCACCAAGGGAATGAGGCAATATGCATTACTACCCGAACAACCTCCTCCACAGCTCCCCCGTTATCCGTGTCCTCTCGGCGGCAGCACCCGCGTCCCCGCTCATCAAGCTCTTATTCTCTATAGCTCGTCTCCCAAGGAACGGCATGACCTCGGCCAGCTTGCCATATGCGATGTACTAGCACAACATCAGCTCACACTGCTTCGAATGGCCACAACGCTGGCTGACCTTCAATGACACGGGCGTTCCTGTCGGCTCGAACGTCTGGACCACCAGGTCCATCAAGTCGTCCTTCATCCCTGTACCCGGACTCATCAACCTTATCCCCAAGTTTGGTCTCGACCTACCGTAGAGCTGTGCAATGGACACCTTCCCCTGAACATCGCCCCTCATCTGCAACTTCCCTTTATCGGCCACCGATGTTGTAGCCAGACCCTGTTTTTCCAACGTGTTGATGACAATCCCCACCGACTCATGATTATGAGTGCCAAAGACGACAGACAGGGCGAGTTCAGGCTTAGGCGACGCGAGCTGGCTAGAGAGGGTCGAAAGAATGGTCTTGATCGACGTGTTATAGCTCTTGTCCGTTCCTGGCTTACTGCTTCCCTTTAGTTTCAAGGTAGATAGAGGACGGTGGACAAACTCTGGCCAAATGGGATCTGGACCGACGCGGTTCTCGTCTGCCCATTTCTTCCTCTCTTGGACGTAGTAGGCTCCGCGGACTAGCTTGATACCGAGGGCGTAGTCATTCTGCTCGGCATGTCGGATAGCGGAGACGAGATATTGCGGCTGGCGGGTCAGGTAGGCTTGGTACGTGCCGCTGAGAATCATTGAAACTTAGCGTTCCCTATCGATTTTGCGGTAATACTCACTAGATGAGCGGGCCGTTCCAGGTCGCATCTCCCGCCGAAGACCCGCGTGATCGTTTTGGCGGCCGATTGAACTCCTCGGATAGCAGGAGGGTATACGCATCCAGAACTGGCTGATAACAAGTATGCTCGGCATCCACCATGAGCTTGACCCTTCGTGCATGCGATCAGCACACTCGCCTTCCTTGCGCTTGACCAATCTCTTACCCGTTCTTCCGTGTCCGCTCCCCGAGGGTCTTTAACTGTCCCCAGAGCTGTTCCAAAGCCTCCATATCACCCTGTCGTAACCCCTCGTCCCCCTCGAGCACGCCCATACCCTCCACTCTACCTTTCAGAGTCACCAACGACGACAAGTCCCCTTCGCCAGTCATGACTCGGCGGTCTGAGGATAGCGGTGCGCCAGGATACGGTATAGGTGGAGAAGCGCCTGCTCGTGGTGATGACGGAGCGGTGGATTCGGTGAAAGGTCGGAGTCGGAGGAGAGTGTTGCTCGCTCGAGTGAGGATAGCGGGGTCAATCAGCCCGGTCTGTACCCAGCACTACTCAGCTCTAACTTCCCTTGGAAATGTGTAAGACATAGCCGAGAACTGACCACTTTGAGAGCAAAAGCCGTACTTCCCCTCTTCCCGCCCATCCTCTCCACATCCCTCTCAAACTCCCCCGCCTCATCCAAAGCCCTCTCAACCTCCCTCAGTCTCTCCCCCTCCACTTTCCTCTGTTCCCCTTCATCCCCTTCCTCCACCTCCGCCTCGGCCGAATAATTCAGCACGCTCCCCACCTCCCTCTTCCTCAACTCCACCATCGTCGTCCTACATTCCCTAACCGACTCCCCCGGAACAAACTGCGCGAAGAAGGTATGTCTCACTATCGATTCGGTCACCATCTTCAGCCCAGGGATGGGTGTATGCGTGAATGCGTGTAGGATGGAGGGGGCGTTGTCTATTATGGGTGGGAGGGAGCAGAGGGTGTACACTAGGTAGGATCGGAGGAGTGTTTGAGTCGAGGTGGATTGGATGGAGGGGGAGAGAGATGGGGGTGGGGTCGAGTCGGACTCCGCGGAGGCGGAGGGGATGAGGGACATGAGGCCGAGAATGAGAGCGAGAGGTGCGAGCTTCCGGAATCGCTTTTTGGGGATCTGTCGAGAGGAGCAGAAAGATCGGGTGGAAGATGTGAAACGAAGTATCCGGGGATCTCGGGTTAAGATCGGCGTCTGCGCGAATCGAAAGATCGCGTTCGGTATACGAGGCGGGGGCATCATTAAGCTCACGTTGCACTCTACGAACGCCTCTCCGACTCTCACAGTGTCAAGAGCAAGTCATTCATGGGTCCACTAGTCTATAACGCGTGCTGTCGAGGTCCGGCCGGCAAATAGCGGACAACTCCGCTTTGCCCCATGACTCGAATGCGTCGTGGCATGGCGCTTGTGGCTATGCATGAGGAGGTGGAATATGATTGTCCGATTGTCCCATATCTAGCTATGCGTATGAACAAATGCTATGAGTATAACACCATGCGATGTAATGTGGGAGTGGGAAGATATATTACCACGGTTCAAGCCATCCGACGCCGATGGGTCGAACCGAGATGTTGAGAAGGGACCATGAGGCTGCTTCTTGAAGGAAGGTGATAAAATCCTATCGGCATGGAGGGCTGGAAGATCATCGATTGCTGGGGGAACGCGTACATCGCCGGGTGGGGATACATGGGTGTCATGGTAGGTGAAAGATGCGGGACACTGGCCGAGGCGGTCGGCGCTTCGTAGAACCTGTGATACCGCCTCGAGCGTGAGGCGGGCATTGGACGATCTCGGGACCCTTCGGAACGAGGATTGACATCTTATTGAGTCTACGTGCGGCGTCGAGGCGAAGCGGTCGCGACGTGAGGGCTCGGCAGCTGAGGGCCGGATGAGACCGAAGCTGAAGTTCGATGGGTGGCGAATCGATGTGGCTGTATTCGTGAAGCGGAAGAGTGGTGCATATTGAGCACCGATGATCTCTGCCACATTTCGTTCGCTCTTTTGGTCGCTTCGGGTCTCCGCTGGTCGGCCATGGCGCGCCGCTCCGTCCCACCCGACCTCGCGGCTTCCCTCCTCTCCCTAGCCTTTGCGACCTCCTCCATCTGGCGAACCTGCTTCCATTTCTCCTCGGCCTTGGGTGGAAACGCTTTATAGGTCCTCACATCATTTGGCTGACTCCGCGATCTCGTATGGTTTGAAGGAATCGAGATGGGCGTCGAGATCTTGCTGTCCACGCGATGATGACGGAGATGAGTCTCCTTCACCACCTTAGCAAGCGGCTCCTCGTCGCTCTCGTCCTCGCTTTCGTCCTCAGAGCTGGAATCCCAGGTCTTGATTTCTCTTCGAGCATTACGGAAGGACAACAAAGGTAATGTCGACTTTGAATCATCTTCCGCAGACGGGACAGCGTCGAAAATGGGTTCCAGTCCGCTTACGGAAGGTGTCTCATCTCGGTTTTCTGGCCTGGCGAATACCTCCTCCGCCAGGTTGTCATTGCTATCCTGGGCAGCGAGAGTGAGGTCGCCAAGGTCACCGATATTCTCCTCCATCGAGGCCCTAGGAATCGCTGGCCACGAATGCACGGGGTCGTCGACTTCCGACAGAGCGACGGTATATCTCGAGAAGTCGAGGTCCCATACACCGTACCCGGGTCGAGCCATGCTGATGGGTGAGAAAACCCCATCTGCGTAGTATACCAGCATTCGTTCCTCGAAGGGCGGGCGATCAATGAAGTCCATCAAACCCTTCGGACGTGTTGCAATGACTGGCGCTCGTTCGTTCCTCGTCATCAGACTCGTGGGAAGCTGATGTCTCTGATCCAGCTTTGTCATCACGCAGCTGATAGCAATGCTAAGCCATAGTCCGCCCTGAGCAGGATTGAGGCCGGAGCCGGGTGATTGAGTGGAGTTCACGCTCATGGGGAATACCTTCTGCCCAGATTGAATCGATACCGCCACTTCGTCCGGCAGGTCGCATAGCTGACGCCGGAGCGAAAGGGCGAGCGGGTGTGGCGAGGGTTGTCGAAGCTGGGTCATTTTGTGGTACGAGGCTCGGCGGAGCTGCTCGGAAGCCAGAGTCCGCTGGCGACTGTTATCCGAGGGGAAGACGAGCGAAGATATACGATCTGGTGGGGAGTCGATGGAAGGGGAGGGCGTGAAGGTGAGTAGTGGCGTCGAACGGGTGACCAGGGACGTGGTGCTCGGATTTGGCGACGACGTCAAAGACGAGCTTGATAGCGAAGTGTCCCTTTCCGATCCATTCCTGTTCGCGAAATTGGAGCCTTTTCTGCCACCAAGCCACCGCCTCCAGTGCTTGTTTGTGGCTTTCTTCTCCTCAGCCTCCGCCAACGCACCTGCAAGCTTATCCCCTGCAATGCCGATATCGAGCAATAGACTCTCGCTAGGAGTCTTGATGCCTTCACTGCTAGCAATCGAGCTCGCCGAGCTCACGGTAGAGTAAGCGGAGTTTGTCCGAGACGACATCGGGGTGCTGAATTCGACATCATCGATCGCTGGCGCAGTAATGGTTATGGCGTCTGGCAGAGCTGGAACGGGTGGAGTAGGCCCAATATCACTTGATTGGCCAAAGAAGCCTTTCCGCGTGAAGTGGAATGCTCGACGGAAGCTCTTCTTTCCCAGCGGGCGGGGTGTCTTAGCCCTTGCATCTTCGCCGAAGTCTCCCAGAACCTCTTGCAGATCATCATCTGAGGACGGTCGTGAGCCAGAGTCGAGGCTGCTGCTCCTTCTTCTCATGCTTGGCGCCCGGCGGTCGATATCGTCCTCAATGCTCAAGGGCGGCTGAGATCCTAGTGGAGATGGCCGGCGAAGCATGCTCAAAGACCGGTGCTTGGTGATGCTCTTCTGTCTCCCGAGGCTCCTGCTTCTCTCTGCTTCCATGCTAGCCGGTCTGACCCCCGTCGTATCTTCTGTAGGAGATGGATCGACGTAAAACCAAACAGAGTCGGCGGGATGCAGGAGGTAGGCGTTGAGGCCGTATGGGTCACGGGCGTGCTCGGAGCCTGGGAAGGTGGGGAAGGGGGAATAGGACAAAGTATCGAGAATGCCGACGGAGTTTCGCAGATCCGAGACGAGGAGCGAGTTCGGACGAGGCAGGTTTGACGAACGTGGTCGAGCGGTGATTTCCGGCATTGTGTCAACTGGAATCAATGAGCTGATTCGGGTCTGGGAAGCTGTAGAGAGAGGGAGCTCACATGATGAGTCCAGTGTGTCAATTCACCCCCTGACACCATCGCCCGAGGGGATGATGTCCCTTTGTATGCCCGGCGGGCTTCGGGGGTCCTTGCGAATGTTATCGCGCTCGGACGGCGCGGGGCGGGGCTCTTCACTCAGGACGTCAGGTTGGAGGCAGAGTATTCGGTAACAGAGCACCGGTGCTGGGCGGAGTGATCGGCGAGGAACAAAGGATATGATTGACTGGGGATGAAAGGGAGCTTGGAGGTCAATCACGGAGGAAGGGGGAGAAGTGGGAGTGGAGCCGTCAGAAAGAACATGAGAAGGTGGAGCGAGGGGAGGTGGACGGTGCCAAGCCAGCTGACTCACCGCAAGTGTTCCACTCCGTACTATCCCTTTCGAGTCTTTGCCTTCTATTCTCTATCCATCCACAGGGAAATCTGTCACTCTACTCGAAGTCGATCAATGTAGGAATCCCGCGGAAAGAAGGAAGGTGATGGGGTCTGTCGGTCTCTGCACTGACATGAGACAAGGCAGCCCATCTTCAGAACATACCGAGACCCATGTGATGAGCTCGAAAAGGTGACCCACGCGCGTCACTCGTGTCAGGCGGATCAGGAGGACGGCTGGTAGGATGGAATGAAGGGGGCAGGGTGTCTCGGGCAGAAGCAGAGGAAGGCGAGAATGATTCCAAGAAGACTCACAAGTCCCATCTACTTGGTAGGAGAGAAAAGCCGCATCGATATTGCGTTCAGTTCTCGCAGCCCGTTGGACGGATGCGGGTGCAAGGGGACGAAGACGTCGGGATGGGATCACTTGCTATCCGACAGCAGGTGGTGGTGAATGGCGAACGTACAGCGAAGCGCGAAAATGATGGAACTTTTGCCTACGAACAGTCGATCGAAGAGAAGAGCCTGAGCGATGACGAGACTTCCCGCTTTGATGGCGAGAAAGAGCGTGGGCGGATCACGAATTTAAGCTTCAGGCTAGTGATCCTTGGCGGCTTGATGATCCAAACGTGACTGCCGGTACTGATCCCCGATCAAAATACCATGACAGACGCCTTACGGTGCAAGTCCGCTGAACTCAAGAATAATAGACAATGCAAAACAGAAGGAGCTTTTCCGGCGAGAATTCCCGTTCCTGGCAGTACCAAATTCTCTCCTTCACAATAGGCAAATCCGTCGATCATCCAGTGGGTCTGAGTGTTCGTCCCAGCACGATCGTCTCGGATGCATAGGCAGCGCTATGCCGACGACGTCAATGTGCATGATCGTACACATTGCAGCAAGATGAATTGTATGCATGGTGATTTTGATATCGAAAAATGCAGTTGATGCAAATGTTACAGTTGAATGCTATGCAAGGCTGAACCCAAGGGATACTCCGACAATGATTGTCCCTCCAGCACATCTATTATCGCAGGCTATAGGAAGCCTAGTGCGAGTAATCGTACTTTTCGAAGAACGTCCTAGCATCTCTCGTCTGGTTCCCGCCCATCAGCCACGCCTCAGCCAAGCCAAAAGAGAAATCTCACATCTTCCTTCGGCCCCCTCATTTGCCCTGCCTCCTTCTCCTTCTCCCGCCTCAACTCCCTATCTTCCCTCAACCACCCAAGCGCCAAGCCAAACAGATCTTCCATCTTCCCAGTATCAGCCCAGACGAGCATAGGCGAAGGCGTCGACCCGAGTTGGAGATGGCAAATGTGAGAGGGGAAAACTGACAGGCCATCGAAGATGTGTGTCGCGTCTGAATGGCATCATTAGCTGATGTCTAGCGAAGGTCAGGGGGGAGATACGTGCAGACGATGGTCGCTCCGCGTGTCTGGGATTCTTGGACGAGGAAGTCGATCAGATCCGCTCGAACGAGGACGTCGAGATCGACGGTAACCTGCTCATCTCAGCTGGAAATCCAGTCAGTAGGGACAAAATATACCTCGTCCAGGAGGAGGACGTCCCATTCCGTCATAAGCCCCATGCACAGCTGTACTCGACGGCGCTCTCCATCGGAGATCTATTAATAATCAGCATTCCAAGAAACCATCACCAGATTAGCGACCTACTTGATGCATGTGCCTTTTGCGCCCTTCAGCTATGTTCGTACACGCAGTGGATGGACAGACCAGTCCAGGTCCACATCGAGGATGCGCAACAGGTGATCTCGTCTGGCTTTATGTCTGTACCCGCCGACGGAATCGAGGAAGTCCGAGACTACGATATCGGATCGCACGACCGGGTTGTTGGACCATTCTGTACCGAGGTAGACCACACCCTGACGCAAATGTCAGCCCTGCTGCACAATATCGCGATTGGCATGTTGACATACGCCAGGCGGGTTCATAAAGACATCTTGACCCAGGATCTTGCAGCTTCGGGTCGTGGTGAGGCGTTTCCCGGCGAGGATACGCAGAAGGGTCGACTTGCCGGCTGTGACAGATCATAGTAAGCGTGCGTAGACTGTAGAAGTATGTGACCAGATGATGACTCACCTCCATTCGCTCCCACGAGAAGACATCGAGCGCCCCGCTCGAGCTGTAGATCGACACCTTTCAGGACAGTCTCGGAGCCTTCAGCGAAAGAAAAGGATAGACTCTGGCAATCTAGCGCGAATTGAGTCTCTGTTGGCTTGTCCGAAGGGATCGTCATTGTCGCAGCGCGATCACCTGATTTTGAGGTAAGAAGAATATGATGAATCGCTTATTAAGACACCTAGCCATCGCACCAGACGAAAATCCATCGCGCCCAATGCCACATGATGAAATTTCCGATGGGTGACATGAGCCGACGCGCTGTTCAAGCTTTTTTGGGTGAACCCGCGACGGTGTGATTGCCACCATTCCGCTTCCTTTCCCATCCAGCCATCCTGGCTTTTCCGTATCATCATGGCGCACTCTCAGAATATCACAACTCGTGACGGGTCTTCAGACGTCGCCCCTACGCCGCAAAATACGCCGCTTGACAATGCAGTGCTGGCGAGCCGACCGGCGAACCTTGGGAAACCGCAGGTCGAGGATATTGGCGAGGGAGAGGAGGATGATGAGGGTGGCGGAGAGGATGTGAGCGGGGTCAATCCGGCGAGCTTGTTGGCGAAGGTGAGTGCGAAAGCTGAAGTCCAAGCAATCTGGATGCTGCAGCCGGAAGCACAGTGCGCAGAAACGTGCGCTGAGAACCTCTCATCCTGTTATCCTATGCGGAGAATAATGCTTTGCATGACTGCTGACATGCCCGCGCCAGAATCCCGCTCTGCTCGCCCTTGCGCAGGCCAAATTCGACCAGCTCATCGGACGGTCTTCGGGATATATTGAGTCTCTACCTGCCCCGGTGAAGCGTCGGATCGACGGACTCAAGGGGATCCAGGTCGAGCACTCGAAGATTGAGAGCGAGTTCCAGATGGCGATTCTCGACTTGGAGAAGAAGGTGTGTTGCTCTGCCAGTCTCTCCTGGAATGATTGATCGCTTATCTTTCCTCATCAGTTCCTGTCCAAATACTCACCCCTGTATGACCGGCGACTCGCTCTTATCGCCGGCAAAGCTGAGCCGACCGAAGCTGAGATTGAGGCCGGCCGAAACGCGGACTCTGACGATGAGGACGACGAGGAAGAGGGAGGCGCACGGATCACAGAGGTCAAGGAGGACAAAGCGGAGGGCGACGAGAAGGTTGAGGGAGTACCGGAGTTCTGGCTTACTGCACTGAGGAACCACGCGCCAATCTCAGACACCATCACGGACCGCGATGAGGAGGTAAGTAAGACGGTCTGCAAGAAGGACAGAGCTGATGAGAGGGTAGCTGCTGAAACTCCTGACCGATATCCGCCTTTCGTACCTCGATGAGGGCCGGCCTGGATTCAAGCTCCACTTCACCTTCTCCACCAACGAGTTCTTCGACGACGCGGAGCTCACAAAGACCTACATCTACCAAGTGCGTCATGATCTCCGAATAGATTCTTATCCTGGCTGACGTGAATGCTATGCAGGAACAAGTCGGATATGGCGGTGACTTTGTTTACGACAAGGCGATTGGACATGAGATCAAGTGGAAGGAGGACAAGGACCTCACCAAGAAGGTCGAGATCAAGAAGCAGAGGAACAAGAGTGCGTTCAGATGTCCCACTAGTCACCATTTCGTGCTGATTGGACCGATCCCAGCTACCGGCCGAACGCGAGTGGTCCGAAAAGTCGTCTCCACAGATTCCTTTTTCAACTTCTTCAAGCCGCCTCAACCACCCAACCCCGAGACCCTCGAGACCAGTGACGTCGACGAGGACGAGCTGGAGGAGCTCGACGCGCGTCTAGAGACGGACTACCAGATCGGCGAGGACTTCAAGGAGAAGATCATCCCTCGAGCAGTCGACTATTTCACCGGTAAGGCGCTGAAGTACGAGGAGGACTTTGAGGATGAGGCGGACGAGGTTGATGAGGAGGATGATTTCGATGATGATGAAGATGAGGCGAGTTGGGTGATCCAGGGGAAGAGGGATCTGGCTGACGGGCTGATGTCAGTGATTAGGGAGCGGCGGAGGTGGAGAGCGATGAGGAGTCGGGTGCTCAGGCGGGAGCGAACGAGCAAGAGTGCAAGCAGCAGTAGCTTTCTCGAACTTTCAGCTTCAGCCTTTTCTCGAGTCGTGTGGCGTCATGTCGATCCCATGTTTCACCATCGCCAAATCTCTTAAGATAGAGACACCCACAATCCCACCTGGACATAGCAGCCGAGTCATTCGAGATGAGATGTAATCCGATGCGATCAGAAGCGAGTGAACATAGTCTGTTCAGAAGATGCATTAATTCCATATCTTTACAACAAGTGAAATCTACAAGAAGAAGCAAGAAGATCTTCACTCTGACTACGCCGTTCCGCTCGTCAATGCCGCATGATGTCGTGAAATGGCGTCGTGATGTCGTAAATGATAGCTCCCACCGCAATCAAGCGCCTCTGTCATAGTCTCCCTCATCCCTCGGGCACCGCCATTCTCGAAAGTCCCTTCCCCATCACTGGTGGTAATCTTCCTCTCCGCCTCGAATCGCCCCCCCGCCTTCTTTTCTTGCATCCCTCGCCTTCGACATCCTCGCCATCTAACTCATCCGCGACTCTTCCACCCCACTCACATAGGCCATAACATTCGTCCACCCGTCCCAGTCATTAGACTCCGGCATCGGCTGAGCCGTCCCATCCCACTCCGGCGGCAAGAGAAAGTCGTCGAATGCAAATGCCGATGGCCTATCGGGATCGTTGATTCGCGTCGCGTTGACCCATTCGGAGTCGACGAATACCAGCGGAGGGAAAGGTGGCGTTAGTGTCGGTGCCGATGCGGGTATCGGTGCTGGAAGTATGGTGTGCCTATGATGTTTTCGACGACTTGCGGTCGCCTTCTCGACCATCATCTGGAGGACCCGGAGCTCGCTCTCCAGCCTCTCGTCTCGGCGCACGGTCTTCTCCTCGGCAGAAATGTAGTCTCGGAGCACGTTGAGGAGATAATCGCGGTCGAAGCGCTCGTCACGGTAGCCGTAAACACAAAGTATACCGATGATCGTCGCCGGGTTAAAGCCGGATGCCACCTGAATGCATATCAGCTTGGCTTGAATTCAGTGCTCTGAGGACTTACGGTCATCCACTTGAAACGATCGAGGGGATCCGTATCAGTCAAGGTAGTTCGAATATTGATATCGGCGATTGATGACAATAGACACGCCTCCCTCGATGGCATGAATTGCGGATCCGACCTCTTTCCGAAAGACCGCAAAAGGTATGGTCGATGAAGCGAGATCCGAGCCAGATGAAACTTGCTGATAAGGGTCTGCCGCTGAGGCCTCAGCCACCGATACCCCTCGTGACCGTCGAGAGAAGTATCGGCAGCCTCGAGTCGAAAATGAGGCGGAAGCATCTTGCTATACAAGTCAAGCATATTCTCGCAATCTAGAACGTCGTTGTATTCCCGCGGATGTAGGCCAAAGCATCTGCACTGAATCTGACCGATGATTCGGGCGAGGCGAAAGTGAAGGATGAGGAAGGTGGACTTTATGGGACGGTCAAACGGCCTTGGAAGGTTGGAAAGACTGGTGAGGTCATGATCGGTGACGTTCGCGGGCTCGTGCGTGGTGAAATGGCAGTCTTGGATTGCAAGGGGTCGCCCAAGGAATAGGGACACGGATCTGAGCACGTCAGAAGGTTTGTTACTCGGACCATGACGTACCGGTCCATAGTATACAGCTCTGCAATATGCAGTCAGCATCTGAGCTCTCTCAGGATATGCGCAACGACTTACGCGCCCAAAGCCTCCTCCGAAGTTCAGCCTCCATCAGTGACATGCGCTCCCACGACGCTCCGTCCACATGCATCCTGGAAATCGACCGCAAAACTGCCTCAGAGCTGCCTCACCAAGAGAATTGCCAAGCTCACCCTTGCGCTTGAGCAGCCCGAACAGCAGTACCGATAGCGGTCCATCCTTCAGTAACCCTGCGTGAGATAATCATATACAGTGCAATCTGTCGTCATCAGCGAGCTGATCGTCAAGATTTGAAAGTGCTTCCTGGACTCACCATGGCGCCTGCCTTCACCGTGTCGATTGATTCCCCGTAAAACCCGGATGCCTCGCTCAGCGCCTTTTTCGCAGCCCACGCCCAACACAAGCTCAATTCCTCCCTATCTTGCAAGCCAAGATTGTTTGCCGCAAGGTCCTCCATCATGGCACTGACCCTACTTGCTTCGTGCCCAATAAGCCGAAGATCCTCCACAAACTGCCGCCTCTCGTCAAAGGCATTGGGGTTGTGGTCGAGCAAGACGCCAAACGCAATGACGATAAGCATGAGAGCGAATTGCCGCAGATCGATTTGGGATATCTTGGTCACATCCGCCGTTTCGCGCCAGAATGCCTCGTAACCGGTGTCAAATTCAGGCCGATAGAGGATATCCATGTGGCTGGATCTGATCAGCAGAGGTCCAAGCCCGGACATGAAGGACCTACTCGTTGTATCGCTCAAAATAGCATTGTACATACTTGTCACACTGTTCACGTCGAGGAAGCAGCGCAAGAAGCGATCGTATCTGTGTGACGAGAGTGTAGGGTTGGGTATCGTCGATCTGCGGGACCCCTCTTGGAGCAACTTGGCAATCATCGCCGAAGGACACCGGAGGCGTATTTCGCTTGCCCTATTGCTCTGTCAGTCGAGCTTTCAGTTCAGAACCCGGCAATACTCACTGCAACATACTTCGCGGCCAACTGCGGGCCGAAATGACTGGTACCGAAGAAAGTCTCTAGCGGTGTTCCGCTTGAGTAACGTTCGCTTTGCAAGGGCAGACTCACTCTCGCTCTCCGCGTTCTCAGGCCTAGGACCCTGATGATGCCTCCTGCTTCCCACATTGCGGCATTCATCCTCCTCCATCAGGTCGTTCTCGCTCCACTCGTTCGAGCTGTAGCCACTGCTGACCTGGGCCCCGGCACTGAGGTGGGCTTCATCGATTTCATCACTCCAAATCGGCCTCGTCGGGCTGGGCGAAGAGGGATGCAGATTGATGATGGGATTGTCACGTTCAGAGGATATCGGTAAGGTGGCAGTCGTAGCGAATGAGCTTGGAGGTGAACCGAGCGATGGCTCATGGTGCTCAAAGGTGGAACTCGATTCTGCGGGGACAATCAGCTGCCGGTATGAGCAGCTCGGATGGGGACGTACGATTACGATGCTCAGATGATAGGAGGACGCCCTCGTCCTCAAACTCCACCAGGGTCTGGTCAGCGTCAACCGAATCATGATTAGACTCCTGCTTCGCATTGACAGTATCATCGAACCGGGGTTGCGATGCACCGCGGTGGTTGCGCTTCGCCCGCTTCGCACGACGTCTCGGAGGGTCTCCGTCGATGTCGAAGTTGGACCAAGTGGTATCTGTCTCCTTCGTAAACGCGCACAGATGGCCGACTCGACCTCTCTTGCATGTTGAGCACGGATCTTCCTGATCACACTGATGTTGACATGTCAGCCGGGAGTCTCGAGCGAGCCTCACTCACCTTCGACTTCCTGCCTCGACACCTATCACAAGCAGTTCGATGTCTCCCCTGACGCGACTTCTTCTCCACGAAGGCTTCCGGTGACGAGCCCCTGGTTGCTGGCAATGGCGGGAACCTGATCGCATTGTTCGGAGGTCCTACCGACTGACCACTAATCCTGGTGATGGGGATCGAGCTGGTACATTGGACTCGGGGAAGAGGTCGGGATGGCGCGCTGATAAGGGTAAGAAGCGGTCGACGAGGAGGTGATCCGGGCAAGGTACGGCGACGATCCAGATCGGCATTTGGGAAGGAGATGAGGCCATCGAGATTCGTCCTTGATGCTGGGTACGCGAGAGGCGGAAGAGTCTGTTGCCTGAACCCGTTGAACGCGTCGTTAAAGCGACGTGTGAGGCCAGGTCTCGTGGATTCGGACGTCCATAGGGGCATAGTGGGCCGCCGTGGAGAGGGTGGCGGCGATCTCATCGATCGGAGCGGGTTTGAAGTCGTTGCTGAACGGGCCCCTACGAATCGTTCTTGCCCGATAAAATCCAGTGTCGATCTTACCCCAGGAAGGTGACGGAATGCGGGGGGGTCATTGTCAGATGACATGGCGAGATGGGGTAAAATCATGAGAGTGATGGAAAGAAAGGTCAATGGTGCCGTGGGGTAATTGAGACTCCAGAAAGGGGCTCGAAAGGTGAAAGGAGGGGTCCGTTGGTCACCTGAATCGGATCAATTGATTCGTCACGTCCAGTCTATATCGAAAATCAACAGCCAAGATTGGTCGGATGGCTTTAATGTGACAAATCTGACGCTCGATTGACATACGCCCACACAGGGAAGGATCTGCGTTGACGGCCCACCCCTTCTCTTCCTCCTTTGGCACAATGTGAGCAAGAGTTGATGAGATGCTGTCAGGAGCCTAGCCCTTCGGTTCATCCGTAGTTCTGGATGCCTCATGTTGGCGCAATTCTCGACCTGAGATTCGAGTTGGATTTCGGGGGATGATGCTGTACCCTTCCTGCTAAATCTCCTGCTGAGTCACTAGAATTTCAAACATGTGAGATTACACTTTCACGCCGACGGTTGCGCCAAATTACTCCGCTCAAATTGAAGTACCGGCCTTTCGCCGAGTGACTGTCTTCCACCAAAAATTGGTGCATGAAGCTCACATAGGAAACTGTCGTAACTCCGTCAAGCTCCAGCCCGCAGCCTTCATACTCTCTGCCCCTAGATCATGCACTTCCTCATCGAGATGCCTGTTGATGGGTCAGTGCTGCTCAACAACGGCTGACTGTGATACTCACCGGAAAAGCACATCTCGAAAACCGTCCATGATCTCTCTCAACGCTGCCGGATCGTAGGATGAATTATTCTCAAGCGATGAAGACAGGAAGGCTTCGTACTTGTCGAGGCCTGTGTAAGGTCGGCGCGGACTCTTCACCGGAGAAGACATTTAAGGAAGCGCACCTGCATGTATAGCTTTGTGAGATCTTAGGTGCTCCCCGCCCTCTCGTGCACCAGCCTTGAACTGAGGCATCCGCTTCGCTAAGATCGGGAAGATGTATGTCTCCTGCGGCCGGCGAAGTCAACGGACGTCCTGGTTTCTACCAAAGCACTAACCTCCTGCATGGGAAATCCATCAGCTTCGACGAATGGTCGTTGAGGCAGCTTACGATTTTGTGATGCATGTCCAGATGATGGGAGAGCTGCTGCGCTTCTCCGAGGAAACGGGGAAGTGACATCCCCTCTTTGTGGAAACCTCCATCCGCTAGCTGAATCAAATTTGATCAGCTAGGCTTGATCCCATCAGCGCGATAAGCTTACCGTGTAGACCCGGTTGAACTCGTACCGGAAATGATTATGGTAACGGTCCATCCCCTCGGCCAGACTATTTTGGTATCAGCTTATAGCTCCCAGACCACTCGTGAAGACGGACTGGTTCCATTCCTTCTGTTCCCTAGCGGAGTACTTGGTGTCACACATGGTAGGAATAGAACCTGGGCGATTCGGGATTCGAAGTGCCTGGGAAGATAAGAAAGGACGAATGGTCGACGTTCCGCGCAGAATGGATGGAGCGAACACGACGGCGAAATCAGCGACCAGCAGTGACACTAGGAGTATCCCCAACTTAGCCGTAGCTGAGAGTGACGATGTGGTATGGGGTTTGGAGGGTTTGTCGCACATGGACGAAAGATTGTCAACAGGAGCCTTTTATTCACCGTGCTGGAATCCACGCCCGCGCTCGGGGCCGATGTGAGAATGATTAGTCAAGTTTCCCTTCGGTTCCGCTCGGCTCTTAGCAGGCTCGACTATGCATGTGAGACAATGAAGCCGATACATGGCCGGATCTTATCGATACGGTCGTGAGAGATACTCCAACCTGGCGGAAGTCTTCGGACGGTGGCCCCTTATTTCAGTCGATCACCCTTCTTGAACCAGCCAAATCGACATCAAAATCCTTGGTCTATCTCGTACATCATACAAGTCATGCAGCGATTCTGAGGGATCGTGCTCCATATGAGACCGAGCAGCTACCTCTTCGACCTGCCTCTCTACAAAATGATCTTGTAGCATGAAAAGGAGGAACGATAATTATTCGAAAAAAAGCCCCACCGTCTGACGCCGGATATGGGCCTGACATTGGGTTTCGGCATCTCCCTGACATCATCCCGCCGAGCCCGACGTCTCATGCTTCTGACCCACCGCTGTTAATTGCACGATTCCATAGCTGTCCCCTCATTCACTGACTTGACTTGGCCATCAAGCTAGACTCACGTGCGCTAAGATGATCCTCCTGGAGGTCGGTCTCTCTTTCAATCAGAATCAGAGCGCAGGTCTCGTTGTCTGATCACCTGCAAAGTCTCACAACGTCATCATCTCCGATGTCCTTACCGACCGAGTCGAAAGGTCAGTCCGGGCCCGATTAGATCAGCTATCACCAGCTGTCTCTTCGACAGGATCGGGCTGCTGAAAATAGTACAGGCCTTCGCGAATGGACATCCAATTTGTCGACTACGACAATGTCCGCTTCCACCTTTCCACCCCGTCAACCAAGACCTCCATCATGCTTTCCATGGGTATTCAATGCTGGCCCGACCTCATCAAATATGGTGCACGTGAACACCTACAGAAGATGTACGATGGGGTTCTGCTTGGCCAGGGGGAAACCGAGCCGGAGTATAATGTCAGCCTGATGATCGACCTTGAGAAACTGCCTGCATCTGAGGGTATGTCCCTCTATCTCCACCTTAATTGTCCTGTATTGACTAGATGAGCAGAGGATAAGACAGCAATGATATCGAGACTCGCACATCTGAAAGCCACCGCCATGTCCGCCCCTTTCCTGGCAGCTTTTGCCGAGCAATCCAACCTCCAGGCGAACTTCAAGGATGCAGCAGGTGCTCAGCGGATGGACGTCGCGCCTAGCGAGAAGCAGGGGGAGCTCATGGTCGTCAAGTATCGCGAGGAAGAAGCGATGTATATCCAGGCTAGCCACGATCGGGTGACTGTTATCTTTAGCACGGTATTCAAGGAGGAGGCGGATAGAGTGTATGGGAGGGTGTTCCTGCAGGTCCGTGGAAGCACCTCCCAGATGCATATACATCAGCTGATCGATGAACGCTTGTGATTTATAGGAATTCGTGGACGCCCGGAAACTGCAGAGTCTGCAGAGCGCACCACAGGTCACCTACTCGAATCGCGAGGCCCCGCTTGAGATCCGATCACTGCCGAGACTGCACAACGGGGAGGACTGGGGTTATGTCACTTTTGGTGGGTCTATCGTTCTTCATCCACAGCCCATCCAAAGTCTCCTCCGCGGAAGGTTCACCTCAAGTCTTCTCCGCTTACATCTTCTCCCAGTCCTTTCTCCTCGACATTTCGCCAATCCGACCCAAGCCCTGTCAACCATCAACCGCATCCAGCTCTTCCGTGACTACCTCCACTACCACATCAAGTGCTCCAAGGCGTACATGCACTCGCGAATGCGTTACCGAGTAGCAGAGTTCTTGAAGATCCTGAACAGGGCCAAGCCGGAGGTGGCGACGCAGGAGCGGAAGACGGCGACGGGGAGGACTTTCAGAGCGCGATAAGGTATGCGTCGGAGGATGAGGAACTATTTTGGGTGTGCGATTGGCGGGCGAAGATAAGTGTGTACAGAAGCTGCATGAGCATATCTTCTTTGTCTGCATTGCCGATAGCCAGGAACCGGGACGCCGACGCGGTTGACTTCTTTTTCGCTTTCCAAACATGTGAACGAGGCGCTATCAATGAACCCCAACATTTGAGGGGAAATCAGTCCCAAGCCAAATCCATCCCCAAGCATACATCCGCTTTTGCACACCCCGCATGCATGCACCTCCCATCCGATTGCTCGAGGAGAATGCATGACCCTGCAGTAGTGTGCGGAGCCACCCTAGATGCCCTGTGCCAACGCACTAATCCCGCTACTATCGCCGCTTGTTGTGCGGCACTCAGGAATCCCGGTTCGGTTCACCCAACTTCGTCATTTCAGCTTCTTCGATTCAAGCTCGTTTGTTTTTCTCCCCTTTCCAACACCCTCCTATCCTACTCTTTCTTTCACATCTAGCATACCCTGTTTGTCCACTCTTTCGGATAAGGTAGCGCTGTAGCGAGTCCGAAAAGCTCCTCTCACGACAAACAACCCGCCACTTGTCCTCAACTCTGTTGATATCCGAACCAACAGATATCCAGTCCAGTCTTATCCGTTCGAGCCTAACTCTCGACTTTCTTGGCTTCTTGTTTGGTACCAGCATTATCTTTAGCTTCCGACTTCCGGTTCTTCTTCAAAAATAAGCATTACCCACGTATCCACCAACGAGACGTCGTCGATCAACATGGCTTCGAAGGTGAGTGTCCCGTTTGTTGGGTCTCGCGATCTGATCTGACATTGCTTGGATCCTTTTCTCCCATCCTCCAAACGTGATGTCGCCCTGCTGTACCGCATCATTGCCTTCGTGTCATCACCGTGTCCAGGCCGGAACCAACCGACGAGCTGCGAGCCGAACGAGGAGCAACGATGAGAATGCGCTCCCTGCTCAGACGATGCGGACCAAAACTTCCATGTCCCACCTCGGACTGGCACAGACGGTCGCTGTGCCGACGAAGAAGCCTGCGGCTGTCAAGGCTGGGGCGAAACGAACGGCATTGGGAGGTGTCGTGGCGAATGGTCAACAGGAGGCGATGCAGGATGGCAAGAAGCCTTGTAAGCCGGACTGATCCTATACATGAAATCAGTTGACATATTCAGTGAAAGCGAATGGGAGGACGACGGAAGCACGACAACCACTAGCCACACGGACGAACAATGTTCAACCTCGCCCCATCGCCCCTGTCCCTACCCGTGCCAAACCCATATCAGTGTACCCTAGCTCGGTGGCTATGGGGAGTGAGGATGAGGTCGTCTCGGAGATGGACGTCGACACCAAGCGGATGGACCTCGCGCCGCTTGGTGTCAATGGGAAGATTGATGAGGAGGACTCCGCTGGCGAGGTGACCGAAGAAGAAGAAGAGGAAGAGGAGGACGAGGACGATTGGCTGCGGATGAGTGAAGAGGACATGTTGCAGGCGGTGGATCAGCTGGATGCGATCCGAGCGAACTTCAAAGACGATGTTGACATGTTTGATACGACAATGGTGGCCGAATATGCGGAGGACATTTTCAAGCATATGGAGGAGCTGGAGGTAGCGGTCATGCCGAATCCTCGTTACATGGACTTTCAAACAGAGATCGAATGGTGAGTCGACATCTAATCCCTTGCTGACATCTTGCAGGACAATGCGAACAACCCTTATCGACTGGCTCTTGCAAGTTCACCTCCGCTATCACATGCTCCCAGAGACCCTCTGGATAGCGGTCAACCTCGTCGACCGTTTCCTATCCGTCCGGGTCGTCTCCCTCGTCAAGCTCCAGCTCGTTGGAGTCACCGCCATGTTCATTGCTGCCAAATATGAGGAGATCCTTGCGCCTAGGTGGGCATTGTTGGCTTGACACCGCTGACAGTCAGTGTTGAGGAATTCGTTTATATGACCGAGAATGGCTACACGAAAGACGAGATACTGAAAGGCGAACGCATCATCCTCCAGACCCTCGACTTCACCGTGTCATCCTACTGCTCCCCCTACTCATGGGTCCGACGGATCTCAAAAGCCGACGACTACGACATCCAAACCCGAACACTGTCAAAATTCCTCATGGAAGTCACTCTCCTCGATCACCGATTCATCCGATGCAAGCCGAGCATGATCGCAGCAGTTGGCATGTACCTCGCCCGCAAGATGCTTGGGGGAGATTGGGTGAATCGCACTCAATTGGTGAAGGGTTCCGCTGATCGCCGCAGAACGAGTCCTTCGTCTTCTACTGCAACTTCACCGAAGCACAACTCATCCCGGGAGCTACGCTGCTGTGCGAACGTCTGGTGGAGCCAGACTTTACATCTGTTTTCGTGTACCAGGTGGGCGACAAGACCTCCGTGTCCGGTAGTCGCGCTGATGCGCTTGTTTTCATAGAAATATAGCAGCAAGAAGTTCCTCCGAGCGAGCACGTTTGCCAAAGACTGGGCAACGACGTCCGCCTCGTCTGCTTGGTAAAGGATGGGTGAGTCTCCTTGCCACGTGACGCGTCATATCTGACATGTTTTGAAGAGCGAGAGACACGAAACTTCATGTAAACACGACGTCGTATGTTCATGTCATTGCCTATAATTGTGCGCGCAGCATCCACCCCTTCCCCACGCTCGTCCCACATACCCCTCTTTCGTTCCCATCCTCTCGTCCTGTACGGTTTTCAGTCTTCCTCCTTCTTTTCGGTGTTGGGGGGGCGACATTCGTGTCACATGCATCAACAATTGGCATAGATCTCAGTGCAACCACTCTTGTGGACAATCGTAATCCTACTACACTAGCAGGAGAAAAGAGTGTCATAGTAACAAGTTCAGGGCTTGTGACAAAACCAACATTTTAGTGGGGCAAGGAACAGCTCGGTCCATTTGCATCGGAGGCGCAGAAGACGTCAGAGCTCTGTCTGGGCTAGGCATGAACCTTGTTGGACCAAACAGGCGTGAGCGATCATCATCATGCCTCGCGGAGAGATATCGTCACTAGCCGGTCGCCTATGGATCTCGAAACCAGTGCCCCAATTTGAAGCAATCCCATTCCAATTTTGACATCACGCTCAAATGGGGAAGAGAAGCAAGGTTACATCACAAAACCTTGCCCATCCCGGCCGCCCTGCCCTGCCCTCCCCTCCTTCCCCCGCCCTCTCCTCTCTTTCCTTACCCCGCCCTCTCCTCTCCTCCCCTCCTTTCCCCCGTCACGCAACCACAGCGACCTGAGCATTCCCGTTCGCCCTCTTAATCGTCCCCCCTCTCTTCTTATCCTTGAAGATCTCCCTCAGGACCTCCTTTACATCCGGATTCGCGCTCTTCCTCTTCGGCGCTTCGTCGGCAAACGACCTCGCCCCTCCCGTAGAGATGATGGACGGCGGTGAGGAGGGTGTTGAATCGACTCGGCCACCAAGCGCATCTCGTAGATCGGATACGTCCACTGCGCGAGTCTGCTGTTTCCCGAAGCTCTGATATGACGAGTTGTTGAGGTTCATGAAGACTCCCGCGACGTCGTAGTGTGGATCATCGGCGGGCTTGACTTGAGCGGAAGAGAAGCGCTCGACAGAATCTTTGAGCGCGACCTCTACGGTCCATCGTCCCACAAGACGCCGGGCAAGGGTAGGAGAATCCTGTCCGGTGGCGCTGAGAACTGTTGAAGTCGAGACAAGGGAGGAGACGAGAATTTCGGTATCTAGAAAAGGTTGACTGGTCGAGGACGATTCGCCTTCGGTTATATGTTGGACGAAGGAAGTAGGTTCTTCTGGCGGAGGGAGAATACCGGGTTGTGCTGGTGGCATATTTGGCACCTCGAATGGCTCGGGAAGGGAATTGAGGGCCTGTCGTCAGCTTCATCGCTGACATGCGACTCACCTTGTCGGCACTTCCGGTCACAGAGGAGATAGCCCATCGCTCGCCCAGCCGCCGCCAGGTCAATGCCACGACCTCGCGGATGGATCGTTTCCTTTCCAATACCCATGCACCTGACCGTCCATCCCCAGGTCGCCGCACCAGCTCGATACCTGCATCCCGGTCGAGTGCCAATAGCATAGGCACGCCAGTCATCAAGGCCGCTACTGGGACAGCTGCATGGAGCTTGTCCAGGACGTTGACAATCGCGGCGAAATCGAAGGGAGTAGCGACGTTGTCGAAGGATGCCAGGGTGGCGGCCGAGTTCAGGCGGTTGAGCGGTAAAGAGACTCGTCTCGATGGCCGAGAGGTCTTCCTTGTAGGTGTAGGGGTTTCGGTGGATTCGGAGCGGAATTCCCCAGTGGGCGGCTCGGTGAGGATGAATGAAACGCCCTTTTCACCGGTCTTGGGTTCGGAATGACCATTCTGCTCAGCTTTGACCTCTACAGGTCTGATTTCCGAAGAGATGACCTCCGGTGAGGCCCGAACTGATGCGACGCTGGGCTCCGAGGTCCCGACGCCAAGGCAAGAAGACATGGCGAGAGTGTACACTGCGGCATGTACGGCATTGCAAAAGCGATAAGCAGCTGGTTCGGAAGGCTTCAACGGCTTCTGATCCCGAATCATCTCATTCTCCAGAAATAGTTGCAGGGCTTGAGCATAAGCTGCCCGAACCGCGTAAGTCGATTCGCCTAAAAGCGGTAATGTCTCCTGCCAAACTCCTGGTGTGATTGGATTTCGCCGAGAGGTTGACTTGCGCGGCAGCTCCAACGGTGTCTCGAGAAGTGGTGCTTTGCCCTTGTCTGCGGGGGGCGGTTCCTGTTGCGAGGTCCTTCTGGCTTCCATGGCATCTGCAGCCACGGCAGTCGTCATGACACCAATGGTGCAGTAGATGAGGACCCGAAGGATCTCGAGTCGAGCCTTGTCTGACTGAGGAATGTCGCTCATTCGGACGGTAAGCTCTTCGACGATATCGTTGATCTGATCTGCGTAGTAGATATGTGTCCCTAGTGATGAGATGCACTGTACCAAGGGTGGTAAGAGGCCGTCTTGGGGTTCGAATCGTATCCGGCGTACGATAAGGCTGACGAGGTTGTTGAGGAGATCGGTAACGCCGAGTCCGACGAGTGAAATTGAAGAGTTCAGGACGGTAGTCACCATCGCGAGAACAGACGTATGTTTCGGAGTCGGTGGGACATCTTCGAGTTCGACTAGTATTTCCGCTAACCGAGTGAGCACGACGAAACGGTATTGCAGCAACAAGAATGCGGTCAACTGCTCCGCGAGCCAGCAGCACCACTCCACGTCCATCCAACCTCGTTGATCGAGAAATGCGAAGACAGCGTCCAAGACGGATGAAGCCTGGTTGACCTGACATAGACCAACCAATGCGTGTAGTGAGCGGAGAGCTGCCGAGAGGACATCGGCGGTTGACGGACCCTTCTCACCGGGGATATGGGCGTGGAGGGATGGCGCTCGTCGATCGTTGACAGGTCGGCGGGCGGAAAATTCCGAAAAGAAGGGTGAAGGTGAGGCATCCATCTGGATCTTGGCGGTCTCGAGCTTGAGCTGGTGCATATTTCCCTCGAAGATATTCTCCAGCAATGGCGGCAGAAGGATGGATATTTGCCGAGAAAACTCGGAGTTTGAGGAGAACAGGGCATCCGACGAGGCTGCACCGTTGAGTCCAGCAAGAGCAATAAGCCGTGCCCGGCTCAGCTGTTCCGCATCCGGCTTCTCCGTCATCCCAGTCGACACCGCTAGCGCTGCAAAGTTGCGCAGGACCGCGAGATATGCGGTAGTCAGTGAATCGTCTACGCCGACCGCCGCACCATCCGTATAGGTCGTGAACGCGGTGAAGCAGCTTGCGGCTCGTCCGACGACTTCCAAGTCATAATCGCCCTTTTGGTATACCCGTACGTCAAGTGCGATATTGATGATTCGGATAATGGAGCGGGAGAAGAGTCCGAGGTCACGGCGGCACTCCGATATCAGGGAGCGGAGGATGGCGAGGGAGATCAAGAGGGACCTAAAGCAGCTTTAACAATGTGAGCTGAATGTATGAGCGACTCACGCTCTAGACTTGGGATAACCACCAGAGCTCTTCACCGCCTCCTTGCCCACCCGCTTCTCCAGCTCCTCCCCTATTCCCCGAAGCTTCGACGGGCTGTTGTTGCATCGATAAGTCAATTTTCCAAGGTCGGACGAGAGGGGTCGGTAGTCGGGTTCGGCGGCCAGTAGCTGTTTCGGAAGTGGGTAGCAGTCGTTTAGCAATTTTGCGTCGGGTGACAGACCGTAGCAAGGTATGCAGCCCATGTCGAAATGGGTTTGGAAGATTTCGTTCGATTCGCAAGGCGTCAAGGGCGGTGAAGGTCAAACTGCTGGCTCGGTGAAGTGGAGCAGCAGGCGGGAGATGCTGGCTAGGGATGAAGTACGATATTGACGGGACGTCCACAACTAGCCGCAAGCTGGCCGTGAAGAACGGTCAAAGGAGGTCTATGTCCGAAAGGGAGGTCCTTCAGCCATAATGGTACGACGGCTTTGGGCGAATTGAGATCTCATTATAAAGCTATGCGGATGTTGTGATTCGGACGGAGAAAGAGAGACAAGGAGAGACTTCGGGATCAAAATGAGTAAACTTTCGGCCCGGGTCGAGATCTCGCCGAGATCAAGGTTCGACGGTCTGAATCGATTATATGTGCTAGTTTCGCAGATCCCCTGGAAGAAGCCCCGCAGCCCAAGTCCCTCCGGCGTCCCCTCATCAGATTCACTCTGCCAACCGATCCTCCACTTCTTCCTTCCAGCTCTCCCTGCTTCAGAGGATAGCCATATCCTTCAGCATGCTCCGAACGATTGTATCTTGTACAGCTGCCATCACAACCGATAGAGCCTGTGTGTCCGTCGCCTATGCCAATCTCAGCTTGTGCCGTCGGTTCCATGAAACACCTTACTGTAGTCTCATGGGTATAGACCTCCCGAGACTTATTGCGATTGAGAACTCGGAACTTCATCTTGAAGAACTAAGCGGAATCAGCACTGCGCCTTCTTTGACTCGACGGGAGCCCATGGCGTTGCAAGCCGCCACTCAGGGCGATACTCACAGCGCATGCCTCATTATACGATCCGGGTCGTCCGTTAAAATCTGACAGTCCCGACCATGATTAGGCGCAAAGTCTGGATGTCAGTGTGCCAGTACTCACCAGGGAAGGTCGCGGCGATCTGTTGCTTCGGGTCTTTGATCTGTGAGTGGCCATCCATCAGCTCGTCCAGGGCATGCTGGATCACAAGCACCTTCTCCAAGAGCAGGTCGGCTTTGTTGAGGAAAAGGATCTGCCCAAGAATCAGCTCGTCTACAAAGGAACAGCTAATGCCACTCACAAAGCTCGTCTTCACAAACCACTGGCTGTTGACGATACTCTCCCACAAGATCAGGGCCTCTACCATCCCGTTCGAGGCTGAATCTGCGTCAATTATGGTTCACACGACTTGCCTCAGCGAGCCCACTGGTATCTTCCAGGATGCCCTGATTGTAATCGGACAGGGAGACTAGGAAGATGATGCTGGTGACGTTCTCGAAGCAAGACGCCCATTTTCTCCGCTCGGATCTGCTCGCATATCAGGACTGGGCCGGAGCCAAGTGACGGTGCCGCACCTTTGACCACCAACATCAAACAATCTGAACCTATGAACGTCGTCAGATCGGCTGACCGGACGAAGCGGGAGACCTACGTCAAGTCCTTGATCAAGAACTTTGTCTCGCTGATTCCCGTCGTCTTTAACCGTACTCTGAGTTCGAAATCAGCTTCACCCCACCGGATCCTCGGAGACACTCAACGCACCTCAAGATGTCGTCCTGTGTCGGTCGGTAACTCGCCTCGAACAATCTCGGCAGATTCGAGTAGAAGCTACCCCTTGATCAGCTCAACTCCCAACAGGGTTTATCCCACTCACTAAAGTATATTCTCCTGCAACGCATACTCATGTGCTCTCACGTAACATCCCCGCACCTGCTCATCCGCCCATAATGATTGCAGCGCTTCGAGGTACTGCCGTGGAAATGCTTGACCAGAGTTGATGGGTGGTTCTTGGTCGACCAAGGTGACGTATTTCCGGTTGGTAGGGGAGATGGCCATCCCTAGCTGGTCCATCATGTCGATGACACTCCGCATCCCGCCGACAATCTGGCACGATCAGCATGCGAAACAAGAGACTGGGGGATGGGCAGGGGGGCACACATTTGTGAATACGATTTTTCTTGCTCAAGTCAGCATCGACAAGGGATCATGGCATGGGGAAGGCCGCACCGGTAATCCTCAATCTCATCCTCAGTGAACGGCTTATCATGTATCAACCGCATCTGCTTCAACACCGTCGATTTCCCTGAGGCTCCAGCACCGAGAAGGAGGAGTTTGACCTCCTGTTGCATCTTCTTCTCCTCCTGCACTTAGTCAGCCTTCCTGCAGGATATCCAGAACGGGTGTGATGATGCTCACCTCTCTAAGCAGTTTTTCGATCTCCTTGTTCCGCTGGTCGGCTATTGGATCGCCGCCGGCCGGAGAAGAGACGCAGCCGCCCATCGTAGAGGGGAGGGCGGAGATGGATGTGGGAATCCGAGAAGAAGGTACCCTAGGGAATTATGGGAGACGGGGAATTGGCGGCCAAGGAAGGGATGGGCTGCTGATATAGATATTGGCGCTAGCGACTCGATGGGCAGCGGTGAAATGATGATGAAGTGAGGACTAGCCAATCACGCAGAGATCGAAGCAAGTGATCGAAATTGAAACCTCGCTTTGACCGCGTTCGGTCTGATGGCTCAAATTACAGGTCCTTTGACCGGCCGTGCGGTTTACCCGGGATGCACAGGCAAAGGATACAGACGCTCGAAAGCTGACCAAAGTCCGTCCTCAGCAACCCCCCCCCCCCCCCCGCGGACCCTTGGGAAGCGCTCACCGAGGGGAGGAGCAGAAGTCGGGAGCTCGGGCTTCGGTCAGTGCGGGAGGGTGTACGCAGCTTGAGGAGTTGTCGCCCGCTTTTGCCAGCACGTCTAGTCCGAGAATCCAGGATGGGGGGGAGGATTTTGCCTATTCTTCTGAATGTGTGAAAGACGAGGATGAGGATGAGAACGATCGGCGCCTTGCTCGAATCCGCTTAGTTGGACCGGACTTTACAGTCCACTGCGGAATAAGGTTGGATGGGTTGTTGCTTTCCTAAAAAAGTCGCTCAGGCACGCCCAGCCAAAGGAGGATTGACCCATGCAGGATTGGAACCAGATCCTAGCGTCTGCTCGTAATCCAATTACCTCAGAAACCAGCAGAATGTGCCGAAAGGTATCGGCACTCGCTGCGGCAGCGGGCCCGAGGGTGTTCCTCCATGTCACTCGGAAGGAGTCCATACAGCAGTGATGTACAGGGACGTTGCCTCTATCCTACAGTAGCATAGACGATCAGAGGAGGGCTGCCTCTGTTCCCATGATTATCGTTCATCCTCTCTTCGCCACCCGGACAGATAGAAAGACTAGGGAAGACCGCACCTGCCCGAACCTTACTCATGGGGCCTGAAACCGGAGGATTTCGGCGTTTTGCTCGAAATTCGACGTTTAGTCCACGGCAAATCAGCGGTCACTGACGGTGGTCGTAGACAGTGAAGGAGTATACGTTTTATCCTCTCTCGAGGTTGTAGAAGTTGTGTCTTGGAGCTACAGTAGACGACGTACCCCAGGTCTCTCATGAGATCCCGGTGCAGATTTGCGCCATATGGGAGGACTTGAATCGGAACGTAATCTCTGCCGCGAGATTGACCGATCAGGAAAGTATACCAAGCCCACGATGTGACTCAGCAGTCTCTCCTGATCAAAGAGCCCAAAGTGAGGCCTGTATTGAGACCATACCGTCGACATCTGCTACTCGGCCTGTTCTACACGTTGTGTGCATACGATCAATCATGACCCAGATTGACAAACGTTTATGATCTGGTATACAACTCGCTCACTTTGACAGGTTCAGCTCCCAGATAGCACTCGATGATCCGCCCGACCCTAACGGGACTTAGCCCAACATCCCCACCCAACAGCCACAGCCACCGCGCAAAATATAGCTGCCCTCTTCCATCCTCTCTGACCTTCCCACAACGTGCGCGCCGGATTGAAGAAGCTCTCCGCCAGTCCAGTGAGGCCCACACTTGCCGTCTTCGGTGCGGCCTTGGGAAAGAGCGGATGACAAGGCGGTCTCTCGGGACTACCGGAAGTCCGTCGACGTACACGGCCACGGTGCACGTGAAGCACCTCTTTTCGGCGAGCTACGCGTCGGCTCAGTCCGGCTTCCCATTCTCCGCCGCCTTGAGCTCGCGCGACGGTCGGCATCGGCCCGCCAATGTCTGATGCGGAGGATGCAGGCGAGTCAGATGAGGTGATTGAGGATTCGAGGGATCTCGCCGGGATTGGCGGCTCGAGTGTTCGGGCTGGACGCCAGGCGATGAATTTGGTCGTAGATGCTTGTTGAATGAGAGCGGCCGAATCGATGCAGCGGATGAGGAATTGCACTGGATCGACCTCGATTGGCGGTTGTGCGGACGGCTCGCGCGCCGCGAAGTAGCTCGGTGACTCGCAAGCTGGCATCGGCGTAGGATCCGCATCTCGTGGCGGCGATGGTGTCGGCGCGCGGCTGGACTCTGCTTCGTATTCTTCATCAGGGAGGGTGAGGAGACCTTCCATATGCTTGTCGGCCGATGCAGTGGGAACAATCGGAGCGAGGGCTTTGATCAAACCATCATCTATGGTGCACGATTAGCGCGATGTTATAGTATTCTGATAAGGTATGAGACTTACCCGCATCAAGCGCAAAGACCATATGAGCCCAGTCAGACTTAGCCGCGTAGCTTTCCACTAGTCCTGCAAGCTGATCCTGAGCCCCCAACGGTGGAGACGGGTTCAATAACCCATGGAGAGCCTTATATGAGTCAGTCACGCGTGACTGGATCTATGACAGTCAGTCTCAGCCCATCATTTGTAACTCACCTGCTCCCCAGACAGTCCGGTGATGAGGATCGCCAACATCCTTCCCGCTCTTAATACCCCTACCTCCCCCTTTCTTCCCATGTCCGCTAGCTCACAGGTCTCGCCCAAGCCCCTCATGACCTTCTGCGTCGCGGCACTGCTGCCAGCCAATACAACCTTGTTACCCCCCATCTCGCCTTCCCACCGTCGCAGACTCATATGCAGACTGGTCGAAGGGAGACTCAGCATCGGCAGAACAAGATCCTCTGACCCGGCGCCGACATGTCGAGCAAAGTCCGCTGCGGATCCAAGGGGCGACGAGGTGCGCGATACCGAAGATACGGAAGCTACGTAGCTTGGCATGGAGGTGAATGATGCAGGCGAAGACGGCTCGGACGGGTGTTCGTGCAGCGGTTCATCATCCTCATGAGACAACGGGTGGAGGGTATCATCCGGGCTCGACGGGATGATCGTCGGGCTGGGAGCGAGACCAGGCCCGGCACTATAAGTCGACTCTTCCTCGTTGTCGCTATGGGATTCGGATCCGCCTTCATCCACGGGAAGGCGGTTCTCCCGCACCTCCGATCCGGCCTCCCATGATACGCTTCCATTCAGACTCCTCACGCCATAGCAGGAATCGGTCCCAGATGGCGGCGGAGACTCGCGCTGATGCTGTCGAGCTCTCGATGTGGAAGCGAACATGGTGGATGATGAGCGAGAAAAGGAGTAAGGAGTGGGGTTTAAGAACGCGGAAGGTGACCAAGCGGCAACGTACTGTCGCGCCGAGCGCGTGATCGGGATTTGTTCCCGGTCATTGGCGATCCTGGGAATCACCGAGAAGGGAGTTTTTGAGCAATGTGGCACCGGCGTGGGCCGAACACTGCTTGTCTGTCTTCACAAGGCAGAATCATCTAGAGTCCTCACAGTGCCGTTCATCGTCTGAACGGGTGAAACCTTCACAAACCTAGTCCCCTCTTCACCTTCCGTCTTACCGCACGACCAGTGGATTCCTCCAGGCGATGCGACCTCAACAATGAACGAGGCCGAAGACGCCTCCGACATCTTCGACACCTCCCTCTCCACCCTCTTCGCCATCCCGCCGATAGCGATCTCCACCTCCTCCCCAGATGAGCTGTACACATACAACCCACCGCCTGGTTCTCGTTTCCGAGAATCGGTACGATTGCGCTTCCCGGATCCTCCTCCGAGCTTGTACAATACCCTCCAAGCGAATCACCTCTGGCTCTCGGGCATCTACCTCGCCGACTTGGTCTGTCTGGATCAGATCGATGTGAGAGGTACTCGCCTCGCTGAGTTGGGTGCCGGTGCGGGGCTACCGGGGATCGTAGCTTGCCGGCAGAGAGCTACGGTAGTCAGCTCTGATTGGGGAGCCACTGAGATCCTCGATGTGATCCGGGACAACTTCAGACGAGCGTGCAAGGATGGTAAATGGGAGGTGGTCGGTCATCAGTGGGGAACGGACGCTTTTCCATCGCTGAACGCTCTCGATTCGACTGGGAAGTTTGACATCCTGATTCTCGCGGACACGCTCTGGGCAACGGCGGCTCATTCAGCACTCCTCGACTCGATCTTCGCTCTACTCAGGCCTGGAGGTACTGGGCATGTCGCTGCTGGTCTGCATACGGGTCGTGGTCCGCTCGAGCGATTCATCGCCTCTGCTATCTCTCGCGGTGCAGCAATCACCCGGATTCGTGAAGTCCGCTGGCGGTCCGACGGGGGCTGGGACGAGTACCACGCCTCGACCAAGACTCTAGAAGAAGAACGGGGCGTGGTTGTCTACTTTACCCTGCAAATAACATACCCAATCAACTAATCTATGTATCTACCTACCCACTCACACCCCTCGCTCTCTCTCCCCGCCAGCTAATCGGCTCGGTACTCGCTCCTCCTCCTCCGACACGCTGGACCAACTCGCACAGCTTTCTGTATCATTCTCGTTAGACCGCTGACTTCTCGCATATCGCTTATACCGCTCCCCCGCCGATCCTCTTAGCGGTAATCGCTGTGGTCGTTGAGGGACAGTGTCGTCCCGGGTCGACCGCAAAGGGATTCGACGCGAAGAGGCTGGACTTTTCTCCGCAGCGCTTGTGTCGGATCATCCGGGTCGACCCGGCGAATCGTGCTGGATCGGGAGGGGGTATGGAAGGACTGAACGAGATCGACGAGACCATCGTCATCGGTGTCCGGAGGCGGAGGCGGAGGAAGCTGTAGAAGTGGAAGATGAGATGACGAGGAAGTAACGCTGAGGATCGAGCCTGGGAACGAAGAGCTCGAGCCTGAAGCCGGGATCGAATCGGATGAGGTCGTCGCGCTGAGAGTGAGAGTTACCAGGCCGGTCGCTGCGGAGATGACGGTCATGATTTGGCTCGCCATGGTCGTTGAGGGCATCACGACGTTCGATGTCGTCTGATCTGCCGAAATCGTTATTCCAGTCTCGGCAGCCGACGTCATCAGTGAAGAAGCTGTCGGGGTCATAAGAGGCCGTCGCCGCAACGCTGTTCTTTGGCGTGGTCATTGAGCCAGTCACCGCTGCAGCCGTTGCTGCCGCTGTCTCCAGTACCGAGCTCGCGTTCGCCGTATCACTCCAACTCGCCCCCGAACCAGTAGGGGCCATCATCACCGCTTGCCCCCCTTGTCCAAATGACGATCGGTTTATTTGTCCACGGGGGACGACTGGGTTATTCGCTGCCGAGGTATCGAGCAAAGATTGGGGTGGATTCATGACGATTCGCTGAAATCGGCGGTGTCGGGGGGAGAGCATTTTTCAGGGAGCTCGGGTTGGGTCGGTGCTGAATCGATCAAGAGAGATAAGTGGGTTTGAAGTCATCAGAAAACCGGCCAGCGGTGAGCAGAATAGAGAGCGACGAAAGCAGAGCGAAGGACGGAGGGAGAGGGGAGAGTAGACAGATCGGTAGGTACGAGGGGTGTATATGCATGCATGGCGGTGTATCGCGCTGAGACAGCCAGACGCGATGATCCGGTCATGTGAGACGAGGCCGGTCGGAGACGTTCGGTGACGGCGGTCAGGATCGCAATATCTTATCTTGATCTGTGTCGGACCATTTGTTTGCATCATTGTCCAAGCAGTAGGATACAATCACTCATTCAGACGACAAGCATATCACTACCATCCAAGATACTCGTACACCTCCGAACGATTCCCGGCTTCAGTCGCCTAGCTCTCCACCTCATTCAGCTCATGAGCCCTTTTCACGACATTGTTCTGCTCTCATCAGCCCGAACCCCCACGCTTGCAAGGACCGATTCAGGGGTAGAGAGACTAACTCCAGACCGCTCGATCACCACCGCCGGATCCTCCTCCGTCCCATTCTTGGAGATGACGTTGCCCTTGTTGGATGTCACTTCGGCTTTCTCGGCCTTGATCTGGGCGACTTTGCCAGCTACACCGGGCTAGTCAGCTTTGTATCATGGATGACTGGCAGGAGCGACGTACATGGCTGTCCACCACCCCAGTTCCATGATACTTTGTCCCCCTGAGCTCCCGCATCAGCGATTCGCACCAGCCTCTGAGTCGTGAGACATACCTTGGATAGTTGGTCAGCCATGCTGAGGAATTCTGAGAGTCTGGGCCGGACGAGTGAACGAGTAGCGATGCTATAAAATCATGTATGGTGTAATTTTGGATGGAAGAGAAGATTCCCATCAACCAGACGATTCCAGAAACCGATGTTCATCAAGCGGTGACGGAACCGGAGAAATCAGTAGCTATGCACAATTCATGCCTCATGTCTAGTCTATCTATCTATCTATCTATCTATCTATATATCTATCTATCGGTAGCGGTAGCAGTGGCGCAAACACTTCAGCATCTGCAATAGCATCAGCAAGCGACCTTGACGACAAGCATCTCTTCGCGGAACCGGACCACCGAAATGCACGCCGTCACAATAACTCTGTCGTCTTCGGATTCATTCTCCTCCTCCTCCTGCCATGGTACACCAGAGACGTAGCCGCCGAGATAACCCGGGGCCACCAAAATCACACCCAGACGGGCCGGCGGACGAATCTACCCACTGTGCAACTCCTACAGCAGACGGTCCACAAATCATACCCATAGGAATTTCCCCTCCGTCTCGCTCCGAACCACACCTTCAGTGCCGCTTTCCTTCACGGACGCGAGCCGCAGCAGGCGCTAGTCCCATGGACCGCGACCTGTTCACCCTCTTTGGTGACACTGTATACATCTACCCTCCCTTCCACGTCTAGGACGCGAGAATCACGACACGTATCAAATCTGAAACGACCAAGGTTGCTTCCATCCGAACGCTCCGCCTCAGGTCTTCGTATGCATCGACACTACCGACCTAGACAGCCACCACTCACTTGACGCCGACACCCCTAGCCTGGTCATCACCCAACGACCTAGGCGCTAGGTCACACAAATAAGCCACCTGACGTAAGGTGCCTGACAAAAATTACGCTGCCTTCTCGATTCACGACGCGGGTAAAGCTGAAACCTTGACCGCGTCATTACCGCCAACTTCCATAGTCCCCCTGGCCAGAGGCGACATTTCGAGCCGCCACACAATGGCGGGATCTCACGCGCCTGAGGGGTGTCTGTCACGCGGCTAGCGCCGTAAAGCCGGGAACCCCGGCGCAGTGGCACTGAATTACCGGATCTATAATCGTTACGGGATGGGGTGATATGAGCCGTACATCGGCCTGGTCATGCATGGGGTAAGAGTCATCATACTGCAAGGGCCATAGAAAGTCAACGATATTATGAAGGATGTCGAACGCGGGACTCACTCTATTGTGCAACAGCAAAAGCAACCACCGAAGTGTCGGAATGCGAGAGGGAGACCTTGATCTCTTTGCCCTCAGCGGCAGTGAGGGCATCTCCAGAGAGCTTGACGTTTGGTCCAGTGGGAGATGCGAAGATCTCGATGTCTCTCATCGACGCTCCTGCCCCCTTCGACCGGACAGACAGCGCTTTGAATACTGCCTCCTTCGCCGCCCATCGGCCAGCGTATGAAGCGGTGGGATCAGGTGCGGAACAGCAATAATCGTTCTCCCCCTGGGTGAAGTTTCGGGTTCTGAAGGTATCTGAAGTAGGAACACTGCTGATGAGCTCGGTGTCGACGCCAACGCCTGCGATGTCCCCAGTCTGAGCGAAGAGAGACTTCAACGTAGTAGCGTTCGCTGAGTCGAGCGGGACTGTCGATGGCATCATGCCCTGGAAAGCGTAGGAGTTCTTGCTTGGGGCAGCCCGCGCAAGGGGATTGAGCAGAACCTGCTGTTCGAGCTCTGCGGGATATGGCGGGGCGTCCTTGATCTGCACCAAGTTGTTGTTGACCATCGTCGAAGACATGCGGGAGTAGGAATCGAGCTCGCGCTTGCGTCTTCGATCAGCATATGAGGCAAGATCGCGGGGGTCGAGGGCGGCGTATAGGTAACGTGGGTGGACGATGGCGGATTGGCCTCCGACCTGACCGAAACCGAAGGAAGTGAGGAGACCACACTCGATGCGGACGTGCTGAATGGGTTTGGCGGGATAGAACAGATGAGGGAATGCACGGAGCTCCTCGGCGATGTTATCGGCGTTGTGGTTGCCTGGAACGAGTGCGGAATTGATGGTCTGGAGCATGCCGTTGAACATCCATGCGGCGGCACCGCCTTTGGGATGACCAGTGAGACTCTTTTGCGCGATGACGGGAACGGCATTGCCTGGTGTCCGACCAAGTTGCTCGAATTGCACATTATAAACACTACTCTCGTTCTTGTCGTTCGCCTTGGTCGAAGTGCCGTGGCAGCTGATCGCCCCGACAGAGTCCGCGTCAAGGCCCCAAACAGCAAGCGCACGCCGCAGGGGCGCGATAGATGGATGGGATCCCTCTAGCATGCCGAAGGTAGCGAGCGCATCCTTTTCCTGACGCCTCGCCTCCTCATCGATGAAGCTAACTCGGCCTTGGAACCACCCATCATTGTCCGAGCCCTTGCGAGCCGAAAGTTCCATGCGGAGGAGCTCGTGCTCGTTCTCGAGCCATTGCGAGATCTGCTTCCGTCGGAAGGCGAGTTGTCGAGCACGGTATTTGACGTCGAGGATCGGTAGGGAGTCCTTAGGCTTAATCTCACGGGCTGCGGAGAGGATGCCCTGACCAGGAGCGGGAATGGACCGACCGGCTTTGTCGGTGTGAGTCGAGGTGTACGCCACGATGCCCTGGATGGTGGCACCCATCTTGAGAGCGGTCTTGGCGCTCATGATGACATGCACACCGCAACCTTGACTCTCCATGAAACCGGCACGAGTGCTGGTCATTGGGCGAGAGAACTCGTTGGGCTCACGACCCATGGCGAATTCGGTCTCAGCATTGCTGGTGGCCTTCATGTTGGCGAATTCGAACGAACCCTCCTCTGAGAAGTCGTCGAAGCCACCAGCGATCATGACCTTGGCTTTGCCGGAGAGGATAGAGTCACAGGCAATCTCGACTGATTGCATAGCAGTGGCGCTGATCACTCTCAGCATATGTCTGGTTGCAGGTCTGACTACGTACCAAGCGCCGACGGGGATCTTGACGGGACCGCTCGAGGAGAGAAGCAAGAGATTTACCCAGCCAGCGACAGTATTGATGAAGCTGGTAGGCTATCAGCTTAGTTCTAGAATCAAACGATGTGATTTACGTTTCCTGCAGAATGTCCTTCTGTACGTCCTTCTCCTCCCGCCTATCCTTGAACATGGCGCTAAGTGAGCGCATCCCGCCCATACCCGACCCCAATGCCGTGCCGACCTCGGAGGGATGGATGTACTGGTATAATTCGTAAGGGTCGGTCACACCTGACATGATGAGGGCTTCCATAGTGCAAACCAAAGCCCATAAAGCGGTCCTGATCTTTATCAGCTCGCGGTATAGCTAGCTAGTCAAGCTGGCTCACCGGTCGACCTGTGCGATGATGTCCTCAGGTATACCGTATCGTCGAGCATCCCAGCCAGTAGGGATCTGCCCGGCTACGACCCGGTCGAACTTGACGGCCTTCGGCACGAAGACCCTAGCGCCTCTCTTGAATTTGACAAACCACTCGCCGGACTCTTGCGCCCAGACGTCGACCTTGTCACCCTGCTCGCGCTTGAAGCGGGATGCATCCTCGGCTGAGATTTCAAGCGGCTCGAGATCGTGGTTCAGCTCGATCTCTTGGTTGAATACCTTCTTCTCGGGATCATAACCGAAGAACAGCTCGGGTTCTGCCTGTCAGCTCTGAGCGTAGGACGATCCTCACCAATGATCCGAATACCAGCATGATCCAATATGTCCTTTTCATATTTCGAGCGGACGTCCTTGTCATCGACCTGTTCCCCGGACTTCGTATCCACCCATCCAACATAAGCCTGACCGTTCTTGAGCTTGCCGTCGAGATGCTTGATGTAGCCCATCATCCAAGCCATCTCGATGCACCCCTCAATGGTGAGCTCGCCCTTTGCTTCCATTTCCCATCGCGTTCGCGAGCTGCCCCAAGGACCGACCTCGGCGAAACCGGTGCAAACAATGACCTTGTCCAGGTCCACAAGTCCACGAAGGTGTGAGAGTTCGGACAGGACGTCGGGGCCCTCGATTTTCGGGAAGTCGAACTGGAAGTTGGCCCTGGGAGCGATGGCGACTCTTTGATGAAGTCGCTCGGCAGCGTCGCCGTTAGAGACGCGGAAGTCGGCGTTGTTATCGAGGGTAATAGCCTTCCGAAGATCTGCAATCCGTTTGATATCGATGCGGATGCCGGTCATGACTTCTGCTAGCCCAGCGATGCGGTCCATTCCACCGTTTAGGTCCGCCCAAATCGGTTCGATCTGTGTGATATCGAAGAGGAGCGGATGCATCAGGCCGAGGATGTTGAAAGCCATCTCCTTGGCGGAAAAGGTACGAACACCGAGCTTTTCGAGGCCCTCGGCGACGAAGTTGGTCGCACTCATCAGACCCGTCCCTCGAGTCCAGCCGATGACGGCTCCAGCGATGCACAAATACTCACCCCATGACTCAGCACTCCACCGATTGAACAAAGTCTCAAGCGAGATCTTTGATTCGGAATAAAGACCGTCGTTCCCGAAAAGACCGTGGTTCGGAGAAAGGGGCAGAATCACCTGAGTCGGCCTAGTGACGAAAGCGCGAGCGGCCTTCTTCACCTTCACGGCGCCGAGGAGGCGAAGGAGGTTGGTGAGCATGAGACGGTGCGCCAGTTCTGACTTGTCGTCAATGTTGTCGATCTCTCGCCCGTTCTCTGGCAGAGCGGCGAAGGGGATGATATAGTCCAGGTCGATCTGAAGCGTCGAGTAGATGTAGTCGACCAAAGCCTCAATATCCTGCCTTGAGGCTTCGGAGTGTCAGCACAATCCCGTCATATGGGCTCAGAGACTCACCGCCATTGAAAGGGACAACGATGAGCTTGGAACCCTTTGAGCCGAGCTCATGGAAGATGTTCTTGTAATAGTCTACCGCGGCTCGACTGTACCTCGAGGTAGTAACGACACAGGTGCAGCCGCCGGAAAGGAGACCCTGGAGGATCTCCACACCGATACTTCCCTTACCCACACCCGTGAGAAGAGCAGCCTTCTTCGCAAAGGTTACACCAGAAGTCGCGATTTCCGTCAAGACGTCCAGGTCTGCGATTTCCGGTCAGCTAAACTAGTCGCTGTAGTCAAAGACAACTCACAAATATTCGTAAGCTTCTGACTATACGCCCAGCTGGTCCCCGTTTTCCGCTTCAAGTGCAAGAAAGGCAAATGCGCTTCCTCAACCTCTGTTCTATCCTCAACATTCGGGCGTAGGAACAGAGAACTGGATCGTCGCTGCTTCGGGCCCTTCGCTATCGAGACCGCAGCAGTTTCGAAATCACCACTGACAGGCGAGAGATCGGAGTGGCCGAGTGATTTGATGACTTCGCCGTACATGGACTTTATTGCGGCTTTCTGGGCGAGGGTAATGGAGGGTTGAGAATTGACAAGCTCCCACAGCTTGTCTAGAAGAGAATCAGCTGAGTGCTGGGATACGTGCGGGAAGGCATGGTGAGACGACTAACCGATGTCTGACTGCGCTTTGTCAAGGTTCACTCCTGGCTCGACCTCTCCCCCGGAAGCCATCTCTGCGACAGTTCTCAGAAGTGGCAAGGCAGACAGGTGGCAGAAAAAGGTAAAGACTCACCCTTCACATAGCTCTCCAGCTTCCTGACATTCTGCCTCGAGCTCTCAGTGTACACGATATCCCCCTTCGCGGTGATCTCGGTCCTCGGAGCGGTAGGCAGGGCGACATCTCGGTAGACCGGAGGAGTGTCTACGACCTCGGAACCTAGACAGATTTGTCATCAGCCGTTGCTAAGGAATGCTTGCGAGACTTGCAGTTGTCGATCAGCATTTGACCGAACTTCTTCGCTCGCTCGTGTGTCGGACCTTTGGACGGGTCCACGTTGTTGATGTGGTACTGCATGTACCTGTCGGAGAGCATTCATCAGTTGATCCGAATACAAGGCAATGCATGCCGTGGAGAAGCCGGACTCGCTCTAACAGGATAGGATCCGCGCGGTTCATCTATGTTTTGGGTGCCGTCAGCTCTGTATGCCCAGGTAGCGATATTGATTGCGCCACGACCGCCATGAATCCCAAGGGCATGTCGAAGCCCTCACCGTGGAGTCAGACTCACAATTGCGATACAGCGCGAGGTAAGCTCCCGTCGGCTCAGACTCTCCTGATCCATGTCCGCCGCCATGACGAGGGATCACTGCCGGTCGTAGGAGGCGTACTCGATGGGGGCAGGACTCGAGGTCAGATGAAGTGCGAGCAGAGCAGCAATACCCAGTCGGATTGACGCTATATGATAGGATAAGGAGATACGGAGCCTGCAGTCGATGTCAATGATACAAAGGATTATTGCTTTGTAGTGGACGGGCCCCCAAAGCCGAGATTCCCCAAATCTCTGCACGTGGCATAACGTAAGTTCGGGTTTCTTCATCTGGGGATTTCCTCGGTCAAAGGAATTATGGGGGCCTCCTGACTCCTTCATCAAGCTCGCCGCTCAACTCATCAGAGTGGGAATTCAACGTCTCTGGACTCATCCACATCCTTCCAATTCATCACTCCATTCTATCCCTGGAGCTACCGCAGCTCTCCGCCCACGATGGCTTCCCTCTTTAGCGGTCCTACTCCCACCCGTCCCCTCGTACTGCACTCCCTTACCACACGTATTTCCATCCCGGTCCCTGCCTCCCCGTTGTCTGCTTGGGTAGCATCCGAGGTGCTCGCCCAGGACTTCCATGATTCCCGAGTCGGTCTGGACGATGAGCCAAAACCCGTCGAAAGCGAGGAGGGCGCCGTGCAAACCCCAGTATCGAATGAGCCTCAGGCCAAGCTCCTCGCAAGGTTCCTGTCGTTTCTCGGCGACAGGCAGTCGGTTGCCGCCAGTTCAGAAGTCGCCGACGTGCTCCTCGCAGCGTACAACCGTTTCGACGAGCTCTTCCTCCCCTTCGCGAACATTCATTCCCTTGTCCAATCTTTCGAGCCGGAAACCCGGTCAGAAGTCTTGAAAGCCTACTTCAAGACTTTCACCATGGCCAGGGAAGCCTTTGGAGACAGCAAGGTCAAGGTCGCTCATCCATCAGCTCTTCTCGAGGCCGCGAAGAAGGGCGAGGCAGAGTTGTATGGGTTGTTTGGTGGTCAGGGTGTCAATGAGGTGAGCAGCTGAGGCTTGGACGAGGAAACAAAAGCTGACATATCTTCAGAACTACTTTAACGAGCTTCAATCTCTCTACAACGTCTACACCCCATTCATAAAATCCCTCCTGTCGAGCACAAATCACGTTCTCACCTCCCTGGCCACCAAGGCCGAGGCAGACGGTTTCGCCTATTACTCGCATGGTCTAGACTTCTTGTCCTGGCTCAACGGAACCTCCCCTCGCCCTCATGTCGATGATCTCGCCTCTGTCCCCCTCTCCATGCCTCTCATCGGTGTCACCCAGCTCGCGCAATATGTGATATCGTGCCGGGTTACGGACCTCAACCCGGGAGAAATGCGGGACCTCTTCAAAGGCGCGACTGGTCATTCGCAAGGAATCGTTTCTGCCGTTGCCATCGCGGCCTCGGATAGCTGGGAGACGCTGGAGGTCAACGTCTTGAAGGCGATCAAGCTCCTTTTCTACATTGGCTTGCGAGGCCAAGAAGCTTTCCCATTGCTTTCAATCGAGCCACAAATCGTCGCCGATGCGGTCGACAACAATGAGGGCGTCCCGAGCCCGATGCTGGCCGTCAATGGTCTTACTGCCAAGGCCTTAGAAGGCCACATGAAGAAGGTCAACGCGCATCTTCCCGCCAACTCGAAGCTCGGCATTTCGTTGTACAATGGCTCGACTATGAACGTCGTTACCGGTCCGGCAAAGGCACTCTACGGACTCGCTACGGCTCTACGAAAAGTCATGGCGCCTCCAGGCCTCGATCAGAGCAAGACCCCATTTTCCAAGCGGAAAGCGCTGTTCAACATGCGTTTCCTCCCGATAAACGTGCCATTCCACAGTCCTTATCTTAAGGGCGCGACCGCCAAGCTCGTACAGGATGACCTTGAAGGCGAGGATCTGTGGAAGATTGAGGAGCTCCCTATCGCGATCTACAATACAGAGACCGGTGAGTTTGGTCTTCTCAATCGCATCCCTCAGATCGCTGATCCCCACAGGCGCGGATCTACGGAGTCACACTTCCTCTCTCACCGCCTCGCTCTGCGACCAGATCTTCACTAGTCCGATACACTGGGTGAAGACTTGCGATTTCCCCTCCAGTGCGACGCACGCTGTAGACTTTGGCCCGGGCGGAAACAGCGGGATTGGCTTCTTGACTAGTCGCGCACTCGAAGGTCGCGGGGTCCGCACTGTGGTCGTCGGCGAGAAGGGGAAAGCCGCGGCTGAGTTCTACGACTCCACGAAGGTCCGCCGCGAGTCGGTCTGGGCGTCTGAATGGAAGCCACGTCTTGTCAAGACCGCGTAAGTGACACGCCATGTTCTGGGACAATGTACTGACTATCATTAGGGATGGTAAGATGCACATCGACACGCCCTTCTCCCGCCTGTTGGGGAAGCCGCCTATCATGGTTGCCGGCATGACCCCCTGCACCGTTGGCAGCAGTCTCGTGTCGGCGACGCTCAATGCAGGCTACCATATCGAACTGGCTGGAGGTGGACATTACAATCCTGCCGCTCTTCGCAGCAAGGTTGCCGAGATTCAACGTCGCATACAGCCTGGTGTCGGTCTTACTCTTAATGCGCTTTACATCAATCAGCGACAGTTCGGCTTTCAATTCCCTCTATGGCAGGAAATGCGTCGCGAAGGCCTGCCCATCGAGGGGTTCTGCGTGGCTGCGGGTATTCCTAGCTCCGAAAAGGCAGCCGAGATCATCACTGCGTTGCGATCTGCCGGCATAAAGCACATCGCGTTCAAACCGGGATCTGTTGAAGGGATCCGGCAGGTCGTGAACATCGCCGCCGCCAACCCGGACTACCCCATCATCCTCCAATGGACTGGTGGACGCGCCGGTGGTCATCACAGCTGCGAGGACTTCCACCAGCCCATCATCTCCACCTATGGCTCCATCCGACAAAATCGGAACATTTCGCTCATCGCGGGTTCTGGATTCGGCGGAGCAGAAGATGTCTGGCCATAGTAAGTGGTTCTTCGCAATGAGGTGATTGGAGCTGATCTTCGGCAGCATTTCTGGTGATTGGTCTGCTAAGATGTTCAACCTCCAGCCTATGCCATTCGACGGGGCACTTTACGCCAGTCGAGTAATGGTCGCCAAGGAAGCCGACACAAGTCCGTCTGTCAAGAAACTCATCGTCGATGCTCCTGGTGTTGATGACGTTGACTGGGAAGGCACTTATGACAAGCCAACCGGCGGCATCCTTACCGTCCGTTCTGAGCTAGGCGAGCCCATTCACAAGATTGCCACTCGAGGAGTCAAGCTGTGGCGCGAGTTCGATGATACGGTTTTCGCCCAGCCGAGAGACAAACGTGCTGCATGGTTGGAGGCCAAGAAGGACTATGTCATAGGACGCCTCAACAAGGACTTCAACAAACCGTGGTTCGGCGAGAAAGCCGATGGCACCGTCGTTTCAGATCTTGGTCAAATGACTTACGAAGAGATCACCCGTCGTATGGTCCGCCTCATGTACGTCGCCAACCAGGGTCGATGGGTTGACGTGTCCCTCCGAAATCTCGTGGGCGATTGGCTCCGACGTGTCGAGGAGCGCTTCGCCGGTGTCGATGGCATCCGCACCAAGGAGTCACTCGTGCAATCCTTCTCATCGCTCGACAAGCCTGTTCCCACGATTGACGCCTTCTTTGGCTCATACCCACGAGCCAGGACTCAGCTTGTGGCTGCGGAAGACAAGGCATTCTTCCTCACGATCTGTCAGCGAGCCGGCCAAAAGCCAGTCCCTTTCATCCCGATCCTGGACAACATGTTTGAAGTTTGGTTCAAGAAGGATTCGCTGTGGGCAGCTGAGGACATGGACGCGGTGTTTGACCAAGACCCACAGCGTGTCTGTATTCTCCAGGGTCCCATGGCTGTGAAGCACTCGACTGTCGCTGACGAGCCCATCGCTGAACTGCTCGGTAATATCGAAGGTCTCCTGGCCAGAAAGGTATTAGAGAGGTTCTACGGAAACGACGAGTCCAAAGTCCCAACCATTGACTACATCGGGGCCAAATCTGGAGCTCCAGTTGACCATAATGGCGCCAAACCGGGATCACCGATGTCCGATCACTCTTTCGAATTCGTCGAAGGCGAGCTCAGAACCCTCAAAGTGCCTAGTCCCGTACCAAGTGTCGACAGCTGGCTCGAGATGCTTGCTGGGCCGGAAGTCAACTGGCTCCGAGCCGCTCTTACCTCGGTCAATATCGTCCAAGGTCAAGGATATCTTAGTAACCCTTTCCGTCGGATCTTCGCGCCTCGTACCGGGCAGACGGTCGAAATCAAGTCGTCCGGCGACTCGATTCAGTCTGTCAGCTTATACGGAGCAGCTCGATCGTTCGGCCCGCATCCCGAAGACTTCAACGCGGTCGAGCTTTCATTTGATTCCGCATCGCGGCAAATATCCCTCGACTTGAACGAAGAGCGCCGTGGTTCCTCAGTACCCCTTCACTTCAGCTTCCTTTACAAGCCTGAAATGGGATACGCGCCGATCCACGAGGTCGTTGACGGTCGCAATTCGAGGATCAAGGACTTTTACTGGCGTCTTTGGTTTGGCGACAACGAGAAGCTCCCGACGATCTCCCTTGACACGACGTTCACTTGCGGCGAGACCGTTGTCGACGCCAAGACAATTCAACGGTTCTGTGATGTCGTGGGCAACCAAGGAGAGAGCTTCAAGTCTGCTCGCAATGACAAGATCATGGCGCCCATGGACTATGCGATAGTCCTCGGCTGGCAGGTGAGTCAACAGCGTGTTGCCGTGCTAACAAATAGTCTATCATGAAAGCGATCTTCCCCTCGGATATCGACGGCGACCTTCTTAATCTCGTCCATCTTTCCAATGGCTTCCGCATGATGGACGGTGTAGCTCCGATCCGAGCTGGTGACCCTTGCTCCGCTGAGGCTCGCGTTGTCTCGGTCATCAACAATGACATCGGAAAGATTGTCAAGGTGAAGGGCTTCGTCCTGCGCAGGGACGAGCCGGTCATCGAAGTCACCTCCTCCTTCCTGTACCGCGGGCGATTCAGGGATTTCGAAAACACCTTCGAGACTATCGATGAAACCGACTACGTGGTGGAGCTCGACAAGGCGATCTCAGTCGGCATCCTGCAATCGAAGCCCTGGTTTGAGTGGGACGACGACTCAATCCCTCTCGATGTAGGGTCTGTCCTTACCTTCAAGGTCAAGTCGGAGCTCCGATTCAAGGACAATCGCACGTTCAGCTCCGTCAAGGTGTCGGGTGCAGCGTTCGTCCGAAGCAGCACTAAGCAACTCATCCAGGCTGCTACCGTAGATTATGAAGCGCACAACTCACACGGCAACCCGGTACTTGAGTATCTTAAGCGTCACGGCAAGGCTGTCGGTCTCCCGATCCCCCTCGAATCCGGAGGGTACTCGCTCATCAATGATCCCGCTTCGGCCACGTACACCACTCCGTCCACCAATGAGCATTACTCGAAGATCTCCGGTGACTTCAATCCGATCCACATCAACCCGTATTTTTCCGACTTCGCCTCTCTGCCCGGCACCATCACTCACGGCATGTGGAACAGCGCAGCGGCGCGCAAATACCTCGAATCGATTGTTGCGGATAATCATCCGGAGCGCGTCATGTCCTACGATGTCGGCTTTGTCGGCATGGTGTTGCCAGGTGACCGGATCGAGGTCAAGCTCAAGCATACTGCCATGAGGGACGGCAAGAAGGTCGTCAAGGTTGAGGCGTTCAATCAGCGGGGCGAGAAGGTCATTGACGGAACGTCCGAGGTTCGCCAGCCGCCCTCGGCTTATGTCTTCACTGGTCAAGGATCGCAAGAGGTCGGCATGGGTATGGAACTGTATAACGCGTCGCCCGTCGCCCGTGCAGTCTGGGACGCTGCCGACGCACATCTCACCTCAGTCTACGGATTCTCGATTGCCGATATCGTGAAGAACAACCCGAAGGAGCTCACCATCCATTTCGGAGGCATTAAGGGCCAGGCCATCCGTCAGCGATACATGGACCTCACGTACGATACGATCGATGACAACGGTCAGATCAAGACCCTACGCCTCTTCGGCGACATCGACCTGTACACTACGGGCTACACCTTCTCTCACCCGCAAGGTCTGCTCTTCGCCACTCAATACACCCAGATCGCGCTGGTTGTCACGGAGAAGGCTGCATTCGACGATATGAAGTCTAAAGGCCTGATTGATCAGGAAGCCGCTTTTGCCGGTCACTCGCTTGGCGAGTACTCAGCGCTTGCTGCGATTGCCGATGTTCTTCCGATCTCGAGCCTTGCGGACGTCGTCTTCTTTCGAGGCATTACCATGCAACGCGCTGTCCATCGGGATGCTGAAGGAAAGAGCCAGTATGGGATGATGGCCGCGAATCCGTCAAGGGTTGGCAAGACCTTCAGCGAATCAGCTCTGCGGGAGATCGTCGACGCCATCAGTCAGCAGAAGTCAATCCTCTTGCAGATCGTCAATCTCAACGTGGCCAACCAGCAATACGTCTGTGCAGGCGAGCTTCGCGCTTTGGCGACCCTCACAAACGTTCTCAACGCGCTCAAGGCGCAGAAGATCGATCTCGAGAAGCTAGCAGGTATGATGAGCGTTGAGGAGCTGAAGGAGAAGCTGGCCGAGATCATTGACGGCGCTTGGGATATGGCAGTGGAGAAGGAGAAGAAGGATGGTGCGGTCATCCTTGAGCGAGGCTTCGCGACCATTCCATTGCCTGGTATCGACGTGCCCTTTCATTCACGATACCTCTGGCCTGGTGTCATGTCTTTCCGCAACTACCTCATCAAGAAGATCGACGTGCTACAACTGAACCCCGATCGCTTGGTCGGCAAGTACATCCCGAATCTGATGTGAGTATTGCCATGTTCCAAATCCGTCTCGCTGACGTGGCCAGTGCCGAGCCGTTCGAGGTATCCAAGTCTTATGTGCAAAAGATCTTCGACGAGACGGCCTCGCCCAGGATGGAGGCTATTCTCAAGGGTTGGGAGAAGGACAACTGGGATTCGGCGGATCGCCGTCAGCGATTGGCTTACAACATCATGACCGAGTGCCTTGCCTACCAGTCAGTAGCACTGATTGCACCCGGACCTCCTGACACGCGCAGATTCGCATCCCCGGTCCGCTGGATCGAGACTCAGGACGTGCTCTTCTCCATCGCCAAATTCGAGCGCTTTGTCGAGGTCGGACCGAGCCCAGTCCTTGCTGGTGAGTACAAACAATAGAGCGAAGGATCAGATCATAATGGTCCATAGGTATGGCTCAACGGACGCTCAAGGCGAAATACGAAGCGCAGGACGGCGCCACCGCTAAGCAGCGTCAGATCCTCTGCGCCGCTAAGAACCAGAAAGAGGTTTACTACGCCTTCGAGGACGCTGTTGAGGACGTTGCACCCGCATCATCCGAATCCGCCGCACCTGCAGCCGCATCAAGTGCACCTGCTCCTGTGGCTGCGCCCGTTGCAGCCGCTGCGCCTTCTGCCGGCCCCGCCGCCGCTGTTGAGGATGTCCCTCCGAAGGCCGTGGACACCCTCCGCGTCATTGTAGCCCAGAAGCTCAAGAAGCCGGCATCCGAGGTCCCCCTCAGCAAGTCATTGAAGGAGCTGTCCGGTGGCAAGTCCACCCTGCAGAACGAGATTCTTGGCGATCTGCAAGTCGAGTTTGCCGCAGCTCCCGAAAAAGGGGAGGACCTGCCCCTTGACGAGCTTGGCGCTGCTCTTGGTGTCGGCTATGTCGGTCTCGGAAAACATGCGATGGCTCTCACCAACCGCATGGTTGCATCGAAGTTCCCGGGTGGTTTCAACATTACTGCTGCTCGAACCCATCTCAACAAGCAGTGGGGTCTGGGCCCGCTTCGGACCGATGCAGCGCTATTCTTCGGTATCCTCAGCGAGCCGGCCAAGCGTCTTGGCTCGGAAGCTGAGGCGAAAGCTTTCCTCGACCAACTTGCTCAGAGCTACGCTTCGTACAGCGGGATCAGCTTGTCAGCGCCAGGTTCTGGCGGCGGCGGTGGTGGCGGTGGTGCTGGAGGCGCGGTCATGAACTCCGAGGAGTTTGACGCATTCGTGCTCAAGCAGGAGGTCCACGCCCAGAGGGAGATCGAGCTATTGTCGAGATACCTCGCCAAGGATGTGCGAGCTGGCGAGAAGAAGGCGGACAAGGAGAAGGCATCGGTCGAGGAGCTGCAGGCGAAGCTCGACGCGATCCAGCTTGAGCACGGCGATGCGTACCTCGACGGGATCAAGCCGGTGTTCTCGTCGCTCAAAGCGAGGACATTCGACTCGCACTGGTTAGTCTGCTCGACTGCATGGCTCCTTCATCGCTGACGAATCTCTCAGGAACTGGGTCCGACAGTCCTCCTTACAGCTGTTTTACGACATTATTCATGGTGAACTTGACCCGAGCACATACTTCAATGACGAGCCGTGAGTCTACATCATCCGTCCACCTGCAATCCCCACGACTCCATCAGTAGGAGAATGAATCGCTGACATCACTTTCAGGCGCTACCGTCCCAACCTGAGCGCATAATCGATACGACCTAGACTGCATGACGAAATCGGTAGACATGTTAACGACGCATAGATATTGTGTACATAGCTCACCAAGATTTGACACATATGCATAGGCTTGACTGACAACGGTCTTGAAGTCTTTGCCACCAAATCGGGACCTCAGCGACCACGCGTCGAATGAGATTGAAAGTTGACGGCCTCTCCCAAACCAATCATTTCATTTATCATTTCAAGCGGTGTGAGTATCGTCGAGCATTGATCATGATGAGCGAGACCGAAGATCGGGAGATGCCGATAGAGAAGGACGCTCGCCCTGCGATCCCTTCACCTGAACATGCTGCAGCCGAGCCCGCTTCAGCTCCATCGCCTACAGCTCAATCTCACCCCTACCCACTCACCTCCCACACGACCCCGACCCCGACCCCTGAGCATATATCAGATCCACCTACCACTCTGCCAATACAGGTCTTCCTCCCCTCCGCAGCCTCAGGCTCAACCCCGACCTCCTCTCCACCCAGTACGTCCCTTCTGTCCATCGTCCCCTTCCCCCAGCCCTAAGCCCCCTCCCCTCTTCCTCCCGCTCTTCCTCATTTTTTTTCTGCCCTCGCTCTATAGCCAGCTGACGCTGACCCAGCCGACCTGGACGACACATTCTTCGAATCGACCCTAGCCGACGTCCAAGCGCACCATGCCTCGGCAGTAGCTCGCTCAAAGAGACTCAACCAGGCGCCCCTGCTCACTTCAAAGTTCCGAGACCAAGACAAACTCGAGCGGGACCGGCGGAAAGCCGATAAATGGCCTACGGTTCGTCCCTCCTTCCTGTTGATTGAGGGTCAAGTGGGGAGAGGTGATGGGTACGGTCGTAGACGACGATAAGGATCAGGTTCTCGGATGGCACGCTGATTCAGAGCACGTTTCCTTCTACCTCACCGTGAGCGCCGCGCCTCTAGGATGGCGCTCACTGATTGGGGATGGTAGTATCCAACCGGTGTATGCGTTCGTCAGGTCCGCTCTAGATCCCTCGGCGTCGAGCAAGCCTTTCGTCCTCTGTATCTCACCTCACCGAGGATGTGCGAGTGTGGGCTGAATCACCCAGGGCAACCACCTCGAACGCAGTACCCCGAACACCCGCCTTCAGCTCCCCCGAAAAAGCCCAACCCTCACAGATCGACTGTCATTGCGCCGGCCGACTACGGACCCATCCGTGGTGGGCAGGCTGCGGGGATGCGGGGTGGCACCGGGGGAAAGGAGTCGTTGAATGATTTGGGGTTTGTGCCCCAGAGTGTGTTGTTGGTCAAGTGGGAGGATGAGGGGATGAATGGTGGGTCGGACGCTATCGTTGGCTGAGAAATACTTGGGGTATTGAAGTGCTGACGTGGGGTGGGCGTAGCTTCGGGGTATAGAGCGCCGTTGCGTGCAGAATTGATGGAGAGGGGTGAGCCGCTGCCTCCTGCTGTGCCGAAGGCGCGGGAAGATGCGAAGAAGGAGGAGCCGAAGAGTGGTGGTGAGAAGAAGATACCAAAGTACGTGCTGCTGACGTCTTGAGTGTAACAACATCGCTGATGAGAAATCAGGTGGCTGCAGAAGGGGCTCATGAAGAGAAAGTGAGGGGGTAGCATAAAATGCATTGATCATCACCATCATCTACTCCTCTCTTTGCTCCCTGGCCCGCCGACTGTGATGGCCGCTCATGATGAGGTGTCTGTCCCGTTGTTAGCCGATTCCAATCATAAGAACCGCGCTCACAGTAGAAATAATCGTCCACCAGCGGTAGATACCCCTCGACGAGCTCCCCGACCAGTCCGACAATCGGGATCCGCTCCAACCCCTTGACAAACCCCATGACCTTTGGCCGCGTCCACCCGATCCACATCGGTCCAGTCAGGAAGAAGTGAGTGGCCAACCGTCGGTCGAGCTGCGCGTAGTGTGATGAGAGCAGGAGAGACGAGCTGGGCGACGGGCGGAGATGCCGGGCTAATAGCTGGAATGCTAGTGATAGGAGGAAAGGTGGGAGAGAGCGGGAAATGGTGGGGAGGGATCTCGGACGGTGTTTCGGGCCCTGTTTCCGCTGTTCACGTTGACATGTTGGCTTTGGGACGTTGGAGAGATGGAGACGTACGGTAGCACGGATGAGGAGGATCATGTGCAGCAGCGTCGCTGTAGAAGTGAGGATCTCTGCCGTCCAAGCAGACGTCGAATCGAGTTCGGGAACCAGTGTAAGTGGATGGGGGAGGTGTGATTCGGGAAGAGCTCCGGCTAGGGGGTAGAGATGTGATCGGAGCGGAGCATGTGGTGGGAGAGCGGTGACGAGTAGTTGTGGTGTGCTGGTCAAAGTAGATGGGGTGGTACCATCGAGGATCTCGGTCGGGAGAGAGGAGATGTCGTATTCCCTCTGAGGCGTCGGTGGGGTCAGGACTGGCCGTCGTGTGATCCCAAGGAGGATGAAGCGAAGCATCGTCCTGTTCCCATCAGTCGTCTGTCAAATTGCCCCCGAGTAGAGGAAGAACGAGGTCAAGTGTACCCACTTGAAGCTCTCGATGACGAGCAAGATCCTCCACCGTACCCTCTCCCCTCGTTTCCTTGCGACCATCTCCACAAGTAATTCCACATATCCAATAGACGCCAACGTCCTGCTCGCACGTCGATAGGTCGGAGAGCGAGTCGAGCAGTATCGTGTGTAGCGTGCGTGCTCTGACGGTGGGGGAAGGAGCGGCATCGGGTTATTGGGTTTCTCGAATGGGTGGGGAGGGAGGGAGAGGTTCGGGCCGATACGTCGAGAGAGCAGGGTATCATGGTATCCCGAGACGATGTTTAGCAGGGCGTATACTAGCGAGTTTCAGGACCGGTCAGTCGGGGAAAGGTAGAAAGGCGGGCTGGGAAGGCAGAAGGGGTTTGGACCTACGACCCTCCGAGGCGAGCTCTGCATCCTCAAATCGACCGGGGAGGAGCCAGGTGATGTTTCGAATCGCGGATTCGAGGGTGGACGCTGAGGAGAGATTGGATAGGAGGAGAGATTCGTACGCGCGGATGAGGGAGGTCATGTCGGTGCACTGGGGGTGGGTGGAGAATTTCAGTCCATAGAGATGGCGAGGTGCCCTGGAAAGTTGCCCTGGAAAGTATAGCCGGAGGATGGCACACGCCGGATTTTCCCGCAAGTTTTTGGGTCCGTAGGTTTTTGTACACCATTGACAAAGCCATCAAGCAATCTCCATCATGGCCAAGAAGACGACAGGAAGCGTGGCCAAGCCAGTCCCGCGCAAGCAAGATCCATCCTCGATCCACGACATCTTCGCTTCCTCGTCAAAACGTCCATCCGCTCAGCCGGCTTCCACCTCTTCGACCACGAAGGCCAAGTCAAACGCCCTGCCACCACAACCCCCCATGACCGATGACGCAGCGAAGAAGAGCGAGAAGATGCCTCATGTCAGCATCCGCTCCGAGCCGATCCCCTCATCCAGTCAAAAGTCAAGTCCCGTGCAGACCATACATGACTCATCTACCGCCCCTCTCCCCCAGCCTCCTCCAACCACTATCGCATTGAAACGACCGAAGAGCAGCGCGAAACGAGCTCGTAAAGAAGTCGACGAGGACGAGCTGTTCCGCGATTCCCGAGGGTATGGGCCGAGTCAGTGCCATCCTTGACCCGGGGACCGGCGGCTGATGAGACTCTCGCAGGACGGAAGACGGAAGAGGGGTTCTTGATTTACAAAGAAGCGGAACTGAGGATCAGTCCCGAGGCTGGAGGTATGGCTCCCTACATGCGCCTGAGCTGACGAGCAGGCACTCCGCTTTGCCCCTTCGATTGTGAATGCTGTGCGTGGTGTCTCCTAGTAAATGGTTCAAATCTCGCTGACGAGGTACAGGCTACTAGCGTGTATGTCTACTGTTCGCCGAAAGATGTCCGTGTTTCGTCAACTCATTAGACCGCCTTTCCCAACTCAGTCAGAACAGTCCTCGTGTATGCCGTAATCCCCTCCAGCTCAGCGCCACCACCTCTTCTTCCTCTGCGGTCCATGCGCCCCAACCACCAGCCCCATGCCCAGAGCCCCCTCCTCATCCGCACTCTCCCGATACCCAATCACCACCCGGCCCTTACTGCTCTGGATGGTGACCTTGCTCTGCTCTGCTCGTGTATGACCCGCGTACCCTCCTACGACTTGATCCAGCATATCGCTCTGTTCGCGGAATGATTTGAGCGTGTATCTCTGAATGCCAGAGACGGTACGGTGCTCGTATGAGCGCTTATACGATGGATCGGCCTTGACTCGGAGAGGGGTGACGACGGTGGTGAAGAATGCTGCGTAAGGGTTGGCGAGGGCTTCCAGTTGGGCTGTCAGGATGGGCAGGAATCGCGGCGGTTGAGACGGAGACGTGATATGGATCGGACCGTGGAATGTGTCGGGCCTGGTAGATGTCAGTGATAGCTTGTACATGACGAATGCTCCGCACAAGAGGACAAGTACGTCACCAGCCTTGGACTCGATGCGCAAGTCAATCTGCCTGTTCGCGTCCAGTTCGATCTACTATGAGCGAAGTTCCGATCGAGCTCGACATACCACATCGATCTTGATCCCGCCCTGTTTGCTGATCGCTTCAACTCGCGCCCTCCTTCGACCCTTCTCCTTGCCCCACCCATCAAGCCCGCCATCCACCACGGCGACTCCCACTTCGATCCCGCCAATCTCGCTCACGAACTTTGCGTCGGCCGGTACGATCCAGTCCCTAGCCGCCCTTGCCATACCGTCAATCGGCGCACCGACCGTCGAGTTATACCTAGATTTCTGACCACTGCTGAGACCGGTCAGAGCGACGTTTGCGGCGTTCGTCACCTGGTGAGGGACGTTCATGAGCGACGTGTGGAGGCACGGGTCGAGGTAATGGGTTGACCAGATGGGCGTCTTGTCCGTTGCGCGGAGGAAGATCTCCTTCTCAGCTGTGGGGCGAGGCCGGGTTGGAGATGTAGGTGCTGAGGACGACTCGAGCATTGGCTCGTCGGTTGGAGGGAGATCTAAAGCGCCCGGTGGAGGGGCCGTACTACTCGAAGCGACAGGCTGGACCATCGAGCTAGGCGGGATGATCGTGCTCGGGCCAGCATCAGCCTCGGCCCGAGCCTCGGCGGTCCGAGCGAGTCCCATGCTTCTCGTCGACCGGGGAGGTGGAGATGCCGAGAGGCGGAGGGGTTGTGTCCGGCGCGGTGGGAGATTCGGCGGCGGGGCGGAGAGACGAGCGTAGGCGTTGGCTATGGATGGCTGAGTGAGCTCCGACGGGATGTGAGGTTTGATGTCCGGTCTGCAAGCAGAAGTATGAGCAAAAATATATTCACATTCCAGGAATAGGGGATATAGGTTGACGTACTCCCATTGAGGCGGTTCCTGCATGCAGTCAGCGCACGGTATGCATCACAGACGTAACTCACAGGAGCGGGCACATCCGTCGGGAGCGCTGGCAAAGCCCTACGTTTCCCTCGAGCGCGGCTGGATACTCCAGGATCGGTAGAATATCCATCGTCGATATCCATAGCCGAAGCAACGCGTCGCATACCAATACCGGTATGCGGCTCAGAGGCTAGAGCGTACGTCGAGTCTGGGATGGCCGATGGACGGGCCGGGGGTGTCGGTGGTATAGGGACTGGAGAACCGGGGACAGGCGAGAGTGGAGATGCATGATGTGTTTTCGCGGCCGAGTGGAAAGGCGATTGCTGGGGTGTGAGGGAGTGTCCCGCTCCCACACCGGCTATATTCGAAGACGAAAGCGGCGGCGGCGGACCGTTACCAATCAATCCATGTGGATTATCTCCCCGCTTGAGCTCGTGGGAGAGCAACGATGGCGTGGTGATTCCCGTATCGTGCGTGTCCGCGCTGCCGGTACCGCTGACCCCGAAGCTGGACCATGATGGGATGGAGCGGGATGACGCGGAGCTCGTACTTGGCAACCCGATAGTATGTTGATATGCCGCTTCGAGAGATTCTCGGTCGAATGAGAGGGGTTGATACTCGGAGAGCGAGAGCGAACGAGGACGTTGTGACGTTGAGCGATTGGGAAGGGTATTTCGAAGCTGGTAGGCAGACTGCATCGCCGGGAAGGTGTCAAATTCTCCTGTCTTCTGGCATCGGGAGGAGCGATGCCGAGAGATCCAAAAAAAGATGACAGAGATTATAAGGGGTGAAGTAGATCCATCTGTGAAAGGATGTTCTGTGCTGATCGTCTGTATGGACGTCATTGCCGCGGAATTTATCCCCGATAGACATCATGGTGTGGCACTTCCTACTGTAATGACCTTGAGTTGCTGCTCCGCGTTTTCATCCAAAGTAAAGGATTGAACTCTTGTCTTTATAAATCGCCACTGAATGCAACAGAGCACGTCTTGATGCTTTTCCTTCAAGATTTGACCGATCGGCACGTCGTGCCCAAGCAACAGGTTAAACGAACGGCGTTTTGAGCGGACGCGGCGAACTCCGCTAGGATCTCTACGCCTCCACTTTCCCTCCCATAAAACCTGACAAAGTCCCTTATATTTGTCCCACACCAGTTTCTTATAACCTCACTTTACGATTCTACATAGAAAATGGCCCCCGTTAATGTCGCCCTCCTCGGCTCTGGCCTCTTCGTTACCGGCGCCTACATCCCCGCCTTAGCGGCCAACACCTCGGACGTGAACCTGCACACGCTCTGGTCCCGCTCGCAATCCTCCGTCGAGAAGGCGCTTGCGAAAGCCAACGAGGCCGGACTCAAACCCGTGACGCTCTACGGCGATGACGGACTCGAGAAGCTGCTCGCTGACAAGTCCATCGACGCGATCATGCTCGTCCTGCCCATTACGAAGCAGCCAGCGTTAGTGATCAAGGCGCTCAAGGCGGGGAAGCACGTGTTGAGTGAGAAACCGGTAGCGAGGGACGTAAAGGATGCGAGGGAGTTGATCGAAGAGTATGAGAGGGATTATCAGCCGAAGGGTCTGATCTGGCGGGTTGCGGAGAGTTTGTCTGAGTTACGGGAATGCTTCTACAGAGACTGATAGACCGTAGACTTCGCTCACGAACCGATGCTCCGACATGCTGGCGAGGTACTGCGGGACACCAAGCTCGGCCCTGTGCTGTACTGGCAGCTGCGAGTGGAGAATACCGTCATCGACGGGTCGTCTTGGCAGGCGACGGAGTGGAGAACGATTCCGGATTACCAAGGCGGTAGGTCTGCCGACTCAAGATGATTTTTGTCACTGACGATCGGCCATCTCTCTCTCGTCTCTCTGTTCTCGGTTGCCATCTGCTCGTCACGCTCTCAGGCTTCCTCCTCGACGGCGGTGTCCACAACTGCGCTCAAATTCGCACCATCCTCCCCAACCCGCCGAGCACAATCCTATCCTCCGCGTCACTTCACCGTGCTCATCTCCCGCCTCACGACACGGTCATCGCCCTCGCCTCCCCATCTCCCTCGACACACTCAAGCCCGCACGGCCCGCCCACCAAGCTCAAAGGCGTACACAGTGAGTCCGACATTCCGTCCGCAATCGGCGACTCCGCTCCACACGGGACCATCCTACTCACCTTCGCCACTCCCGACCTTCCCGCCGACAAGAAAGTCCAGGGAGGACTGGTGGTGACTACTACGAAAGCTCAGGTAGTTGTGGAGCAGAAGAACGGGAAGTGGTTCGTCACGGTGACAGGCGCGAAAGATTCGGGAGTTGAGAGTGGGAGTAAGGAGGGAGCGAGCGAGGGTGTACCCATCGAGGTGGGGATGTTTGGACGGGCGGTCGCTGCTGCCAAAGAAGGGAAGAAGGCTACGGAGGAGGATTACGGGACGCCGAGGGGATCGTTGTGGGATGTGGCGCTGCTTCAGGCTTGCTTGACGAGTAATGGCAAGGAGGTGAATCTCGAGGCGCTCATCGCGGGGAAGTGAATGGGGTTATCACAATCATACAAAGATCAAAACCCAATGCGGGATAGCAAATAGCAGCTTCTAGCTCACAAGGGATCCCAAGAAGACGGAGCATGCAACAATAGGTTCTTCATTCATTGTACACATCGAAGACTACATGATCGCGTTCCGCTTGATAAACAGCTTATAACAACCTCCTTAAGACCCGGTATCATGACATCATTCCCATATTCACGTCGCGAACTACTCATCCGGCGCCACCTCCCTCCCCAAAGCCGCCGGGTTTGTCCCTGCCACAGCATGATCCGTCGTCGCGGTCGCTGTTCCAGCATGGCCGTGCGTTCCCGCACCGACCTGGAAGCTAGGCGTCTGAGGCGCAACACGCGGCGCGGATTGCGAAGGGAGGCTGCTGAGGGCGTTCGTGATATGATAATGTAGCAGTTCTGCCTCACTGCATCGCGCAATCATCTCAGCACCGGTTCGGGAGCGGAGACTAGTCGGCGAGACGGAACATACCCCTTGGCACCGATCCATTCCTTGTCGAAATCGAATCTGATCGAACCTGATTTCGGCCATGACTCGTGGTGGTTCTTCCCAAGCGGCTCGAGCATCGGATGAACGAGCTTCGAGAAGTCGCTCCTCACCTGACGAGAGGCAGCCTACTTCAGCGCGGTCCGAAACACGCGGCAATATCCACACAAGGTTGCTTGACTCACCGGCACCGTCACCCAGCTCCCCTCGCCTTTCTTCCCCCCACCCAAACTCACCTTCCCCTTCTCCACAGCCTGCAGACTAATCACCACCGCCCCCAACTTATCCCCGCCCACCATCCCGGGCCACCCCATCTCCGCATTGGCATTCACGTTCGTTGCGCCCATCTTATTCGCCTCTGCGCTCGGAAGCTGCTCGCCCCGTGAGCTCTGGTCAAGTACTGCGTCCACCGTGTCGGGGTCCCTGCTGCTCGCGTGAGCCTTGGATGCGTCGGCATGCGCGGGTGCGGCTGCGGATGGGCGGCGGAAGAGGGTCTTCATCTTGGATGTGATCGAGCCTTCTTTGTTGGCCTCGATCACAGCGGGGTCAGAGGCGTTGTGTTCCGTCGAGTGGGTAGGCATCGCGCTTGACAATGGCGCAGGAGGCATAGTGAGGAGTGCGTTCGGCGGCTGAGTGAGCGGGAGGAGAACGAGGTGAGTCTAGGTCTGCCATCAGCTCAAAGGATACCTTAGTATGGGAAGAGCTGACATCGGTGACACCCGCTTGAACACGCCAATACCAAGTCCCTGTCGGCTGATACTCCCCACTCTTCCTCCTCTCATCGCCAAGTCCAGTACCCGCACCAAACGAGCTCTTTCTTCTCCCGCCCGAGATGACTCGCTTGAGCGCGTTCTCATCTTCCCCGCCACTGCCCGCGGAAAGGCGGCGGGATTTGTTATCGTGACCGGGAGGGGTGACGGTTATCGTTGCTAGGCAGGGGTAGAGGTTCTTCAGCGCAGGTAGGTCGGGGTGACCCAGGAATTCCATATTGAAAGATCTTCGTGACAGCTATGTACAGATTGGGTTGAGTGGTGAGATAAGACGACAATGGAGCCACCAACATTTATAGCTTGAGATAGCTCGAAGCTGACAGACGAGCCGTCAGCTGGTACCTTTCAGCCGCAGATCTCTCCCGTCAAGCCCCATTGATTAGCTGTACCTGACAATCAAAATGCTAATGTTTCGGGTACCTCGCAACCGGAGCTAATCAAAGCTTGACTCCTGGCAAACGGAGATCACAGAAAGTCCGCTCAGTCAATGACCAGTTTCGCCACTTGACCAACCCGCTTAACGTGCTCATTGAATATCGCTTGTCGACTGCACTTCAGCATGGAGCATAGATTGAAAGCTTGAGTCTCGCATGACGTTCCGTGCCGCCTGGTCCGTCATCGCACGACCTTCATGCCCTGTCGTATACCTCCGCTCCGACCACGCACGAGCAAACAGCATGGCGCCAAATCCATCTCCGCTCCGCCATCCTTTCTCTTCCTCGATTTTCTTCTGCCGTGGCCTCCGCTGCCACGCAGAATTGCCCGAAGGGGTTATGCAGCTTCAACGACGTCAGAGACTGTGGAGGGCAGGTACATCGAGGATTCGGTGGTGGAACGCGGCATTACGCCTCTCGAATGGCCCTACTCGTCCAGGAGCATTCCCTCTGGGTCTAATGTACCGACTGGTGCGAATGTCCCTCAAGGTCCCTCACCATCGGCTTCGTCGCAAACCACCTCGCTCTCTCCTTCCATCCCCTCCACTGCTCGCCGGAAACCGCTGTACACCTCCCCCTACCCCCTCACAAATGAAGTCCCTCCCAAAAGAGTCACGGCCTCCTCCTATGCGCTCAGCAAACGGTTACAACAAACCCCACGCTCCAGTCCTCCTCTACAAGCCCCGACCTTCATTCATCATCACCTTCAGCAGTACAACCCGCCCTCGCCCTCGACCCTCTTGACGCATCTCCGCGCTTGTCCCGCACTCGCGACTCCTCATGCGAAGCAAGCTCTCGTCGCATACTCTAGACGGTGGAATGATCAGCGCACGGAGAGGGAAATGACAGACTCCATGCTCAGGACGAGGCTGGGAACGCTGCGTCAATCGCTTGAGGGTACTCGGCCCAATTTAGACCATTCGGCTAGGCACTTGCGCAGGCCGAATCGTCGAGCTATCAAAGCCTGGCCTCCGCTTCAGGCCCTCTCACCTCGATACGCGGCTCTCGATCTCCTCGGTCATCTTCACCACGCCCTGCTCAATGCATCACCACGCGAGCCGCCTCCAATCCTTGAAGAAGCGCTATCAGCGCTGCGGGTCGCCTGTGGAAGGGAAGCTGACGACGAATTAGCGAGGGACGTGCTCCACCTGTATTTGGCCTACCCATCACCCGACCATGACTACCAGAGCTTGATCGAGACGTTTCTCCGCTTGCAGCCCTCGGTGAAGCTGTCCCGACAGACACTTCATCTCGCCCTCCTTTCCGTCGTTCTGCCTGGTCGTTCTCTAGTGCCTATACATCGCACATCCGATGTTTTACTCGACGAGCCCCAACATTCGACATGTCCGTCCGATGGCGACACCCAGACCAATCCGCCTGTCACGAAGGCAGTCGATCCGGTAACGATCATCCAGTCATTTTCGACCCGCTACCATATCACTCCTGGCCTCGAGACCTACCGTCATCTAGCGCGATGGGGTCTCTTCAAATACCGGCCGGAGGTAGCCAAGCTCGCATGGGACGGCTGGTGGACCGAACATCGTCGACTCCGCTCGCTTGTCCAGCAGGGCGCCGAAGCCCTTCGAGCTCGAGCGGGCCGGCCGGCACGACGAACCGAGTCACCCCAGACTGTCCTGCTCAACAGGGAAATCGAGATTCCCGCTGCGCGATTTCGGCATCTCGGCCAGCATATCCTGCGATGGCGGAATCAGGCGATGGCCAAGCTACGAGATAAGGGCTGGATCGAGCGAGTTATGGTAGATGAAGACCAGGAGGGAGGCGAGATGGGCTGGGTTTGGCGCGGCAGAGAGGGCGAGGCTGCGGAGAAGGAGAGGAAACATCAAAGGTACATGTTGAGGAAGGGTCTCAAGCAGACGGCGGTGGAGTTGCCCAGACTAGAGGAAGAGCAGATGGATGAGGATGCGGAGGTCGGTCCGAGAGGTGAACATACCTAGCATTGAATCGCATCACATCATCCAATGCATATAGCCGCCTAGAGTGGCACAATCACTTTCTCGCAGCAGAGTCCACGATCAATCCGAAACCAAGCTGCGCCAACCGACATCCGGCTCCCGGCTCTCATTCCTCGCAAGCACATGCGGAGGTACGAACTTCCTGCCATCCCTCAAGGCTCCCGGTCGCCCATTCTCGTCGTCCTCGTCATCTTCGCCCTCGTCTGCCAGGGTCTCAAAAACAGCCCCTGGATCTGCGCCGTAGGTCTTCACGCCTTCTCGTTCCCTCGACACCGAGGCGGATCGCGAGCCTCTCCTCCGCGGCTCCACAGTCCGTGCAGGTCGTTCTCTCGGTGTCGCTTCGTCCAGTCCTAAAGAGTTCAGGCCTCCGGGAATACCCTTCTCTCGCATCGCCATCATTAAAGGAGGCACCATTATCCCCTTCCGATCCGATAAACTCGTCTTCGGCTCCATCGGGATATCTGCCTGTCCCCTGCGCTTCGAGAGAACGATATCCATCGGCATAGACATGGCCAGCCTACTGACTGCCGCCTCGTCGAAACTGTTCTCGTCGTCGGAATCTTTCGATCCGCGACGGAGAGAAGCGTAAATCGAGCCGGTCTGCTCGATCTTGCGCCATGCCGCGCGGTGGGATGGCGCGTCGGCCGCGAGGGTCGTGTGGAGGCTCGCATCGACGATGTTGCGAGCTCGACCCATGGTGCGCGCGGGTTCTGGTGCAGTGTTTGGGGTGCCCTCTGAGAGGTGTGGACTGGCAGGTACTTCCAGCTCGAAATCGAAGACGTATTCTGCAGAGGGATAAGCAGTGTTCCAACTCGAGGCAGGGCGACTCACCATCCCGGTCGATATCCCCGTTCTCGGGTTCCACCTGGTCCTCCTCAAGCTCTCCATCCTCCTCGACCACCGACATCTCCGGCTCCTCGAATTTCACTGCCCGCTCCTTCGTTTGGCCGTTTCCCTCTGGCAACTTGATGGGCATCCGCCGCCTCGGTGTGCTCCCTTGACTTTCGTCTTCTGCCATCGCCCTTCTTGCCAATAACCTCCTCTCGTCATCGATCCAGCTATCCTTCCCCTTCAGCTCCTGTCTATTCATCCTCTCCTTCCGCCCTCTCGGTTTCTCCACGCCCATTGCATCGTCTAGTACTGAGAAAACATGGCTCATGGCTACTGCTCTCGCGTCAGAACGCGTGTCGACTCTCTTGCTCATCTCGTCGATGGAATCGTCCACTGGATCTGGGATTGGGGACGGGGCTTGGGCATAGAAGGCGTTGGCAGATAGGGACGCTGATAAGAGGGATGATCCGGGCATGATGGGTGACGACGCTGCTTCGGCGAGTATAGGATTGTCCTTGACGTCTGTAGGAGGAGAGAAAGTCTTGGATTGTATCGGGGTACGAGAGGGTGTCTGGCGGAGCTCGTTCGACCGACTAGAACTCGTACTTCGACTCCGTTGTCTTTCCTCCCCTCGGCCTGGACCTTCTCGGTACTTCTCCCAAAGAATCTCGACCTCTGCCCGGACCTTCTCTTCGAGTGTACGCATCTCCGTAGACTTCATCGCGATGTAGTGCTTCACCTCGTCCTCGAGCCCGGTATGCGAGTCGTGGAGGTATCGGACAGCTTGGTAGCATAGGTCTCGCAGGTGAGGGTGGGACGGGATGAAGGGGGCTGGGAGGAAGAAAGGGTCGTAGACGGGAGGTATGAGGGAGTCGGGTATGGTTGATGTTGAGGTTGGAGGATAGAGCGACACGTCGATGGCGTTTGGGGGACGACCGAAATTGGAGGATGAGGCTGGCAGGGAAATGTAAAGGGACGAGAACGGTAATGCCGGCGGCGCAGGCTCGGCATCGAGCTCAGCGTCATACTGATGCCACTATCAGTTTGAACTCAAGATCTCGTCACAGAGCCTCACCCTGATGCCACTGCTCAGATCCACAGTGACCCAAACGTCGGGCCGAGCTTTCCCCGTTGCCTGATAACATCTCACTCCGCATATCCAGCACTTGCGCCATGAAGAGCTTTCTGCCTCTTGCTGCTCGCCTTGGTTCGTCCTAGACGGCCTTCGAGAAGGTCGGAACTCGTCATCCTCGAGCGCGACATATGCCGGGTGTTTCTTCCAAGCGAGTGAGTTCAGTACAGATCCTATCTCCGAGCCAGCTAGACGTGACACTTACGACGAACTCTGCACCAGCCGCCAGCCAGACTTGTAATGATCCTGAGTTGGTCTCCCCTTCCTGCTCTGCCTCGCCATTGGCTATCTGGCCTTTGACTTGCACATTCAGGCATCTGCAGGTGAAGCTGAACTGCTCGGAATTTGACGTCGACGGTGGCGATGCTCCAGCTCGCGCCGCAGTCGACGGTCCAGCTTCAGCAGGACTGGTAGCCGCCATGTTGAGGTAAGAACAGGGTGAGATGAGGACAGAGGAAAGAGGATGAGTAGAAAGCATTGATCGGCCAGCCGGGGTTAAGGATAATCGATGAAGGCGCATGTGACTCTTGCCACTCAATTCCATGTTTTTCGTAACCATACAACTCACCGTCTTCCATCGACCTGCGCAAATGCCACCCTCCCCATGCTCGCTCTGTCACTCCGCCCGAGCACTGGTCAAGCGTCCCAAGACCGGTCAACAAGTATGCAAATCCTGCTTCTTTGAGGTGTTTGAGACGGAGGTGCATAATACGATGGTCGAGGGAGAGGGGATCTTCCGGAGGGGCGAGAAGGTCGCTATCGGGGCGAGTGGAGGGAAAGGTGAGTGCTACTTTTGCAAAGAGTCAGACTGACAGAGCATAGACTCGACAGTGCTGGCGCACGTTTTGAGCTTGCTGAATCAGCGGTATGATTATGGGTTGGATCTGTTTCTACTGTCTATCGATGAGGGGATCACGGGTTATCGCGATGATTCACTCGAGGTCCGCGTTCTTCATGTCCTCATCAATCTAGCTGACGCAAGAGATGTGCAGACGGTGAAGGAGAACCAGGTCGAGTACGGGCTACCGCTCAAGATCCTCTCGTACAACGAGCTATATGGGTGGACGATGGACAAGATTGTCGAACAGGTCGGTCGGCGGAACAACTGTGCGTCTTATGACTCTCCTTCTACCTAGGAATGACGCTGATGGTCGCAGGCACGTTTTGCGGTGTCTTTCGTCGCCAAGCACTCGATCGCGGAGCTGCGCAATTAGGGGTGGATCATATTGTTACCGGCCATAATGCCGACGACATTGCCGAGACAGTCCTCATGAACAGTGCGGTTTCCTTGTATCCTGAGTCCCCAAGCAATCGACTGACGTGTCAATTGCGTCTAGTCATGCGGGGAGATGTCGCGAGATTGGGACGGTGTACACTTGTGACTACACAGTCCGAGGACACGATCAAGCGGAGTAAGCCGTTCAAGTTTGCTTATGAGAAGGAGATCGTCATGTGAGTCTTCACCTCCTCGGCGGTCTTGACTAGTGACTGGTAAGCTGATGCGGAGCGAAAGGTACGCCTACTTCAAGAAACTTACCTACTTCTCCACCGAATGCATATACGCCCCGGACGGTCCGTCTTCTCTTATGCTTGACCAAGTGGCCGACTGAAGCCTCACAGCGTACCGCGGCCACGCTCGCGTCTTCCTCAAAAACCTCGAAGCGATTCGTCCGAGCGCAATCATCGACATCATCCATTCGGGCGAGAGCTTCGTGCTGGAACCGAGTGTGCAGAAGGGAATGAAGGCTATGCGTGAGCTTCCCCACTGATTGCCGCTTCGACTGGCAGAGCCGAAGCCATCAATGAGTTGAAGCTCTACGTAGAGACCTGTTTGAGATGCGGCTACATTTCGTCGAACGACCTCTGCGTACGCCATCGATCCGTCATGCCGACTCGTAGCTGATTTGTCGGTGTAGAAAGCATGTGCTCTTCTGCAAGGTTTAGAGGCGGGACTCGACCGGTCCGCTCTGGTTAGTATCGCTGGTACCTATTCTGTGCCGCCGCTGACGGTCAGTCGTAGCGGCAGGGACAGGATGGCAGTACCACCCTTCCCGATGGTCACCGAACGATCCCGCGCTTTGAGCGACATACGAATGGCGCGGACATCCCAAACAGCGCCACGACCGCAGTGGAGGGCATCGAGCCTGCTATAAAAGCTCTCGCAATATGACCGCTAGTGCCCCGATCATCCTAATACCCGACTTCCCTAGCATTGACGTTCACTCAGCATTTGTAACCAACTGGCATTCTGCCATTACCAATCTAGATTTCATGATCATATGCATGCCTGCATTGCATCCATTGGAACAGCCTATCACGAGACTAACGTGAACTGTTGGTGTGGATACCTAGGATCATCAGCAGCCGTGCTGCGTGTGACTTACCTTTCCTGTAAACGGCTGTGTAAATCGGCTTCAGCGATCTGCGAGTCGCTCACTACAGGAGCACAAGTGTCAGATCATCCATATCGTGAGCTGGAAGCCGTCCTCACGTTGATTGCCAAGAGTCAGCCATCTGATGCAAAGGATATCAGATCACCCCCAAGGAACCGACAGACTGAAGGACTGACCCTGAACGGATATTATGCTTCCTCCCGAATAGCTCTACAGTTCATCATGTCTTCAAAATCGCTCGATGTCCAATCAGCCGAAGCTCACCAAGCTTCCGTCCATGCGGTACAAGCCTGCCCCTCTATCAGCGTCCCGGATCTCAAGGAAAACCAAGGAGACCCACCGCTCGATCACACCATAGACCTCATCGGGCTTCCGACTCGTCTCCCTACCTTCCATCAGCGCTCGCTGCCTGAACCTAGCCGAATCACCCACCGGACTTCCGCCACTACCACATCCGTATCGACCCCCTTCCTCAGCGCTCTCAACGTTGGATCCTCGTCCCAAGGAATCTCCTTATCCCTCGGATGGCTCGCCGGGAGTTTCACCGCCACCAGCAAATGCTCACATGTATGACTAGTACTCCATCAGCCTCCTTCCCCTCCCACACACTCAGAATTGGTAGAAAGGGGGCGACACACTTGAGCCAATGCCCTGTCCTACCTGTCCGGATAAGCCGTTGCAGCTGATTAACCTTGACCCAAACCAGCTCGTCCACCCTCCGATATCCCCATAAGGAGAACAGTTCCCGCCCGAGCTCCATAGCCCGCCCGGTCACCCAGAGGGCTAGGAGACCGTAGTCTGGCTGAAGGGAGGGGAGGGGGAGGCGACGCATTTCGTCGTCGGTCATCGTGCCGTATGGCAACTACACCAGCTCAGATCTCGCCTCATGTTCCTGGGTCCGTGGCAAGCTCACAGACATGTGGATGTCCTGAGGATTCGTCAGCTCTGCTTCGGCAAACAGAGTAGGAGATATGGGAGACGTACCCAAGGTGGATCAGCAACGATCACCTGGAACCTAGGGTCTCGTCAGACGCCGGCAAGGTAGTGTTACGCCGGCAAGGTAGTGTTGAGGGGACATACTGGCCGAGCACGGAATAGTCAAAACTCCGAATATCGCAGTTGACCCACTGCGCCACCTCCTCGAGTCTCTTCGCTTGTCCGGGACCTGGCGAATGTGTGAGTAGCTTATCCAGCACAGGCTTAGACAACTCGGGCGGCTTATCCGGTGGTAATCGCAAGTGGGTGGTGGAGGATGGCGCGACCTGGAAATGCATATACCTGACCTCGGTTCAGCGAATCCCAGGGGAGGCATGGGGACGTACCGGCATTCCTTCGTTCCCCCTCGAGGACCGGTACCCTCGCCCAGAGATGGGTTCTTGGCGAACACCGGTTCTCCATAGCATAGGTTCAGATATCTACCGTCACCTCAATATCTGTTTGAGGGAGGGGTGGAGTGACCTACGAGCAGTAGCCGAGAGAAGTGTCGGTGTAAGGTCGAATGATGGGCTCGAAATGTGCCTGCTACGCATCAGCTTCGGAAAAGGTGAATGACTTGGAATTGTGTACTTTGACGCATCGATCTCGGACAGAGCGGCAGGAAGCGAGAGTGGTTGAGGGGCAAACAGGATTGAAGGGCGGAAGCGAAGACCCGCGACCCTATGTCGCTTCAGCAAGTTTGGATCACGTAGTGGGTTTGTGCGGACTGCGAGGCGTCGAAGCTTCGTCTTGACGCTCTCCCGGCCGAGGAGGTCTTTCAGCTCGTGAACGTCATCTTCGTCTAGCCCGCTGGTCAGCATTGGTTGACAGGTCGGGAAGGCGGAGTTTCTGCGGCCCAACTCACTGGAGCGCCTTCTTTCGGCCGTCGTACGTGACTCGGCGTAAACTGATAGTCCAACTCCATCGACTTGCATATCTCCCAACAAATACACTAATGCCTAGATATGGTAAAGTGATCTCGAAAGCGGCTTCAGACCACCGAGAATTTATGGCATGCATGGTGGACCACCTCCACGCGACCGGACCCTGATTCAACAGGTCCACCAAATTAACCCTCGTCTAGTCTTATCCCTTAATACGGCTTGTCTGTCGCAGTCGCGAGTCCCACGATGATCAACTATGTGATGCTCGTGTCCCGACAAGGTGAACCAACACCCCCATCCGTCTCTACCTAGCAGCGTCTGATCAACCACCTGCAGGGAAAGTCCGACTGGCGAAATGGTTCCAGACCCTCCCATCCAAAACAAAAGCCAAGATCGTGAAAGACGTGACGCAGCTGGTCCTGGCTCGTCGGACACGGATGTGCAATTTCCTAGAATACAAAGGTCTGCTCTCCCCTTCTCATCGTCCTCTAACCCCTCTTCATCTCCTCCTGAACTCGTTCAAGGGAAGTCGAGCTCATGGGGCCACAGATACCAAAGTCATCTACCGCCGCTACGCCTCCCTCTTCTTCATCTGCTCCATCTCACCTGGCGATAACGAGCTGGTTACGCTAGAGGTTATACATCGGTATGTCGAGGTGTTGGATCGGTATTTCGGGAATGTGGGTCTTGCTCTCCCTTTCCGCGTCGCAAACTGGGTAGAGCTGATAGGGGTCAGGTGTGCGAATTGGATCTGATATTCAACTTCCAAAAAGCCTATGCGGTATGAGCACACTCACATGGCCAGTACGACGGAGATTCGAGCTGATATGGTGGAGTAGATATTGGACGAATTGATCATCGCTGGAGAACTGCAGGAATCGTCGAAAAAGGCTGTATTACGGATAGTGCGTGGTCCTCTCCCCGCCTTTTTGGACACCCACAAGTCGTGATGAGAAAGCGCTGATCGACTTCCAGGTGGCGCAGTCCGACGCGATCGAAGAGGGTGAGTCGATGACGAGCACTCTCAAGGAGTCCGGCTTCATCTGAGGCTTCCCTTCCCGGTGACCTCTCCGGGGTGCGTATCTACGCATACGGGATGACTCAATCGGATGTGAACGTCGAAGGTTTGTGCTGATGCTGGCTCGTTCCGCAGCGGAGGTCTCGGAGGACTCGTTGTCGAGGCTGGGGAGTTTGTCGAGCTTGACGAATCGGGGGTCGTGATGCTTCACGAGATTGTACATGCACGAATGGCTTCATGACTGGTACTGCGACTGCATCATGGGACTAATATGGACAACAAGTGGATATGTACAGTGTAAGAGATCCGAGTGCGGATGATGTGCCTGCCTCCATCCAAGTGAAGCAACTTGGGGAAGGACCTTCTCCTTCCTCAATGCGCGTAGAGATTAGAGAGCAACCAGAATCTATATGCTCTAAACAGTCTGATCGGATAGTCAGCTTACCCCGGTGACGCTGAACGGAATGCGTCCGTCATCGTCCCATCGCAGAAGCTCACATCGTCATCGTAATGCCATCTCGTCAATTTCGGATTCGACGGTGCATTCCGCACATATCGGTCATTCCCCTGCGGCCTGTACAAGCATCAGCGAAGTCCTTAGGTTCTGGCGAAAATACTAACCGTTCCTTCTGTTTATTTGACGCGAGCATGGACTGCATGGTGATGCAGATGGCGACGGCGTTGAGGACTACAACAGGTCGGGAGCCGCACATTCAGCTCCGGGCTTGAGCTGTCTGTCTCCTCCGCCACGACCTACCTGGTGACCATTCCGTTCCTGCGCCGCAGGGTTTCAGTCTCAAGCTCGCTACCGCCAGAGGCAGACTCACCTAATATTGACGCGCAGATATGTCCATTCGAGTATACATGGGGATGTAAAGGCGGTTGATATTCTTTATCTACAACGAACGTGACCTGATTGACCAAATGTCCTCTCAGCTCTCGTCCCGCTCTTCAAGTCCCATGTGACCGGGACCAGACACGGTGGATGCTGAGCTGTACGACCCACCTCCGGACACTCTATAGGATACCGATTCGCGAACTTCATCCGCAGCGCAAATATCTCTCCCTACAAGCTGTCAGCAACCCGCTGCAATTCGACAGCTCAGACCTGTGACTCTTTAGGCATACTGACCCGGTACACAGTCTCATCCCCCAACACCGAGATCAGGAACACCCACATCTCCATGGACTCCGCATCGCGCAGGACGATACCGGGTGGTGTACCTTTGCTACTGATCTCGGCGTGCTCTTTCACTATAAGGGGGCTGGTGAGCTGAGGACGCAGTTGCGGAAGGAAGGAGGCGTACTGAGTCGTTTTATAGCGAGGGTCGCCATAGCGGCGAGCGGATCACAAGCTCAGGATCACAATACTAATCACGAGTAGAAGACCACGCAGGGCTCGGAATTCGGTGTGGTGGGGATCTATACGAGACAAGGCGTTGTACACCAAGTATTGATGGATTGTCTATATACCTTTTGGCCAGTTCACCTCACAAACATCGGGGACCCCAGCGCCTCGTGATCGAAAGCCGCGGAAGTATTGCGTCGAGTACTTCTCAAGCGGTCTGACAGCAAAATCGTTTTCTTCACCTTTCGCTAACATATCGTTACTCTTGGTATACGGTTTCACTTTCGCGAATTCCATCACACACTGACCGTATCGCCCTGACCCCAATGACGGATGTGCCTGAGCAGACATTCGTCGAGCTCGAAGCTGGGTCGGAATGGCGATTTGAACTCGAAGGGGAAGAGAATATCGCTGTGAGGGTGAGTGCGGAGAGCTGTTTCACACTCCCTACGAAGATACGAACCTTCGACCTTCAGGGACGATCGTCAACTCCTGTGAGCCTATTGACTCCAAGGTCAGCGAACAAGCAGCTAATCCCAGGTGTCCCCTCTTCCCCTACCTCCCAATCGGCCGTTATCCTCATCATCGTCCACCTTCTGCGTTATAGTCCACTGCTATGATATGCCCATTGCAGTGTCTGGCATTTCAGCCTCGTCGTATTGTAGCCATCAGTCCTCATGCCAGCTCGACCACACCCTGCCTCGCTCCCGATACAGCGCTTCTGCCTTCTTGAGACCTAAGTAGAGGCGTGAAAGCTCGATCGCAAGAACCCTACTTACGACCTTTACTGATCATGCCATTCCAATGTCTTTAGGTTCAATCTCAAGACCCTATCTACATCAATTCCGAGGAGCTCCCTCCGACCACATGGTATCCCATCCACCGAAACACAAAATCTTCGCTTTACGCGCCGACCGCTGCGCGTATTGAAGGTGCCGCCTAAATCTTTCCCTGTCGGTGGGCACGCCCTGACGATCATGTAGTCTCGTATCTCCCTGCCTCACAGTACACGTCCACCTCCACCACACAACCCCAGCTCCTTTACCTCCACCTTTCGCTCGAACGGAATCGAATATTGGCGAAGCGGCATCTGTCCACTTCGAATGGGAATGGCTCGTCAAGGGGTCCCCGAGTCATGGTACTGGGTCCACCGAGTTCTGGAAAGACGACAGTGGTGAAGAATCTGGTCAATATGGCGTTGTCTAGCGGTATGGGATGGTCGGTCGGCGTTGTCGGCCTGGATCCAGCTAGTGTGAGTTTCGCTATCCAGCTCCTATAGTCCGAGCTCAAGGTCTTGATCAGCCCGCAAATCTCATTCCCGGATCACTTTCCCTGTCCACCCCCTCCCATCCTATCCCGACTCATCACTTCGCTCATCCGCTAGGATCCCCGCCCACTTCCATCCCAGCAAGTACCCTCTCAGCCGATGTAGCTACCATGGGATGGTGGTACGGCCATCTCGAACCTACCAATCGTGGCACCGATATCTGGCGGAAGATTGTCACGTCTATCGGAGAGCGGTGGCGAGAGCGATGTGACAAGGATTTGATAGGTAGGTGAAAGCCAGGCGCCTGCTCACACGCAGCGATGACATCTGGGTTATTCGTGGACACTTCAAGCGCATTGACCAATCCTCTGCTGGGGACACGGAAAGACGATCCGAAAGCCCGATACTCTCTTGTTGCGCAGGCCATCGAGGCATTCGAAAGTTCGCCATCTCCTATCCATCCTTGACTGTGACTAATGTGCCTTGTTTAGTCGATGTGCTCCTAGTCCTCGGTCATGAAAAGCTGACCATCGACCTCGACCGCCTCTTCTCCCCTCGTGGCGTCCGCGTCCTCCGCATACCCAAATCCGGCGGAGCAGTCGACCTGGACGACACATACCGCCAGACCGCCCAAGCCTTTCATATTCGTAGCTATTTCTACGGCGAGCCGAGCGTGCCAAAAGAGATTTCGGGGCTGGTGGGCCGAACCACGGCGTTGGAGACGGGGTTGTCACCGTATAGCTTCCAGATCGGATGGGAGACGCTCATCGTCCTCCGTATCGGCGAAGGTGAACTCGATATCCTTGGAGTAATTGGAACCAAACTGATTTGGTGGGCATATAGAGAATGCCGCGCCGTCCAGCGCATTACCGATCGGGTCATCGCGCATCCTCTCCCCAACGAGGCTCATACGTGTCGACCCATCTGGTCCAGCCCACGTGGTGCGACTGCTAAATATTGTGTTGGCTATCGTTGCTATACATCCGGAAGACCGGTTGAAGATGGACAAGCGAGAGGAGAAGGAGAAAGCGAAGGAGAACGAGGTGAAGAAGGAGGAGGTCAAGACGGAAGAGGACGACGGCGAGGTGAAGGTGGAGGGTGGCGAGGAGGTCGAGGAGGAAGATGAGGATGATGTGCCGTATAGGGAGGAGATTGGGTGGAGGGAGGTGTTGGGGTTCATAGTGATGTGAGTCTCCCAATCCCGTCAACCTGGTGCTGTTACGGGCGCTGACAGCTTTGGTCGTCCAGAACTGGGATAGACGCGCAGAGGAAGAAGTATACCGTCCTCTCGCCTAGCCCCGGCAAACTTCCCTCAACAGTCGCCATAGCCGGGTCGATCGAATGGGTAGATTCCGAATGACGGAATGTAGAGCCTTGTCCTGTTGACAATATGCATGCATGATGACAAAGGATCAAACGTCCGCCTTTCCATTTGGTAATATCTGTGACTCCCTCTCCGCTGCCCGTTTTGCTTTCTGCTCGTCCGAAGCGAACACCCATGCCAATGGGACTCGCTTTTTACACCGTGCTCTATACTCATCCACCAAAGAAGCCTCGGCTCCGGCTGAACGGAGAAGCTCAGCGGCATCTAACAAGATAGGGATAGACGGTGGTATGTCGTCCAGCCGGAGGAGGACGCGGAACACCTGCTCCACAGCGCTTGTAGGCAAAGGAGTGGATGCTCGGAAGATCTCGAGCAGACCGCGAGCGGCACCAAGGATGTGATTGGGTGATGTAGGATGGCGAGAGCGGAAAGACGAGTTGAATTGGAACGATTCTTCTTCCTTTAGAATGAGGGTAGGGAGGAGATTGTCGATCGTCGCTGTGACGGCGGGATGGACGTCCTTCGCGGCATCGACTGAATTTCTTCAGCTGAGAGGGTTGATCTGTGCTGGCCGGACTTACCTATTCGACGGAAATGGAGGACTTCCCAGTGTAATCGAGCGTCCTCCGCGTCGATCGCCGCGCCCTCCAATAAGCATTTCAGCGCGGCAACGTAGAGCTCTGGAGAAGATCAGCGAATTCGAGACCTGCAATGACAGAAAAGACCATACTTTGTCGTATGTAGATCTCGTAACCCGCCGTCCATACCTCTATCCGCTTGCTGGCCATCTTCTCGAGAGGCTGCCATAGCTTGAACGCGTCTTCCAGAGGCGTCTCCGTTTTCAGCAGTTTCTCGCCCAGCGTATCATCATCCGGTACGGCTTGTTCGTCCTTCTTCCCGTCCCCGGAAGCCACAGCAGCTAAATCGAACATTACTCAACCCTCGTTTCCGCAGAGATCGCAAGGTCACCTTTCCGAGCTTTCTGCTCTGCCTTCTGCGCTTTCTTCGCTGCCTTCTTCCGCTCGGATTCCTCCTCGATAGCTGCGACGCATGAGCTCAGGCTTCAGAGGCATCCCGGGACTTACTAAGCTTCTCTTCCGTCAGACTCGGATCATCGTACAATTGAAGGTATATCTCTATCGCAGCAGTCGTCGCGTTATAATATGCAGGGTGTGATCGAAGCTGATCTTCATATCGCATCAATCTGCATGCCTGTCAGCGGCGTAGACTGGGTGCAAGGAATGTATTGACGAGAGGTATGCCGAGAAAGTCATGCGGCGCATGCAGTAGGTATGAAAGTCGTATTGATCGTCCTCGTAATCTTGGAATACCTGGGACTTGTCAGTCGGTGTTGTCGACGCGAAGTCATAGAGATCCTTACATCGGCTAGTGCTTGGTATCGTTTGAGAGCCATTGCGAGATTTCCGTTCCGTCGATGCGCATCACCTTCCTCTTGCAAGAACCAAAGACATTGTAGATCCGTCAGGTCGAGCACAGCATTTGTGTCCTTCTGCATGACCCAATCAGCACTGTACCGGACCGACAAGGCTTCTCGCACCTTTGTGAAAAGCGCGACAAGATCTTCCGCCTGCTTAACATCGCCTGCACGCAGCCAGTATTTGGCTGCTTTGCCGTTTAAGAATCGATCCTGACCATCGAGCAGTCGCGCATCTTCCATAGCTTCCGCGGCACCTAGCGGATCGCCTGCCCGCTTGAGGACCATTGCTCTGGCCATGTACACTTCCGGTAGTGTAGGAGTGTGTTCGAGCGCGAGGGAGAGGAGTTCAAGTGACCGAGCGAAGGAGGGGTTGGGATGCAAGGGGTATGAAAGATGAAGTGCGAGGTAGTAGTAAGCCCAAAGTAGAGCTGTCGGAGGAGCTATAGAGTCTGAAGGGATTAAATCAGCGATCTGCATCAAGTGGACTGGCCTGTACGGACCGTCGTCGTGAAGCCCGGCCTCCTGTTGCAGCCGTCCGATGACGTCCTCCATAATCTCGCCGACCGCCGACATCTTCTCCGGACTACCAGTATAGACACCCTTCACATCGACAAACAGGGACGGAACGCCTCTTTCGAGACCGGCGACTAGGTATGCTCGAGCCAGATCAAGGAACGTGTCTCCTGAGAAGACATCAGCTCCTGGAACAGTCTGCTTGTTCCAGCATACCTCGCGCGATATTGAGTGCTAATCTCCGAGGCGCAGCTGATCGAGGATAGCTCTCTGCGAATGATGAGAGTAGGGATAAGACTTTCTTGGTAGCCTCATCATCTAATGATCCGGCTGGCACAGGTCAACTCGATGAATTGATTCAATATACCGACGTACTGATATCGAAACCCTTAGTCCGCAGAAACCCCCTGTAGTATTCTAGACTATCGGCATTCTGCTCCAGCAGTGCTCGATAGGTATCCTCAGCCTCGTTCTGCCGTCCCAGTGCCGCTAGTATCTCCGCTGGAGGGAACGCATCAGCAATGCCTCAAAAAGTCAAGCAGAGTCATACCCTTCAATTGCGTCGCCTCGCCTCGAGGACTGACGATCCCTTCTCGGAAGCCAGTCTCAAGCCTCTGCAAAGCTTCCCCAAGCTTGCCTGCCTCGATGCGTATCTTCACGACATGCATGACGGTCTGGCTCTTCTCTGGTCCAGTCGCGCCGTCCGTCTTGATACAGCTCATCAAGCCATCGTACGTTTCTAAAGCCTCCTCGAAGTCACCGTTGAGCTGCTGGGAGATCATCAGGCCGAGCCAGGACGAGCGGATTTGTGGGCGCAGTAAGAGGTAATGATGTCGTGCCGAAACGGCTGCAGGGTATTGGCGGGTGTGCAGATTGAGGGCGATCGAGTCTCGGATTAAAGGGATGTTGTCCTAGATCATATCAGAACGACATGATGCGAGCCTGAGGGACCCACATTATCCTGTTTCCGTGCCATGGCGAACGCCCGAGTAGCCTCCTCCCAATCCTTCCGACCTTTCGCAAGTATACCCAAGACGTGCCAAGTGATGTGACTCGTGATATCCTTCTTCACCGAAGTCCGCGCCATCGTCTCGGCTTCTTCCTGCTTAGGGGCTGAGGACACTGTGAGGGGAAAGGGCAGAGACGAGTGGAGGGTGAGAGCTTTCAAGGCGAGGGTTTCTGCGATTATGCATCAGAAAGGGATAACCAGAGGATGGCGTAGACAAGAGATACCACGCACCTCCATGGTTTGGATACTTTTTGAGGATAGTATCCGCAGCCTTGAGGCCCTTCTTGTACTGCTTGAGTTCATATTGCGTCTGCATTCATAGGACATTAGCTCAATGTTCAATTCAGCCTCTTGAGCTAGAGTGACGTACGAGAAGCTCCTTGAACAGCTTGCCCTCCTTGTCCGGCAAATGTCGATGCTTGGGCATCTGCGACATGCTGAGTGATGCAGCCCAAGAGGGCAAAGGTGAGGTTTTGACGGAAACGACAGCTGGACGAGGTCGAACTTCCTAACTTGGGATAAATGACGGAATACTCCGCAATCAATCACATCATCTGCTTTCGTTTCCGGCGGTGAAAGCTATTTTGACAGGTTCATTCATCAATCTCGGAAGCTGTGCGTGTCAAAGTTCCAAACGTAGAAGAATTCCCGACAGTCTCGTGCTACTACTGGGGACATTGGCGACGGCACGGCTTGAACGGTCCATCATCTGCGGCGACAAATGTCATAGCTTGATCTTTACAGGATCCATCCTTCCGGCGGATGCTGCGCAGGTCTGATCCACCTCATTCCAGCACCAGCTCTCCGCCTTCCAGACTTTCTTACCATCCAAGCTGGAGTTCGGGCCGCTAGCGATGTCGAGCGCGATAGGACCAGTCATGGATCATACCTCTCCCCGGTAGTCTCCCTTGCCCACCATGTGTCATGGGCGCCCACGCAGCTCTTCCGCTACGTCGCCAGACTCGACGGAAGACACGACACCACGCCCTTCCATATCTTCCCTTCGCTCACGATTTGAGGGCCTCGCTGCAGGAACGAGTGAGCCCAAAGCTGGCGGTGGTGATGCGAGGAGGACGAGTTCGGCTGGTGGTCGGAAGCCGAATGGAAACGTTGATGTTGTCAGAGGTGCACCCGTAAGTCAGACACCACCAGTAGTCGTCACCAGTCCTCGTTTTGCAGTTCCAGTAACGAAGCTGAATCAACAGATGTCGCAGGTCTCCCGAATCTCCAAGTCCAGACAACCGAACAGTCCACCATCTCCGCCTTCCGATCCCTCTGCCATCGCTTCAGATCCACTGCCCGTACCGCACCCTCCCGGCTCACGTCCAGGTGAAGCGAGGAGGCCTGTGATCGTCTCCACTCCGGCTTCTCCAGCTCGCATGTCAGAGTCTTCCTCCTTACCCAATCCCATGATCATACCCGCTTCTCTGCGAGACTCATCGAGCTCATCTGCGGCTCCGTCAAACTCTCCCGTGCTTGGCGCCAGCCCCGTACTTCTCTCTCCCAAACCAGCCCGACGTACTGCACCAGCTGTTCCGCCGAAAATGCGATCACCATTCTCGACTCCCAACGGGTCCGATGATGGCGCGGATACTTCTTATCGGGATCAAGTCGCCTCTGTGACTGCGCTGCGAAAGAGGTTCAGCGCCTCTCCCAGTCCCGAGGCTGAGTCTTCTACAGCGCATAGAAGCTCCATAACGCTGTCCCAAGGCCCTTCAGTCGTTGACAGCGTGGACCGGCTTGCCCCGACTGCCATGGCTCGACAACTTTCGGTGCCTTCATTTGAGCGTAAATCGTTCCGAGGAGCTGCGCCTCCTGCAGACGACTCCTCGTTATTGCCAAGTTCTGATGCGAAGTCTCCCGGTATCATCGGAGAGCGGACGACGGCAAGAAACCCGCCACCACCACCTCCTCCTTTATCCAGATCTGCATCGCCCGGTCCATCTCAGACCAAATCCGACCGCAACAAATCCTCGACTGGAGGGTCTCCTACTGCGGGCTCCTTCCCCTCGAATGCGAAGTTCCCAGCGGAACTCGCACCTCAGGATGAAACCAATCCCGGACCTCCATCCCTTCCAGTGCGAAAATCTGCCTCAAGTACCCCAGATCCAGGCTTCTCCACTTCATTACCCACCTTGCCAGGCCCAAGACCAAAGGTATCTCCTTCGACACCCATACTGAGAGGTCCTTCCGCCGAGTCAGCCATCCGCGCACCGCCTTTACCAGATCGAGCTAGGGCGCACTCTATCGGCAAAATCGGTGATCCCAGAAGTCCCCATATCCCTCCCAAACTGCCAAGCAGAACAGCCACAGTTGCGATTCCCGCCTCAGATCCCGCGCATGCACCGGCGTCATCCATGCCTTCATCAATACCCATCTCCCCCGACCGAACCCGCGACTTGGAAAACGGATATCAACCTCTGCGGCCCCCTGTGCGAAGCACTACGATTGGCGTTGTCGCTTCCCCTCCACGTCGAGCAGACACCAGAAATACCGGAATGTCGTCCGATGACGAAGACGAGGAAGATACCCTTGCTGCAGGTCACACCACGGCTGCCAAACGATTACACGAAGATTACCCAGACTCCACGCATGCTAATCGCCGACATCCAAGGTTCATCCCTGATGTCCGCATATCCTCCATGCACCACGTCAACCCTTTTGCGGTCTTTGGACGATACGTATGTACTGGAGCTCATCACGTCCGAGTCTACGATACTCAGATGAGTGATCGACCTCTTTTCACCGTCGATCTCAAAGACGTCGGTCTCGAATTTCGGATCAAAGAACCCCGCGTGACGGCGATGTGCTTCCGACCTGTCTCACTGCCAGCGGATGAAGGGCGGTATTTGTGGTGTGGAACCAAGGACGGGCACCTGTGGGAGCTGGACATAAGGACAGGGACTGTCACGGACAGGCGGTCTTTCGTTCACGGCGCAACGGTTGTCTCCATCCTTCGACATCAAAAGTGGCTCATCACGGTCGATGAAAACGGGAAGGTGCACATCTTCGAGATGCCACCAACTGCAAAGGGTGGCATCGCGGAAGACGCGAGTTCGGTCCCGCAGACCTATCGTACAATACGCATCACGGAGAAGTTTACCTTCGTCAAGATGATCCGCGGCAAGCTCTGGACCTCTTCTGCACCTGCAAGTCGATCCACCACGAATACATCGTCTCGAGGCGCGACGATTCGCGTATATGACCTCTTCACACAAGAACCTGTACCGCCGAGCCAGTCTATGTTCACCTCGGAATGGACCGGCGCCGTGACGAGCGGCACCATATTGCCCCTCAAACCGGATGTCGTCTACATTGGACACGAGGGTGGTTTCGTCTCCGTTTGGTCGGCAGACTACATCAACTGTCTTCAGGTCCTCAAGACCTCCACGACCGATATCCTTTCCCTCGAAGGTGTCGGTGAACGACTCTGGGTGGGGAACAGGAAAGGGCAGATCCACGTCTATGATGTAAACGAGAAGCCTTGGCGAACGACCAACATCTGGACAGCACATCCGTGAGTCTATCAGCAGCGGGAAAACGCCGCATCTGACTTCCTGCAGAGACCTTCCGATACATTCTCTCATCGTCGACCCCTGGTCCATCGAGCACGTGAGTACAACGCCTGTTTCTCCCGGAATACCAACACGGAAACCTGTTGATTTGCACAGGCCGGTCGTCTCACCCTTTGGTCTGCCGCTCGCGATACCATCCGCGCATGGGATGGTTTGTTGTCTGTCGACTGGATCGGTGTGTTCCGCAATTTGCACTTGTTCAAGCTTACAGCTTGCAGACAACCAAATGAAGGAGCGTCAACCAGACTACTGCAGATTTCGAAACATCAATATCCTCGTCTGCTCATGGAATATCAATAGCGCCAAGCCTTCAGACCTCAGCGGATCGGAACCAAATGCGCTCTTTTTCGAGCAGCTGTTCGGATCGGTCAATTCACCAGACATCATCATATTCGGATTTCAGGAGGTCATACCACTTGGCGACAAGAAGCTTACAGCGAGTGTGTATACAATGTCAACTTGATATGATGCAAGCTGATGAGGTGAAGAAACGCTGTTGTTCGGTGGTAAGAACAAGGAATCCGGTACAACGGCCGACAAGGTGTCTCTCGCTTATCGACAGTGGCTCGACAAGATGCAGTACGAGGTGAAGATGGCCATGCCCGCGGACACTCCTTATGTCAAGATCCACTCGGAGAGCTTGGTCGGCTTGTTAACTTGTGTTCTCGTCAAAGCGTCGCAGAAGGACGCACTACGGGATCTGGATATCTGTACGGTCAAGCGGTGAGGTTGCTGCGTTCTCTTGAGGGTGCGCGCCAACGGGAATCGCAGAGGTATCGGTGGTATATACGGCAATAAGGGCGCGATCATCGCCAGGATGGTCGTTGACGACACCTCGATTTGTGTCATCAACGTCCATCTCGCTTCCGGACAGAGCCAGAAAGCTTCCCGGAATATGGATCTTGGGGCGATCATGGAGGATAAAGCAATCTTGCCTGCGTCGGACGAGCTGCCGTTCGTACATGGTGGGGACGGTACGGCTATTCTCGATCATGAGATGGTGATCTTGCAGGGGGATATGAATGTGAGCTCGACTTTGTCTTCTTCACATGTTTTACCGAGCTGACCGAGTGTAGTATCGCATCGACAAACCCCGAGAGAATGTACTCTCCTCAATCACAGCTGGCGATCTGCCATATCTCCTGGAACATGACCAATTGCGCAAAGAGATCCGAAATAACCATGCTTTCCGCCTGCGTACTTTTGAAGAGGCCCCGATCACCTTCAACCCGACATACAAGTACAACGCCGGATCGGAGGAGTATGACTCGTCCGAAAAGCGACGGATACCGGCTTGGTCCGTATCTTTCCCACCTTCTGGCATCTGCTGATATCCTGGCTATAGGTGTGATCGGATCCTGTTCAACAACTCCCCGCGCATCCAGTCGCTGAACTACAAGCGTTATGAAGCGACGATCTCGGATCATCGTCCTGTCTCGGCGGGTTTCCAGGCGACGATAAAAGCGGTGGATGGCGGGAAGATGAATGCTGTTCGAGGGGAGGTGATGGCGGCATGGGCGAAGAAGGAGGCGGAGATGCTGAGTGGGATGGCAGAGGCTTATGGGCGACTGATCTAGACGTGCATTTTGCGTTGGACTGAGTTGTATCATGATGTAACTACTTTCGAGCTTTTGCTGGCGAGTTCGTGAGCAGGGAAGCGCGATTCTAGGGTTGCAAGCCCAGACCTTTCGGGGGAACTGATCCGGGGTTCTCCATTCTGCTTCCGCTGCTTTGTCGATATTGGTCTCTTGGCCCTGCTTGACTGGGATCGCTTTGGCAGGTCTTCCTAGCGACAAGTCGCGTTGGATCCTCCAGTTTGAAGGCGCCTTCCGACCTTTACCATGGCGGACGACCTGACCGACGGAGCTCGTCATCTCAGCCTCGAGCGTCCCCTCGCTCCACGAATCAAGCGCCAATCCACCGTCGAGAGCGCCGCCCAAGCTGGAGGTATCTTCGACCTCTATGGATCCGGACGAGATAGCTGGCGTGGCGAATCCACTCCTCAGACTCCTCCAAACCAGGCGTCGGGGGGATACCGGGAGGATGGCCCGATGGAAGAGCTGAACTCTCCCGGTCCAGAGACGACCCTGGCCAACGGGAACAGTCGGCTCAGCTCAACGAGTACCGCCGTCGCCCCTCCCATTACCGTCACCGGCCCCAACACACCTGAACGTCTCGCCGACCAGCGCTCCTCGACATTCACCTCCCTCAGCTCGAACGCGTGTTCCCCTACTCATCCTAGTATATCCCGCCTCTCGCCGCGACGTCCGGGTACGGGCAGTTCTTCGGCCAGTACGAGCCAGGTGAGTATCTCGGGGTCGTCGCAGTACCCGGGAGAGGAGAATGATGCGTTCCATGTGAGGTCGACTTGTATGTCATGTCCGCCTTGAGTCCGGGCTCGGTTCGAGCGGTGCTGATGGGAATAGATGCGCGGTTGGAGTCGGAGGGTGTTCATGGGGATGGATGGGATCCGGGGGTGGAGAGGACGAGGGGAGGACCGCAGAGTGGGAAGAGGGCTACGATGTTTGAGGCGGATACGAATGGGGATGTAGGGGAGAAGGAGAGGGAGTTCCTCGCTAGTCTCGATAGGTGACTCAATCTCAATCTCCTATTCATCTTGGATTACGGCTGAAGATGAGGTAGATATGGCTTCATACATGAGCCACTGCGTAATCGATCTGAGACACGACTCGCCCTCATCCTAACCGCCCCCTTGACCAAATTCCCAAAACTCCCTTCTCGCTCCCCAATACCCCCTGGTACTCCGGCACCTCTACCACCTCCTCCCTCGTTTGGCGCAGGATCCGATTTCGGGCCTTCTGCAGCGATACCTGGAAGCCCCGACCAAAGTGCTGGGGAGGAGAAGCGTCGGCGGAAAGAGGATGAGCGAATAGTCAAGTGGATGAAGATGGTGGCTGTCAAATCACGGGATCAAGGTGGGAATATCGCAGAGTGGAAGTGGAGAGAAGATGGACAGGGGGCCAAGGTGAGTGAACAACCGGGAATGGCCGCTGACGGGTAGTTGCCGAGGAGGGTGTATAAGGGGATCCCGGATCGGTGGAGGATGGCGGCTTGGTGGACTATGGCTGAGGAGAGGGCTGGGGCGAAGGGGAAGCGCAAGGGCAAGCGGCCTCCTGAGGAGCTAGGGAATGACTATCGCGTTTGTCTCGAACTTGACTCCGTTACCGCAAGCTCACGATCGTTGCTCAGACCCAGATTGACCTCCCCTCGACACACGACGTCCAGATCGACCTCGATGTCCCGCGAACTATCAGCGGCCATACACTCTTCGTCACTCGATATGGCTCCGGCCAACGATCTCTTTTTCACGTGCTACATTGCTTCTCCTTGCTGTGCGAGACGTGCGGGTATTGTCAGGGCATGGGACCGATCGCTGCGACACTGCTGTGCTACTTCGATCCAGAGGTACGCCCAAACCTTTCAGATTGCGGATTGCCCAGTTGATGGGGTCTCAGCGGGCATACGCTTTACTGGTCCGGCTGCACGACGTCTACGGGATGCACTCGATCTTCGCACCTGGTTTCCCTGGACTGCTTGAGGCGTTCTACGTCCAAGAGAGATTGATGGAATGGCTCATGCCGGATGTCTACAAGTCGTTTGTCGGTACCTTCACTCAGTGGGGAGACACTCAGCTGATGAAGGTCGAAGCAACGGAATATGATCTCCTCCTCTGCCTGGGGGACGAAATGGTATATTACGCTCTTCGTTAACACTGTCCCTTTCGCCCAGCAGCTCCGATTGTGGGATGCCCTCTGGCTGGATGGGAGGGATGTTATGATCCTCACTTCCGTCGCTCTCCTATGGGCCTTCAGAGGTGAGCAGAAACCCAGAGCAGAGACCGAATGCTGACATAGTCTGAAAGATCTCTTGTCTGCACCCACAGCGACATTCGAGTCCATCTTATCGCTCTTATCCTCATATTTCGTGGCGGAGGACGAGGACGCGCTGATGAGATGGATACGGAACTTGATCAATCAGCCTGGGATGAGAGATGCGATTGCGGGATGGAGGATGGATTGGGGGAAATTGGTAGAGGAGGGGAAGAGTGATGCGGCGTTGCTATAATTACTATCATACAGTGCGATGGAGCACGAGCGAAGCAAAACATCCGCATGATTGCCCGAACTAGCTTACTGAGACTGACCCAACCACTTCAATCTCCTAAGCAACGGTGAATAGGTACATTTACATGTCATTGGAGGCAATTTGGCTGAGGTACGCGATGTTGATATTCCGACGTTGAAGTGGGAGCCTGGGGCTGAAACGCTAGCTCGGTTTCATCTTATCAGCGGGACCAAAACCGCGTGAATAATCTCCGGGAGATCATCGATCCGCATCGATCGGATCTGCCGATTTGTCTATTCCACTGGTCTGGAATTTTCCAAGGCTGCTTCTCAAGCTGCATGATACGTCTCTCAAGCTTACGAGGAACGATTGGTTGTTCACAGTGCCGCAGCATGTCCTCTAAAACCGCCGAGATCTTCATTCACCTCCACACCTACGATCTCCGAACTCACGATTCTCCATCTCTCCACCTCGCCCACAGGCCATCATCCGACATCACCCATTTCCTCCCTCTCTACATCTTTGACGAGCGCCAGATCGACGTATCCCGCTTGCCCAATACTTCTTCCATATCCCAGCCGGATGCTGGGACCGAAGCGAGGAAGCAGGGGAAGCAGGATGGGAATCCGAATCATGCTGGACCGAGGAAGACTCGACCCTCACCCATATCGAGAGTCGGGCACTTTCACCGGAGTTCACCGCATAGGTTGTTGTTCCTCCTTCAATCGGTTCATGGGCTGCGGGAGACGTATAGGCGGTCGGGGGGGGATATGCTCATTGGGTATGGGAAACCCGAGGTGCTCGTCCCGGAGTTGGTCAAGGCGATTTCTCAGCAAGGCTCGGTAGCGGGTATCTGGGCCCAAGAGGAGGTTTCTCTAGAGGAACGAGCGATGCTGGACCGACTTCGAGGTGTTTTACCCAATGTCGAGCTGAATTTGAATCAGAGCAAGACGCTCGTTCCGCCCAAACACCTTCCGTTCGACCCGGAAAAGAGTACGCCAGATGTGTACACCTCTTTCCGGAAGAAGGTCGAGGGGCTGGGGCTGAATCTCGGTGGAGGGATGTTGGTGGAGCCGATGAAGACTGCGGAGTTTGGGCATGATGGGAAGGGGCTGAAGGTCTCGTTCGGTCAGGGGAAGGGCGGTCTCAAGCCTTTCCCGGATGTCGGAAATATGGAATTCTCGGACGGACGAGGCGGATGGGTGAAGAAGGGCGACGAGCTCGACTCGGTTGACGGGATGTACGCCAAGCTCGTCGAGCCGCTTCTGGACAACCTGCCAGTAGGCGGATGGTCGACCGCGACGAAAGGGACGACACCAACGCCGAGTCATGCCTCATCTGCCATCCCATTCCCAGGAGGCGAGGAAGCTGCTCTGGCGCGACTGGACGATTACGTCGGCCACAACACGTCTGATGGATGGGAAGGCGGGGCGAAGGCGAAGCATTACAAAGCTACACGGAATGGGTTGATGGGGGAAGCATTCAGCACGAAATTTTCTGCGTTCTTCAGTTTGGGGTGTCTCAGTCCTCGAGAGGCGGGCTGGCGGGTTGGTGAGCTCCTTGAACTCGTCGGGAGGGAGAAGGATACCAGAAACAACGTCTACTGTATGTCACGTCATTCGTCAGGTTTGGCCGTGTTGACGGCTGATGGGTCCTAGGGATCATCTTCGAGCTCCTCTGGCGCGATTTCTTCCAATTCACGACCCTCAAATACGCTTCCCAAAAGTCCTCATCCCTGTTCGACCCCCTCGGCTATTCCTCCCAAATCTCAATGTACCCATCCTCCGAACGACCCGATCCTTCCGACTGGCATAATCCCAACTGGTCCGACCCAAACGATCCTGCTCGACGGTGGTGTGAGGGACGGACGGGCGTTCCGTTTATAGACGCGAACATGAGGGAGTTGAGGGAGACGGGGTGGATGAGTAATCGGGGGAGACAAAACGTGGCGAGTTTTTTGACCAAGGACCTGTGAGTGCAGACAATTGAGTGGGGGGTGCATGGTTAGCTGATGAGGGTGCTTGAAGGTATGTGGATTGGAGGATTGGGGCCGAATTCTTTGAGATGCATTTGGTGGACTATGATACGTGTTCGAAGTGGGTCTCCTCTGTCCTTATGGATATCTGGGCTGATATGCTGTCGTAGTTGGGGCAATTGGTGAGCGGCTCTCCGTGGGATTTCTCGCTTGTACTCACGCTTTCCCTCTTCTCTCCCCCAAAGGCAATACCAAGGTAAATCCCGGCTGCCGACTGTCCTCATGCGGATAGGAACGCGCTGATCGTTCTCAAGCCGGCGTGGGCAATGATCCCCGCTCATCCCGACAATTCAACCCCATCAAGCAAGCAGGCGACTACGACCCTAAAGGAGAATACGTCCGCCTCTGGCTCCCAGAGCTCAAACGAGTCCCGAACGAGGTCGTCCAGACGCCTTGGCGTGAGTCTTCGACCCACGCGGAACAAGCAATCAGCTGATGTCCCGGGAAGTAACGAATGAGGAGCACGGAGATTATCCAACCAGACCAATCGTGGAGACTCCTTCTTGGCGGAAGCATTATCGTGCCGGCGGGGGAGGTGGTGGGCATGGTGGTGGAGGCGGTGGAAGGAGGGGACGAGGGGGATATCAAGGAGGTGGTTCTGTGGGACGAAATGGTCAGGCCGATGGTGGTGGAGGTGGTGGTGGACTGGGGAGAGGAGGTGGTGGCGGGCATCGCGGACCGAAGGGGAATATGCGGGGCGCATGAGAGGGGAGTCGCAGTTAATCTGCCATGCATCAGAGGCTCTCGTGCGGCACTGAGGCGCTTTCTGTTGTGCAGATCAAGTTTGATGTCATCCAAAAATATAGAGCACTTAGTCCTTCGTGCCATACAGAATCACCGAGCTTCCCAAGGTCCCTTGTTTAGTTGCTTGTCACTGCTTCTTGGTACACCTCCAATCATGAGAGTGCTCACAGCTCAGCACGCATGGCGACCCCTCGCGTAAGAAGTACCACGAGCAGTGACAATATACCTGGCGGTCGGGATGTTCCGATCTTCGTCGGTGGACGAATCGAGGGACTTCTTTTCTCCTGCTCGAAATGGCAGAACATCAGATTGCCCCGCCCGTGTCGATTGGATCCTTTAGGCGATCAAGGCGACGGGGGTCAGCCGATAGACCATCAGAATTCATCGTATTATACAACACGCTGCATCGTTTCTGTACAAGACGACGTGCTCTGCCCTTGTGAACGAATGGCCAAGCGGGATCAATGCCTATTTCGGGCGCCCTCATTACCAATCTGCCTGATGGGAGCTAGCAACTCAATGTGCCCGTTGTGTGAGCCATGCGAGTACGATATCGAGATTATGCTTCGTCTTGTTGCTTGTTGAGTAGCACTATGAAAACAGTCAGCCATTGGCAACCTCGGAGCTACCCGACTGCTTCGTGGTATGCCCTGGCACATAACGAGCTGACTCACCGAGACGAGCCTCCCTCCGATCTCACCCAATCGCATCTCCCGAATCAGATCGTCAACTTCGACGGCATCGGGCAGGTCATTCTTGTTTGCGAGGACTAGGAGGGGGACGGAAGCGAGTGCGGGAAGAGCGAGGAGGGCGTGGAGTTCGGATGTTGCTGTGGGGAGGGATTTGGGCTGTTGCACGGGTTGAGTCAGCCACCGTTTGACTACCTGGATGTGAGAGAAGTTCGCAGCCAGATTGGAGCTGGATGACGAAGAATGGGAATCGGCAGTGACAAAGAGGATCGGAGATCAACTCACATCGGCCGCGTCGACCACATACCTAAGCATCAGGTCAGCTCGAAGCCTCCCGCAAGCAGCGAGAGACGCACACTATCGCATCCGCTCCTCGACAATACCGATCCCACATCCCCCTAAACTTCGGCTGGCCCTATGCCCATCATCAGCACAGCTCCTATGCCGTCTCCCGTCTCCTCCCTCCTGCCTGACTCCCACTGCTTCCTCTCGATCCTGCCATGCGCCGGATCTCTTGGGATGGGGTGAATGACTCACCGCGACATCCCACACCTTCATCGTCACATTTCCCTTCCTCACCTGTCGCAGGTTGAATGCGACCGTCGGGACTACATCTTCGGACCATTGATTTGAGCCGAGGACGTTCACCAGTCTATGATCAACATTCCGTCAGCTCGTAAACCGCCTTGTCCGGTATCGGGAAAGTGATGGTTGGTACTGACGAAGTCTTCCCACTGGCCTGCATAGCCCTTGTCAGCTTCACGATGTTGTGATGGAAAGAGAAGCCCAAAATACCTGTAATCCTACGATGGTGACTTCTAGGTGCTTAATGAAGAAGAGCGATCGGAGCCAATTCAGGAGACCGGATAGGATGAATGCCATACTCGCGAGATGGTATTGAGGATCTCAAGGATAGCCGGATGCAGCTTGGTGCAGGCAAAGACAAAGGCGGTGGATGATCGAGAGCACAAAGGATCTAAGATGGAACGCACCGCTCACGTGACTATCTTGATGCTGGAACCAAGGCGGTGGGCGGCGAACTCCGCGTCTTCAGCATGGAGAATGGGAATGCATGCGAACATGGGAAAACGTCAACTTTGGACAAGCCTTGCCTTGTTGCGCCATGCGCTACCTGTGGACAGAGGTGTGAGGGTAATTATACCAACGAGAAGGATCGAGCAGGGAACAGCGGGAACATCTCCCCTCACAGGTGCGCCTTGAATAGCGCCTCGGAGATGAATGAAGCCTGCAATTGCCTTCCACCGAAGAACCGTCCGTTGAGGCCTTTGATCGCGTTCTGCCCAGCAGCAATCACATCGAATTCGAGGTAAACTTCGCCCTGCTTCTCCTTAGCTTGATCACGGTGAGACTGCGAGTTTCTCACCGCTGACATCTTGTCCACCTTGATGCGCTTGAGCTTGCCATACTTGCCCTCGATCTCGCCCTTGACATCTTCAGCAAGGTCCAGGTCCCAGTTCCGTTCAGTCTCTTCTTCCGGGTTGAACATGTTGCTGACGATAACGAATGAAGTCGGGGCCATTGAGGGCGATTTGGATCTGCAAGTCATCAGCTTGCTAGAAACTGGTAAATGCTGGAATGATCACTCACGGTACCGAAGACTTGTGCGCAGATAGGGCGAGATTGACGTTCGGCTCAGTCCTAGCAAGCTTGAACATGAGCTGCTGCCGCTGCGTCGCGTCTAGTCTTGTTCCATAGCCTGTGTCTTCAATCTGCTCCGCGACATAGGCTCGCTCTTGAATCGTTTGTACACGGACTATCATCAGCCTGAATCTAAAGGCCGCACTCACTTGGACGTCCAGCGAGATCGAATCCGTTCATCGCGTCAAGCGCCATTTGAGAGGATCGAAGATCGGTAAACTGGACATAAGCGGTCCCCTTGCTTTGACCAGTCTGCCATTAGCGGTGCCCAGACATTGTTGAACTCACGAAATCCATGTGCAGATCCACAAACTCCACGCCACCGAACGGCTCGAACACCTGACGAAGATCATCGGCCGATAGGTTGTACGCGAGACTGGACACGAAGAGCCTATGATAGGGGATCGAAGCATCTCTATGTGAGTCAACGTCGACACCCGGTGGAATCGCGAGACCGGTGCTGAGTGGCGGGAAGTTTGATTGGTAGGTTACTGCAGGACGAGGAGCGCTGCCCATAAATCCGCCAGCGGCCATCGCCGCGACCTGCCCTTGACGGTTGCGCTCGGCTTCGGTAAGCGTGATGTTCATCGGTATGCCCATGACGATCGTGCCGGAGAGCTGGGAGTTAGCGCGATCAAACAAGGTGGACTCACTGCTAGAGCCCTGTTGACCAGCTCAACAGCATCAAGCTCGACGTACCCGATTCTGCCGTCAGCATCGTGACGGCAGATACCACCTACCCCTTGGACCGCCTGGACACCCTATCCGTCACGACACGCGCATCCCTCACTGCCCCTCGACCCAGCTTGTCCTCGAAGAACAGTCCTAGATCACTCGAGGTCAATCTCGCGGCAAGCTGAGAAACGAAAATGGAGCGGGACTCGGAGTCGACCTCATCGAGAAGCTGGTTGACGGGGTCACGAGGTGGCGGGGGTTCTCGAGGGGGCGGCGGAGCATCATAGGTGGGAGATGCACGGCGGCGGGCAGGAGGTGAGAATGGTCGCTCGCGCATTCGTCGTTCACGCTCTCGCTCTCGGTCCATCTGACATTAGCTACAGCCAGGTGCACTTGCTCACCTCTGCGAACCGCTCATCCCTAATTCGAGCCGCCTCTCGACGCTCTTCCGCCATCTCACGGTCTCGCCTCTCCCTCTCGGCTTCCTTTTCCTCCCTGGACATGTCCCTCAGACCGGTCGCTTCGACATCGCGCGATCGATGTGACCTATGACTCTCCCTAGACCTATCTCGATGTGATTGAGACTGACGAGCCGAAGACTCTCGGTGCGCAGGTGACCTATCTCGGTTCTCGAGTTCACGCTCCCTCTCCCTCCTCCGCCTCCGACGCTCCTCCCTCTCCTCCTCAGTCTCGTCTTCATGATGATGCCTTCTCTTACGTTCCCTTCGTTGTTCCTCCGTCTCGTCCTCGCGGGGACGATGGCGATGTCGCCTCTCCCGCTCGCGCTCGCGTTCCCGGTCTTCGTCATCGTGACGTCGATGTGACCTGCCCGAAGCCGACCTGTCACGATCATCTTCCTCGTCCTCACGGTGACGCCTCTCACGTTTACTGCGCACCGAATTAGCTTAACGCACAGAAAGTTTGAGGAGATGGCGTACGAGGTGAGCTCAGGGGTACGGTCCCGATTACCGTCCAGGCCACGGACAGCCAGAGGAGGCGTCTCCGACATGATACCAAATCTAAAGCCAGAAGATGAGTGCAAGAGATGGGGTCTAGGACCGAAAACCGACATCTGGCCCGTTAACCCCGCCAACGGAGTACCGAATCTTCCGAAAGCTTCCGTTTGTGGCGGTTGGGATTGTATGGTATGGACCGGCATGCATGCAGTGTCATCGACCTTTGCTCAGCTCTCGCTCTATAGCCCACGTCACAGCCTCCTCCACGTCTTCCGTTATCTTCGTGGGCGTATGTGACGGTGTCCCTCCACGAAAGACACCGGTCTTCACCAGGATGGACGACCAGCCATGCCCATTGGCACCCGCTATATCTACCGATATTAGCGTGGCCGAGACAGAATGACTCACCGGACTCTGGATTATCTATGCTGAGCATAAGCTCGAATCCGGAATCATATGACGGGCGGACCTCCTATCATGTACCTAACATGTATCAGCTTGTTGGTCTCCAAGTGAGGGGAAGACATACACGTTGAGCCCGCCATCTGGATCTCTTCCCATTATATTTAGATGTCTCCGCATCATCTTCTCGGCGAAGGCGTAGGTCGCAGCGTGGGGCTTCCCAAACTGGGTGTATGCAAACTGTGTCCCCGTCGTAGCCTTCTCGTCAGTCAAGCTCGGCGCCCTCAGCGAACCTTAAAGACCGCTTCCAAAGCTAATCGGAAAGCACCCATGCCCAATCGAGGTAAGGGGTAATCTCTGATATCAGCTGGAGTCACATAGTCGGACTCACGATCCCCAAATGACGTCCGGATTAGTCAGAATTAAGGGCAAGTTCCCTCCATCCTGACCGAAACCCCGAGACCGTTTCGTCCCGAGCACCCCGCCCTCCGATCCCAGGAGCTCGGTAATAACCTGAGTCGCGAGACCCCAATCCATCCCATTATCGTGAATCACGAAGATTGCGTGGAAGGGCGTAGTCGAGAAATCGATTCTCTTCGTGTCAGCCAATGATGTGAGTGCGGACCTACTTTGACGAAACCCTCTTCCTCGGGGGTAAGGCTGTACCGGTCCCAGACCGATTGTCGCCAGGCCACAACGTCTTGCAAGATATACGCATGCTTCAAACCATACCTGCCATAAAGCTCAAGCTAATTCGCTCTGACTCACGATTCGGACACCCGTCGCCCTGCATCTCCCCGACCCCCGACGACAAGTACCGGCTTATCCGCATATTCACCGACATAATCTCGAAGCGGAGTATGTGATTGAACGAGCTGATCTGCGCCGACCTTCGCTACGGTCAGCAGGAACGGTCGATGATCCTCACTTCAACGCCCAATTCTGCAGAGAGGGCTTCACGTCGCTCGGTATCGGGTAGACCACCGCCGTTAGTCATGAGCAGGAAAGGGATGGGTCTGAGAAGTCAGTACGCAGCATGCTGTTGAGATGAGATTGGCGTACCTGGATTGACCGCCTGTTCCTGCGAGCTTGCGTAGGACTCGCTTGGCTTGGGGTAAGATGTGTCGACCTTGCTTCAGTACTCCATCCTGCGTCAGAAAGTGAGCTTGACCGTGCGACCTGCCGTACGACGTACGATATCGAACGCGAAGGCGAGGTTCTCGGGGAACGGTAGACTACCACCTTTGGAAGGATTTAGCTTTTAAGAGCTCGGAGGTGTCGTGGAGCGGACTTGTGAGTAGCCGGCGAGCGCTCCTTGTCGCTTGCAATGACAAGACATGCCCCACAAGCGGTCTTCTTGCTCTGATCAGCATGTCGAAGATGGGTTCGATGTAGCGAAATCACGATGAAGCAGTCGCTTCCCAAAGGTGGTATTTTCCGACAATTATCCTTCCGCAGTATGTAGTGTGACCGTACACAACTTAACTATGATTTGGATCGAACTCACGGCCAAGCAACCCTCATGCCCCGTGGACTAATGAATGGAGACGGTTGGCAAACACACTCGCGGGGTATGATATGGTCTTGACAATAGAAAGCTCAAGACAGGTTGACACGGTCAACAATTGTGGAACACAGACAACGACGAGTGCGGGTAAGACGTAGACCTACCAGTCTAGTCTCACACGGCACGAGAGATCACTCAACCTGAGGGTGAAACGCCTCCACAGCCAGGCTGGTTGTCGGTAGGGTAGGTCCGCTAGTTACGAGACGTTGCATATACTAGCTACGAGAACCTCGATACTAGATCTCTAGCGGATATCAGTCAATCTGGTCTCTTGATTATACCTCTGCATACCTCGGTCTTTCCGCTCTTGCCGCTCTCAAACCCGGGGCTTCATGATCGTTCTTCCCGTTTCTACAGCACTCTAGAGGTTTGCCGGCCCATGTCCTCTGCTCGTCCGCCAAACCCATGAACACCCGCGATGTTCGGATCCGGCCTGTTTGAGAGTGCAGACGTAGCCCGTGCCGAGGCAACGGGGGCAAGTGCGGCGGCGAGGGTGATACGTAGCTCGGTCTGAGGGGTGGCCTGAGTGCACAGTGGCTAGGAGTATTTACCGGCTGCTTGGTGTGGATTGAGGTACCATCAAAAACTCTTGAAAGCTTGAAATACGCGGCTATCCCTGGTCGTACCCCTTTGGTCGTGGAATGTGATCGACAGTTCTGGACATGCGGCCATGCTTGGTCTGAGGGGTTGATCCCATGAATGACTGCACTTGGTACTAGTCCATAGGTTTGTCGGGTAATGTCGACGACAGTTGCAGACATGCAGACAATATTGATCGGATATTCCGGTGTTTATCATACGGTGGAGCAGATCGCGGTCATGCAGGGTTCACAACACATTATGCTTTGCCCAAATCTGTTGATACCCCAAACATGTTAAGAAGCTCCTTTTTGCCCCCAACTCCCTGAGCTCCTTTCAATGGTTTGAGTCAAAGGAGCAATGGGCAACGTACAATCCTGAATCGCTCTGAATTAGTATGATTAAATCGCACTTGATGCAAGACAAATCTTTGGCGTCACACCAGGTCCCCAATCCCCTCAATGAGACTGAATGATGATGTCTTGATCCCAATGCTTGCCTTTGGCACAGGTGTGTTCAGAGGATGTGACTTGGCTGAATATATCAGCATCTACCCAACCAAGTATGATTTGGATCGAACTCACGCCCAAGCAACCCTCATGCCTCGTAGACTATCAATGAATGAAGACGATTGTCGGACACAATCGTGGGTATAAAATGGTCTTGACTATATAAGACAGGTTGTCACAGTCAACAATTGTCGAACACAATTGACGACGAGTGCGATGGGGAGTCCAAATTTTAATTCGATCTCTCGATGTTCTTCTAAAGAACATCGATAGAAGAACATCGAGACAAAACATCGAGACTAGTCGAGCCTGGATTTCTTATCGCTGGAAACCGCAGGCGCGGAGGCAAAACATTGTCGCCGTGTTACCCGCTGGGAACAAGCGCTATCTCTCTCATCCGACCTCCGCACACTAGACTTCTGGAATCCCCAGACTCATCATCGTGGACGACTAGGACCGCGCATTCTCTTCGTCGCCTTTGAGTCGGAATCGGATCCCACGAGGCATTCTGCTACCCGATAGCGCCAGCAAACAACCGGACAACACTGCCTTTGTTATTTGAACATCCTTATCTCGCTTCCCCATGACCTCTCTCGCCCACCTCCTCGTCATCCCCATCATCTATACATCTATCCTACGTGTCATTCCCGCCGCCGCATATATCCCTGCTCAGCCGGTCAACGATACGTCCTCGTTGAACTTTACGGATTCTTCGACAATCTCGATATCATGGGTAGATCCCGCTGGCGTGTTTTCTGGTCCTGTGTACGTCCCCCCATCCAGTCATGGTACAAAGAGGCTCATGGGCTCCAGTTCGTATCAGTTGGAAGCGGATGTGCAGACTGGAGGGACGACTTCTGGCGGTCTCGTCCATTTCGTGGAATCCTCCATGGGGCAAAACCTCACAACATCCACACCTTGGATCGCATACATCAGCTGCGATGTCAACGAAAGCACTGCCAGCCAGGAGTGGGGTACGTCGGGCCTCAACAGCAATAGCTGACAAATAGACATCTTCACCCTTGCGCGGGATCGAGGAGCGGTTTCCGCCTTGTTATACACGGCGACCTCGGCGTCCTGTCTGCTCAATGAGGATTATATCCAGAATTTCGAGAAGCCGCTGGACGTTTTTGCGACAAAGAAGGTCCAGACCGCTCGGTAGGTTCCTCGTGGCAATATCGGCTGACGAACAGGTTGATCGATACTAAATTTGTGCATACCAATGATATGTTTTACACCTATAACGGTACCCTTCTAAACGAGTCGTACGTATCTTTGCACCACGATGCAACGCAAAGCTGAAAGGAAGGTAACTAGTGGGAATGCTATCAACGAATCCATCGGTGGCACACCGCTGTCCACCCGAACCTACCTCATCGGCACCCTCGCCGCCCGCAACTCTACAGGCCAAGCGATGACCTCCGACATCCCAAGCGCGACCTCCACATCTGCTCCTCCGTCCTCACACCACCCTCCGGATTCCATGATAGCACTCTACGTCATCACCGGCCTCATCTCATCGATGTTCCTCCTCATCGTCCTTATGGGCGCACGGCGGGCGGCGCGTAATCCAGAGCGATACGGCCGAAGAGAGGGAGATGATACGCAGGGACCGCAAAGTACGGCGGGAGGTATCGCTCAGGCTATCCTGGATACGTTCCCCGTCATCAAATTCAATCGCTCAACCTCGACTACTCATGAAAGGGGCTTCCGCGGTAGTCAGCCGAAACGATTATCGTCGGAAGGGGAACCGAGCAGCGTGGTCTTGCCGGAACTCAATCAGGTCAACCATGCTCGACAATCCTTGGGGGTGCGTAGCTTGGAAGACGACGAGACGTTTCGAACTGCGTCCGAGGATTTCGACGAATCGCTCAAATCTGGTCCAACGCCCTCTGGATCCCGTCGGGCGTCAGGCAACCACGTCGCGCATCGATCGATGATAGACGAAGTGGATGCGGATGCGGCGGGAGACCAATGTCCGATCTGCCTGCTGGATTTCGAGGAAGGAGATGACCTGCGTGTACTACCTTGCGCGAAGGAACACGTGTATCACAAAGCTTGCATCGATCCGTGGCTACTACAAGTCTCCGGTAGCTGTCCCCTCTGCCGCAAAGGTGAGTGATCTCGTCCTTCTCCAGACCAGCACTGATCATCTGAATAGATTTCAACAATCCCACTCCGGAACCGCCAAGCCCATCTCCGACATCCTCACCTAACCAAAGACAGCCTCAAACCACATCGAGCTTTCCAAAGTACCTAGCCTTTATTCGGCACGAGAGCCGATCCGGTCGGCCGAGGGCGGGGACGGTGGACTCGGGAGTGGGACCGGGCAGGAGAAGAGAGGCGGATCAGACGGGTCCAGGTGGATATTGATCTACATGCATCCTTTGGGCACTGGATCGAGGGTCGCCGTTTGCGGCTGTCCCTTTGAGGGTTACTGAGCTAAATGGTTGGGAGCAAGGCGTCCTACGGATCGCAACAGCTACGATGTAAGGGACGGGGAGGCCTTTGACGGATGCTAGTCTACTGCGAAAGTATCTGAATTTCTCTCACCATCGTTTGTCTTCCACGTAGTGCCGCTGAAAGCACTGCATTCACGCAGATCCCATCTCATCAATTGCACGATGCTGACGTGAGCTCAAACTCACTCACCTAATCTGGCTGAGGCTTGCTGACGAAAGCAGTCCTGCGAGCATGACCTTCTCCGCGCTAGTCGCGACCACGGCCCTGCTCTTCATCCTCTGGCATACCTGGCACTATGACGGCTTCAAGTGAGTCGTCGTCTTACCAACTGTCCCCATCATTTGACCCGTCTTCAACCCGTTTGACCACACCAAGCTGAAGTCGAGCCAGATGCATTCTCCCAACCAAGACCAACTGGTTCCGCGCCTTGATGCTCCATATCCTCTTCGCCTCGATCTGCTTCTTCGTAGCCGGAGGCTGGATCGAGGTACACGTCCTCTACACCGAGGTCAGTCCGTCTCTTGCCCCCTCCTTCCCTTTCTCCTTCTCCTTCGTCTCCGGCTCCCAGACTTGATCGTGCTAACGAGGGTGACGCCAGTATTACGTTTTCGTGCTGGACGAAACCATCCCGGCACCGTGGCAGTTATGGTCGGCTTCGGAGAGAAGACTGTGGGAGTCGAGCTTGTACCTTCTCTGTTGCGGATGGATCTTTCTGCAGGCTGTCCATCTCGAGGAGGTAAGCCAGCCTCTTTCTCTAGGAAGAATCGTGGTGAGGAAGGATGGCGTAGTTCTTGTTTTGGGGGTACCTGATCCAGTCCATCCGGTCTCCGAGTGGGTCGGGCTCCTCCTGGCTCGCGTCTGGGTACTTCAAGGCTTGGCTTGTGGCGGTCAGCTGTTCCCTCGCCTTACTGTTCTGCGCGATCCAGATCGAGACCTCGAAACTTGACATCATGCGGGTCAGTCCTTCCTCATTCGCTTGGCTCGATTTGCGCTGATGACCATGCGCAGGGTTACCTGTTCCTCATCGGTTCTTGCGTCAGCCTCCTGTCCGTCGTACCGCCCAGTCATGCAATCCATCAGCTGACAGCGAGGAACAGGTTGGCGACAGCCAGCATCATCCTCTGCCTCGTCCTCCCATCGTTCATCAACGCCGTCCGCGAACAAGGCGGCATCCCCGAAGTACTTGAGCGACTCCACTTCTTCGCGGAGATGAACTGGATGCGCACAGTCTTCCGCATAGCCTACTCAATCAGCTTCGTATGTCTCCTCGCCCAGGTATACCGGCCGCTGAGATTCGATAGTTCACTTTATCCGTCGACGTCTTCACGTCCGGCAAGCGGGTCAACAATAACGCATTCTGGGGCGACCTCCTCTACCTCCTCGGGCAATTCTCCATCTTCGCATCGACCTGTCTCAGCGAAATCGTAAGCACCTCCCTCCACATCAGTAGAGATCCGGCTTGAGTCGCCCAGGTGTTGCTTCCCCGAAACATGACCTCCGAGTCCCTCTCCCTCGCCGAAGAGAACATCCAGCCAATGATCCCGCACAAACGGCCCGTGATATCCTCCCCGAGTTCAGATCCGTTCCACGAACTCGGTGATCGCCTCAATATCGACCGAGAAGCCCTCACCTCCGCGGCCGAGCCAAACGAAGCGTACGAGCTTAAGTCACCGGCCCCAAGGACGCGAGCGCAGATGACGGATATCGACGCCGTCGCTCCATTCGCTATGGCCGCGGAAGTTCCGAGGGTTGCGGCAAGGTACTCGCAGTTCCCGAGACTGCCCCAGGCGGTGCAGGATTTCACGAGTCCTATCGAAGTTACCCCGAGGAGGATGGCGGACCCGGCCGGGGTACGCGTGAACACTAGTCAATCAGTCTACCAGGATCAGGAGTAGTGGGAGTGTGTAAAGATTGGAGTGTGTTAGTGTACATGTATTACATGCCGCCCACATATCTCCGAGTCAGAGCCGAGCGAGACACCATCTATCCCTCCGCCCCATGCCCCCGCGCTCCTTCTTGTCAACGTGTCAGAGCAAAGGATTCACCATCCTGCTCGCCCACGGCCTCGCTCCGCGTTTCCGCCTCAGGACCGCTTAAACCACCCACTCGTCACCGCCTGTCCACTGAGGATCCCGAAGACAGTCTCCCCGGCGGAGAAATACGAGTCGGCGACGGACTTGATTGAAGAATCCGGGATGAGGTTCGTTGCGGGTCTGTGCCACCGACTAGTCAAGAAAGGTCGCGTGACTCGTCCAGGGAAACGAAGGAGGATGAGATTGGGTTGATTTGGATAGGGATGAGGACAAGTGGATATCAAGTAGAAAGGAGGGGGACCCACGCGAAGCCTGTGGATTTCTTGACCCCTGCTAGGATCGCAGAGATGGCTAGTGCGTCGCAGGCGTAATGCGTGAGTCGACCGAGGACCATGATGAGCGGTTGGGGGAAGGAGTGGTGCAGAGGGTGTCTCGATGCGGAGATTGGTACGCCGGTGAATAGGGTCCTCGAGGCGAGGGAATCCGTGGCCGCCGAGCTGATGAGAGGGATGCCAGTCGTTGAGGAGGAGATGGGTTGTCTAGGAGGTATGTACAGAACAGATGATGCACGGGATCACGGGTCCAGACGCGCGGAACCGGAACCAAATAGCTTGATGCGGTAGCTTGTGGCGGTTCGCGGCGACCTCTGGGATTCAACTGGGAAGAGTTCCGGGTTGAATACAGAATGGATAGGCTGCCACATGCTGTATCTGCGTACTAACCAATGATACCCCTTTCCCGGCCCTCATCCCTTCCCGCTCCTCCCACCCACCTCCTCACCGCCTTTCTCGACTCCGCCAATATCCACGCCCTCCTCCACCGATTCTCCCTCTTCATCCTCTCCTCAAGTCCTCCCCTCCGAGCACCACTGATCACACCCTTGTGTCGTCCCAGTCCCCAGTCATCCCACACCCGCATGACAGCCCCGCAGCATGACCAGATCTCGTCCCACTCGACGTCGAAGAGGAGGTACCATTCTGCCGGGAGAAGGATTCGGAGGAGGCGGGTGGTTAGGAGGATGGAGGCGACAGCGAGGGTGTGAGGGGGGTGGACGGCGTAGAGGGGTGTGAGGAGACTATACAGCATCAGATAGAAGTCTTTGATAGATGAGGTGGGACGGACAAGTCGTTCAGGATAGACCAGCACATCTGAGCGACCTGGTCTTCGAAGACGAGATCCAGGATCTTCAGGTAATTGATGACATGGCTATATGGCAGGTCGACCTGACGGCATCAGCCGCAACCAGAACGCCTACGCCTCGCTCACCTGCATGTTAAATCCCAATCGCTTCAGTATTTGCATCTCCGCCCCGACAATCACGTCCTTCCCTACTCCTCATCAGCCGCATTTCTCTCCTCTTCATGGCACTGACAATCCCAGAACACCTCATCATGAAACCCCGGCACCTCGAATTGAAACCCCTCCCAGACCCTCTCCTTCTGATTCCCCTTCCCATTCCCGGCTCCAATCCTCCACATATCACCCGACCCCTCCGCGTCCAGCTCAACGGGGAAGGGTTGGTCGGCTGGCAGGGAGAGGAGGAACTTGATACGGGCCGAGAGGAGGATGTAGGTGTTGATCAGGTCTCGTAGGCGGACGGGAGTCTCGTTGAGCTTTGATGATAGGTAGAGTGAGGATATTGAGATGTCCTGATTGGTCCCGAGAGTCAGTAAAGTGCCGGGGAAGGTAGGATGAGGACGAACGGTGATTCCGAAGGAGAACATGGAGCTGACATAGAAGAATCGGTGGAAGAGGACTTGGGCGGTCGCGATCGTGTTCTGAGGTCTTGCAGCTCTTGTCAGCTTCGACCTGGACAGTCGGTAAAGAGCGTGCAGCGCCAGCATGATCCCAGCTTCTTGGATCATCATACACCCCGCAACTCGGAGGTCGTCCTCGACCTCAGCCGAGATCCCATCTTGTGCTGAGGGGGTCGAGATGATCTGAGTCAGGGTGGCGAGGGGATGAGGAGGATGAGGCATCGTGCCGTCCGCCGGGAACGGAGCGAGTGAGTGATTGGGACGGGAAATGCCAGTAGGTATAGTTTTCATCAACGGGATCAAACGGAGAAAACGAGGTTTCGAGGGACGATTTGCATTGTGGTTGAACTAATTCTGACCACTAAAGACTGCTCCTTGCGTTTGACCTTGATCACAAGACAACTCCTAGTGACCTTCAATATTTTGGCGATATCTTCATCATGGCAGACGATTGGGGTGAGCTGACACTGGTTCATCATCGAGCGGATCCTGACATAAAGGTATACCTTAGACCTCGAAGACGAGCCCGCCAACTCCGGCTCTTCCACCCCCGCCTTAGCTGCAGCCCCTCCCCGACCTGTAGCTCGGACACGATGGGCTGATGAGGATAAAGAGGAGGAGCAGGTCATCCCCTTTGTCGCATTCCTTGATCGTTGGCTGACGAGACATCAGGACGACTGGGATGCGTCGGAGGATGAGAAGCCTAAAGCGGCACCGACGGGTACTGCAGCACCAACGAAGAAAAAGATGACCCTGACGCAGAAGCTCGCGGAGAAGGAGCGGTTGGGGGCTGAAGAGGTGAAGCGAGATACTGCTTGAAGCGCAGGTCATTGGCTGACGAGTTTGTCTGTAGAAAGTACAGAATGATGGGGACGATCTGATAGACACCATGACGGCGCAGGAGAGACGGCGGATAGCGAGGGAGAGGGAGATTGAGGCGGACTTGGCGGCGGCTGCAGACCTGATGGGATCGACTGGGGTGGAGGACGGTGAGTCCACCTTCAGACTTTTCCAGAATCTTAGCTGACTGGACAATACGTAGGCCCCGAGACTCTGCAATCTATCCTCACATCCAAACCCTCCTCCAAAGACGCCTTCAACACCCTGTCAAAACAGATAATGTCCGTCATCATTTCTCGCCACGAATCGAATCCCCTCTTCGCAACTTTCGTCGAAATACTGGCGAAAGACGTGTGCGAGAGCCTGAACGCGGTGCAAACGAGGAAGGTCTCATCGTCGTTGGGTGTGCTGGGCAATACGAAGCAGCAGGACGAGCGGGATAAGGCGAGCGGGAAGAAGAAGGTACGCTGTCATCGCTGTTGTGTGGAGGCGAGTTGATGAGAGCGAATCAGCCTGCTAACAAGCCGAAACTTGGCGCGGCGAAGACCATTAACAAAGTCGACACCGAGGCATACGAAGATATTTTGGACGACGGGGACTTCATGTGATGACGCGAGATCGATACTATCTTCGCAAGGCATCGGCCGCGACATCCCTTCTGTGTATATCCGAACCCTACAGAGACATCACTTCATCCTGCATGGTCACAAACCTCCCGTATGATAGACATGTGACACCCTCTTAACTCATGGACACTCATCAACCCAGTGGAAGCAGAACTTGACGGCTTTCACCTGTGAAGACCTCGGAGACCCAGCAAGGACTGACACGACCCGAAGTCATCACTAATTTTGCGTCACTCACTCGTGACCCTGAAATATACCTCACACCATCCCTCGGCAAAATGTGGGACTAGACAGCTGCTATACTACCTGTGTTCCCAATTGGATGAGCAGACGCTCATGTCCCCCTACTGGGATGCTGGAATGGTCAACGACTGTCTGGACCCTCACCCTTGAAAGGGAGGAACGTGTGATCAGCTTTACCTGAAACGAAGCACTTCTCTATCTCATTCCCGCAAAGACCGTCCCTTGCTCCCCTGTTCAGGACCTGTCAGCCCCTGAAAACACCTGCTCTAGCAAGATTTCAGTCCCTTCATCACTACCGAGTCCTGTTATACTCGCTCGGCACATATCATGTCACCTGCCCCGTCCGACGACACCGATCCAATCTCCGGGACCGCGATCCAACATGAGAAGCCGGACGATCAGTCTGAAAACCTACCCTTACGCGCATCATCTCAATCCCGAGAGCAGCTCCGACCGTTCCATATTAATATGGCAGACTTTGTACCCCATCGGAATCCAGGAACCAACAAGATCACCCACGTCTCACACCTGATCTACCAGCTCCCGAAGCCATCGATCCACGACGCCGAGTGGGGTGGGAAATGCGACGTCCTAGACAAAGCTTCAATCAAGGCTCAACTCATGTACTGCTCTCCAGGAGGCCTCTGATTCCCAGCTGTTGGCGATGGACGATCTCACTCGAGCGTGGGATAAGTAGGCGTTGAGGGAATATTATCTCAAATGGGTGGTCGAGCCGGTCGTGGAGGACCTCACGTAGCCAGGATCGGAATTTGCGGATGGGTCAGTGAAGATTGCTGGAGGGGAGGAGGGTGAGAGGATGAAGGATGTTGATCGTGGACTACCTCTTATGGATCCTACTAGATTCATATGATCACACCCGTCGTCAAAGCTGTGCCGGCGATTGTATGCATGTTATCTGTAGTCGCGATCCGAGGATCTCCGTGCGCTTCGCTATCTCCCGATACAGATCGTTTATGGACTGGAGGACCCAGCTTAGCTAAGACTGATGTGACCGTTTCCGGAACTCTTGCAGGTCTAGCACGTCTTGTGCATACATCGTAAATTCAATCCGAACCGACGGCTGAATGAAGGCATCCTGATAATTTAGATGGACTCAAATTACGGACCGAACAAGCGAACGGCAACAGATGCGAGCATGTCAATGCTTTGGCCATTCTCTCAGACAAGAGCGTTGCCCAAGCAGTACGTGGACCGCATGCAGCAAGACAAGGACGAGAACGGATCGCATGAATGACCTTCTCATCAGAGCTTCGCCGCTCTTCCCTTCGGGGCCTCTCTTCCCTTCGAGCCGGTTCCGGCGAACGGACAAGTGCCGCCGCTGGGCATCGCAGTCCTGTCCAGCGGCTTTCCCTCCTCCGCAGACTTCTTGACCAGCTGGGCGAAACCAGTATCATCTCGGTCCACCCCAAGCTCTGGAGCGGAGTCAGCCTGTTTCCGGTGAATTGGTTGACCACACATACCGATGAGCTTGCCGAAAGCCATGGCAAAGTCTTTGAAGAAGAGGTCCTGATCCGCAGCATACTTTTCTACCCAATCTCGAAACTTTGGGTCCTCGATCAACGCCATCTGGGTCTGTCAGCATGATATATGTTCGAATCGAGCCAGTAAACGCACATCCGTCGGTAGCATCATCAGCTTCGTCCCGGCCACGGTAGCCTCATATCTGGACATTCTTCAGCTCCGCCATTCCTTAGTACCCAAACGGCGTACTGGAAAGGGCCATCCCACTTTCGCGGCTCCCACTTTCTAGTAAGCATGAGTTTGTAGTACTGGTTCGAGAAGCGGATCGGGTTGACAACCCAAGGTCTAAGAGCAACAGTCAGCAGTGGTTGAGGCCGGATGATATCACCAACCCGTCAAATCCGCTTCGATCGGGGTGACACCGGCCTGGAATTTCCTCAACACTCAGCCGTTCGCCTGTTGGTCATGCTCACCTAGCGCATGCGCCCCCGACAAGGCCACGATCTCCTACAAATTACGCGTCAGATGGGTTGGAAATCCATGCAGGCGTTTTCGCGTACCCGGTCGGAGAAGCCCATCCGTGTGAAAACCTCTCGGACATGATCTGCTCCTTTTGCTCCATCTGGCAATCTACCGCACTCCTATTAGCCAAGACAAATAGCTGTCCAAGGGGTGAGTCGCACCGGTTCTCAATTTGGCCTCGATGCTCCTCTGCAGCCGTAGCACTCGTATAATCGGTCCGTCCAGGTTGCCACGGGATCGTCGGTCCGCCCATCGCCTCGATCGCCGCGATACCAGCGAGAGCTATGCCCAATCAGCGGGGAGCTTTCTTTGACCGATAGGAGGCGTACTCCATAGATCGGCGTGGCTGATCCATGGATTGGCAGCCTGGACGGGCATGAGGAAGGAGATGGCGTGGTGGAGACCGGCATTTGCGGGGTCTACAGACTGTGGAGTCGTCAGGAGAGAAGATCGGAAATCAGAAGCGCTTACCTCCGGCGGGAATCGCATGCCGGCACTGCAGAGCGAGACCTGGTGAGCGCTTGCGGTTGGATAGCGATGGCTCTGTCTCACCCGTTCGAACCTCCATTGCGCTACGCAGAGATCATGAGCTTTGCAGAGGCGGTTAATGGGAGAGGGGGCTCACCTCGACCAAGCTGAAGTTCCCGGACGCGTGCCATGCGAGTCTACCGCCTTCGTTAGCGAAACGAAGCCCGTGAAACCGATCTCGCTTCACCGAACGAACACAGGCCCGGCAGAACCGTCATCATAACCCGGCTGCCTGAGGACCTTCTTCACCTCGTCCTTGATACCTATCACACCATTAATTGATTCAAAGCGGTCCTGGGAGGAGATACCATTGAAATCTCCTTGCTTGACGGCACTCATCCTGTCTATGTCTATATTCTAAACGATGGAAGAGGTCGAAGTCAAATGCGAATATTTCGAGATGTGAAAGAGATCGACGAGATTCCGGCCTGATACAACCGGCCTTTCATACAGCATTCCCACGGTCACATTCACACCAGTCGGAACCAAATCGTCTCTCCCACTGGTCCTGTCCTTTCTCTTTTCGGTACACTTGGGGCATATCTCAAACACTAAGCGTATCCTGGTCTGATCCTCCTTTGACGAGATAAACGTGCTCAACTCAATAGCTTATCGTCACTTGCAGCTGTCATCGTTCCACCCTAAATCATCCACCATGTCCGCATTACCCAAGCGGATCTTGAAAGTGAGCAGTCTTCCTCCTATCAAAGACCTGCATCCCGCCGACTCGCTTTTCCTTGCCTCTTTGTTGCCTCTTCCCACCTACGTCCTTCTCATTGTCTTGAAACCTATGTCATCCCACAGGAGACCGAACGGCTCATGGCCGACTCCCCACCCGGTATCTCCGCCGCGCCGAAAGACGACAACCTCCGGCACTTTGACGTCAGCGTCGCAGGTCCCGGGCAATCGCCATACGAGGGTGAGTCTCCTTCATCCCTCGCGCAACGGACGGCAGCTAGGTCACTCGTACACCTGCCTAACCCTCGCCGAGCGTTTCGTAAAATGTGAGCTGAAGTGGGGTTTAGGCGGGATTTTCAAGCTCGAGCTCTTCCTCCCCGAGGAATATCCGATGAACCCGCCCAAAGTCCGCTTCCTCACAAAGATCTAGTACGTGCATGTCTCACCTACCTCTCAACCCCTCACAATCATCCTTCTCTCTCCATCTACCTCTAGTCCGACCGAGGTGCTGATGGAGTCAGCCACCCCAACATCGATAAACTCGGCCGGATCTGCCTCGATATCCTCAAAGACAAATGGTCGCCCGCGCTCCAGATCCGAACCGTCCTGTACGTTGCCTCTCCCTCATCCTCCTCGAGCGATTTCTGGCGCTTCTGGAACGGCTGAGTGTTATTCTGACGTGGATTGATGATTAGCCTCTCAATCCAAGCACTGCTCGGCGCGCCCAACCCCGATGACCCGCTGGCCAACGACGTGGCACAGCATTGGAAGGAGAACGAGCAGGCTGCGATTGCGGAGGCAAGGGAGTGGACGAGGAACTTTGCGCATGGATAAGGGGGAGATGCGGGGCTCTGTGGTGCGAGAGGTGGCCCCATCGAGTATATGAGCGGTCGGAGCAAACGGCAGAGATGGCCGACGAGGACGTCTTTGAGATGAGTCAGTTTGAGAGGGGATACCCAGGAAAGGATGTCATATACCGCCAGTTCACAGCCTCACAGCGCCTTATCAATTACTTTCCAGACCATCATTTATTTTTCAACCGCGCAGCATCAAGTGCATCGCAAACAACGCGAACCTACCTATTATACACGTCCCCAACCCTATCGATACCGATTCTTCTCGTTCGTCGGTGCCTGATACCCGCTGGCCCCCGCCACAGCCCCATAACTAGGCGGCCGCATCCCATCGTCCTCTTCCTCCTCATCATAATCATATTCCCCTCCAGCACGACCACCTCCACCATGACTACCTATAATATCCTGTCTCTGAGCGCCCACATTCGATCCCGGCGACAAGGGTGAGCGAAGGAGGTTTGCCGCCGAGTTATTCCCAGTAACCAGATGTTGTGGTGTGGGCACATGTAATGGCGCCGATTGTACCGGATACTGTCGTTGATCTGGATACCCAAGTGTCCCGCCCGTATAGTCCCTCTGATGAGCCGGTCCATCTAGGACAGGACTGGCGGCTGCCATCCCGATGGCCCCGAGACCGTCATCATATCCGCCATAGGGGTCTGACTGGGATATTCGCGGTCCAGGGTCATTGTAGTGGGACTCGGAAGACGCGGCGCCGGAGTAGGGGTCGTACCCGCCAGATACGTGTCGGGACGCTGGAGTGGGGACGGGCTGCGGCATGGGTGTCCTTGATTGCGGCGGGTATCCGTACTGGTGTTGGGGCTGGGATTGAGCTTGAGCTTGAGGGTCATATTGCTGGGCGGAGTAGTCGTATGGTTGCCGCTGCTGTTGCTGATACGGGTCGGAGTAGCCTTGGTCGTAGTCTAAATTTGAATCAGTCATTTGGGTTGCAAGTGCGAGCGGAAAGCATTCACAGTTGTGCTGAGCATTCCCATAATACCCGCCATACCCCTGCGGCTGCGCTCTATCCACCCCCTCACCTCCCGCCCCTAATCCCGCATTCCCGGCCAAGGTGACACCCGACGCCGCCGACGGTCTTCTTGCCGGCGGAACCGGCGCGAGATCCGCGTAACTCCCGTATCCCTCCTGCTGCCCATATGGACCGCCATACCCCTGCTGACCATTCATCGGTGTCCTACTATTCTTCCTGCCATACCCTACTCCCACACCTTGAACGACACTCCCATCCCGCCGGAGCGAGCCTGGCATAGGTTGAGTGTCCTCATAGAGATACTTGTCTTCTTCCTCTGCATTGGTGAGTGGCGTGCGCTCGAGCTCCTGGAAGCTAGGTAACCCTTGCTCCTTCTTGCGCACCTGCTCGTCTCTGATCGCCTGGAGTCGCATGTCGTCCGCGCCTCCTTCATTATACCCATTGGACCCCTTCGGATCGCCACCCTCCCGACTCTGCCGCCTACCCATACAGCACCGTCCGACCCCATATGTGCACCCTCCGAGCCCCGCAATGAGCCACGCGGCAAGGACGAGCCAGACGCTGACCCCGATGCTCGCAGACGCGCCCTTGACGACATCGATGCGAGCTTTGGCGATGTAAAAGATCACGAGGTCGAAGATGAGTGCGATGAGGGAGAAGGTGGAGGCAAGGGAGGCGAAACATGTTGGGAAGCACATTTCGGAGAGGGTGGAGATATGGGCGAGGAGGCCAAAGACAACGGACGCGGCGGCAAAGGCGAGGGCGACGATGTGGAGAATAAGGGTGTAGGTGAGGTATTTCGTGATGGTCTCGGGGATATTGAAGACGTCGATCCCAAGTAACGCATTAGGATCTGCACTCACCAGCCATTAGCGGTGTTCCCCCAGCTTGGAAGTGTAAACTCACTGAACTCATATCCGACTTTCGGGCCGGTACAAGTCATCTTGCCCCCAGTGGTCAAGCAGTAACCGAGGGTACCAAGGTAGAGAGTCCCCACGTCGGACCCGGACGAGTAGGTCGCGGAGAGGAAGTAGAGGGATTTGATGAGCGGGGTGTTGAAGGATACGACGGCTAGGAGGGCGGTGGTGATTAGGCAGAGGAGAGTACCGGGCGTCGCGGAGCGGTAACGGACGCCCATCGCGGTGAGAGGGGGCTGAAGGAGGGAGGAAAGGAGGCGGGACGATGCGTGGTACCTATGGTGATCGAAGAAGACCGTATCGCTCGAGCTATGTGGGTCGCGCCATGCGATGCTCGGGTATTGACGAGACGACCAGCCGCAATCGCGCCAAGAAAGCACTCGAATGCGCCGCGAAGAAATCGCTGAGCCGGATGAGCTAAGGCGAGTTTCAAGCGTGATGGAAAGGGTGGGTCAATCCGTTCAGATATTACGACCGTCCTTTGAGTGGTGAGCAAAGGGCGGTCTGGATTGACGCGATCATGGAACAAATAGATCCGCGCTAGTGCTGTTTGTGTGCGAGTCGAGCGGAATGCGCAAATGACGGATAAATTGGGTGGGCAATAGGAGGCGTGACAGTGAAGGCGGTGTAAGCTGAATTGCCCGAAAAGGCAGTCGCGATTTTTGACCAAGAAACTGGCTCTGATCACATGGTTGGCATCTCAGGTATGGACAAGAACCACATTTTCGGCTCCGCAGGATTATACACACTGAGCCGCAAGAAGTAAGACATGTTTTGGAACAGGTATCTCCTTGTCTTCCCTTCCCCAGCATCGCTCTTTGCGAACATCGATGCACCACCCGCCTCATGCGACCGGTACTTCCTTCTTCTTCTTTCTCTGCTGCAAATATCAGCTTGGCCTGTACGGGCAACGCACCTTCTTCTCTCCGCTCGGCTCTAAGGTCGCGGCGACAGCCGCTTCGTCCTCCTTATTCTTTCTCTTCTTCTCCTTCTTCGCGATGACCGCAGCCGGGTTGATGGTCTGAGGAGTCGGCAGGGTCACAGAGGTCGTGGCTGGAATTGTTGGTTTCGATTTACTTGCTGAGACGTTGACAGCTGGCACAGGCTAGCGATACAACGGAGTCAGTCTCAATGCTTGCTGCATGGCCAAGTGTACATACCGGAGAATCGGTGTCGGAGGTATCGGAAGTCTCGTCACTTTCGCTATCATCAGACACCCCCTCTGTCGCCGCTTGCAACGTCGGCAGAGGAACGACCTGAAATCACCTCAGCATATTGTTTCATACAGCATGTAGAGTCAAATCACGGGCACAAGCGCGGCGTCCTTGACGTAGCTCGCCTGATCCAGGCGGAACGTCGCTTCCGCATCGTGATACGCTTCTTCGTAAACCTACCGACTCCGCATTAGCACATCAGACTGACTTGGTCTTGTCCGAGCCGTCTCACCTTCTTTTGGTCCGGGGGAAGCTCCTTCCATTTGGCCGAGATGACCTGAAGCACATCCTTATACGGGATATCCGCATGCGTCTTCCTAATCTCATCCTTCACGTCATTCTGGAAGAGCAGGTACGCGCTAGGCGGTCGTTTCGGTGCGTTCGGGTCTTTCTCCTTGACGACTCGGGCCTTGCGCTCCTTCTTGACTTCGGACGGGGGAGTTCCGGTGATGGTGGGTTTGGCTACATCCATGAGAGTAGAGGGGGATAGACGGGTGTAGTCCTCGATGATGACGACGCAGCGTGTCATGGCGGATGCGATGTCTTTGAAGGAGGTGATCATCTGGGGATGTCAGCGGGTTGGTGCATTGAAGGGGAAAGCATGAATGAGGGACATGGAAGGGGGCCGCTGAAAGCACGTAGGGAGGTGATTCGGAGGAGGAACGTCGCGCTCACCTCTTGCCGCTTCGCCTCCATCTCTTCCCAAGATGGCGCCGACATATCGGTTCAGGATATCGAAAGGTCGTGAACTGCGATATCACATCCGAGACAACGATGGCGTCGGCGAGTGGGGAGGTAAGAGCAATGATCGTCAGTGGTCTGTAGCCGTTCGAAAGAGAGACGGATGCATCATACAAGATCAGCACTCACGAAGAGTTCTCTGTTCTCGAGTGCCCTTTCGTCAACAACCTCCACCTAGGATCCGTCAAGTAAGGTGGTATTAGTCCAGCGGTGCAAATTAGAAGGACGCAAAATGGATCAAGCCGGCTGTTTGCTAGTCCAAAATTGCCAATTTGCACCCGCTAGTCGCTCATTTTTCAACGTTAAAGTAGGGTACCATATACAGAATAAACTTAAGTCACCCCACTAGCGCGGCGCCAAATCCCGCGGCGGCTAATGGAGCGGGTGAATTTTACTCGTTCCTCCCGGGCTAGCACGAGCTGTTGCATCACACACAGGTCTAACGCTATCAATATGGACTATTTACAATGTTGCTATGTGATGCCCGTATCTTCCGAGTCGGGGTTGAGAGTAATGCTGGTGATGCGAGTGATGATCGTGTGGGCTGGTATCAGTCAGGGTCTGTGTTGGAGCCCACCTTCGCCAGTTCCTTTTTATTTGCCATAAGAACATTATGCTCTAATGCAACTATAATATTTTTGTCGGCTCCAAATTTGAAATTATCCGCGACCACCCGAGACTCATATTGCTGTGAAAGGCTCAGCGAAAGATTCGCCCGAAGAGCTCACCTTGATCTGATAATCGTCTGTTCGTCCTTGTTTCAAGCGGCGGAAATTCCCTGTCATGAGCGACATCGAGTTACTGGCACGTACAGATGATGACGTATTTGCCCGTAGATGTCACGATGGTTTTTTCTGCTTCGTACATACCGGTGTTGAACCTAAGATAAGCTCTGAATTCGACATTGCCTCACCTGGCAGGCGTGAAAGATACAGCGTCTTCCATGTACGCAACGTGCTCAGGCTTGAGCTGTAGTCGCCTGGGCACCGGTTTACTCTCAGCTGGGAAGCTTCGGTCGAAACCAAGTGAGCCTTTGTAACGACCGTCGCCGATAAGGGTGTCGATGAGGAGGAGGTACGTCTTGCATGTCGCGACCAGCCATCTTCCATCCGCGGATACGTCCACTCCAATTATTGGATCGCCGAGGGCGGGTAATGCCGTCTAAAATTAGCTTAGTCCCTGATTCCTTTAATTCACCTTAGCGTTCTTTCCAAGCTGATCGAAAAGCCGGATATCGCCTTTGTTACTAGCGACAGCCAACTTGCCGGACTCAGTCGTAGTCGCAGCGGAAAAGTCGTTCTTGGTCGCATATTGCTTGAATTGACTTTCGACGAGCTTGTTGCCCGACACCCTTGGATCAATGCGGAAGAGGCCGTTATGTGCTGTAAATGTAAGCGGCGCCCTCCATCGAGACTCACAATGCCCAATGAGCGTTTGCTGGGGATTCATTTGAGCGTATTTGGATCTTAAATTGATGAGCGCAAATTGAAGCTTGTGGCTTACTCTGGAATGATGTTATTGACCTCAACGCTGTCGGATACCTTCCACTCATCCACAACCTTGCCGTACTCAAGGTCCATGCGATATACCGAGTTGCGATTCATGGGGTCGAGGAGAAGCATATCACTGTCTTGGTTATGGAGCATCATCTGTGTTCATCAGTCTCATCTTGGTTCCTCACGCACCTTTTGAGGGGTTAAAGTCTTTCCACTAAGGTCTTTAACCCGATCGATAGCAGTTCTAAATCTAATCTTGTCGTCCTTGTGGGCGAAGACGCCAATCATGTTGCCTCGTGTGACGAAGGACAGATCGTTTTTGTAGCCGACAGCGAGTTGCTCGTTTTTGGATCCTCGGGCGAAAGTATCTGAATCGCTTGAATCTTGGTCGTCGATTGAAGCCGGGCCGCCGCCTTCCTCTTCCTCCTCGTCCTGCTCTCCATTGTCGTCCTCATTCTCGCCTTCAGGCTCGCCCATCTCCACGTCTTCATACGCCTCCTGAATATACCGCTGCTCGTCCGCTTTGGCCTTGCCATAGCTGATGTGGTTCTTGCCTTCCCATAAATAGATGGTGAACTTGTCCTTCCAATCGGAGAAAGACCCTGAGCCGAATCGAAGACACCAAGTCATAGCCGTAAGTCCCTCGCTGGCACCAAAGGTAAACATGAAGGCGTGGTTTGACTGTCATCAGCCTGAATAATGACAAGACGCTCACCATGTCAAACCGAGGATTCATTTCCGCGTCGATGGGCATTGACATGAAAGGCGTCAACTGTTGGCGAACGATGATCCAGCCTGACTTGAGCGACCCTCACCGATTCAGACCTACACTCAAATTCTCCATTCAGGGCAATATCCACCTCCACCTCCTTCTCCTGTATCACAAAGATATCCGTGTCCGTGTCAAACAGATAAAGCTCGGCCTGCGTCTTGGATAGCACGGGCACGTCTTTGAATGGATCTGTAGTGACAGCGAGAACAGAGAAGTGACTCTCGAGCGGGGATTCCGGTAGTGCAGGGTTTTCTGCAAACTTGAGAGCTTCCAGATCTTCCTCGGTTGCCTCATCATGGGTTCGTAGGTTTTTCTACCGTGAGCTTGAGTCGTCGGATTCGAAACGCACTCGTTCATAGATGCAGTGCAGGACGGTCAACTCGAAGAGACTGTTGGTCGCTTTCGGGACAGACTATGCGTCAACGAGCTCACGTGGTTGTGCTCACCTTGCTGCTCACAAACTCCCAAAGGTCCCCTTCGTCTCCACTCAGATCCTTCCATGAACAAGTCGCATCCCCATCCAGAACGCCAAAGCGAAATCCGAGTGTTTCATCGATGAGAAAGACTCGCTCGTCGTCGGCTGCGGGCTGGTGAGAGGGTTCACATACATCCTGGACTTACTCTCAGCGTCGTCCTCCAGCAGCTGCTCCTCGCCTTCTTCATAAGCCCGAGTCACCACGAGCTGATATTGAAAGTCGACTCCTGTCCGTCGTATCGTTGCGACCGCATCTTTAAAGCTTCACGCTCAGTACAGTCTCCACATCTGCAACTTACATGCATTCTCTTGACCCCTTTATACTGTTGGGTCGAACGAGATAAAGCTGAACAGCTGGGATCTGAATGAGCTCAGGGTTGGCGGGATTGCCTATTCGTTAACCCTGTCATACAGTCTCACGCTCACCCCACATCTTCCCGAGGACTAGCGGAAGGTAAACAAATCAGCCAATACCGAAATATGAACCGTCTCAACGAGCTCACGGGATTTTAACACGAACATCTCGACGAGAACACCGCTTGAGACATAAACGGTGTTATCGTGAAACAGACTGTCTTCTTTGTGACCCAAGAAATCTGTGAGACAACCTGAGGAGGAAGTAGAGCATCATCCTGGATACGCTTGAACAGTGGCAAGGGAAACTCCCATGGGGTCTTGATTTTGCTGATGTGTGTTATATCCTGGAGGAATCAACGGTGTCAAAATTCGTACCACATGCGCGTTCCCTTGAAACCTCTTGTCATCGGCCATACCTGCGAGAAAGCCAAACCCATGGTATGTTGCTGCAATCTGGTCTGTAGCTGACGAGGAAGGGTCAAGCTCCTTCGAGTGGTGCTCCACCTGGCGGAGGCAAAGGTGGCAAGGACAATAAGGACAAGGTTGGCCATCGTTTCGATGATTTGCCAATTAATCTCATCACCAATTTTGGGTTGTAGCAATCAAAGTGGGAGCCTCCTCTCCCTACTCGAGTCGGGAAGAAGAAGAAGCGTGGTCCGGATGCATCATATCGTCTACCTGCTGTTTACCCGACCACTCGATGTAAGCTGAAGATGCTGAAGATGGAGAGGATCAAGGATTATCTTTTGATGGAGGAAGAGTTTGTCGCCAATCAGGCTGCGCAATCTGGACAGGATCGTACTGCCGCAGATCGCACCAAGGTCGATGAGCTCCGTGGATCGCCAATGAACGTAGGGACCCTCGAGGAAATAATCGACGATGATCACGCTATCGTGTCGCTCGGCAGTGGTCCTGAGTACTATGTCGGCATTATGTCCTTTGTCGACAAGGACAGCCTCGAGCCGGGTTGCTCTATACTGCTTCACTACAAGACGCATGCCATCGTTGGTGTATTGGCCGATGATACGGATCCGATGGTATCGGTCATGAAGCTTGACAAGGCGCCAACCGAGAGCTATGCGGACATCGGTGGATTGGACACGCAGATTCAAGAGATCAAGGAATCGGTCGAGCTCCCTCTCACACATCCGGAGCTCTATGAGGAGATGGGCATCCGGCCACCTAAAGGTGTTATACTCTATGGCGTACCCGGCACTGGAAAGACTCTTCTCGCCAAAGCCGTCGCCAATCAGACCTCCGCTACTTTCTTGCGCGTCGTCGGCTCTGAGTTGATTCAGAAATACCTCGGTGACGGCCCGAAACTGGTTCGAGAGCTCTTCCGCGTTGCCGAGGAGCTCGCACCCAGCATCGTCTTCATAGACGAGATCGACGCCATCGGTACTAAACGATACGACTCGCATTCCAGCGGCCAGAGGGAGATCCAGCGGACCATGCTGGAGCTGCTCAACCAGCTTGACGGGTTCGATACTCGTGGAGATGTGAAAGTCATCATGGCTACGAATAGAGTGAGTGCTGTCTTCTGGCACATGTCGCACAATGCAGAGCTCATGCTCCTCTGCAGATTGAGTCTCTGGATCCCGCTCTAATCCGTCCTGGTCGAATCGATCGGAAAATTGGTACGCTTTGACCTGATTTAGCCGGCTGACAGCCAGAGTTCCCTCTGCCCGATACGAAAACGAAGCGACACATCTTCAAGCTCCATACGTCTCGAATGTCCTTATCCGATGATGTCGATCTGGAGGAGCTCGTCATGACGAAGGATGACCTTTCAGGCGCCGATATCAAAGCCGTCTGCAGTAAGTCACCCTATCCCAGGACGGTGTTGACAATCAGCGGAGGCCGGTCTCCTCGCCTTGAGAGAGCGGCGGATGCGGGTTAACAAAGCCGTACGTCGTGTCAAATCTCATTTGAGCTGACATTGCAGGACTTCACCACCGCTCGAGAGAAGATATTATACACAAAGGACGAGAAAACTGTAAGTGTGGCCCTGAGAGATGTAGCTGATCACGTAGCCGGCGAGTTTGTATCTCTAGTTCGGGTGTTTCGGAGCGCCATGCGAGTAGTAGCCTTGACATGCATGATGAGTTTACAAAGCCTCAACGTCATGTTTTGGATAGCGACTCGTACTTGTACAGTGAGACACCCGTGGAATTCATACATGGAGACCCCGCAGCTCTCCTATTGACTTATGTCCCTTTCTCCCCTACCGTCTTCCCTTTTTTGATCGGATTTTCTGGAATCCCCGAGATGTTCAAGTCCAACACACGTGCACAGACGTCCACTGCTACAAGGAGGTGAGAAGCTGAGCTCCGTTCAAGCTGAATCCTAGATTGATGAAGGAGTATCGGGACCTTACCGCGGATCCACTTCATGAGACCATCACGGCTGGACCCGTATCTGAGGATAATATGCTCGAGTGGGAAGCACTGATCCAGGGACCGGAAGGTACACCTTATGTGAGTGTATGACGATCCGGAACGCAGCTCATGTCAGGAAGGTGGAGTATTCGCAGCGAAGCTCGTCTTTGTAAGTATACCTATGCCCGCCCAGCTAACTGCAGCCTTCCGATTACCCCTTGAATCCCTTCACAGTGACTTTCGATCCTCCTTTACTGCATCCGAATAGTAAGAGAGTCGTCATTTATGTCCAGCTGACGTCAGTCTATCCCAACGGCGTCGTCTGCATCTCTATCCTTCACGCTCCAGGTGATGATCCCTTGCGTTATGAGGCGGCGTCCGAGCGATGGTCTCCGGTGCAAGGGGTGAGGAGCGTGCTCCTGAGCGTGCTGAGCATGCTCGCTGAGCCCAACGTTGAGAGTGGGGCGGATATCGAGGTAAGTAGAGTTCCTGACGAGGCTGACGATAGTGCTGCAAATTATACCGAGACAACAAATCCGAATTTGAGAGGAGAGTCCGAGAACAGGTCAAGAACCTATTGGAAATATAAGATACCCCATACATACACATCCTCGGCTAGTCCGTCTCTTGATGATAACCCGCTCTGCGCATCTCTCCTAGCACTCTCCGAGAGGCGCCCAGGTTCTTCTCCAGCTTAAGAATCTCAACCTGTTGCTCCATTTCCCGTACCTTGAACTCGTGCGACGGCATCGACTTATAGTCAACCAACTCGTCGTCCGCCTGTTGATCCGAAATCGTCTTGACTTGTCGGACAAGGGCTTTGCATGCATCGGTGACGGCTTTCGAGGCGACCTCCAGTCGCTGCTGCGTCTTTGACATGAGCGAAGCTTTGACTCGCGATGCGGCAACGAGTTGCGCGGTGGAAGCCGACACTTCGTTCGATGCGACGATGAGCTGCTCGAGGGAGTGAGTGCCAGAGATGACGCCATCGGCACTTTCGATGAGTAAGGTGGTAGCATATGCGACAGCTTTCGCGGCCGAAATGAGACCCTCGGTCCATCGGTTGTTTCGTTTGTAGAATTGCTGAGAAGAGCTTGAACCTTTCCCTTCGCGGACGATCTCCTCCTGACTTTCTGTGGCAGCTTGAATGAGCCTGCCGATAGCGTTTGTGATGACGAGCGTCGCTTGGAGGATGGCATCATGCACGTGTACCTCGAGGGCGTTATACTTGGGACCCTTCTCACGTGCCATGAGCGACTGAATACGCTGAGTCGCCTCCTCGATGGCCCTCGCGGCGTTGCGCATCTCCTGCGAAACAATGTCTCCGATGTCCCCGTTGGCCTGAGAAAGAGTTGATTTCGTCTTTGGCACGAGCTTTTCTATCGCCCCAGATAGATTGGACAACGCATTGCGTGCTGCGGCATTGCTTCGCAGCGCGACATCTTCCGATCGCCCAGCTAGAAGACGGAAGGATTGGAGGTTGAGGAAAAACCTCTGACCGTGATCACCCGACGCCTTGGCAACGGTGATGAGCTTCTCGGAGATATCGTCCGTCTCTGCAAAGCGTGTAATGCCCTTGGAGCTGACAAGGGTCTCCGACAAAGCCTGAGCGAATTCGTTGGCGGACTTGATAACGTCGACGTATCCGCCGCCGCTCTTCTTCCCGAGATATAGGTTGAAGATCGAAGCGAACTCATTGGCATTCGTCATCGCCTTCTCGATCATTGACAGGGTATACTCGGGAGTGGCAGTGGTGTTGCCAGTCTGCATTGGCGCTTCGAGCTCGTACATGGCGTCGTCCACCTTCTGTACACAGGCTTGGAGGATAGAGTCGATGATGGCGTTAAGCTCTTTGCGGTGGTCGAGGATGAGTGTATCGACTTGAGCGTCGAAGGCGGAGCCTGTATCCCCTTGGGTCTATTCGTCAGAGCTGATTCATGAAGCAGACTTACAATTCGAAGATCGCTGAGCTCCTTCAGCGTTGAGTCCATGCCTTCCTGCATTATCAGAAGCTCTTGCTCCTTGTCCTCTAGGAGGCGAGCGAGGTCGTTATCCTTCGAGTCGATTTTCGAGAGAAGCTCGTCAATTTGCATTTGCTTAGACTATGGTGAATGAGCGTCATTGACTTGGCTCAGCCATCGAACCCACCCGCAATGAGTCCTCAAGCTCTGTAAGTTGCCGATTATATTTCGACATGACGCCCGACACTTCAGAGCTCTTATTACGAGATGCATCTTCGGCGCGCTCGTTGGCGAAGGAAAGGTCTCGCTTGATACGATCGAGCTCTTCTCGATGACTCTGAAATGCCCTATTAGCCGAGCTGATCTCCAAGCACGCAGACTTACAGACTTGAGCCGGTCAAGCTCATAACGAGCTCGATCGCGCTCACGAATCATGTCCGCCAGCTCGAGGTTTTTCGCCTTCACATCCCTCTCCATCCTCTCCATCTTGTCGATCGCTTCCTGTGCCGAGCCGGCCTTGAGCTGAAACCCTTTGCTCTTGTTTAGCAAATCCAGATGTTCCCCCCGAAGTTGCGAGTAAAGCTTGGTCAAAGCCTCATACTTGTTCTTCCAGACATCGATTTGCCTCTGAAGCTGAGCGATGAGCTCATCCTTGGCCAACATCTGGGCGCCGACATTGGCACCGATGAGCCCTAGTTCGCATTCGAGCGACTTGACACGTCTGTCGTATTGCTCGAGCAGCATCTGATCGCGCTCGTATTGCCCGCGCATGCCCAGCATCTCCTGCTGAAGCTGTGACACTTCGCCTACTTGCTGCTGATTGTACTGCTGATTATACTGCTGCCTCATCTGATCGCGTAGAAGCTGCTCTTGGGCTAGGCGTTCGCGCTCCTGCTGCTGCCTTTGCTGCTCGGCGTACTGCGCTTCCTGCCTTCGCTTCTCCTCGTCCTGTCGTCTTTGCTCTGACTCTCGTTGGGAGACCAGGGTGGCTTGCTTCCGCTCGTATTCCTCCAGCATTCGGCGTTGCTCGTCGATTTCCCCTTGCGTAGCGGCAGGTGACTCGGCCAGAGGGATGTCGCGCTTGGGCTCCTCCTTAGGCCGCTCCGGAAGCTCCGGAGCGGATCCTCCAGCATCGATGAGATTTGGAGGTTCCTGCTCGTATCAGTCAGGCCTGCGGAATTTAACTTACTTGGCCGAGCTTTGGAACGTTGATGAGACCGGTCAGGTACTTCAGATTCGAGCACTCATAATAGAAGCGTCGCAAATTGTAATGCTGTGCATTGTATCGTTCACGAAGAGAAGACAAGGCATCGATATCGTCGGTTCCTGAGAATCAGCTTTGTCCCATACCTTGTACTCACGTCTGTGCATGGCGCGCAGCATGCTAGTGATGAACTTGTAGATCCCAAAGCTTTCTTTGACCAAAGGCACTAGGGCCGATATGCGGCATTCGTTGTTGGCGGTCCCTCGGAAATTGGTGAAGATGAGCTTCTGAAAAGACTCGATCTGGTCTTGCAGAGTCATGAGGTCGGTAATCGTTTCATAACTGTCATCAGCTGTGATGATGTCGATGAACTTACCCTTCGTTGGGATCATCAATATTCTTCAAGCTGATGTATTCCTCGTACTCGAAGAGACCGTTGAACTCTGGATGATGCCGGTGATAGCGAAGCTTGGACAAGAGGAACGAAGTATAGGCTTTGATGAGGGGTCCGTAACCCTTTCCCCCATCTCCGACCGTACGACCACATGTCTCCAGCCAGCCGGTCTGGGCGTGTGCCTCTTTGAGAGTCTGGCTGTCAACCGAGCTCTGCGATAGGTCGGCTCACGACAGGGTGACCCTCTTGCAGCAGCTTGTGGACCACGATCAGACTCTTGAACGTCTGCACCTCATCCGCAAGGATTGGCTGAGTTCTCAAACCGTTCCATACAGAAAGGGAAGAATGGTAATCCCAGGTGTAGACGATGCACTCTGTTCATCAGCTTAATGGTGATTCCGGCGACCCACTTCTGACGTGCTTCTGCTCTAAACAGGGTCAACTTCAATCTCCATGGATAAGACTCACTTGGAGCTGTCTCCTCCGCACTGGTCGCCTTCTTGATGTTGACACTCAATTCTGCCTCAGTCTTATCCTTATCCACGGGTCGGGTAGGTTGATGATTGGAACCGCTGGCAGCGGCTCGAACAGAGGCATAGTCCTCATAGTCGGCAGAGTGTCGAGCGAACCTGTTTGAAGCAATGAGATTGGAAGCGAGATTGAACCAACCTGGACACTGACATGGTACTATTGGACTACTTGGTCCACTCGCCTCGCCGACCAGGACAGCGCGCCGTAAAGCAGACAGAGGGGAAAGGTTGAGAATGAAAGAGCCATCTCAACCATGCTCCAAAGCTACACAGGCCTAACTCTCCGAACGGGCGGTGTTTCTGGAATAGGCTCCTCGTGCCTTCAATTCTCATTCACCAATGCTCAGAGCCCAGATGATTTCTTCTCTCCCCTGCTACTGTGAATTATCATTCTTCATCAGCTCGTTCCAATCATCGACTCTGTCCACTTCATGGTCCATGAATGGCACCATTCGATCTCGATGCCTGCATCGATCGTTTACGGGACAAGCAGCTTCTCGGGGAAGCCTTGGTTCGGGAGATATGTGAGAAGACCAAGGAGGTTCTGATGCGAGAGAGCAATGTCGTCCACGTCGCTTCACCCGTCACTGTCGTCGGAGATATTCATGGTCAATTTCATGACCTAATCGAGATATTTCGCATCGGCGGCTCGGCACCCAATACCAATTATCTCTTCCTCGGTAAGCGGAGATCCCTTGTCTCATGATTTGAGTTTGTTCATGCTAAATGCAATCTTACAGGTGACTATGTAGATCGTGGATTACACTCAGTGGAGACCATCTCCCTCCTCACTTGCCTCAAACTTCGATATCCCGAACGTGTACAGCTTATACGAGGGAATCATGAATCACGAGCAGTCACCCAAGTAGGTTTCTCCATTGGCGAGCGCGTGATGAGAACTTTCGAAAGAGGCTTCTGAGGCTCCGGCCGGTGGAGAACAGACCGCTCCGCGAGGCAGTGGTATACTCTTCGAGAAACCCGCGGTGGAGCCGGATTTGAGAGAACGGAAATCTGATGCTTCGATTTTCAACCGGGAGATTCGCTGCTGACAACGGTAGACTTATGGATTCTACCTCGAATGTACGCGGAAATACGGCTCACCCGCGGTATGGCAGTATTTCACCGATATGTTCGATTTCCTCACGCTCAGTGTCGTCATCGACGACGCCATCTTCTGTGTTCACGGCGGACTCAGCCCGTCCATTCACCACATCGATCAGATCAAAATCATTGACCGCTTCCGAGAGATCCCGCATGAAGGTCCCATGGCCGATCTCGTCTGGTCTGATCCTGATCCAGAGAAAGAGGATTTTGCAATCAGCCCAAGGTAGGTGGTTTCCAAGTGCAGCGGAGGTAACGTGTAGAGGAGCAGGATACACCTTCGGTGCTTCCATCGTCAAGAAATTCCTCAGCTTGAACAGCATGAATCACGTTCTCCGCGCACATCAGCTTTGTATGGAGGGTTACTCAGTATTGTATGGCGATCAGCTCAGCACCGTATGGAGTGCTCCAAATTATTGCTACAGGTAAGCACCAGATGGATGGACCGACTTGACGGTAGATGCGGCAACATGGCCAGCATTCTGGAAGTTTCGCCAGGCGGTCAGAGATACTTCAACGTTTTTGACGCGGCGCCGGAAAATGAGGTAGGCACCATGTATCATTCATGTAAATTTGCTGACGGTCTGCAGAGAGACGGACCCAATCAACAGCAGCCTACGAAGGTGATGGAATCCAATGACACTGAGCTGACAATCAGGCGATCGAGTACTTCTTGTGATACCCAGCACAGCAATTATTACCATTCCAAGGACCCATATAAATCGTCAACTAGATCAAAACCTCTTCCTCTGACCACCCCTTTCCGGCCATTCATCACCTCGGACAGGGCCGGCATTGCCCATTCGTCCGTCACCTTCCACCTCTTGCATATGAAAATCCTTGGCTCACACTCTGCTTTGATCACCGGCGAGAGTTTGAAATACAAGCTCAAAGCGCTGAAGAAGGACTCTTCCAGGGTGAGGCTGCGCGTTTGATCTGTCGTCGGCTATTGTTCATGTTATCTCACTCACAAGACAGGATGACTTCGGGTCCAAAAGTACATTCGGAGTTGGCGGTGGTCTCTGTGAGCTCCAGGAGGGTACGCAGAAGCGAAGGATACAGATGAGGGAAATAGACCTGCTGTTAGGATAACTACTGTCCTGCAAACTCACCAAATCGCACATGATGATGTGTGTGAATGGACCGAGCTGTCGAAGATGTGAGGTGTCTTGTCCCCAAGCCAGAGCTTCGGCGATGACCCGAGCTATGATCTGATCTGATTGCAACCTTCTCTTGATGCTCCGCTGACATAGTGGGATGACATCCGACAAATCGGTGAGAACGAGGAGGTCTTTAGAGGTGAGGTAGCGAGCGAGGTGGAGAGATGGCAGCGCCTGACCAGCTCCCAGCTCAACGATGCGATGAGGACCTGGCAGGAAGACGGAGCATGGTGGATCGAATCGGTTCCCGGGAGTAAAATAATCGAGAAGAGGACGACCCGCCTCCCTTGCTGTTAGCTATACTCGAAGCACCTTCACTCACCATATCCTTCCAGCTATACCATATTTCGCGATCGCCTCTTCCTGACCATGTAGATGATCCAGATCCTGGACGATGTCGAGTGGTCGGATGTTGAGATTGGGTGGGAAATTATCGTCCATGGTTCATCGATGTTTAGAGGCGCATCCAGCATCTGTAGGAAGAAGCATTATTTTGCTGCAGGCGGGAGAGCAATATCGTAGTGTCGTCGTCTAGGTTCACATGGAATCTGAGCAGAAGCTGATCTCGTTGAGCCCAAGAGATGTTAGAGGTAATCTCTTGGCATTCCTCAGCGACTCTGGCAGCTCTTTGATCGAGCTGTATGATCGTACGAAGAGATTACCGATGGCCAAAGGTGATAGGGGATTCAGACATGATCGGATGCTTCACAAATACCGATTACATTGGCGATAAAGATTTACCCTATCGCCGACCAGCTCGTGGAACGTGCCAATCATCCCGGAAACCTATATCGCCGAGATACCGTTGGAGGGATCTTCTCTGTCCGAGTGAAATCATCATTCCTCTTTGCAACCAATCGTGGTCAGACCTCCAGAGGTGAATCGATCGCTAAATTGACATTACTTTGTGGCTTATAATCTCCAGATGACCCGCTCCAAACCCCTTGTGCCTCACGTTGGTCGCCTGTCCCGTTCACAGGTCGCTGCCAAGCGTGGTCTCTTCAAGGGTGAGAAGATCATGTAGGACGCTAATGGGATATTGCTGATTTTCTTCCCCAGGCAAGAAGTCTTCCACCGCGCCCGTCAAACCCGAAACGCCAGCTCATACGGAGAAGACCGTTGGCGGGAAGGCGAACGGAGAGAAGCGTCTCGTTCCTACCAACAAAGCTTCCAAATATTACCCTGCCGAGGACATTCGTCGCCCTCGTGTCTCCCGCAAGAATCCTGGCAAGGCCATCCTACGCTCCAGCATCACCCCCGGTACCGTTCTCATCCTCCTCGCCGGCAGGTACAGTGGCAGGCGAGTCGTCTGCTTGAAGCAGCTTGACAGCGGCCTCCTCCTCGTTACCGGTCCATTCAAGTAGGTCTACACCTTGTGGATTTCACTGACGAGTAGAATCAATGGCGTCCCTCTCCGTCGCGTCAGCCAGGCCTATGTTATTGCCACCTCCACCAAGGTCGACGTCTCCAGCGTGTCCATCCCCGAATCCCTCAACGACGCGTATTTTGCGAAATCAAAGACCGCGAAGAGCTCGAAGGAAGGAGAATTTTTCGGAGAGGGAAAGGCGAAGAAGACGTTGCCAGAGGAGAGGAAGTCAGAGCAAAAGGTGAGCCTGATTACGACATGCTTTCACTAACAGATCAGTCTGTCGATGGCCCTCTTCTTGACGTCATCAAGAAGATTGACAACCTGAGCAAGTATCTCAGGGCTTCCTGGGGTCTCTCGAAGGGTGACAGGTTCCACGAGCTCAAGTTCTAGGCATGAGATGCATGTACTATAGCTATTTCACAACCACGCCGCCCATCCTTGGTACATCAATCCCTAAACATATCAGCATCGCCCGTACTCAGTCGACGCACCAGGTGAGCAGGACTCATCGCTTGCTTGATCAAGGCTTCGACATGATTAGGAACCGATATGATAATTCCTTCCTCCGTCAGTCCGCGGAGCTTGTTTTTGATAGGTCGGAGGTTTCGTTCGGCCGAGTTTCGAACTTCCTTGTCCGACCTGCCACGCCCCTGTACACATCTCAACACCTGAGCGCCTTCTCGATCTGCTCACTGGTTTTGTCCATTCCACAAGGGGATCATGCGCGAAAGCTTCGAGCACGCTCATAAGAGAATCGCTGTTCACTCGAAGCAAGTCTAGAGTAATCTCAGCAGCCTTGCGGAAGACGCCTCCCTGTCAGCCCGGCCCTACGAATCTCGTCTCACCTTCGACACCGGTGACACCTAGAGCATCAACCATATTGTGGGTGAGACGGAAGGGCACTCGTTCGGGAATCTCGAAGGTTTTTCCCTTTCCGTCAATTCTCGTTCCACGTGCTTGACTTACTTTATCGAAAAGGCAGTTCAGGTCGACGTGTACCGTGTCACCTGTAAGACCGTCGAAGAGGATGTTCTCGCCGTGACGATCCCCAAGACTGAAATCAGCGCAATGCCTAGGTGATCCACTTACCCCAATACATAGCCGATCATGGACATAACGGCCAAGGTTCTGGCGTATGCCATTCGACTAGCGAGCCATGCTGAAGGCTCAGGCCAAGTCAGGAGGAACCACTCGTGAAAGACTGTAGGCGTAAACCTGCTATCAGTGATCGCCGAGAGCGGTTCCCTTACATAGAAAGGACTTTGTCCTTGAAAGCCTGAGTCAAGGCGGCTGAGCCTTGCTTGCGGGTTTGCTCGTAAAGCGTATGTAATTCGTTGTTCTGACGTTAGCTCGAGCGAAACTTGAGGCCTTGCTCACGTAAAGCTTCTTGCCATGCCTTCCGTAACCCTTTTCAAGGATGCTTTTGAGCGCGTTCGTGTTGCTGACCCACTCGAGCAAGCCGCACTCTTCGTTCAGAGGTATGACGGCGTAGGTACGGATATCTGTCCGTCAGCTTCGCAACTTGAATTCGGCTTACACAGTTGCCGCCGCCGTGATTCCGAAGCGCTCTTTAACAGCTTGTTGATCATCATATTGAAGTCCATGAGGCGAGCGTCCTTGCGCAAATCATCGTGAGGTTTACAAAGGAACGGATATCGTCGTCCATCCGTGCCAATGAAGACGAGCTTCTTCGGCCGTTGCAGGGATGTCATGACCTCGACCCGATCGTCCATTGCTGTTATCAGCTCGTCTCGGGAACAGATGCTCACTTTGTATCTCGACGGGCGCCGCAGGAAAGGGGCTATGGGATTTGACCGTATCGGCACTCGAAGGCAAGGTGCAGGTCAAAGCATCTTGTAACGGTATGATCATCCTAGACGGAACGACCTGCTTGACGTAGGGGAAGTGCTGGCTAATAGACAGCTCGCGCTTCTTGTCCTCGGTTTTGTCGTCTGCAAGCTTCAGCAGAGTGGTGGAGAGTCGTTCCGCTTGTTTGATCATGTGGGCTACGCCGGGATCTCCATTCTGGCCATCAGCGTCAATTGCGATAATACCCCTCTCACCTGAGCTCTCGAGAGTACGCTCTGACTGGCGCTTTTACGATCCGGTCGATTGGATTGCATTACACCAACTGTGGGCCACAATGCCTGCTGGGGATATCTTGCAATAACAAGCGCCATGATCTTCTTCAAGACAGCCGCTACTTCCTTGTTGGTGTGGCCGATTCGGGACACGATTTGCGGGTAAGCCGTGAGGAACTGTATCATTAGCCGCAAATCCGTGTTAATACTCTTACTTGATACGTAGCGAGATCTTTCCTTGCCTTGTCTAGCAGTCCTGTGATTTTGAGGAGCTGCGCCTGGACCTCTGGATGTCTATCGTTAGCCCTGCCGTTCAAGCGGCCTTACTTCTTGAGATCCTTGCTCTCTCCGAGGTCGAGCCAGAGGGTCAGCATGCGGGGCATGGTCTGGTATATGTATTTGACCCCATGTTGAAGTGCTTGGATGTACATGAAGCATGTTTGGAAGTTGAAGGAAGCGCTAGCATTAGCTTGCATACGAGGGTCTCACTCACTCTTGCTCTGAGGTGCCTCCCAGCATGCTATCGTAATAGTGTCCGAGGTGGTAGTATGGTGATTCCAGACTGATATCAGCTCTCGCCAATTCGGTCAACGTACTTCGGCGCCAGTTGTATGGCCTTCCTATACCTTTCGATGATCTCGTTGCGTTCAAATCGATCTGTCTCGTTCGCCCAGCGGGCCTCGAGAAGAACGGCCTATCGTCAGCGTCGCCAAATCACGTCCCTCACCTTCGCTAGATTGCGGTCTGTAAGGAAGCCATCGTCCGTCAAGTCGAGGTTCGGGCCGTGCAGTAAAGGGTTCACTGCATTTTCCAGGTCGGTCAATGCCTTGAATGCTCCTCCATGTGCCCGCAGCAGCTTCGCTTGCTGCAGGAAGGCGAAAGGTGCTTCTGCCTCCTTGGCCTGCAGGGTTGCACTGTATGCAGTCTGCTCATAGCCCGCTTTACGTGCGATCTTGGAGCTTTGGATCCAAGCCTGACCTAATTGAGACTTGAGTTGCGGAGCATCCACGAGTCCAAAAGCGGTCCTGCGGATGGTGAGGATGGCTTCTCGCACGCGGAATGATGGAGACGTAGTCGAAAACCTCTCGTCCAAGGATTTGATGACATCCCTGGAGATTTGTTGGGTGATCACACGGTGATTGACGGGGTCCTTTGTCTGCTGTATTGACCTGTTCGCATGAGAGATCATTTCGATCTCTCGCAACAGATGAAGTTGCAGAATGCTGTCATAAGATCGGAAATACTGATGCGATGTGATATTGTTGCCGAGTTCTCGCCGCGCGGTGATAAGGGATGAGTCTAAAGCCTTTTTGTCGCGCATAGCCAATAACGCTTGAGCGATAGGAGGTGCGCGGGTTCCAACCTGCTCAACCGTAGTCCAATCACCGATAATCCACGCCGCCTCGGCTTCAAAGGAAGCGAGCTCCGCCGACCAAGCAGGACGGCGACTGAGAACTCCTCGGATATGCGTGCGCAATGTGTCTGTCCTTTCAGCTGAGATGTCTCTTATCACTCACCATAATGTCCCAAATTCCGAAGGCATTTGAGCAGGCCGAGGTGGAGATTGACGTCCTCAGGAGATTGCTGGAGCCGGACCTCCCAACAGCTTTGAGCTGAAGTCCACTGCCCGGTAGTCTCGTGTTCCCGGATCTGATGCTCAAGCGAAGGCGAGATGACAAAAGTCGATACCCCTTGCATCCCATCTGGCTCATCGAGCTCTGCATATATTTGATGCAGCCGCTCGAAGTAAGTCTGCAGCTCCGAATTTGAGCGTCGCTCCTTCCTAAGGTGAACAATCCGCTGCTCGAAGTTCCGCAACGACCTTGCGTATGCCTTGCTTTGCAGAGCTGCGTTAGCCATGAGTTCGGTTTCGATGCTAGACAGGACTCCTTCCACGATCTTGGTCTGAGCTCCTCTGTCCGATCGTCCAACGCGTTGATGGCGGAGCCAGGTGCTGAGATGGTCCATCAGATCGAAAATCACCTGGGCGCTGAGCATGCGTTTGTCTTGGCCGCCCAGGGAATTGACTTGGTCTTGCAGGACCGTATTGATCTCCTGGCAGATCTCGTCTTTCGATGCATGATCGCCTGTAAGAAGGACGTTCAAGACTAGGTGTGGAAGGAGGTGATGCGCGACCGTGACGTCCTGATTGCGCAGGACGCCCCGACATACGCCGAAGATGAGTTGACTGTCGACTGTTGCTCGGTCACTGGCTTTCGTACGCATGACCCTTCCGACAAGGTCGCTTGTCCACATCTGGACCCATTCGCGATAGGTCGGCGCCGCAGGGTATATAGGATGGGGGAAGGCACGTATGGATGTATCATTGAGGGAGAAGCGGGACTCGAGTAACGGTGTGAGAGTTTCGAGCTGATCCTTGGGCAACATCTGCCACTTTGCCCGCAACTTCAACGGCACTAAAGACGGTTGTAGCACTTTAGGAGTGAAACCACAAAATTTGAGGAGCTCTTGGATTGCGAAAGCGAGGTGATTTTGATGCTTTGTGTCGTTTGTTGCACGGAACGCATCCACTAGAAGATCGCGGATGAGATGAATGGCGAAATCGATTGACTCGTCCTGGTCGGCAAAGTTCGACATGATGGTCATACCCGAGGCCGCTGGTTCGGCCACGAAGCGATCCGGATCCAAGGCGCCGAGAATACCCATGCACTCGTGACTGAGGTCGCGTAATTCTTGGCAATCGCCATCCCGGCTAGATGCAGATATCAGACTGCTCATCATTCGACCGATGATGGCATCAAATGTGTCGCCCTGAGAAAGCTGACTAATGCTGCTCTGATGCCGACGCAGGAGCGCACGAAGCTCACTCATTGATGTTGTGGCAACTGCCGCGTTCTTGCTCCTTGTCCGTTCAAGCAGTTTATCAAGCTGCGTTCGAAGGTCCCAGGTTCTTCGGTAATCTGTGAGTCTCGAAGCTGACGAGCGGAGCTCTGGGATGTTGTCCATACCCACGATCTCGTCGAAGTACGCCGAAAGGTGCGGAGCGTTGCCGGCAATGTCATCAATGATGCCCATGGCGAGCAAAATCTCTGGCGGGGTGAAAGTCTTCCAGTTCGCCACCAGAGCTGCAGTGGTTCGACCGACGAACGGCCCGATATCGGCGAATCTTAATGTCCGCACGAACAGTGCCCAAGTCTTGAGTGTTTCTTCGCGGAGCTCGCCGATCCCAAGAGTACTCTGAAGACTAGCCATAATCTAAGTATGTTAGCCACTGAGATTGATGGATCACATACTTGTGGAGAAAAAGAGGACAAGGAATCACCGACTAAGCCGATCAACATGCCCAGACTTCGAATGATCTTTCTTTTGTAAATCACTGTCTTCTTCCCTTGAATGTCGTGAAGCATCTCATTAAGCTGCGAGATGACCCCAAGCATATGCGGCTTGAGAAAGCTGCCCAGATCGGGGGCCGTTCCGCTGGTCTGTTCGTGTTGCGCTTCGACCAGAGCAGTTTTTGCATTGTCTGCTAATGCCTGATCCTCGTCGCCAAGCTCGACCACAAGAGATACGACGAATGGCACTATGCATGTGGTCATCAAAGAAGCGGCGGAAAGGTCCATATTAGGTTGGCCCCTCATCAGGTTTCGTAGTAGATTGATGAGGAAAGTCAAGCTCGTTGACGTGTTATGAGGATGGAGAAACACCTTAGAGAGAATGTGAGACGTATTGTCGAGCAGTATCACGCCCAGACCCTTCTTGACGATGGCTGCCACAAGCTCTAGGGCGGCTCGGTCCCGGGAGAGAACCAAAGCCGGGATGGTATACCGCAAGGTCGTTTCGACGAAATTCTGCCTCGTATAGCCGACGAATTGCATCGCTTCGCCAAATATGTCCGGACTACGGACGAGGCTGTTGGCGAGGAAGACGCTGATGCGCTCGAGGAAAGGCGACAGTAGGGTGTAAGGTGTCTTTCCATGATGTTTTACCAGACCCAGTAACTGCTAAATCAGCACTACTTACTAGTGAAGCTGATCCTCACCTCCGTGAAAGCCAAGCTTCGAAGTGGTGCACTGGGCGAGCCGAGTTGTTGTAACAGCATTTCAAGAATGCTGCAGAGATCGCTGTCCATGGAATGCCTTCCCAGGTCGCCGAGAAACAAGACTGCCGTCTCTCGCAGTGGCGAAGAAAGGGCTAAAATGTTATACAGCTTTGATTGACAAGCACGGCGGTTGACAGAGGCGACTAGATGACTGGGGTGGAACTTCTGGGCAGCGTATACTTGTGAGGCAACGCGTCTGACATAAGCCATGCATTCGCTTGATATGGACTTACCCAGCCGTGATCCGTATACGACGATCTGGGGACCGCAAACTTAACCAAACTCTCTCAAGAATCGCACGCCGGCTTGTCGGCTGAAGTTCGGTCGCCAGAGTTTTACGAGGCGAATGATCGATGAGAATCGCCAAAGCTCGCAGCGAGTCCAGGTCCGACAGGAAGTTGTTGGCAATCAATATCCAAACATCGAGCCCCTCATCAGGAAGGCAGCGAATAAGCGGAGGACGATGGGGCTTGCAGCCTGCCATGGCACAGAACAGCTCGCTTGCGACACAGCTCATCTTCGACAGTGTCTCGGTATCGGCACTATACTCGATCAGCGATATAAGAAAGCCGGCTCTCACTTTTCCAATGCCGTCAAGAGTGCGCTCATAATGTCTCCTTTCACCTCTTCGACGGCAAGCTCCGGGACCCGCTCTCGAAGCAAGTTACGGATCTCGTTGCCCGCCTCATCGTCCCCCCATTTCCTCTTCCTCGTGGGCAAGGGACCACTCCCATTCACGTTGGTCAAGAGACGATCTATATCCGTAGCTGTCGGGTCGTCCAAGAGTTTCACCTCCTCGCTCCATCTTTCGATCGATTGGAACGGTAGGAAGTCCTTGATGACACTGGCGGAAAGCTCTGGCTCGATTGGCTTCAGAAGGTGAACAATCGTATCGTGGGATAAGCCTGCCCCAAGGTGCAGGTCCTCGCTCCTACTCCTAAGCGCCAGCCATGACTGTAACCGAAGAGACTCGTCACTTTCCGACAGGGCCTCAAAGACTGCATGAATTGCGAGTGCCCATCTTTCGTCGCCGATGATGGTCCATTTCATAATGGCGATACAGGCTGGAGCAAGAGTATGACGGACCCGTAAGGTTTTGAGAGCGATGGCGATGGTCTGAGCATACCGTGTCTGCCTTCGTAAATCGTGTTTCACCAGTCGCATGGCCTTGACGAGTTGAATGCAAGCAGTGGTTTCGAGATCATCGCTGAAAGCTGACCGAGTACGCAAGACGATATAGAGAATGAACAGAACGACGAGAGGGTTGGACGGTAGACTGGAATAGCCAAACAGATCGCACGGTCGGCCATCGAGAGTAGCTGCAAATCAGCTTGATCAGATGGTGGACCAACCTTGGCTGAAGTCGATCATCTGCTTCAAAGCGAGGATCACTCGGCGCGGCCCCTTGGCGAACGATGTCTGCTCGTCCGAAAGATCCCTGCCGAGGACATGTAGGACATTCACCGCTGCGGAACTCAGATCCTCCGCTAATACTTCCGCTCCGATCGTCTCCTCGTGAACGACAGCTGCATGGATGAGCCGGGGCAGTATCCATACGTAAAGTGGTGAAGGAGATTCCGGAGGAGAAGGGACGGATGAGAGAAGCTCCGGCCGGGCTTTGGTTTGCCGAGACAGAATTGTGAGGGTGAAACCGGCTTGTTCGAGTGAAGAAGGGGTGAAGGAGCGGCCGATGGGACCGAGTACACATGCTTGGAAGAGAATCTCCAGGAGTTTGCGATATCGATTGCGGTCGATATCGCCATCATCGCCCGAAGGTGATAAGCCCTCCTTGATGAGCCTTTGGAGAAGCTCCTGCTCAGCGAGGCCAGACGGAGGCGGATCAGCAGATTCGAGTAGCTGCGTCATCGAGTCACCTGGCCGCGATCTCCACGCGGAGATCAAGACATGGCGAGGGAGAGCTGTAAGATTTGACAGCTGAATGAGGATGAAGATCAGACAAGCGGGATTATATTAGACAAGGAGAGGCGCGTGGTTTCTAGTCACGTGACATGTGCCTGGATACAGTAAATGATAAGTTACTGGTTCTTTGGGCAGGTATCGTCTTTCTTGGCTCCTTAAACTACAACAGCGTGAGCTCGATATGTCCAAAAAGTCGTGAGTCCCACGCAGCCGCCGTGTGGATTTTCACAAGACTCACTTTTTATTACTCACTATTGATAGGAGACTCGACCTGCTCGTCCGTGTTCGATACCTTAATCCGCTTCCACCACCTCCCTTCCCACCCAAACTTTTCAACATTACCACCGATATAAATCGTTTGGGGGAGCCAAGCTATCTCAATCACTTGGCCTCGAGTACTCCTCTACCGATGTTGGTGGATTCAGATATGGGGATGCCGTTGGATCTGAATGCGTACGAAGGAGTCTGGGACGGGAATGATGCGAGTGAGTCTGCCGCGATCGTCCTTGAGCTGATCAAAAGCACTCAATCCGCTACCTGATCCAAACAGAGCTCTTCATCCGGCAGATGTCGCTCTTTTGGGGCCAATCAGTCGTTCAGCCGATGCGAAGGGGCATGAGAAACCACCAGCGGCGTCAGAAGTCTCCTGGATGCGGAACTCCAACCTGTTCATGAGAAAGACTGGCGCTCGGCGGAGGGAAGGAGTAGAGGCAGTAGACAGGTAAGGTTTTCGATTTTGACCTGACTGACGATTCAGAGCGGATATGACTGTAGATACATCCGAAGCGGAGCAGATTTTGGCGATTGACAAGACATTCTTGGATCTTTCCGGCCAGAATCTCGACGATGTTCGGCATCCGGACACCAAGAAGCGGAGTCTCCGGGTGGTCGAAGTGGGTCCACACTCAGAGTATGGCTGATGAGTAAAGAGCTACGATATCTTGCCCGACGACGATGCCTGGGCGAACCCCTACATCATGATCCGTTTTCCGGAACGGCCATCAGCCGCTACCGCCGCTGTGAGTGATACTCCCCGTTCGGCTCGCTGATGACAGAACCCCTCGGCGGGAGCGTCCTCTCCCCGATTGTCCAGAGCCGTGCTACGGCCCATCATGGAAGACGAGCAGCAGATCATGGAGTACTATCTACCGCGGGAGGATGACTTGGACAGGCTGGACGGCGCGTTTGACATTCCCATCGGGCCCGAGGAGCTTCAACAGATCCGCGTCCTCGGCGAGGAGGACGGCAGTAGTCCCCAGATTGACGCAATATTCCCCGTAAGTTGCTAGCGGAAGGGCTGGGCTGACAGGCAGAGCGTCCATTACGATCACATTCGCACATACGAAGTAGTCAACACCCAAACAGCGTCGAATAAGGAGATTTTGATGACCTTCCGGGAAGATCAGGGTAAGGAGGAGCCAGACGCAGAAGAAATGTTCGAGGAGCCGGCAAAGAAGAAACGGAGAGGCGCTTATTTCAAGGAGATCAATATGCGGACTCTACTGAGAAAGACGAGAGCAAAGGTGAGTGAACCTGAAATATTGTGGCTGACATGCAGCGACGAGGAGAGGCTGAGACTAGGGGCGGTTTGTGGGACAAGACCCGGATTGGATACAGAATACCGGACGCACTCGAGCTTACGACGCGACAAAAGGCAAATGAGCTCATAAAAAATCCAAATTGGGTCAATGAGGCGATGCGGAAGATTCATGGCGGAGAGAATGCCGCTGAAGGTCACGGGGAGGCGATTGATGACGAGGAGGCAGTGTCGGATGACGGCGCAGACCGGGCGGACGACGATGTGGATGAGGACGATTGAGCATGAGACGGTTGCGCCATGAAAAGCGTCATAATCTTTGCTCCACCACAATGATCGACTCCGCTTGTCAAAGGGAGGTATGCTGCTTGCCAGCTCCTTCCCCTCTCCCCCGTCCTTCCCCTTGTCCGTCCTTCGCCAGCCTCTCCCGTACGGAAAGGATTCAGAACATTGAATCTTCAGCGCCACCCGTCGTCACTTTTGTCTCGCAATCACATTTTAAAGAGATCTGATGACGACCGATTCTTCCCGGAGACGTTCACGAAAATGCGAGTATCTGCTTCTGCACAGAACGCCTCGGTTATATCCAGTGCACGGTTCCCGGCAAGCTGGCTGTGGCCTCGATAATCAGGGGGAGACACAGATCTGATAGCTTGATTTCCGGAGTCGAAAACAGGAAACAAAGTGTATGTATGTCATCTCGTACCATTCCGATTCGGAGCTTGAAGAAAAGCACATATATTGTCTCATAAGGTACATGCTCCAGTGCACGCTCTCCGATTCTCTACGCCGCATTTTTCTCGATCTGCGGAATCTCTCCACACCAGGCGGGATCCTCGCCGTGCTCGAGTATATACTTCTCATGCTGAACAAGCTGGTGCTTCCAGTAACTGCTAAGTTCGTGCGCCTTGACACCGATGCGGTGGTTAGGCTGCGCAGCGGTGACGCGCTGCACAGCGATATCTGCAAGCGTAAATCTCGACACTTTGTTGAGCCGTAGCATCGCCCATGGCGTCGTGGTCGTGCCCTCCTCGATGTATCCTAGGACGTCAAACTTTCGTAAAGAATCAGGTCTCGAACGCGGTCGGAAGCAAGAGAATCGCTCACCCTTGAGCGTCCGACGTGAGTGTTCCTGCTGAAGAGAAGCCCTTTGATCTCCTTCGGGAACCCGTGGAAGTTCACAATAACAGGCTTGTCCGCGGTGAACAGACTCTCGAATGCATCGCCGGTCAACGCATGAGGGTGAACACCGGTAGCGCCGAGGATTAGGAGGTCATTGATGTTGACTACCCGGACTCGGATGCCGTTGTTGCGAAGCATTGCCGCAGCAGCGATAACCTCGAACGTGACCTCGACACCACAGCCAACAAGAACAACGTCGGGATTCACGCCCCCATCGGAGGAAAAGCGGTCCCAGACGGAAGCACCGGCAATACAATGCCTTTCAGCTTCGTCGATGGAAAGCCAGCTAAGTGACGTCAGTGGCAATACACTATACCGCCAAGCACTCACGTTGAGGTTGGGTTCTTAGAACCAACGATAAGATTGACAGCTGATCTCCAAGTCAGTAAAAGGTCCTGCGGATTTTTGTGACAACCGACTGTTCTTCGAGCGCATGCAATGGTCGATAGTACTGACACTGGAGTTCGCATCGGCGGGGAGGTAGATCCGAGCGAGATGGCGGGGAAGTGCTATGAAAGAGCCGATGAGCTGAGGGAATCAGTCCACCGAAGTCCGTCAGAAGGCACGACGAACGCCAGGGTTCTGATGGGAGTATCCTTCATATCCAAGTCAACACAGCTCATCGGGAGAAGACAACAGCGTACCGTTATGCTCCTGGCGCCAGAGCGTACTGAGGGTTACATTCAGACCCTCATCCGCTTTAGATATGGTTCGGCGCACCTGGTCTCGATGTAGGTTAACGCGGCAACATCCCCCCTCCAGTTGGTTTCCAGGGCCATTTTCACGAACTTGGCGTATTGCTGATAACCCATTAGCGAGCGGTTTATCCGCCGAGACCATATTCACTTCGATCATAGTCTGCACAATGCCCAGGAAGCTAATCAAGGTCAGGTTTGCTTTCTCAACGCAGACATTCAGCTCGCCTCTCGTATGAAGGGAACAAGCCGTGACGGCCGGTGAGCGTATAGCCCTGCAGCCAGCCTTGCAGCGTGTGCTCCGACAGTATCTCGATGACTCGTCCACCGTTGTTTGCGGTCTACGCCTGTGTCAGCCACGAATGCCTTTCAACTCACCTCGGGATCCCATTGGAAGTTCCGGTGGGTGATCTTGAAGCATTCGTCTAGCTTGTTGCTAGTGAGCTCGTCCGGTGAGAAGATGCGAAAAGTCTTCGGATTCATCTCGATCAGCTTGGCGACGTAGAAACCGATGCTGCAGGCTCATTAGATGCTATAGCTTAGAGGGAGGTGACCTCGCACGCTTTCATGTTCGAAATCTCCTCGTTGATCTTAAAGCCGAATGTCTTCCAGTCCGGCGTTTCGAGCGGGACGAAGCCTCGGTAAGTCTCCTATGGTAAGATTTCAATACCCCAGACACAAAAGTCTCGACTCCACTGACGTCTACCATCCCCATGCGCCGCTGCTGGTTCTTCGGAATGATCCTCAAGGCCTTCTCATCGATGATACCCTCGGCCATCTTCTCTGGTGTATGAGTTTTAGACTGAGATGAATCGACGCCGGTGTGAAAAAGCTCCTTTGGATGGTACGACTCAAGCCACTGAATGAGAAGATCGAATTCCCCCGAGCTACTGACGGCCTCGGGAAGAGGAACTATGAAAGTAAGCTACATGTTGAGCTTAATGATGTGGTGATGTACCTTGATGAGCCCTCCAACTGCCCTCAATAGGATTACCAGCAGATTTGACCGGGCCAGACCACCCCTTGGGTGTCCTCATGACGATCATTGGCCACCTCGGTTTGACGATGGGTTTGCCTGACCTCGCCGCTGTCTGGACTTTCTTGATCTCCTCATATGCCCATTCCATCGAAGCCGCCATGTCATAGTTCACGGCGACATCGTGATCCTCGTCAGAATTGCTTTTCCCGTATTCCACTATGCGGCATTGATACCCGTAACCAGTGAACAAGCAAGCGAGCTGCTCTCCGTCAGGGTAGGAAGGATAAGAGTTCTTCACCTACCTCAAGATCGTCCATCGAAGCGGTGATAGTCCTCTCGCCGATCTATTGTAGCGATCAGAATAGTCTTTGAGTATTGCACAGGAAGACATACCTTGTATCCATTGGCGTGGAGGATAGGGATAACAGCTCCGCTCTCCGCAGGGTCGAGATACTGAAAGATCAGCTAAGTGATTCCGAATAAACATGGGCAAACACCGACTTTGTGCGCGTGCCAGGCTGTGGCAGTCGGTCCAGTCTCGCTCTCTCCGTCTCCGATCACCGCGACCGTGATCTGGTCCGGCCTATCCATTACGCTTCCATACGCGACTGCCAGGCAGTATCCGAGCTCACCACCTTCGTGAATAGCGCCAGGCGTTTCGGCGTTGACGTGTGAGGGAAACCCATGTATTGCCGAAAACGCCCGAATGAAAGACTCGATACCTTCACGAGACATGGGGTATTGCGGGTAGAAATGGGTGATGGTGTTCTCGAGGAATAAACAAGCAAGAAGAGCCGGAGCACCGTGTCCCGGCTTCACAGAGATGTCAGAATGAATAGTTCAGGTAGAAAGCCGGACTCACTCCGGTGAGAAAGATGAATTGGGGACAGTCAACGTCGGCTTCGTGATTGGAGATGAGATTGTTGGTGTGTGCGTACGCAAAATTGAGACCAGGACAAGTGCCCTAAACAAGCGGGTCAACCATTCGAAGATAGTTAGGCGATCTACTGGACGCACCCAGTGACCCAAAAGCCTCCTCTTGATATCGTTTCGCTCCAGTTCACGCGTGAGCAGACCATTGCTCCGGAGGAAGATCTGGAGCAATAAGCGGAAGGAATAGTAAGATCCGGAAGGCCAACCATGGCGGCGGCTCTTTCCCGCTTATTCAGCCTGGCTCCATTGAGTGCGAAAAATATACACACAGATAGTTGGTCGCTCGCTGGAAAGTAAGCAGACCTTCCAGATCGAGTTTCCCTCCATCCTTCAGCTTGATGATCCTGTCGTCAAGATTCACCAGCAATTTGTCTACCACATCTGCAGGAAGAGACGAAGGCTTGGGAGGAGTAGTGGCGTCAAACTTGGACGCCGCGGAAGAAGCCAGGCCAGTGGTCGCCATGTTGGAAAATACGCGGGTATGGGTAAGGAAGAGGCCGTCGCAGCCGTTTTATGTGGAAGCCATACTTCCCATCCGCGCTTCGGTGATGTCACATCCGTGCCTCGGCCATACTGACCACGTGGTCACACTGAAACGTTCATATGGCCGTTTAGAGCAGAACGCCTCGGAGTAAGGGAGTGGGAGTAGCAGGACATGGTCGAATACCGATGTTCCCCTGGACTGAGGAAGTGAGGTAGAGAGCCAACGGTGATTTGAGAGTGACGTAAGAGGGGCCGGAATGTTGCATGAATTATAGATTTGCCGCCGCGCTTCACTCGAAAGTCTGTATCTTTCTCACGCCGACTCGGTCATTGAATGTAGATATACCGTTTCGTATTTTAAAATCCTGACGGGTTCATCTCGAACGTCTTTCCACCCTCGATAGCCTTCTCCCATTCCCGAGATTGCAAGTGAAGCCTTCGATGACCGGCGCTGAACAGGAGCTAGGCTCAAAGAGTCCTACGTAAGGTCAGAGTCGGAAATTTAGGACCTCAACTGACCGATATGCACGGCAATGGTATCCGGCAAAGCAGGATGAGAGAACCCCATAAGCTCCTGATCAGTATCAGCTGCTGGTCTATTCCACGAGCAAAGGCATTTTTCGATCCGCAGTCTGGACAGAGATTTCGGGTCACCTCTGCTCACGACGAGGACTTGCTCTTGAAAGCGCCAGGTTCGCCGCCAGTGAAAACACGATACACTCTACGCAGTGACTATGTTTGTTGAAGGCGTATCAACCAGCTCGCCTATCCAGCTAGCTAGCGGGCCTAGTTGGTAGCTTCCCAAGCATCTTGGACATTTAGACATACGTTCATACATCATACTTGTATATGGACGTCTTGCATCTTCACTACAGGTGCTCGAATCTCAACATACGTGGTTTGATATATGACAGAGGCAAGGTATTGTAAATACGGCTCAAGTCGTACCCATATGTCTCCTGCATTCAAGACAGTCTACGAGCTTCTCTCAGTGGCGCCGATGCGCCAGACGAGCCGACTCACGGCACATCCCTACCACCGTGGGAGGAGGTACTTTCACAGTGAAGCGACCGCAATTGCACTTCCCTTCTTTGAGGTTGGACATCGGGATAGTTTAGCGGATGGTGGTTGGTGAGACTGCTCGTACAGTGATTCGTTTCGAGGGCGCGTTTGATCTGCTGATTTGATATCACAAACTCTGGCTATCACAAAGACGCCCCCTTTACGGGATGGCCACGTGTCAGTTTCGTGCCTCAAAGGACTAACTTATAAGCTTTGTTGCATCGTCTCCTTTTGTACTGTTTCAGAGGGCGATTCTTCTCCTGCGAAACCTTTCATCCCGTATAAAAGATTGAAAGAACCATTCTTGAAGATTTTTCCTCTGATTCAGCATCGAATCTCGACTGGGCTTTACTGCTTCACGACAATCATCTCCCTTCGCCCGAAGTTTGTCGTCCAGCATTTCTGCGCCATGGTGAGCATAAGCACACAGAGACATACAAGAACGAGCAAGTGTAAGAATTGAGCTAAATCCTCCAGACCTCAACGTCGAGCTACATGCCCCTGGCTGAGCGCGACGATTGGAAGGACCTCAAAATCATCCCTCAAGACGATGGCCCAAATCCCCTTGTCCCCATCATGTACTCCGAGGAATGTGAGTGGTTCGCACTCGCTGTGACGCTCGGCTGTTCCTTGCTATGGAGTTTCTTCTCATGTCACCACTAGACCAGGACGCCATGGACCATTTCCGAGCTATATCTGCCACTGAGGAGCATTCCGAGAGGGCCTTGGAGTTGACCGAATCGATCATCCGGAAGAACCCGGCACATTACACTGTCTGGTGAGCCTGGCTTCGGTATCTCTCCCCACGCTGTAATATTGATTGGATCATCAGGCAGTTCCGCATGGCAACGCTCCTAGCGTTGAAAAAGGACCTGGAACAGGAGCTCGATTTGATGAATGAATTCGCCCTCGTCAACCTCAAGAGCTATCAAGTCTGGTATGTTACACCGTCTTCCTGCAAATACGCTCTGAATGGCAACAGGCACCATCGCCTCCTCTTGATGAGCCTGATCTCTCCCGAACATCCAACCTCGGAGATCGACTACATCCACCTCTCCCTCCTCCCGGACCCAAAGAATTACCATACCTGGGCGTACCTCCACTGGCTCTACTCTCACTTTTCGTCGCTCGGCCGGATAAGCGAGTCTGAGTGGGCAGAGGAACAGCGATGGTGCGATGAGATGCTCAGGACGGATGGAAGGAATAATAGTGCATGGAGTTGGCGATGGTTCTTGAGGATGGCAAGGCCGGGCGCAAAGGGATCAGAAGACGAGGGGAAAGAGGAAATTGCGTATGTCGCTCCGCTTTCAGCAGGACATAATTCTGATTCTCTAAACAGGTACACTCTTAAGGCCATCCATCTCATCCCTCACAACGTTTCAGCTTGGAACTATCTTCGCGGGTACGCCTACGCTCAGTTAAAATGGACGACGGCTGACAATATCACCTAGGCTGCTCACCCTCTTGAAACGCCCCCTATCACCTCTCCTCCCTGCTGTGGAGCCCTACACAGTGGAAACATCCGTCACAGTCGTCGACAAATCGAAGGACCCAGATCTACCTCTGCCTACCGACCCTCCTACTGGCGACACGCCCCTGCCCATTTCTCACGCGCTTGAATACCTTGCGGACGCTCTCGCTGAGCAGGGTAAGACCGCTGAGGCAGGAGCGGTCTTTGAAAAGCTTGGGCAGAGTCATGATCGGATGCGAGCAGGTTACTGGGAGTTCAGGAAGCGGCAGCTCGTGGCGTGACGTGTCGAAAATAATCTTGGATTCTTGTTCGCAATTGTACTATGGAGTCCGCCTGCAGTGAAGGATGGGGCTTTCTTCAAAATAGAATTCGCCACCGGTGATGACCACTTCGATTCCGTGTTCCGGTGTTTCCCACCCTATGCCTTTTCCAGCCCCTGGTGACTACATGGAAGCAAGATTCTGATCTCCCCACTCAATGCGACTTATCGCCTGCTCCCGACCATGTCCGCCAAGGCCAAACACGTGTTCTTCTACGACCATGAGATCACCGCCTCCAACCCACTCTCCCTCGCCTGTTTCTCCCAATGGTTTCCCCGATCATTCACCGACCCCAGATACCCCTCCGCCCACTTTCTCACTGCCGAGCACTACATGATGCACGGTAAAGCCCTTCTCTTCCACCCGCCGCACAGGCTATACTGGATGCTCCAACACCGGCCGAGGCGAAGGCTCTTGGGAGGAAGATCCGGAATTTTGATCGGAAGAGGTGGGATGAGTTTGCGGATGATATCGTCGAGAGGGGCAATTATCTCAAGTTTGAGGAAGATGAGGAGCTCAAGGGGTATGTCGTTACGACAAAGGGGAAGATTCTGGTGGAAGCTAGTGAGACGGATCGGATTTGGGGGATAGGGTTTTCGGCGAAGGATGCACTCGGGAAGGAAGATCGATGGGGGGCGAATCGGTCAGTCCTTCCTGGATCCTGCATTCTGTGGATGAAGGCTGAATCCGATTCAGCATGGGACTGGCTCTTACACGAGCTAGGGATAAACTCATCGCTGAGGGTGGGGGGAAGCTTTGACGTGGACAGACTGAATGGATACATATGGACTATGCCCTGACGACGAGATGGCCAAGTATGAAGTATATGACAGTATGGTGAGGTGACACCACGGGATGATACGTAACGACCCTCACTTCTCCTCCGCATCCGTGTGGACCGTGAACGCAAAGCTGCCTCCAATCGGAATGCATTCGCTCGCCCTCCGCGCCAGCTCCGATATCGATCTGGGACCATGTGATCCAGCGGAAACTTGACAAGTCAAGGGAGGCGGAACCGCTCTCATCGCAAACGTCGCGTACATGGGCGCCGTTCGTGGTCGACTGATGGGTCGCCCGTCGTCTGGCACCTGCGGCAGGCCGAGGCCGAGCGCGTCGAGAGAAGGTAGAGCAGGGCGGAAACCGAACCCGGCTCGCCTGTCGAATTCCTCTTCTCGCAGCTTTTGGCGGCTCCGCGAAGGCTGCATCTCCTCTTCTTCTGACATGGTGGTTGATATACGACGGCCAGAGTGTTGAAACTGGCGAAGGATAGAGAACGACTCGTAGTCGGATGGGCAGGTATTGGGCGGGGAGAGGTGTTTGCTGGAGGGTGGGGTGAGTACAACGGAGGCGAAGCGAGGAGGAGTGATGGCGGTGGATGGCGGCGATGTCGGGGATGCGATGGAGGTGATAGTATGGGTGGGGTGCAAGCGGGATACCGGCGGAATGGGATACGATGGGTGGATCAATGTTTCGATGGGTGGAAGTGCGGCGCTGCGAGACTCGCCCGTTTTCGAAGGTGAGTTGTTTGGCCTCGGCGAGGGGAACATGAAGGAGATGGATTGTGGTTGTGCTGGATGATCTGGAGGGAGTAGAATCGGCTTGATATCGGTGACGATACCTGCCACGGAGCTGATGATAGGCGAGCTGGTGGCGGATCGTGTCTTCGCTCTTCTGCGGTGGCTCGCGATGATGGGATCCGAAATATCGATAGTCCCCTCGTGCATGTACAGTCCCCGTCGCGAGCTCCTATGTTTCCGCCTGGTCGTGGAAAAATTGGCGGGAGACTCAAGGGCAGAGATAGCAGTTGTGGCCTCGATGCGGCCCGCAGCGGATACAGCCGTGAGTGTCACGGGGACGCCATCGCACCAGTACTCCTTACACACCACTCGCGGCTTCGTGGCCTTGACCGATATTTTCACTTTTAGCTCGTAGGTCACCGAGACGAGCTTCGTGACGACAGTTTCTCCTAAATCCCATTTGCCTCCTCGTTTCGGCAGGTCGATTGCTGCCCTACACCAGTAGGCACCACCGCTTCCGGGAGTCGGCTGCTCGCAAATGACCTCGGCCACTTTGTCTTTGATCACTCGGCCTGACGAGCCGGAATCGGTGATTGGGGAGGTGGGATCTGAGAGAATGCGGTGGAAGTGGGGTCGAGGAGACGCGCTGCGGCGGAAGACGGACGACAGGCGGGATGATGCCGCGGATTCGGGCGATACGTCGCGCAAGGAAGGCTTCGGGGAAGCCTTGTGATCAAGAAGCTCAATACGACGCTCGAGGACGACGATAGCCTTCTTGATGGAGGTGGTCGGGTCATCCGGCTTGGCGTGAAAGGACACGTTGAATGTATCGCCCGGCCCGTATGCTCCATGAGGGGAGTTGAGGAAGATCTGGGTGGTCGTGCAGTCGGTACCGACATGGATAGCTTGGGGAGGAGAGAGCGGGGGAAGTAAAGGTAGCCTGTGGTTGTGCAGGTTGAGGCCGTACGCTTTCGATATTTTCCAGCCGACGTAAGGAATAGGTTGGTGGTCGACGGCCACTTCGAGTCGCCAGATCACCTTCCATTCCCTCAGGCACTGCGCGCTCGCCGCGATATCCACAGCCTCCGGTGGGATGGATATCCGAAAGGGATGCTCCCAGTCGCCCAGACCAACGTACTCGACTCCCGTCGGCGGTTCCCACACCTTCTTTGCCTTCTCCCAGAGGACATGCTCAGAGTCCGCCCCGAAAGGTCCGTTCGACCGTACCTCGTAACATCGGACAAGCACCGATACGCTCTTCACCGGAAGGGGTTGACCAAGCTGTGGAAGTCGTGTGATGACATCTCCGCTGATCACCACGGGTGAGAGTCCAAGGTAGCCTGTGAGAATTCAGTCCCGTTGCAAATGGAGAAGGTGAATCAACTTACCGGTATGAGGAAACACACGGCCTCTTGCATTGCCCTGCTTTGGATTGAGGGTGAGCTCAAGCATGAGCCTGTATTAAGGCGGGATGACCGATGACTACCGCTTCATGAGGTGAAGAAAGAAAGCGGAAGGGATGAAGGACCGAAGATAAAAGGGAGATTCCATCGACTATAAGGGTGGATCGAGAAAGACGATTGGGAACGCCAAGACTAGGCGATGTGATGGCTGGTCGGGTTCCGGGCTAGGTGGACTTAAGAGATTTTGAGTAGGGGGGAACGGGCGGACTAGAGAGTTTTTGGGAAAGGTGAGGCTAGCCTGTTTGCAGTGCGTGTGGTAGCGTCGATCCATGGGAGATCCCGGAGTGAAAGAGCCGGCTCGCCGAGTTGAAAGAGAAAGCGATTTTCTCCAGACCCCAAGGATATTATTGAGCAGCGATGCCGAGGGGTTCATGTGTGCCAACAACATGTCCATATATATGACAGCTTTGGCTTGATCAGCTACCGAGCCCGTCCGGGTCGGTGGCTTTGCTCGCCCCGCTACGATTGAAACGCAATCAGGCACGGATCTTCCCCCTCTGACCGACCGCGAAGGAAAGGCGTCGTCGTTACGTGATTTCTGGACCATGCGGGTCAAGAAGCCACACCTGTTGTAGCTCCCATTTCAGACCGGCTTCCGCAAAGTCACGTCGAGGCATTGCAATGACGGATGCCTTCAGATGACAGCCTTAGACGAGCTCGACGACGTGTACCATCAATGCATCGTGGGGAGAGTTCGACAGGAAGGTTAGACTGCATTGAATTCTCTGCAGGACCGATTCAGTTCTGGTCTCGGGACATCGGACTAGTCTAAACCCTATGTGCCTCGGCCCGGATACTACTTATGCAAGGTTCCGTCTACGGCTCCGATCACGCCGAACCCCTTTCTTCGAAACCTAATCACAAAGTGGAACCCGTCTCAAAGGGCCACGCTGTAACACAGGGGAAGCTTGTATGCTTTGGTTATAGTAACGTGAAACGACGCCGCATCGTGTCCATGTGATTTTCGGACCAGACCAGCCCGAGGCAGAACATCCAGGATGGTAAAGATAATCTAATCCAGAGAACATTCTCGTAACGTTCCTGGACTATAGCGCCTGCCCTGGTGACGGACAACTGCGAGATCCGTCGGAATGTAGGGCATACCCAAGTCGATGGCAGAGGCGATCAGGTACAGTACATCGGAAAGGCGCGGAGGAATGGTGGCGCCGAAAATGCCAGGCCTGAATGCCCGCATCGGATTCTGTTGGTGTCGCTTGGAGGATGACTAAGCAGCTTATCAGGTCGGACGAGGTCCGCCACCGTTCGACGACTGCAAACTACTTCTAGCAGCGGACGATGCACCCTACGGTTGGGAAGATCCAAAATGACCGAAAAACCTACGCATCCTGTATCCACAAAATCGCGATGTCCGTCAGATCAATTCGAAACCCGTTCCGCAAACCTCCATAGGCTCACCAACCTCTTTCTCGAACTTTTTGAATGCCTCAGTCACCTCTTTTGCGAATGTCTCGTCCGACATGAACCTTGCTGCGACCACCGCGAGACTCTTTGCTACCTTCATCGCGATTTTGTGTGCTTCTGGTTTCCTTGCGGACTCGGTGAAGCCGGCGGTATGAGGACTTGAGCCTTCAGGCGAAGGGAGGTCTGAGGTCTATCAGTTGATGTGAGCAGCGGGAGCTTGGGATCTCACTGAAGCCCGTAGAGAAGGCCGGGCATTTATATGACACATTTCCTGTTACCGGGGTAAACGATTGATGCAGGAGCAAGAAGTGGTACAGACCGAAATGTGAACTCGCTATGCTATACCCACCCATCTGAACCTTGTCGCCAAATTCTTTTCCAATGAATTCCGCGTACAACTTGGCCAAAGGCGGATAATTATTCAACTCAGCATACACGTCTGTTTCCAATCAGCAGGCAGATCATTGGTTTGTTGCTACGGATGATCCTGACCTTGATCCCTTGGTTCGGTGTCAACGCTACATCCAGGCGACCTGGATCATATCGTCAGGACTTCGGGCTTGACACGGATGCGCGACGTACGCAGCTGCGGATTCGAAACAAGCGATAACCTTCTTTCGCAACTTCAGAGTTTCCGACACGGACAAAGCTCGACAACAGTATGACACCTTGGAATCTATCGCATGGTCAGATTCGGTTGTGCAGCTGAGTAAGAGACTTACAGCTCGGGATTATATTCTGCGTCCATCTTTCAGAGCCGAGGATGACACCAGAACGCGCATCGATGACTCAATCTGTTGTCGAAGCATCGAGACTGCGGTGTCTTTCAACAAGTCAAATCAGCTCGCACCAGCACAGCCGACGAAGGCGGTTAACAGCCTTGGACCGCAGCGTCAAGCGCATTGATGCCGTGCCAAGGAGCGGCCTGTTCGGGGTTAAGCCTTGCCAGCAGCTGTCACACAGCAGCAAACCTACACCAGCATGTTCCCCTCTACCATGAAACTGGAACTGGAAATTGGATCGGGCCAGACTGTTCCGCTCAGCAAGTTCTCTCAAGATGATGCTCTTACCTCGCAGGCCCCGTGATCGGACACACCCCGTCAAACGGGTCTGACCCCATCCCACCTCCAGGATGCGATATTCTACACGCAACGAGATCGTCATATACCCCCTCTCTTAGGAGAATGATCTTGCCTCCCCCGTCCTCCTCAGCTACGGCCGATCAGCTCCGAGTTAATGTATGTAGATGTGAACGTACCAGGTGAGCCAATGAGCTTGACCGTCCCCGGGATGTTGCAAGCTTTCAAACAAGCCTTGAGCCCCAATGCCGCGGCCACGCTGACGACCGCGATCAGATCATGACCACATCCTTTGTACCTTCAACAGGAACCGACCACGAGCCTGGGTAGACGCACCATGCCCTATGTCTCCCAATGCACCATATTCCGAGTTAAAGCCGAATGTCTTTCGCCTTTACGGTGTGTATATGTCGACACGAATGCCGTGGGGAGACTGCTGGGATTGGACACTTCGAAATCAAGTTTTTTGAGCGCCTTGAGCAGATTCGCGTGTGCCTTTCTGAATCAAGATATCAGCATTGGCCTAAAGATCACATAAGGAACATACACCTCCGTGAAGGCCAGTTCGGGATCCTCTGCTTGACATGAGATCAAGCAATCGCACGTGGGTTTACGAGTCGCATACCATGATGGCGAGGCTTAAGGCACGCATGTCAGAGATAGACGCGATCAAAGATGACATCCTGAATCTTTTCCGACACGAAGCTTGGAGTCGGCGGGACGAGGTCACGAAGGGAGTCGATGGTCTGATTGACCAGTACTTGGCATCCAAGGGAAGATCTCGAGGGGTCATCGGTATCCTAGTGGCGATCATCGGGATGGGAAAGCCACGGATGAAGATGTAGGGTGGAGGCCTTACGATGACGAGGGATGAGAAGATAAGACGGAATCGGAACCAGACAGGCGCAAGCCCAAGAGTATCGCACTTCAAACTGGGCGACATTTCCGAGTTGATGATTTCAGCATGTTGTCTTCCCTGTGACGCTTATTCTTTGATGCTGATGGGGTCAGCCGCTCGCGCTTTCCATCACTAGGCTGATGTTGGCTAAACGAGTCCGAAGCAACGCTATATTGGGAACCCGACCGAGCGGTTCGGAGGGCTTACCGATGGTGTACCCGCCTGGCCCGGACGGCGTGCTGTAGTCACCTTCCAACTGATGTTCAACCTTATCTGACATTCCGAATCCCTGAATCTCATCCACCGGGCCTCTATCATTGGATGCTTAGCTTCGCCTTATCTCTCTTTCAACTTGCCGTTCACATTGAAAACAAAACAAACGTAGGGCATCGTCGGACGGTCCTGCTGGACAAAACACGACATCTGACATATAATCGATAAAGATTCTGTTTCATAGTGCTCTGTCGTCAGCTTCACTTCATTTTGGACCCCTGGTCAATATCTATACACTGTCATTTCGTGTCCCTTCCTTTCATATCCTGAAACGTCGCCTCACCCGTCGTTTACCTCGACGATCTTCACGAAACAACTTTAGACCAAAACCCATCTCATTTCACTCCACTCGACCAATTCACTTCACGCCTCCTAGTCCTCATCTCCTCTCTCCCTGCCCCATGCTCACATCCCTCCTCCTCACTTTCTCGGCCCTCCTCCTCCCTCTCGCCCTCGCCATCCCTACACCCGAAACTCCTCAGAAACGGGGCGTCAACGCCGGATGGCCGTACGGCTCGGAGAAGATCCGTGGTGTCAACATTGGAGGTGTGAGTGCTCTTCTGCCGCTCACGGACATCATTGAGCCCTTGTAGTGGCTTTTGCTCGAACCTTTCATAACAGTGAATCCTTGAACTTCCTGTAGACGAACTCCTCTCATCTGCTCGTAGCCTAGCCTCTTCAGTAACACCGGTAACGACGGTATCGTCGACGAGTACACCTTCTGCCAATATCAGGACTATAACACCGCGCACAATGCACTAGTCAACCACTGGAACACCTGGATCACCGAAGATGATTTCCGCCAGATCGCAGGCAAGTTTATCCCTCCCCGTGTCAATCGGATGCTGACCTCCCATGCTCAGCCGCAGGCCTGAACCACGTCCGATTACCCATCGGTTTCTGGGCATACGATGTTTCCGGTGGGGAGCCTTACATCCAGGGTCAAGCGGAATACCTCGATCGAGCTATCGGCTGGGCGGGGAATCATGGCTTGAAAGTCCTCATCGATTTGCATGGTGCTCCCGGCTCGCAGAACGGGTTCGATAATTCCGGTCGTCGCGGTTCTGAGCTATGGTGAGGGCTTCTTGGATTTGCATGGGGCGTCGCTGACTTACTTAGGCACACGGACCCCAATAACGTCCTGCGCACCAAGCTGGTCATCCAGACGCTCTCGCAGAAATACTCGGACCCTTCCTACTGGCAGGTCGTAACGATGCTTGGGCTTCTCAACGAGCCCGCCACCTTAGTGAGCAACGACCTCCTCCGGACGACCCGACAATACTGGTACGATGCATATGGCGCAGCTCGATACCCTTGGGCGCAGTCCGGTTCCGCGAGCAAATCTGGCCTCGCGCTTGTCATCCACGATGGGTTCCAATCGCTCGACACCTTCAACAACTTCATGTCTGAGCCCAGCTTCGAGGACGTCTTCATCGACACGCACAATTACCAGGTCTTCGATAATAACGTCGAGACATGGGACTGGAACACCCATATCCAGGGAATCTGCAGCAAAGCTGGCGAATACCCGAATTCACCGCCATGGCTCATGGTGGGCGAATGGTCGTTGGCGTCTACCGATTGCGCGACTTCGCTGAATGGCCGAGGAATCGGTGCGAGATATGACGGTAGCTTCCCCGGATCCTCTTACGTCGGAAACTGTTTTGGCAAGTCTGGTGATGGATCTGCCTTCTCCTGGTAGGCCTGCCTAGCGTCGCAACGGCGTACTATTGCTGACGCTCCGCAGCGAGTACAAGGACTTCTTGCGGAAATTCTACGACGTCCAAGTACAGACCTACGAGCAACAACAGGGCTGGATGCACTGGACCTGGAAAACCGAGTCTTCAGCAGATTGGTCGTATCAAGCCGGTCTCGCTGGAGGCTGGATCCCTTCCGACCCAAGTATTCACCAATACTCCCTCTCCTCGCTTTGCGGTTAGATTTGAGATGAATTTTCTGGAGGAACGGACATTGTCATGCCACCTTGACGCTCTCAATGCACCTCATCATCTCATATCCCATGACGCTGTCGATCCTGGTACTGTACAGATCGAGGATATGGTACCGGAATGGACGAACCCATCCTCACTCATCCCCAAGAACCCCTCCAGCACTCTCGGGTCCCCGTATTCATGAGAGCTATCCGCATCTTCGGTCCTAGCTAGAGCAGAAAATGTGAATCGTCCGCTACTTGGCGAGGGATACCGTATTGGTCCAGGGCGATGCATGAACTACCATCAGCCTGGTCCGGTATCCTCTGACCAACCTGAACCCGTTGTCCGGCCAAAACAGGCTCTTCCATATCCAAACTCAGTGCACCCCGACCAGGATCCCCGCTGAGTATTTTCACAACCTTCTTCACCCTCTGCCCATCTGCCACAGCCCGGATCGCCTCACTCACCCCCTGCTCCAGGAACGCAAGGTGGAATTCCTCATCCTTGTTCATCGCCATACCCGGATCTCTCCGCTGGATAGCCATCATGAGCATCTGCGTGGGGTTGCCGTTCCCGCCCTCGATCTTCAGGAGCATATTACCCTGCGCACTCTTTCTCAGCTGGGCAGAGTCAGGTGGACTCACGCGGCGACTCCGAATTCCTCGGTGAGCGGTTCCAACCCATACTTGACGGAGGTTGAGAGCCGCTCGGTGAACGCTAGGCCGATTGTTCCGGATGAGAAAACTTCGCGATCGTGGAAGAGCGTATGAGGTCGGCCAGTGATGAATGGTGTCGGGGAAGTCAGGAGGCCAAGCTATATCCCTGGTCAACTTTCTTCCTTGCTCGAGAGGGAGTCGGTATACCTTTGATGCCGATGGGAACATGCTATCCAGAGCCGAGAGGACAGGTCGTGGGGTCCCATCACACAGCAGCAAGAACGACTCTGCCCTATCCATCATCCATCAGGCCAGACTCCGATCAGAAGGAAGACCCACTTGACCGCCTCGAGCGCTTCTATCCGTCCACCTCCGACCCCTCCCTTCCACAATCCCGCCCACCCCTCCTCACGCCTCATACTTTCCACATCCCCTTGCTCATTCCCTTTCTTGTCCTCGGCATATCCCTCGACGACCTCAGTGGGGCGCTGCCTTCGCCCGACTTCTGCTGGTGGTCGACCACTGAGTCCTGAGCGGAAGATACCGACACCAGACTCGAAGGTCGCGATGCTTAGAGATGGTGGGGCGTCGAGTGGGTGAGAGGAGAATGATCCGATGGAAGAGGGGAGAGTTTGGAGAGCCGAAAGAAGGTCCGGGACGTGCGGGAGGGAGGTGGAGAGGAGGTATAGGGATGTTGAGCTTGGGGAAGGTGGGTTGAGGGAGAGGAAGGATCGGAGGGAGTTTGAGGTGGGGGAGAGGAAGACGTGGGTGCGAGCATGAAGCTTACGCTGGAAGACTTGGGGTATCCGAGGCAACAGCATTGATGACGAGCCCTAGGGTTTTGATCAACGGGGATCCTAGCTTTCGATTGGTCGCCTCGGTGGAGGTTTACAGAGGGATTACTCTGATGTCTCTTTCACTCAAAATCAGAATCAAGCAAGGAAGTGACGAGCCAACTTGATCCAATGCGGCGTCATATACATGCGATGGATGACCGCTTATCACCTCGAGCTATTCGCCGCACCCCTTGTCGATGGAGGAGTATTTGTCCCGCCTCTCCCCCTCAAGGCCATACCTCTCTTATATGCACCTCCTCGCTCCGGTACACCAGGCTCGGGAGTACCGTTCGTAGCGGGTCGTAAAGCGGGCGAAGCAGCAGGACTGCCATTCGGTGCAACAGGAATGGCGGCAGGTGACGGTGATGTTCCAGCTTCGGCTGCCTTCTTCGCCTCCGATTTCTCCCTCCACCCACCACCCGCTTTGGCTGCCACCAGACCTGTTGGGCTCGGCTCAGCAATCGCTGCCGGTCGACGGTAAGCGGCAGCTCCACTCCTTTCTGCATGCCGCCGCTCCGTCTCCTCCTCTCGCTCCCGCTGCTTTTTGGCCACCTCGTCAAGCCTTGCACTCTCAGCATCCCGTTCCGTCTTTTGCTTCGCAGCCCGTTCCGCTGCCTCGGCATTCCGCTTCTCGATCTCTGCTCTCGCCCGTTCCTCTTCTTCGGCGGCTTCAGCAGCAGCTCGCGCCTCGGCGGCGTGTTGTTCTACACTAAATCAGCTGGCTGGAACGGTAAGTAGGACAAAACTCACCCATTTCTTGGCGTTCCTCCTCTTCTGCAGCCAGCCGTTCCTGCTCCCGACGTTCCCTCTCCGTCTTTCTCCTTGCGATCACACTCGCCTTAAAATTAGCCTTCTCGGCCTCGATCCTCTGTGCCGCCGCGGCGCGTGCATTCTGAAACTCGACTTCCCGTCGAGACTCGACCGTTTCGCGTGCAACGAGGTAGTCCGGCATCATCCGGCCAAGACGGCTCTTGAGCTCGATCGAGGCCTTCTGATTCTCAATTGCCTGCTCACGCGCAAGCTCGTTGGCCTTCTCATGCGCGATCCTGTCCTCCTCCTTCTGCCGCTCATAGTCTTCAACGAGCAGCGGTCGCTCCTCCTTACGAAACGCCCGCTCGAGATGATCGACACGCTTCGCGACGATACGCAATCGCTCATTGAGCTCTCGTTTCTCCTTAGCGAGCTGTTCCACCTGCATTGCCACGAGTTTGGAGGAGTCGAGATCCTCAATCCCAGAGATGTCGACCTTGAGGCCACCCTTGGCCGCTAGACTTTCGGCGAGTTTCTTGGCTTCTTCTCGTCGAGTAGCTTCCATCTGCTTCTGCAGACGGTCCAGCTCGTTCTGCCTCGCCATCTCCTTCTCGCGTCGGGCGGTCTCTTCCGCTAGCAGCTTCGCCCGCTCCGCCTTCGCTGTAGACTCCTCCTTCTCCCTCCGCAGATTGGCTTCCTCCATGAGCTCCCTGCGTTTCGTGACAATCTGCCGACGATGCGCGGTCTGCTTGCGTTCTTCTTCAGCTTGCGCGATCGCCGCAGCAAAGGCGTCAGCGCGGGAGTTGATTGGTGCGGGATCGATGTACTGGATGGTGCTGTGCAGGCATACTGCGAGATTTGACAGGCGATTGGAGTCGACGGTGCTGGTGTTAAATGTGATGGAGTGGGCGATGTGATCGATGTTGGCGTAGATGTCGCCACGTTGACATGCGGTCATTAGGAACTTCTCGAGAGCCGGCATGTCGGTTCCCCAGGCGGTACCTTGGAATGGCTTGACCAGGTCAAGGATGTGAGACAGGGATACGGTGTCGTAGACCTGAGCGAGCTCCTGCACAAGGCGGGACAAGACGACCTCGCGGAGGGCCGGTAGGTACGGCTGATATTCGGCGGCGAGAGATGTGATAATGGGCGACAGGATTTTTGATGCTGTGAGGGGTTGAAAATCGATCTCGAGGATGCTGTAAAGCTGACGGATGTCGGACGAAACACGCCTAAGATGCTTGGTAGCGGCGTCCTTTACGAGCGCATCGCGAGTAGGCATCTTTGGCAAGTTTAGCAGGGCGACAAGCCTCTGCTTGCTCTCCACATCGCCGAGGGGAACGGCAAGAGCACTGAGCAGGACGCAGCCCGGTGCCTTCTCGAGGATGGAGCCTGCACGCTCGGCATGCTGGAGATACCTCGCCCACGCCGCCGCGTGAAAGACGGCCGTCTGCTTACCTCCTTCGGCCTTGAAGATCTGCGTCAACTTCTCGTAGTAGTTGGCCATCATGGCGGGTTTCGTCGACTTCTTCCCGGCCACCAGGCCGTGCACATCCTCGACAGACCGGAAGGCTTCCTGCCACAACTCGAGCTCGACTGCTGTCTCGAGCTGCAGGAAACGGGTATCGAGATAACGCGAAAGGGTCTCGGGATCCGCGAGATTTACCGCATGCTGCTGATGTGCATATTTGGTCGCATTCGACAGATCCTTGCGGAGTCTTTGCTCGCACAGCCGTCGGAAATCAGACTTTCGCTGGTGGACCTTGCAGAAGTTGAAGGCGCGGCGGGCGAGATTCTGGTAGATGACCTCGAGCCGGTCATTGCCCTTGGCGATGTCGAGACTGATGTCGTATGCATCCCAGCAGAACTTCTGAGCCGGCGCTATAAGCCGACGCTCGATCCTTTCGCGGTCGCCGGCAGTGTCGATAAAGGAGTCGAGGAGCATGCTGGCGGGTTGAAGGGGGAGCTCGTCGTCGACAAGGGGGTTTTCAGGGAGCGCGGAAACCTCGTTCCGCGCTTGCTCGGTTGCCGAGGTCAATCGAGCTTCGGCTTGAGCGATAAAGCGGTTGAGTACGTTCTCAATGGATTGGACCGCGGTCGTCTGCGCAGCGTTCTTGTAAGTGAGAAGACCGAGCCGGGCATGGGATTTTCGAGAGAGCTGGACGCAAAGGTCGATAAATTTGAACATGATGGGTTCCAGCACGTTGATTGGGGTATGCTTGAAGCGTTTCCTAAGCATAGATCAGTCAAAGTGCCGCGCCTTTGGCTGAAGGGGACGAACGATTGGAACACCTCCCAGAGATTCTCGAAAGCCTGCTGTTGAGACTGAGAGGTCCCAAGAGCCAGCAATTCCTCGGATCGCTAGGTACTGTCAGCCTTGTTATATGGACCTCACAGCATAGCCTACCTTGAGGGCATTTTCGGGTTTGACGTAGATGGGCGGCATCTTGCTGAAGATTTTACGCGATGAGCGGAGGAAAGTGGGGTGTCAAGGGACGGATAGCAGATGTCGATGATTGGGTAAGCAGACCGCTCTGTTCCTCCTTGCTAACTCGCAAGGATTTATCGAGGTGACAGTCGCTGATGTCGGCTAAAGACGAAAACCTTGAAGCTCCCTTCTTTGTATCGAAAACGCCGAGAAGCCGGCCATTCAAATTCAAAGCGATAGACATGTGGCGGGATGCACAGGTCGGTCAATGACGCCACTCGAACCGTTCATTCGATCCCACCCAAACCGTGTCACTCCTCTCGACACCTCACCATGGCTGCGGCCTCCCTACAGCATCTGTGAGCCATAGTATATCTGGTGGGACAAAAAGCTGACGACATTGCAGTGGCCGAGGCGGTGAGGAGAACCTACGCCTTCGTTCGATCCGACTGACGCTCCCCGCAGCTCTTCGAGTAGCCAAGAACTACACCAAAGGCTATACCGACACTCAAGTGAGACCATCATTTTACATCTATCCTTTCCGCTGATCTGTCTAGACCAAAGTCCGGGATGCGACGACCAACGACCCTTGGGGTCCGTCCGGTACCCAGATGAACGAAGTAGCCCAATTGACATATGATCAGTATGTCCATTGCATTCTGAGACTCGTGGTCTGACCGTTCAGGGGAAACTTCGTTGAGGTTATGGAGATGCTGGATAAGCGCCTGAATGACAAGGGCAAGAATTGGCGTCACGTTTTCAAGGTGAGTGTCACCTTATGAGCTATTCTGACATCAGGCCTTGACTCTCCTCGATTACTGCCTACATGCTGGCTCGGAGAACGTCGTCATCTACTTTAAAGACAATGTGTACATCGTCAAGTGAGTTCATCGTCTGAGGTTTGTGCCTTGGTTGACAGCCGCAGAACGCTGAAGGAGTTCGTCTACGTTGACGAGACCGGGAAGGATGTCGGGGCGAATGTCCGGCAGAAGGCCAAAGACATCACGAATCTACTACAGGATGAGGAACGACTACGAGCCGAGAGACGATCGAGGGGAGCGATGCGAGACCGGATGCTTGGCAACATAGCGGAGAGTGGGTTGCAAGGCGAGGAGGACTTCGGCGGACCCAGACGTTCCCCACCGCCACGGAGCGCTGCTGCGTGAGTCGAGATCCCGAGATCAATGCTGATGTCAGACCTCGGCCTGGTCGCTCTAGAGATGAAGACGGTGATCTGCAAAAGGCGATCGAGGAGAGTATGCGAATGCAGGACGACGAGGCGAGGCGGCGGAGTCAGCGGACGAAGGAGGAGGATGATTTGGCGAAGGCGATGCGCATGTCTGAGGAAGATGAGGACAAGCGAAAGCGCGAGCTTGAGTCTTCGAATGCCAAAGCCCTCTTCGATGACAATCTCAATCTGTGAGTGCTCGATGACGGATCAGGGCTAATGTTTAGGAATTCGAACAACCAGTACAGCCAGCAGCCGGATTTGTTCGCTCAACAGACGCAGCAAATGCCGATGATGCCTACGGGCGGCTACCCGTTGGTTGATCTCGGTTACGGTGAGCAGCAGATGCAGCCACAATACACCTCTTACAATGTAGATCATGTTCTAGCTTGGTCCGTCCCTTCGCTGACTAGTCTAGCCCTTCCACGCGCAAATGATGGCTCAGCAGCAGCAACAGCAACAACAAGAAGAGTACATGCGACAACAAATGGCGCTCCAGGAGCAACAACGGCAGCAGGAAGAGTGGATGCGCCAGCAATACCTCCAACAGCAGCAGCAACAGCAGCAAATGATGGCTCAGCCAACTGGATACGGCTCCAACAACCCGTTCGCTCCCGGCGGATCGCAGTATCAGCCACCACAGCAACAGCAATCCCCCCAGCCCACATCATCCTTCCTCCCAGTCCCCCAGGTCTCCTCACCTCAACCGCCTCAGCAGCAGATCGAGCCTCAGCAAACAGCAAGACCCTTCCAACCGGCAGTCCAGAAAGACGATGGCCAGCACAGTCACCTCGCAGGTCTCCTGGCAAAGGGCAGGGAGGATGGGATGGATACGTTCGGAAATACGGGGAATCTCCGTAAGCTTCCCTGCAGGCTGTGTAGCTTACCTTGCTCACACGCCCCAGGTATCCCCGTCGGCTCCGGCTTCCACAGCTCGAATCGAATGGCGTTCGAGCAGACCGGCCAGGGGCCGCACCAAACCGGGTTCGGGGCGAACAATCCTTTTGGTCAAGTTGGCCAGCAGCAGAAGCCCACTGACCAGCCTTTCTTCTCCGTCTGATCGCGCCGTTCGATTTGCTCCTGTAAGAATACCAGATACCCGATCAATTGATGCTAGACGATGCATGTCTATTTCTACAATGTGGTGAAGGTGGTCGTTGTACAAGGAACGTCCGCTTTCCGTTTAACAGGGGATTGATCATGCGATACGTTTGTAAATGAGCAGGCTGAGGATGGAGATGAGGAAGGCTAAACACAGGTCGATCCATAGAGGCGGTTCATGGGATCGTCGCGGTGCGAACCAGGGTATAGGTCGGGATTGGACTGCAGGCCGAGGTGCTGGCCGGGTTGCCAAAGGTGATGGAGCGGTATTTTGGATGACGGGAGAGGAGGGAGTTGCAGGTATTTCTTCTTGAGCCAAGGGCGACAATCCGGGCACCATCGTCTCGCTCGGCTCAGCTTCTGATGGAGTAGCCACAACCGTCTCCTCCGACCCTGGTGTTCTAGGTTGCGCGACCTCTTTCTCTTCATTTCCTGCAGATGACGAACCAGTCTTGCCGCGCATCAATTCGTGATTCGGCAGCGCGCAATTCGGGCATTTCCATTCCCTCGACCTGTCCACCTGAATCAGCTCACCGGGCTAACCCTTGCTTGGAGATCACGTACAGCTTGGCCAGCCGTCTCCGCTCTTCCTTCGAGTAGTCCAACGCGCCGATCGCAGATAATGCTTCGCCGGATTGCATCCAGAAACTCCGTAATCCCGTGATCGCTACCCATCATCAGCCTCGCACACTCAAGTCAAACGAGAACCGGAACCGTACCCGTTCGGACACCCCAAGCAGGCTGCCAGCTCCCCGCATGGAAGCTGGTCAATCCATCTATACATATCTGCTCCCCATCAGCTATTGATCTTGTGGGTGACGGTGTGGGGGAGAGACCTTCTTGCCGAGCTCGAACCGCCCGTTTGGGGTTAGGAGGATGATGTCGGGTGCGGACATGGGGTAACTTGGGGGGAGGAGGATCCGGAGGTGGTACAGCCCTGTCGCGATTACGCATCAGAGAAAGGATTGGGTAAGGGAGAAGGGGCGGACCTCCTTGGTATTCGCTGCCGGGGACACCTCGCACCGTGCAATGCCATTCGAAGATGTCCGTCTGAACAGTTTATTCAGCATGCATCTCAGCGCATCGTAAATGGGTGGCCGATGAGGTGGAAATGAAAGTGGCTAGACCCACCTCGAGGGGAGCAGCGACGAAATCGTCTTCTTCCGGATTCGACGATTTCGAAGCTTCCTGCATGATCCGCTTCACCGCCGTGGACCTCAGGTTCACCTTTGGACGATGAGCCGAAGAGCCGGACATACTCTACCGCTACAGTCACACACCACCTGGTCCTCGAGGGATGATTGTTGATTGGTGGAAGAGGAGGAAAGGTAGGTAGACCGGCCCAGCGGTGCAGGGTGGCGACACCAGGCGTATATGACCCGAGGATTTTCCGGTTAGTAACCACAAAAAGCCGAGGCAATTCTTCCTCAGATTACGGGTTACTTCTTCACCTTCAAGCAGGCCGCCAAGGCCTGCAGCTTCCCTTTTCGATCCTCGTCATCACTCTGCCTTTCGGCTCCCTCCCCGTCATCCAGATCCCGTTTGGCCTGAAAATGTCCAATGGCTTCCCGACTATCGCTCCCACCGGTTCTCCCACCGTCCCCCTCGTCCCCCCACCATCCTCCCCTTCCCCAATCCCATTCCCCGATGCTCAAGTCGACGCATTCCGAGAACAAGACCGGTGTCTTCCCGTCCGTATCCCCTCCGCTTCCACTCACAGACTTGCTTCCTTCTCCTCTCGACCGGATTGACAGAGAGCGTCGTGATAGATCGCCAACGTCGCTCGGATGATGAAAACTTCCCTGCCTGCCCATGCGAAGGTGAGCAAAGAGGCGAAGGAGTGTGTACAGGAGTGCGTCTCAGAATTCATCTCATTCATCGTAAGCCCCACCTTCATCTCTTCGAGTCCTCATCTCAGTATAAGACGAGCGAAGGAGCGGATAAATGCTTGCAAGAGAAACGAAAGACTATCAATGGGGAGGATATACTCAGTGCTCTGCGATCACTCGGATTCGACAATTACGAGGGAGTATTGACGGTCTACCTCGCCAAGCTACGGGAAGTAGGTCTTTCCATCCTGGACTTTAGAGCGGGAGAGTCGCTGATCGGCGTAGTATCAGATGGCATTCGCGAGATCTCGACAGCATATAGGGGGTGATGAACTCAACGAGGAGCTGAGTGATGGGGAGGATGCGATTGAGGGCAAACGTAAATGGAAGCGGAATGGTGAGGGGGTTGAGCCGAAGCGATTGAAGGATGAGGAGGGGATATATACCGGGTGATACCCTCAAGACCCTAGATTATACCATGCATTGATCTACCGCTACAGTTTGATCCCCACCATACGATGCGGAGGATCGAAAACACAACGATTCTCCACCATGCGATGTGGAAGATCAGAACAGTGTTCGACATAGCGGACAGCTCGACGAGTGTGACGAGTTGAACCACTTGAAGAGGCAGCTCGCGTGGAACCGGTTCTTGCACGTTCGGCAGGGTTTGGTCGGCAGCGTCCGGTCGGTGAGCGAGATGATCCTGCGGCTTCGTGAGTCTTTGGCATGAATCCGTTATCGGAGAGACACACGAGTAGCAGATTGCGCATTCCACCACACCCTCAAAGTGCAGCGCGACGTTCTTCTTGAACACTGTCAACGCCTCGAGGATCAACCCGTTCTACCATAATCAGCTGTTTGCTAACTCTTGCTGACGATTCGGACTCACCCTCGACGTAATGGTCTGCTGGACGCTCATCAACCATCCCCTCCATTTGTTCTCTGGCACCCCAACCCTCCTCAAATCCCGCACATCCACTCCCTTGAGCGGGAACTCAGCGGGCAACCGAATCCCAATCTCCATCGGCTGCTCGTCCACCACATAGCTGGCGATCGCTTCAGCCGAGCCTGAGCCGGATGCTGCTGTCGCGCCACCACCTTGCGCTATCCGGACATTGAGTCCTTCCTCTGTAAATTGAGCCATAGCACGTGGTGCACGGAGAGCCGAAAATTCTTGAGCGATGATCACCGGCGATAAATGCCGCGCGGTGAAGTGGAGCATCGACATGGAGAGTTGACGGTCTTTGAGAGACTCGTAGTAAGTCCGCATGGCTGAGGGGATAGTCACGAGGGAGCGGTAGAACACGTGGGAGGCAAGGGGGACAAGATCCGGGAGATCCTCAGGCTGAAGCACTGGGGAAGGTGAGCTGAAGTAGATGTGACTTTCCTGTCACTCACGATCGGGGAAAAACTCGTCTACTGCGTATTGACTAGCGGGGAAATTCCAGGCTCCCATCTCGGACACACCCAGCATCGCGAAAAGCATGGGCAGCAGACTCCCGCTGAGAAGCTTCGATGAGTTCAGTTGGTCCATGTATGCCCACCGCAAGGTACGGGACTACACAGCCAATCAGTTGATGCGGTGACGTGCAGACCCTAGGACTTACAGCATCCTCAAAATGATCCAGGATAGCCATCCAGGCAAAGAGCTGGCTCAACACCTGAAGAATCACCTGAGCGGGAAGTCTCCTCAAGTGCTAGCAGCTCACTGGAGAGATGGTAGTCTCAGAATGCCAATCCAACAGGGCACCCTGCTCGACAATCGCCACGAGCTCGTCCGGGAGAGCAATAGTCCGCGTTATCTGTCCGTCTGCGGCATCCGAGATCGAAGCCTCGACTTCAAGTACGAGAGCTAATGTGCGCTTTCTGGTGACCTGACTGAGGATCCGGGAAGCCGTGCATTGCACTGCTGATGAGGTTGATAAGCGTAGCAGGTCGCATAGCTGAGCGAAATCAGCCAGTACAAGCGGATATTGACTCACTTCTGGTAGTCCGGCATCTTCAACAGTATCTTCCGAGACGTCCTGGAGGAGGTCGAGCAGGAGAGCCTGAATGAGCTGTAAAGGCGTAGACTCCGCTGGTTCTTATCAGCGATGACTACAGAGACCCGCTAAGCGTCGCTTACCATTGCGACAACGCAGAAACAGCTTGAGCACCAGCTTCATTTGCTCGTCCTTGCCCTTCCACAGAGACCGTAACGCCTTGTTGGTATCGCAAAGGTCTCGGATTTGCTGCAAAAGCAAGAGGCTCTGATGCAGGAGAGGATAAGTTTCGATATCATCAAGCGAGGAGTTCTGATTATTAGCTCGATTCCGATCGCTATACTCACCTGCAACCCGCTCTCCATCAGATCAAAGATGGAGTCCCAGTGCGCCCCGCTCCGGTCCTGCACGATCGGTGCCACCGCGTTGTATAGCTCAGCCACACGGTACTCGATCTCCTCAGCAAGGTCGTCCGCGCCGTCGTCGGTAAGCCAAAAACTGACATGACGAAGGACGAAAAGCGCTCGTTGTTGGGGCAAAAAGACGGATGCCGCGTCGGGCGGGGGAGCAGAGGCGACGACTAGACGAAGGGCAGGGATACCACGAGTATTGGCTTGCTTGACCGGGATGCCGGTGAGCGCATTGGCTAGGCGGTTCTGGGCGGTCGAGAAGGATTTGGAGTCGAGCAGGAGTGGCTTGACGACGAGGATTATAGCGAGTGCGAGTTGCGGTACTATGGATAGTAAGTGACTGTGAAGGGCTTTAAGCTTACCTCTGTCAATGAGAGACAGGGCATATGTCAGCCAAGCGTCTGCTTCGGCTTCCCCAGCACCACTTTGTCGCAAGTGTCTGCTTAGTACATCCCGAAAGATCCGGACGGAGACGTCGTTGTCTGCACCATCAGCGAGAGCCAGCAGGAGTCGTTGAAGGAAGTCTGAGCTCGCCCATGGAGATCCGGCGCGCAGTTGTTGTATTATCGAAGTATGCCAATCAAGCTGAACCTCGTTCCGCGAGGCGAGGGAGTAGGACAAGGCGCCGTCGGTCTCTCGGATCAGGTCGGACAAATGTTCGGCGGCGAAGCCTGTTGAAAAAAGACCTCGAGATGCGCCGGGGACGGCCAGAGCGTCCTGCGCGATTGTCTTCGCTGTAAGCGCGATCTGCAACAACTCAGGCTGGGTATTGACCAGCTGTCGATCCACGCGAAGGAGGCAGACGATAGCCTCTGCGTATCGAGCCGGTTCCGATCTGCCTCTGATATCGAAATCAGATGTATGAATCGTGATGTTGGTATCTTCCGGAATGCAAGGTATGAGAGGGTCGACGATGGACAAGGTGATATCTGGAGGCCGGGATGCAAATCGAGATACGCGATCGATGATATTGGGCAACGGTGGTAAGATTCGACGAATGACCTCATCCGCCTGGATCAGAGGATGAGAAGGCATGCTGTGCATCAGAGCGACGTCGACTATGACGCTCGGACTAAGGTCGTCAGCTTGTGGTGCCACACCTTACAACGCTGTATGGGCTCACTCGACACAACATGTCACCTGTCCAAGAAGCTCCGCCAACTTCTTGCTGATCCGGTCTGCCAGGACTGATTGATTGGTTTCGGATAGATCCCCTATTCTGGACCATATTGCTTCGACAGCATTCTTGTCAAAGGGCGGGCCACTTCGGAGTCTCGGCACAATATACATTAAGTGATGTACTGCGACGATCGCCTGCACGTAGATGTCAGAAGCGACCAAGTCACCCATGCAGTCTTCGGCATAGGCGCCAAGGATCCTGAACGCTTCGTCTGGCAGCGTCGCTTCCGCTGCACCGGTCAAGACGTTGCCTACCGCATCGTGAATCGCTGTACAGACCAAGGCGAGTACCGTGTGCAGTGCGTCGCTGGATATGTGACCTGAATTTCGTCAAACTTGAACACGTCTCAGTGACCTACCTTTCGAAGTTAGGCAGCTCGCTGCGATCGCTCCAGCAGGACTCATTCCGCCAGCCAGTGCAGCTTGAGTGGTGTCGACAGCGATCGAATCAAGTGACCCCTCAGCAAGCCGATGGAGCGAGGCGGATGCCAGCAAGCTGCGAGTCAAAGCAAATCGGCTATCTTGAGCGACGGCCGGTGACTCGATGAGATGCCGGAGAGTTTGGCGGAAAACATCGTCCACGGCTATCACGTCGAAGATTGAAATGACGAGGTCGGGCGAAAGGCAATCGACCAAGTCGGTGGCCGAGGATTGCAGGTAGCGAACCAGCGTCTGAACGCAAATGAGTATCAAACCACGTCAAGAATGGATGCGCTCACTTGCTTCGCCGGCTCGCCCACCAAAGTCCCGTGGCTCCTCAAACACTCCACCACGGTCTCTGCGTATACCGTTGCAGCAGCCGATTTTGCTGACACTGCTTCTTGCAGCTTGTCGATAAATAGTGCAGCCAGCTTGCTGATGATGGCATCAAGACCATGGAGTACGGGTTCGCCAGTATTGAACTCCCGGACTGCCGCTATAATCGCCAAGCATCGCGGAAGTAGCGCTGCAGCCTTCTTATCGGCTGCCTCGACGGCAGGGAAACACCCCTCAATCATATTTTTCTCGATAACCGGCAAGAGCTCCCGGATCAACTCCTCCGAGATACCGGCTACTCTTGACACGGCTCGCCCAAACGTCTCGGCCTCCTGCTCGTTGCCGGCAGGGCTTCTCACGCGCCGACCAGCTGCTCTTCCGCCCATGGTCAAAACACCTTCTGACCATATTCGCTCGCCCATCTCCTCCTTGACGAGCCACAAAGCGGTTTCCTTTCCGGCATCAGCCTTCCAAGATCTACTGATTAGGAAGGTCGTGCAATCGACGACATCCCGGAGGAAAGCTTGAAAGGCTGATGGTTGTCCAGGTAGCGCATGTGTCGAAAGAAGTCGGGCGTCGACGGGAGACCAAAGGTGAGAAAACAGATTCTTCAGCGGTAAAGACGGTTCCGGTTCAAGGGGAAGGAGCGATGTCGGCATGGTGGAAATCACCACAAGCAGTAAAGGGTAGGTGAGATGTGGAATTGAGGGACAAGTAGTTGAGGTAAACTCCAGGAAGTTGGAGAAGGCTGTCGAGCGTATGAGCTGATCTTTTACACCGTTCGGTCGCGGGTCCTCGTCTTCGTCTTCCTGTCGGTCTCCGTTAGCATCCGCATCACCGATCTCGTCGTCCTCTTCTTGATCGTTAAATGCTACATCACTGATGTCGCCGTCAACCGAGTCTGGGCCCTTCTCGCTTTCGATACTTGAGACTATCTGCCAGGCTTCACGATACTCTAAGCACGAATGTTTCAGCCAAGGAACGGGATCGACGGTAGTTTTCACTCACTGCTCAAGAATCTGACCACTGAAGGTCCAGCGGTTTCCCAAACGGTCGCCTCCTTTTCCAGCCAACAATTCTCAAGCACCGCGGCAGACAGCAAGTTTAGCATCCCGTCTTTCAATATTTCTTCCGGGTATGTCTCGATGAGGGTGCCAAGAAGCGCATATGCCGCTCGTCGTACTGGAGGCTGCGAGGTGCCGAGATTTAGTTTTGGGGAATCGAGTGATGACAGGGCAGTCCACAGAATAGGATTCCGCAGCAGCCCAGCTATCTCCGGAGAAAGTGATGCGGGCATAGCTTTCTTGAGCTGCTGCAACAGCCATCCCAAGCCGACAAGACCGCCGACCCTGTATCTTGCCCATCGCTCTTCCGCCAACTCTTCTTCCTCAGCTGAAGGAGTCGCTACAGCCGGCGTGACCGTCAATCGTGCCTTCGCTCCCTTGACTCCGGGCCTGTTTGGAGCAGGTGTAGGAGCAGGTGCAGAAGCGACCGGTGCTGGGTGAATGTCATCGTGCAGGGATGAAGGATCGAGAATCGACAAGGAAAAATATTCCGCGAGTTCCGGTATTCTCGCCGTCATGTTGATTCGCTGATTCACTGCGCGATCCTGAGACGACTCGGACCAGGTCGACGACTCCTCCCAGAACTTCAATCCGGATCCCCCCGACCGCTTTCCTTCCTCGAGAGCGGCTACCATCCAAGATCCGAGGAGGTCTCGATTTTGAGTACCTGGGAGGAGGGAGACGGACAGAGTATCGATGATGGACGCACGGACAGAGGAGGTGGATAGGAAGTCATTGTGGAGTTGCAAAGCTGTGGTGCGGTGAGAGGGGGATTGCAGCAAGCTGGCAAGATTGTGCAGCTGCTGGCCTCAGAGTTATACCGGTAGGAAGGGCCATGACTGACCCATACTGCTGGCACAGCAGTTACAAGCGCTGTCTCCTTGAGCTCCCTTTCCACCTCGTCCTCATCCGCTCCTGCTGGTCGGAGCAGCTGCCCCACCCAATCCTCTCTCAGCTCGTCCAGTCCTTTCCGCCGTGTAACATCGTCCTTCTTCCCTAATCTCCTCAAAACCACCACCAGTTCCGCGGGCAAGGTCCTCGCCAGTCCCTGACCATCTAGAGGATCCGGTATTGGTGGTGCTGGAGGTTTTCGCGGAGGAATGTACTGCTTGACCTTTGGCAAAGCCTTCTTTTGAGCTTTGCTCAGCTTCTTCTGGCCCCTTTGAGGGCGATTCTGGGGAGCTGCCGCTTCTTCCTCATCATCACCGGCCTTCTTGGCTTGTTTCTTCCGAGTACCAGCTGACGCGGAAGATTTTGATGCCTTAGGCATGTCTTCAAGTGGGTCAAAAGTGCTTGAAGAGATGGAGGAAAAGCCAAAAAGATGCTGTCCTCGAAAGCGATTGACCTCCACTTTCCGAGTCCACTCACCTTTGGCCCATAGTACCAACAAGATACTGTCTTATCCCTTCTCTCATCATAAGCCCTCGGGTCCCCGCTCACGATATCGGTCATCTCGTGGTCCTACCTTTCAGACCTCGTTCATTTTGGTCCGAAGCCTCATCACACCCACACCAACAACTTCTGCGGGGATTGAATGATCCAAGCAATCCTTGGCGGAATGAGCGGAACAGACGAAGAGGACAGGTACTTCTGGTACCCCGGGCGGGCAGAAGCTGTCGAGGAATACATCAAGAAAGTTGGTCTATGAGCCATTTTTATTGACCTTGGCTGATCCTGCTTCAGAACAGACCCGCCATCATCACGAGCGACACTACACCTGCAAGCTTGTCATCGATGGCATGACCATTCCCGCTGATGGGAGCGTCGCAGTGGCTGTGGGTACAAGGCAGCTCATCACGCGAGGTATCGGATCCTGAGAGGGATGTGCCAAAAGAAGGTGTCTTGGCGAAAGCAGGGGAGATCCGTCGGTCATTTCTCCAGTCTCCTCGCTGTATACTGACTGGAAACAGTTGACCAGCTCCAACATCGGCTGCAGCTCGTCGAGGCAGTTTTCATATCTCTCGAGAGGACGGAATCACAATCTGACTTCCGGCATAGGAGGATGACTCAATTCCATTCAGGGCTAAGAAGGGAATGAAGAGCAAGAAGCAGATCCGGGACGAGGCGAGCCGTTCTCATCATGCAATTGAGAATCTTCTGATAATGGACAAGGCTCATAGCACTGCTACTGACAAGCTCAAAAAGCTATCTCAGCAGTCCAAGTGGACTTGCGGTAAATGGCGAGCCCATTCCCCAAGAAGCGATCGAGGACTTTGAGCTCATCTGCCAGGCTGCTCTTCCCAAAGCACACCGAAGTCGACCGTATTTGGTCGACTGTCGCTTCATCGGTCTCCAAGGGCCCGCTGAAAGAGGCAGGCGTCTTCCTCACCAAGGTTGCTCCGTCGCCTACGAGTGTTGGTGAGGAGGAGAATGTCAGTATCCCATCGTGTACTTGGCTTACGATGCTACAGCCGGTCCACGTGATATGCATGTACATCGCCGACGTGTACGACCTCGAGGTGGTCAAGAAGGTGAGTCGGAAGAGCAGATTTCGCTTACCTGCAGGTGCTTGAAGTCCTCCTCATCCGCCACGGGATCGAACCATCAGCCGTCAAGTCGGATCTATACACACTCGCTGGTATCGATTCGAATCATCCGACCAAGATCCGCTCTTCCATCTGGCGACCGCATGAGGTGATCCCGGGTGGCAATGAAGCGATCAAAGTAGGCTTTCTTTAACCTCATATGTCTGCGTTAGTAACGTCTCGGCTACTTAGAGGATGAAGGAGCATTACGCAGCCACCAAGCGCGTGTCAAATGGCTCGAGTCCGACGAAGCCGGGAGCCAACGGTATGATCGATAGTGACTCGGAGGATGAGAAGATCAGTCGGCTCAACAAACACAAAGCAGCTTCGCCTGTCGATGCTGCCAAGAAGGAGACGCAGAAAGGCGACGGCCATGCCGAGACCATCGCGACAGCCAAGCGGACGAAGTCGGCAGCGTGAGATAGCCATATCCTGTGGCAAAGTCCGGCTGATAGCGTGTAGACTGAAATGGCAGGAGAACGACATCTTCGGAGGTGGATCGGATACAGATTGACGGATTGAAGGCAGAGACCCGATACCATGGATGAGCGACGATACGAAGCGAGACGACCATGATGCTGCGAGATGTACATAAGGAACGAGCGTATGAAGATTACGTGTCTGAACTCCACTCAAGAACCGAGAGGACGGTATAGGGGTCTGAACAGGTGGTCGAGTCAGATGCGAAGGTCACGAGGAACTAAGAGCACTGCACTAGCACCTGTCCGGGTGAAGATTGCTTGAAGACCGTCAGCTGCTGAGGCTGAAAATCTCTCCCCACGATCTACCCTTCGTTGGGCACTTCGATCGATGGTCTGTGAGCGATAAGAGCGGTCTCTTCTTGGAATATAAGAAGCTCTCGCTCTGACTTTGGGACTTGCGGAACGGGCATGCTTGAGTATCGGATAACGTACTGCTATCGACACCTACTATGTCCATGATATACACGAATGTATAGGTCCCGACGGATTTACCTATACCACTCTGCATGTTCGCATGGCTACAATAATACTTTCCGCTCACTCTTGCGGAACGGAATACAAGATGTCAGAATCCCTTACAGTCCCCTCCTGCTAGATTTGTCTTCGTTCTTCTTCTGTACAATCCCATACTCGCTTGACTTCTCCGACTGTAATCAGCTCTTCTCCTGGTCCTCCCTCATCTCGGTCTCCTTCGCCTCCTCCCTCTGCTGGGCACTGTAATATTCGGCCGCCTCCCGCTCAAGGTCTAGGATGCGGATCATATCAGCATACTTCGCTCGAGAAACATTTGAGAGGTAGTAACTTACACTGGGCATTGTCCAACTTGGCTTGGTCGGTATCGACGAACCACAGCACGATAGCGCCAATACTACCCATGGCGAAGAGGAACCAATATGCGGCATTGGTGTTTCCATTGGCGCGCTTGATGATCGCGGACGAGATGAACGGGCCGATGAAGCCAGAGGTCTTGCCGACGGTGTTGAAGAGAGCGAAGAACATCATCACCTTGGGGGCGGGAACGACTTCGGAGATCATGGTGACTTGGTAAGAACCCCAGGCGGCGGTTTGGAACTGTATGTCAATCAGTGTCGGTCAAGAGCGGACATTTGGCGGTAGTGGGAGAAGGACTGACGTTCCAGGCTTGAGCGAGCCAGAATTCCCATACTGGTGGATGTTGGCAGAAGCAAGTGATCAAGCTCTGAAAGAAACGTACGATGATGGAAGCCAATCGCGTTGGTGGAGTAACCGATAGCACCCCACAAGCTCCTACGATCAAGGTCAGCGACCATCGAGGCGCAAGGCGAGCAGGGGCATCAACTTACGGAATGAGCGTCATGCACCCGCCATAGAAGACACCCTGCTTGACCGAGAAGCGGAACTTCTTCTGGAGCAAGAGGATGAAGAGGGTACCGGATCCTCCGCCTAGATCCGCGACAAGCGAGAGGGCGTTGAGCATAAGTGGGGAATAGTGGATGACCCTATGTCCGAGTCAGCCATGCGGCACGCAGGACGCGCACGACCCACTCGTTCTGGAGAATACCGGTGACGCTAAAGTAGGTACCGAAAGCTGCGCGGTCGTTAGATAGGTCACGAAGCAGAATATCGAGAGCGACGACCCACTCTCGTTCAGCATAAAGTAGGCGACGAGGTAGAGCATGCAATGTTTGAGGTGACGAGCACTCTTGACAGCACTCCATACTTGTCTGGGCGGCAATCAGCGACAGAAACAAGGGAGCAAGGGGAGGGAGGGGCGTTGAGGAGGGCGCAAAAACATAACGCTCAGTCGCACAGCAGGGCGGGAACGTCGGATGCAGAAGGAAGCTCTCTACTAACTGAGGACCTGCCAACCACCACTTGGTACCTGCCGGCAATTGCTGACCGGGACGACGCTTCTGGACGATAAAAAACGGGACGGTACAGATGACGGTCAAGGCGCCAAAGTAACCCATCAAGACCCGGTAGGATTTGATGAGAAGCTCGTCGGTTGAGTAACCGACACCGGCTGATATGCCGATGGCGATGGCGTAGAATGTGACTACCAGGGCTGAGCCGGTAATGTTGACAAGGTTGTACAGCTGAGAATAGTGGCGTCAGCTTCCTCCCATGGATAAGGAGAGTATCAGACACTCACCTTGGACCGCTCGTATGAGTCAAGCTCTCCGTGGGCCTCTGGTCTGTAGGGTCGTCAGAAGCGAAATCCTTGACTGGAGGAGGAAGACGATGAGGGACCACTCACGACTTTGTGCCCATCTTGACTTCCTGCTCGGATTTGATCATCTTGGGTAAGTCTCGAACGAGACCCGGGAATGTCGCCGCGTAAAACGCCGTGACGATGTTTGCCGCTACATGGGATGTCAGTCTTTAAGGGTCGGAGGGAAGAGGAGGAAGTCAAAAGAAACTGCTCACTCACCGAGTGAACCGATAACGTAGAGCGCTTGAGCACCCTGCCATTGGCTGGGGTTCTTGAGTCCGCACATGGCAAATTGAGCAATGTACAAGACGACCTGGCCAACTGACGGTCAAGCATCCGTCAGTGGGGATCGAATACCTGATTCGGTGTGGAAATACTCACCAATCATGATCCACGGTCGCCAAGTTCCGTAATCGGCATATGGGCCGATGGTGAGCAAGAGGACGAGCTGGGCCGCAAAGAGGATGCCGGTGATGTCGAGCAGCATCGAATTGACTGTGACATGAGGGAAGCTCGTCAGCTCTACAGGGTCAAAGGCGAAGAGCGGAATGGACTGACTTGGAAGTGTCTGCCCACCCCATTTGACTTCGCCGCTGGGGAATGCCTGGGAAAGAAGTGCCTGTCGCAAAGCACCGCCATTGCCGCCGATCGCTGAAGTTCACCTTGTCAGCTGATAGTAGAAGGGAGAGATTGTGTCCAGACTCACGAGCACCGTTGTTAGAGAAATCTATCCAAGTGGTAGCCGTGTCAATCCCTCTTGCATGACGCAGGAGAATACTGACAGAAGATACAGAAAAAAACGTATTCCCACTTGGACGTCGGCTGTCGCTTCCCAGTCGTTGGGATGGTGTGCTTTTGCCGAATGACGGCCACACCGACGTTATTGTGCCCACCGACGACCGTACGTTGATCATCGACGCCGTTCTTGTCCTCGATATGCTGTACTCCGAGTTTCTTGTCCTCGCCAACGTGCTCGTGGCTTATGGTGGGAACGGCGGTATTCTTCTGATCGTAGACGGGAGCAGGGATACTGGACTGGTCGGGAGGATTGACGGACATGGTGTAAGCTGGACGTTTCACTGGTCAGCATAGAATTAGGGGGCAACGCCCGGCGAGTCAGCTTGGATTTTAATATAGCCCAGCCCCACTTGTGCTTTCACGGCCCGAGTCATTTAACACGATCTATCAGCTGATACATCAGCGGCGAATTGGCCGTATGTGAAAACTGGGAACCTAGTTGGTTGATACTGTGCTTTCCCCCCGCAATGTAACGCCGAATTTCGGCTTCCCGCCGTTGCCCCACTTGATTTCCCCAATGGCCCCACTTGACTAACTTACCCCAAATTCGGACATCCCGGGCCGGCGAGTTAGCGTCGGCGGTGCCGGTATAATACGAAGTATGCCTCCAGTTTCTCTCCGCATTCAGCCCGTAACAATACGCATCCGAATCACCAATCAATTACCCTTAAGCATTCGAACCATGCCGTTGCTCCGACTCTTTGTTTACGTTTCCTAAGTATGTGAGGACAGGAAACGGCATGTACATTCAGCATATCATTCGGCGTATCAAATTGCACCGAGAGCCACCTTGAACGTCTGCTCATTTTATGTGTCCATGAATGACATCCGCTCTCACATCGGACCTCGTAGGCCTTCAACATCGTCATCGTCAAGCGCACCATCCACTACACATTTGCTTTCTTCCCAACCGCCCAGTTATAATTTAGCTTCGCGCTCGATCTCGTCCTTCGCCGGACACCACTCATCTTGCAACTTTGTGTCCAAGCTGAGCGGGTAGATCTCGTTTGGATCCCACCATTCCCCCCAGCTCTAATCCCGATGTCAGCCTCAAAGCAGCCTGCAAGGATCGGAGACGTACCGTCAAGAAGACCGCATTTGGGTCTTTAGGCAGGTCATCTCGATACAGGGCTGCGAGCATCGACTTGGCGCCTACGAGCTCAACCTTAGCATACTCCCGGGATAACGTGTGAAAGTGAAAGGTGAGGGCCGGGACTAACCAGTGGGTACATCCTTGGCGTCTGGATGGTCCTCTGGAATCCCCGAGTCCACATTTCGCCCCAGTCCCGTGCCGGGTATCATACCTGGCGAGACGCATACCACAGTAGCCTGATCACCGAGCGCTCGTCGCCAGTGGTGAACGGCCAAAAGTTGCACAAACTTGGACGTGGGGTATGTCACCTCGGGGCCCTTTCCGGAGTTGGCCAGGAGAGTCGGGCGTAATGAGTCTGTATGAATTATGAGTATACAAAATCGAGGGCCAGGGATGGACCTGCCGGTCTCTTCCACCATACGTATAGCGCCGGAGGAGATAAAGACGACGCGGGAGTGTGAGGCGAGGATCGGCTCTCGCAAGAGGTGCATCAGGTAATGATGAGCTGAAGCAGAAGTTGAGCAGTGTCATCCGAAGGTGGATAGACTTACATTGATGGTTGACGACAAAGGATTCGGACCAGGGCGAGCCGTGCTCACCGGGACCATTGGCTCCCTTGGCCATGCCATGATTGAGCAAGGCGTAGTCGAGCTTATCCTTGCCGAGCGTCGCGATGGCTTCTCGCGCAAAGGTGCGCACTTCTCTCAAGTTCGCAAAATCGACCTTGTGCAGCGAGATGTCATGTTTTGAAGTATCGTAGCGGAGGCTGTCGAATTGAGGTTTGCTCTTGGAAGGGTCGCGGACGCCGAGGATGAACTTGAATGGAGTTGGTTGATCGAGCAAGAGCTGCTTGACCAACTCGAAGCCCTAGAACAAGTGGTAGGTCAGCTTTATGTTCCTTTCAGACCGAGGTGTGAGTAGCGGACCACTCACCAGTCCGGAAGAAGCGCCTTTGTCACCGAGGTCAATAATGCTCGTCGTCTCATGTGGAACGAAAACAGGCAAACCTCGACTCACCCGTTGCAATGATCGTCTTGGCAGCGCTTGTCATACTTACAGTGAGGTATAGGGACAGAACGTTCTCACAATCAGGTGGTGTGCGACAGAGAAGAGCTAAATTGAATTCTATTTATCCCGGTCACGAGGCCTTCACCCCTCCACCTGTTAGTCATCCTCGTATCGTAACACAAAATTCCAGGTACGATGTACACCGCGATTTTGGTGAAGTTCTTCAGCTGTTTTGGAGATTCTGTGACCGTCATTTCATACTCCTAGCCAGTCCCAAGGGCCTTTAGTGATGCCATATGGGGATTAACAAGTCATGTGAAGTGTAACATACAGGGACATTATGGACCATGCCGATGAACCTGCTATAGGTATATAAAGTATAATGCCTATTTGCTGGTCGACGTAGCACCGTGACACGGAGGATCAATGGCAAGGCGGTTGACTCTAGCTGTGTCACCTGGCCCGTAATGAGCCACGCCTCCACCAACAACAAAAGAAGCAGCAATCAGTGGCAGAACAGTACTCTTGGCAGTCTGCCACCAGTTACGCTTTTTTGGGCGTGAGGTCGTTGTGTTGTGATTCTTAGCAGTCAAAGACTCCGGCTGCTCTGATACAGGTAAGGAGCCCGTCATATTGGACATATTCCCGTAAGGGGGTGGGTAGAAGTCTGTATTTGATGCCTCAAGTGATGGATCGATAGTGGATTGTGGATTCTTGGTGGACTCTGCCTTTGATGCCATAGGTGTTGATTCGGTATAGGACTGCGGTTTTTGGCTTGTTGACACCGTCATGGACCACCACTCGACGAAATCAACGAGATTCGCCGAAATGCCGCCGACTCGCTCTGGGTACTTAAGGTAACTCGGTGATGCATCTTCCCCTTAACCGCTATTATATAGTCTCGCCATGACTTGTATGCAGCTTTAGCTCTGTCAGACCACCTGCCACCTGTCCGCCGTGACACTTGTCGGTGATACTGATGTTGCCCAGTGAGAAGAAGGCGCTGGCATCTCGGTGCACTGTCCGTGAGAGCTTGTAGTAGTGCAGCGAGAACTTGCGAATGGCTTGCTTTTCTTACGAAGCTCGCTCCACGCGCTCTCGGCTGGGCGACGGTAACCAGCATTCATGCAGCGGTCGATCTCTGTGTCGTCATCATATGAGTCAAAACTGATTGAAGGAGGCTGGTTGTAATCTGTGGTTGTGGTAGGCATGTTTTTGCCGTGGGTCAATGTGTCGCTGTGAGCAGAAAGCGCTCGAATGGATCTTCGAGTATTGTAAGTGGGTCAGTGAAGATATGTGAGGTAGAGAAGGCAGATAGCGAGTTTGATCAGGTATATATGTCTCTATCGCTCCTTTACAGCGCCGTGACGTGCGTAGACAGGTGAAAGGACAGATCACAGGCCTGCGTTTGGCGAGTGACAGGATGACACGTGAGACGGGAAATGAACAAGTGGAATGTCTCGAGAGATGGATCGTTCTCGAACCTTCTATGAAACGCTCTTTTAATAAAGTGGACGAGAGTGACGAAACAGGTCGACGCGAACGGGTGTGTGGGCAATGAACGGAGATGCATGAGCGGATAAGTTGTCACATATTGCGGTGTGATGGTCACCGGATCATGTGATGGATGAAGGTCACATGCGTGTTTGCATCATCATTTGCAGTAATTAGCTGACGAAAATTACTGACCCGGGTATGAGCACAAGATTCAGTGGAGGTCGAGAGGGCGCACGATCGCTTGTTTGCATTGTACCGATCCGGCTCCTGTGATACTGGAAGCATGCCCTCAGCTCTCACGATCCGGATCGTTTCCGTAGCTCGATGAGCCCGACTTTGACCTCTTGCTGCAATCCTATTCTTTGGAGAGGCGACGAGTGACACAAGCTCAGACCGTCAGCTGATGTGGTGGAGATTAGTTCGCATTGGCCTGGAGCTCGAGGGAGCTCGATCTGAGCCTTAAGCTTGTAGAAGATGTCGCAGGTCGCCCCAGGCTCGATCATTTGTATGCTCTAAGGTGTCGCTCAGCGAACGTCAGCTGCACAGGTGAGACCATTGAATGGCGCGGCGAGACCATGCGCTACCGCAGCAGGATTCTGGACGTCCAGTGTAATTTCAAGGAACTTAAAGGAGGATCTTGGTTGATGGGTTGATGGGAACGATATACTGCTCCTTGCACAACGTCGTCGTCTCGCCGCTTCGGGAGGCTATGACGATGCGGAGGTGTTCAGTTGGGATCAGCATATGCCTCCTCCAAGATCAATTTCCGGATAAGTCTTGGCGCCAAAGCAGGGAAAGTCGAGAGTGCCCGGACTCAACGCGCATCACCTGATCGTCGAAGTTGAATCCTGAGGTCGAGTAGGGGTTCGTTACTTTGACGGGTGAAGGTGGCTGTTCTATGTCGATCAGTAACACAAGAAAGTCCAAGCACATCGCGTAGATCCGATGCACCAAACAATGAGGAATCAGTGGAAGCCGAAGAATGACTAGAAGATTGTAGCAAGACTCGGAATCCCGGTAAACCCCTGATAGAGCTTTGCCCGCCTCACGCTCGTCAATAACTCCGGTCGGTCGTGTTCTTGCCACTCCGGCGGCCATATTCGAGGTGGTATGGATCATATCGCGATGTCGGAGACCCTCAAAATAGACGCAAATTGAAGAACAGTCCGGTAAGTCTAAATCCCCCGGAAGACAACCTCGAAGCCCTTCGGCGAAATGCGCAAAGTTGGCGATCGACCTGTGTATCTCCCGCCATCTATTGCTCAAGTCCTCCCGTGGGTCCTTGCAATTGCGGATTTGACGGGTGCTGGTCTTCAGCTACCTCCCATTCAGTGATGGACGTGGAATTTTCGCCTGTTCGGATCTTCCCATTGCCGACCAGTCATAAGCTGCAGATTGCCTCCGCATGGCCCTAGCCGAAGGTTGGATATGTGAGAGGCACTCGGCATCTCCCCCGTACCTCGGACCTGACCGGGTGAATGGCAATTGCCTGCAAGTGCTTGCGGTCATTGAGCTCTAGGGAAGGGACTACCTCTACACGTTGGCGGATCTGAGCGACTGTTACGTTGCGGAATTTATCTCTGCGACGAAACGTCATTCCCCTGAAACAGACCGTGCACTCAATTCCCCCCTGAAGATCCGGAGATTAAACCTTGTCATCTCCGATGACCGAAATCTAAGGTCCGCGAGAAACGAGGGGACGGTCACATAGGATTTTGGTTCCAAGGAACGACTCTCGCCTAGACAAGATTGCAGGAGGAAGAGATAGTAGAAGTCGACAGGGAAGTGGGCGGAGGGGTAGGGAGAGGAACGAGGGGAGCACGAGGTGGTTCGAAGATATTTGAAATCCTACTTGATTGTACTTTCTTCTCATCGACTCTTCTCGACGGTTCCGCAGCTGGTCTCATTCGGTTGATCCCTCGAACAATCAGGAGAAGAGGAGCCAGGAGTCTTTGAGGTGCTGAGCACCCGGTCGTGAGATAGGTGAGTCCTTGTTTTTGTCCTACAGCTCTCCATCTTTCCTCGCCGCGCTTCTCTTCTCTGACCCCTTCCATCCTTTCGCTGTATGATGGCTGTGAAGGAGATCACGCGGAGAAGAATGGATGCAATACGGCGAGGTCGATCAGGTCCGCTTTACCGAAACATCCGACTTAATGAGGGTGTTCGATCATCGTCCCGAACATTTTCATATCGGATGTTCCGGTCTCACTTCGGTCGGATCACTCTAGCCAAAGGACGGTTTTCACTTCGCGCACAGACCTACCGGTAATCTCGGGGCGAGGTAGAGGGCCGGATGAAATCAATCATCGTGGACCGGTGACAACACCCTCGTCATCCTATCCTTCATCCTCCTCATCCTTCTCATTTCTCTTCTTCAATCCTGTTCCCACCTTGGATCCTTGGCATTCCACGAGACGCATTTGGATCACCAAGAAGAATCAGCTGAATAGATTGCCCTCAGCCCATTGACCCCTTAAGTCGGTTTGGCCCAAGGTCCAGCCCCTCAGGTTCGCTTCATCTCGTCTCAGATGTTCGATTGCTCGGTATATGGACTCCCTCGTCCCTGTCGATCTTCTTCCTCCCTCCCCACTCTTCGCCCGTCTAGCCCTCGAGCATCTTGCTCACGTTACTCTTTAGGAAGTCTATTCATCTATCCCTTTCGATACTCCCTACTTCCGCCATGTTGCCCCCACAGAACACCTGGAATGGTACGTCGACGCGTCGGTGGAACTTGTACATTGCTGACCCCGATCAGATACGCAACAGCTTGCCGACTACTACACTACCCATGCGATTCCCATCCGCCCTCTGCCCGGCCCGCTCGTCGCATCCATCGTCGTGTCCATCCTCGGCTCCTACGCCACCCTCACCCTGTTGGGCCGTCGCACGTCATCTCGAGGATGGAGGAACCACGTCCTCCTCGGTACCGCCGCGACGTGTTTCGCTTCGGTCGCGGTATGGGGGATGCATTTTGTCAGCATGATCAGTATCCGCCTCATGGCTAGTCCCGAGGTGACTTGGTATATCAAGGTGAGCAAGCTAGCGAGACCAGAAGGCTGACTTGCAGTTCTATCGACCCATGAACACCATTTCCCTCTTCATCCCTCTCATCGCCACAGCCTTTGCGTTCTGGTTCGTCGGGTCCGAGGTGGACTTCAAGACTTGGCGTGTGGTCGCGTCTGGTATCTTTGTTGGTCTCACCGGTGAGTTGAGCTCGACGCAATGCGCTTCGCCCTCCTTTGGCTACATCGCTAACCTGACTAGTCGGCCTCATGCACTACATGGCGTCCTTTAGGCTACTGTATCTGGATGTGTCGTACACCGTGAGTCTGGATAGAATCGTCCCCAGACGAGGTCTGACAATTCCAGGCTGTCACCGTCGTATTCGCCCTCATCCTCGCTTGCGCTGCAGCCACCGCGGCTTTCTTCGCTTTCTTCACGTTCAGAGCTCAATGGCAAAACTCTTTTTGGAAGCGGGGCCTCTGCAGTCTCTTCCTCGCGGCAGCCGTTTGCGGGTGAGTCCCATCACTCGAGAGCGTCACTGACAATTCAGCATGCACTACCTCGGTCTCGGTGGCACTTCGTACCGAGCTAAAGTAGGGGTTGACCCGGTGGAATTGGGCAAAGGCGGCGGCCAGAGTCAGAGGCTCACCATCAGTCAGTCTTCTACTGCGCCTTGATTCGTCCCTTGACTCGCCACGCTCCCAGCGATCTCTGCGATGTGCGGTGCTATCATCCTTTTATCGTTAGGGATGGCCTTCGCCGACTACATGACTCGCCGTGACATGCGCCAAAAGGCTCGGAATATCGTCATCGCCAGCGCATGTTTCACCGAGGATGGCAGAATCCTAGTCAAAAGCGACGGGACGATCCCGATGCAAGCCATCCAGACCGAAGCCGATCTTGGGGTAGGTCAAAATATACCGACTACATAGCTGACCCGCAGCGTGTCCTCGCCGAGCTCGATCCACGTCAGCCAACCTTCCAATGGCTATATCAGCTCAGCTTCAACTGGCACCTTGTCCGACCCTTTGTCCCGCGCATCTCTCAAGCCGTCGCTGACCGCGGTAGAGGCAATATCAAGAATCCCGAGAAGACTTCCGCCTCGACTTGGGAAACGACAGCGTTCCGAGGTCGCTTTCTCGAGGCATCAGTCCTCCTTGCTCAGCAACTCGGCCTGTCCGTCGAGGCTCTTGGCAACCTGTTCGACCGTGTTTTGACCACCGGCACTCGAGTCCACCTTGACGAGGATAAGGGCGAGAAGACCGGCACAAGAGATGATGAGAGCTCCATCCATGGCATCACGCTCAAACTTCAAACCTCCGAGGGTGTCTTGCTCTTCCTCGTCCGCGAGATCAGCGGTGCCAAACCTCTCTCGTACGACTATCCGAACCAAGACCACGGTGAGATCCAGTCTTTCGATACCATCGAGTACTGGCATCAACGCGGTTTCCGTCTGACCGACACTCGCTTCTACGCCCGGACCCTCGCCGATCACATGGGCGTAAGCAAGAGCGAGATGGATGTCTTCCTTGGCGCGTGCAAGACATATGCCCGTCGCGGTATCCGCCCGGTTGTCCAGACTGGCGGAACGTATCTCGGCCTGTTCGCCGTTCGCCCTTCCAACGCGCTTCACGGCCTCGACGTCTTGGTGTATAACTTTGCCCGCCATCAGGTGAGCTGACTTGATATGACTTGCGCTGACGTCAGATCCCTGCATACCGCTTGCCCGACGTCAGCTATCCCCTTAGTGCGCACATGAAAGCGTGGATCCGCGAGAACAGCAATCTCACCATGGGCGAGCTCCTCCAAAAGGCTGAAGACGCAGTCCACCTTGCCGAGACCTCGGACAGCGGGTCTGGGTCGATTCAGAGCCAAGACGACGAGTCGCTGTATGAGTTCCAAGCGGCCATCGCGATCGCCATAAATTCCCTCACCACTGCGCTCCGCCCGTGGCCTCACATCCAACAGCTTGCTCGCCTGTCTCCCGAGGTGCTGGAGCTGCCGTCATCCAACTTTGACCATCAGCCGCCTGCCGTGATGGTCGTGCTCGAAGTCATCCTCCCGGCTCCCGAAGCCAATCTCACCCCAGTCCAATCCCGCGCGTCAGGCGTCCAAGCGCCAGCCTTGAATACCGGTCGTTCGGAGACAGACAAACCCCCGCTTCCATTCATCTACACCCCTTGGACGCTCTTCGCCAAATCACAGAACATGATCATGCGCGGCAAGATTTGGAGCGATGTTTGTCGGCACTTCAGCTCCGAGCTACACAGGCTATATCCGCCGGTCGCAAATGATCTTGCGGCAGAAGCGGCTGCTGACGAGAAAGGCTTTGGCGATCCGGCGAACCCCTTTTCGGGAAGTATGCCTCAGTACGTCGGCAAGTGGTCTTCGCGCGCCTCGAAGCTGGACAAGGGGTTCATCGTCGAGACGTCCCATGGTCGCCGCCCATCGACGAGCCACTCGCTCGGATCGCCGGGGTATGTGTTTTCCGAAGGTGACGATAGCGACCTTGAGAAGGGCTTTGGCGCGATCAGCACCGATGCGACCGTCCCGACTCTCGAGCAAACTCCGGCGCCAGAGGGGGGACAGGGTCGTCCGACTACCGCTACGACTGAAGGAAGTTTGAAGAAGGGTTTGACCGCATTGGTGTTTCGAGCGAAGGACTCGGTCGCTCCTGCCGAGCCGGTGTCGGCAGAGCAACCGATGCCGGGGCCGCCGATCTACCAGAGTATTCGGGTGAAGACGGACCAGTGCGTCGCCTGTCTGACCATTTGAGCACCCGCTGATTCGCGGCTAGATGGTACCTCCGTAGCATGCGCACAATGGAGCGAGGCGAGAACGGTCACACATTGGACGGCTACGACTGGGCGAGCAAGGCGTAGCTGCTATGAAGCGGTGTGTTATCGCGAGGCAGAACGACCAGTGACGACTGCACGGCTCGAGGAATTCATTTCGGTGGCATTGTATCTATACCACTCAATCACGATTCGCTTTCCATATCATCCCGCTCTTTAGTGGCCCATCTCGCATTTGGCTCGTTTCAGTTCTTCAACAAATGATAGCGCTCGGTATCGCGGACGCATGCATGAGAATGTTCACGGCGATTACCATTGGGTTGAAGCGATAGCAAGAAGCAGCAGGAAGGTGAGCGAGTTCAGAGGAAGTGCAGTAATACGCCTGCCGGTCAGCGCCTAACTCGTCGGCCCGATCTGAATAGCGTGTAGATTACGGCACAACTGAGGCTAGTCATTTCTAATGGCCAGCTAAACGCGAATAGATCTATTTGAAGACAAACGACTCTAAAAAAAACCACTTATACGCATTGAGCAGTGATTACGTAAGATTGAGCACAGACCACCACCAACTCCACCCGAGCATCCTTTGAAGACGTCCAACTTCGCCAGTATTATATCTTCCTTACCGCTGCAGCTAAAGCGTTCACCTCATGACCATACCTGTGCAGTCTCTTCGCGCGCAATCCCTCCAATTTTTGGAGCCCCTCATCCCAGCGCTGGTCCCTCAGTACTAGCACACACCTAACCAGCCTCGTTTCTGATTGAATTTCATCAAGGTCAGCCCGGCCAGGCCCCCTTCAAAAGGACCCTTCTGAATCGCCCTGACGCCTCCAGTCTCGGTAGCCTTCTCGTACTGATCGCATAGCCATAACCTCATCAAGCTCGTTGAAAGGGCATCTGAAATTCTCTATGAGGCGATCAGAGCCGAAGGTATGACTAACCCATTCGACGATCCTCAGACCCACCGCACTCGCTTCGCCCCGACTCCCATCCCCTCCTCACCATACCCTCAATCGCAGGGCACTTATCCGCGTGAGCCATATCGCAACCTCGATTAAGAAGACAGGATTGGCGATTGGGATTCGGGCGGACGGGAGGAGTAGTGGTGGATGGACGGAGAGTACCGTGGGTAGCTGGGGAGGAAGATGATGAGTTGAAGCAGTTGAACGCGGGGTGAGTGGCCAACCCGCTGTATTTCCCCTGATCAAGGCAGTAATCAGCTGAATCTGCCCAATGGTCAGGCCGACGTCCACCCCTTTCCTTCGCGTCTGACCCATACTCGACGCCTCACCTCTCAACCGCTCCTTCCGCCGGCACAGATTTCATACTACGCCAGACAATCCCGAAGCGAGGCGCGACGACGAGGAGGGTCATGTTGACAACGGAGGGGAACTGGATCAACGAGTCGGTCTTCAATGAATCGGGGGGTTGGGGTGTCTGATCAGGTGGGGATTTGTATCCGGTTCCGCGGCCAATCTCGAGTGCTGTGGAGCCGAAGTTCCTCACTGATGAATCACACTTACAGGACAAACAGCAGATTTGTTGCTTCAATGTTTGCAACAACTGGCGTAGGTCTACTTCAAGTATTTGCTATGGGCGACGTTTGGGCTGTGAGCTGTCGCTTTGCTAGGGTGAGCCTCCGTCTCTACAGGTCTTCGCTGCGCTCAATCACCTGTCGTGCCTGTACTAGATCACCCGACATCTGGGCCGGTTAGTGTACTTGAACAGTAGTCATCAGTGACTGATTTAAGATGCTGTCGACGCAATTGAGGCGGCGTCCATGGACCATATACGTCAGAGCGATATCTGGCCAATCATTACGAGCGCTCCCTATGGCTGCATACGATATGCATGCACGAAGTGATGATACAATCCCAAATCACAGGTAATACAGTCAGCATTAAGAGACTCCTCATCTGCTGTGAGCGCGTAGACCCGAAGCGGGTACAGATCGACCTGAAGGATTCTTCAGATCTCCGATGTATGGAGCATCCCGGAATCCTGGTGTCCCATCAGGGACATCCCCGGGAGCACGAGCGTCGCTGAACCCGTTGGACATACCTGAAGCGCTTTGATTCCGGCTCAACCAGCATCGGCATATTCTCCTTATCGTCATCTTCGCCATCGCTCGAACCCGTTTCGGAAGGCGGAGCTTGCGCTGGAAGGAGATCTGAATCGCGTCCTCTCGAGGATCATCAGGATAGGGCGCATTCGGTTTCCACAGTCCGTGAGCGAGGCGGATTTTCTGCTCGACGGTCAGGATCGACTTGAGTGGCTCGACGAAATGGACAGATTCGACTTCGTCCACATCAGTACCGTCGTCGTCGTCCTTATCGCCATCGCTCTGCTTGAGGTTCTTAGCGGCCTCCTGGATCAAGTGTTGCTCTTTCAGTCTCTGGTCGCAAAACACTATCAGATTCGGCAGAAAAGATTAGGCCGAAACGCACCTTTATGTCCTCGAATCCATCCGTCATCAGTTCATGTGGTCGCCAACGGTCGACCGCAGGTTTGTGATGTGCTTTGAGTCGATACCCGCCTTGGTGTTAAGATTGGACTTGACAGCTCGAGGTTTGAGACCACGCTGATTGATGATTGTCTCGAGCACCTGTGTACCCGTTAGCTGGGATGCGAGGCGAAGCATATAGCTTACCGTCCCGATGTTGTCGGTATCATATACGTCGTGGATGAGAAGACGGATCTCGTGCTCGGGCTAGAGATATTGAGTACATCCAGAATTGAGAGAAGCCTTACGTTGTCTTCCGGTTTTGTACCGCTCGCTGTGGTCTCCACCTTCGCGAGGAATGCTCCAGCGTATCGTAACGGACCATGCATCACCGATCGTACCATCTCACTCCATACTTGGTCAACGTCTGCGTGTTTCGGAAAGAGGAGCCTTCAAGCGGCATGAGTATGGACTCCGGTTTGTACACCAGTAAACACCGGAAAGACGTACCACTTTCCGTCAGTATGGTTGTTTCCCTGCATCAGCTCTTTCAGTTGCGCCGTCGCGTCCTGACGGGTCTGAGCTCTCGTCAACCACATCCAGAGGACAGCAAATAAGCTATACGAGCTCATAGGCCATCTCCTTGGTCTTCACGCCCTGCTTGCCGAGCTTCGGTATCGCCGAGTTGTTCTGCCAGTCTCTTTTGTGAACTGAGCTTGGAGTGGTGCAGATCACTTATTCGGATAGCTTCGAATTGCTGCGACAAGATGGTGACTGTACTCTATGTGAGGGAGTGAGATACCGTCGGTCTGAGACCTACCTGTAGCTCTCGCCTTCTTCACCACCTGCTCCCTGGAGGTATCATCCTCTGGGTCCACCTTCGGACCGGTCCCACCTTGTACCCATAGCCACTACGCTTCTCAGCCCGTGGCCAACCATCAAGGGCAAAGCGAACCTCGGTGACGTCCTTGTTGACCAGCGAAGGCTTGAAATGGGAGTGACCGACATCAGCCAAAGCTGGGACAGCGGACCCTTTCGTACCTTGCCGACGAACATGTCCCGTGTGAACCGGCTGCAGGGTGACCAGAAATGCTCCTCATGGAGATGGGTCTTGGCATCTTACGACTGCAACGGCAAGGACTTTTTGGTTTGACGGAGTCTTGATGGTCCTGCTGCCGCCAGATGTGTCGACATCAGGGACCGGAGCGTATCAGTATGTAGTATGTCTGGAAAGCGGTGAATGGAGGGAGGGCTGATGCCAAAGTCACCTCAGGAGTTTGAAGAGTAGTGTGACGGATGGTATGACTGTTAGTGCCATGTCAATATTCAGAAGGGAGATATCGTGGAATGTAAACGAAGGACAGCGACCACAGCTTGGACCACCCAAGTGGAGGTGCGGCCTGTTCTGCTGGGCGTTCAACCGAATTTGGGCATGAGCCCGATTTGCACCGATGCTGAGCAGGAGCTGCGGAGGAGGACTGAAGGGTCTGGTGCAGGACTTTCGTTATGAGGTATCGTGAATGCATTGTGCGAAGGATGCTGACTACAGATGAGGATGTATCTCTACAACGCGTCGAGCTCGACGATCAGTCTAGATCATCTCCGCTGAGGAGCTAGGTCAGCTCACACAGTGAACGCAGATGGAAGGCATTCACTACGGATTTTGCCGTTCTGCCTCTCGTCTCCTATGCCGTTCCCGATAATCATCCGGAATAATTGTATGGAACGTGGATGTCTGCTCATCGGACACGCCAGATGCAGGAGCTGTGCTGGGACTCGCGGCTTGGTCCGAAGTGATCGGAGGTTGTGCAGTAGGAGCAGTCTGAGAGGATGATGAAGTAGATGCTTGCGGTAAGGGCTGAGTTCCAGAACCTGTCGGCGATCCGATCCCGCCTGTAGGGGACGTTGGATTACTCGTGCTCGTGCTCGCCGCACCGCTTTGACCCCAGAGTCGCTGAAGCATGCCGGTGATTGTCGATCCACCTTCTCCCTGGCCGGGAGGGGCTACCTGAGGTTCAGATCGACTAGGAGGGTTGCCACCCTCAGGCACCAAGGAGAAGCGGCTGCAAGGCGTTAGCTTTGAACGGAGGCAGGAAAGGAGCTCACCAGACAGGACATGAGCCGTTGACTTTGAGCCAAGGCTGCAGGCAGTCGGGATGGAAGACGTGTCTGCGAGCTAGGTAAGTAATGCAACGCAAATCTGATATCGTACTTACGTGCAAGGGACCCTCATGACCTCGTCGCCCACATTGAAGTCGTCCTTGCACACCGGACAGTCCTTATATGGGCTCTTGGCTAGAAGAGTCAGATTGACCGGCTGAAGCTTGAGGGCTCGCTGACCTAAGCTTTCCTCTGTGAATGTCAATCTCGGCAGGCCCTCGATCACCACCTCCGTCGCGGGAATGGGACCTTGTGGTCCGGCAGCTTGCATAAGCTGTTCCAGGACATTGTCGAAGCCCTCTGTCGCCAAGTCCTCGTCAGCTCCGAACACGTACGCAGACATGGGACGAACGTTGCGTCATCACGTAGTCTCCGAATTCCGAATTGCCCCGTGGTCCATTTCCCATCTGCGGCATCATCCCATCCTCGGACACGATCTGCATCAATGCTTGCATCTGTCGCCGGGTCAGCGGGGTCGACGACGACCGCGACAGGGATTCGACTTACCAGATCTGGTCCGGCCATGGAATTCATAGGACCGGTTGGGCCTCCCATTCTTTGTCCCCCAGGTCCTCGAGGGGGAGCTGCAAAGCCCGGAAAGAATCTGAAAGACCGTCACTTCTCACCTTGTCCAAGCGGACCGAAGCGCACGAATCGAGCCCTCCAGCCTGATCCCCACCCATCGGTCCAAACGCTCCCATCTGGCCGTTGAATCCTCCAAACATGACCCTGCCCTGTCCTCCTCCGGGGACGTTGAAGGTCCAAGTTCTTCCTCCTGCACTCGCCTGACCTCCACGAGCAACAGCGTTGCCTCCACCCGGTTGTCCCGTACTGGACCCCTGTTCTTCTGAAGGCGCGCCGAACATGTCGAAGAGGGTGGAGAGGAATCCGCCTTGAGCGCCTTCGTCGGGAACGCCAGAAGGTACAATGGGCCGGGACGCTGACGACCCTGGTCGTACGGGAGGAGCTGGAGGAAGTTCGTGGAAGGGGTCGGGATTGACAGAGGAATCGAGCTGGAAATAGCTTCAGCTAGGCTCCAGAATTTCGACCTGTCCTGCTGTGCACCTGTCCAGCAGGACAGGTGCAAACCTCTGGAGGAGAGCTCACGATCTCGATGAACTCTCCATTACATGATGCACAATGAGGAACGCCGTCCATCTGCGACCACATCATCAGCTTTGTACTTTGTGTTCCCTTTTAAGCAGCAAGCTCACTCGAATCGGTCTCATCTGGGCGCTGCACTACGGTTATCGCATAGATTCAGCATTCTATGTCAGTCGGCTCGGTCAAGAAGCGTACCTCATGGCAGAGCCAGAAAGAATCTGGCCGGTTGACGGACATATTGGTGGCGGCGAACAATCGAAAGCCTCGCGCGATCAAGAGCAATCTCTAGACTCGTCGGACCATAGACGTCCTTTCCGAGTACGTGTGCTCGGCTTAAGCAGACTTGCAGAAACTCTTAGGAGGTCTCGATGGGTGGAGAGGGTTCTGCTTGCGATTTTCGACTGTCAACAGAGAGACCGACCTTGACGAGGACGACGGCGGAGGCTCTAAGCTCGTGGTCTCCGTCACGTGACGAAGAAATGGAATCTAGAAGCTCTGACTTTCTCGCTCCCTTCCCGCCAGAAACCTGCCATATTCCGCCTCCTGTACCATGTCTCGGTCGCCGGAAAGGTAAGCACTTTGAAAAGCCCGATGGAACTTATGTCAGCTTGATGGATGATCGTGCCGACCGACGCATGAGCGAGAGCTCGGCGCATTCACGCCCAGACATTGATGAGGCTCCTGCCAAGTCAGTTTTTCATCCCACTATCTGGATCGACGGCCAGCTTATAACGGGCAGACGGATGCGGACAGATGCGAAGGTTGAGGACAAAGCTCGAGGAAAGCGGCTATTCGGGAACCTGCTGGGAACGCTGCAGAAGTTCAAGAACGACGATAGATCCAGTCGGACGAGCGAGGCTGCAAGTCCACCTTTTCTTTCCCCAGCTTTGAATATTGACGTAGATTTCCAGGCTAAACGGCGAGAGCAGGTGTCGGAACGTATTGCCACCAAACTCCGGTCCGAAGCGACGTTGCATCACGAGATTGCGGAGTCGGAGAAGGAGCTGAAGACGCTGAGGATAGCTACCGATTCCGCGGATTTTGTGCTCAAGCACAAGGATGCTGCGGTACGTTACCCAACACCTGCCTGATAGGCCAGGTTGATTGTTTGTAGATGTCTGCCCGACATGCTTCGCTTCGACCGACCTCGAAATTCCTGCATACTTCCCTTCCACTACCTGCACCTCCCATCTTCGAGACTACGCTGCTCAATCCTTCACCTATCCCACTGCATCAGGGGCCATCGAGAGAACCGCCCAATCCGAATCAGCTCAAACCCCTCTACTTCGTGCGCTGTTCCCTGTGTGCCTCAACTTCTTGCCATTGCGCTGATACATTGGCAGCTCCCCAAAGTCCTACTCCCTCACCAAGAAGGCACTCTCACGACCCGCATTGCCAACCTCGAAGAACTCATCACCGAGGAGTCCACCTCCCTCGCAAAAGAGAAAGAATCAGTCGCGGAGCTGGTCAGGACGAACCGTGTACGGATCGACGAATTGGTCACGAAGCTCGAAAGATTGCGGAAGCAGGTCAAACCTGTGGAAAAGGTGGAGAAGGATGATTTTGGGCGAGCACCGAGAGAGGAGATGGAGGTGGACCGAGATGGGGACCGGGAGGCGGGGTGGCAGATCAAAGGGGAGGATGGGGATGTGGAGGTGGAATATTGATGGGGATGTGCATGCATGGGGGCGATTCTGAATGCAAGGTATCTCCACATGAACCATGTGCTTTCAAGGTCAAGCTCAATAGATCTGCTCGCCGTCCATGTTAGCTGCTTCCCGAGCTCAAACTAGTGAAAACCCACCTCATCGAATGGCCGGGTGTCCTTGAAGCAACTGCCCCAAACCTCGTTGACCGCCTTCTCCGCGACTTCTTGAGACGGGCTCGAGGCCCCCTGCATGACCGAAGCTATAGCTCTTCTCTTGACACACGCCTCCACAGATTCAGACCGAGTTGAGCGGGGGAAAATTCAACCCACCTGATGTTGTTTTGAGAAACTGAAAAATCCCCTCGTGACCTCTCTCGACCACCGGCAATCCCCCGACAGGTTCGCAGCCCGGATCTATTCCACGCCATCAACACCGCCTCGAAGCATTCAAGACGCGCCCCACCTCTGAACAGGCATGATGCCGCAGCTTTGACCAATCCACGTTGAATTGACAATGGTCAAAAGCATGTATCAACTCATGCGCCAACGTATCCTCCATATATTTCTTGCTCGGGAACCGGTTCTGGCACAGGAGGATTCCCCATTCGGGCGAGAACCCACCCCACAGATCGGTGGGGCAGTCGTGGCATTGGATCGAGTCGGTGGTGAATGCGCATGCGGACATTCGGAGGTGTTTAAGCATGAAGACGATCATTGGACCTGTCCCTTGGTCAGTACGATGCTGGGTGGTATGGTGGAGTTGACGGACTCCGCTCCATGATCGACTTCTTCCACTTCTCACATCGTGCCCAGTCGCGATCGAGTCGACCTTCTTCTCGGACCTTCGCTCGCTCGGCTTGCTCGTCCTCATTCAGACCCATCCCGGTCCACAGAGAGAGGGACCGCCGCCATCGCTCGAATGCTGGGGCGACCTCGGGTGTCGTATCTGACGGCGAGGAGGTGACAGCTGTGGGCTTCGATGGTCCTGCTTCAGCCATGTTGAGGTTATGGTACTGGATTGTCAAAGTCGAAAGATTAGACCTGGGATCGGAAAATCCTTTGCTAGTTTTCGCCGGGCGACTGCTTCCGCCCGGGTGAAACAGGGGACGGAGTGATCATACCTTCAGCATTTATCATCTTCGACATCGCTCCTTTTTCACTCCTCTTTTCCTTCTAGTGCATTGTGAAGCGTGGATTTCTATACCATCACACATTTCGGAAGCGAAAACCATACCCCTCCCTCAAGACGCGTACGATCGACTCCTGATCGGCATTGAGAAGGAATCGATATCTTTCTCCCTCAATCTATACTAAAAAGCAGCAAGCACAAGCGAAGACTCCATCACCATGGGTGAGTATCTCACATGTCTTCTCTGCCCGGCTTCTCCGTATGAGACTACTGCCCGTCGAATCCTTCGTCCTCTCCAACCCCGCCGCCTTCCTAACCCCGTTGCCCTTCCTCTTCCTCGCCGAAATCCGACTCGATGTTGAGTGATCGGGAGACTTTAGAGAGCGATCTGGACGGATAGGCTGGAAGGGGACGGGATCGTACGATCTCATTGCCGATTGCTGATTCACCTTGATCCTTCTAGGTATTCCCAAGGCGAGTCCCCTTCGATACGATTGGCACTCACGGTTGACGAGACGCAGTTCTTCCGCTGGATCTCTGAGAGGTATCCTCTTACCTCTCAGCTGATAACACCGAATTCGATACCCACCTTTGACAATCTGTAGTAAGCTTTAGAGCGATGTATCGCTGAGACTTGGCTGACGGCGATCTTTCAGTCTCGACATGGTCGGTCCACTGGAATGCTTCTTTATCATGCTGACGATAAGCTCAGAACGGCATCATCCACAACTGTTCCCATCCCCCTTCCTCCGAGAACGACATACATTTCCGAATAACGGAAGAACAGATGATCCTAGCCATCTTCGCATACATCGATCACCTCTTCACCAAGATTAAACCACAGAAGATCTTCTTCGTGGCCATCGATGGCGTAGCTCCGCGAGCCAAGATGAACCAACAGCGCAGTCGGCGATTTAGGACTGCGAGGGACGCTATGGAGAAGCGGGCGGAGGCGGAGAAGCAGGGGGAGAAATTGCCGGAGGAGAAGGCTTTTGATTCGAATTGTATTACGCCGGGTATGTGGGACTCCGTGGTTACGGCGATATTGCTGAAGTTGCATAGGCACACCTTTTATGGCCAGGCTGTCGGCGCATCTGAAGTATTATGTGACTAAGAGGATCTCGGAGGACGCAGAGTGGCGGAATGTGAAAGTGATCCTCAGTGGTCACGACGTGAGCTTGTTGGAGCGATGTGGGATCCCTGGGCTGATCGTGGGAAGGTGCCGGGAGAGGGCGAGCACAAGATACAAGAATACATCCGGCTGTCGAAAGCACAACCGGACTAGTGCGGAAACCGACATACTGTGAGATTGCCGCTGACAGCCGTAGCAACCCAAACACGAGGCACTGCCTCTACGGTCTCGATGCCGATCTGATCATGCTAGGGTTGTCAAGCCATGATCCTCACTTTTGTCTCCTTCGAGAGGAGGTGACCTTCGGCCGGAAGTCAAAGAAGACTACCGGGTACGTCTGCCATATAGCCTTGTTTCATACTGACTCGGCGCAGACTAGCTCAAACCAACTTCTACCTCCTTCACGTCTCCCTTCTACGCGAATATCTAAATCTCGAATTCGGCTCCCTCGCCACGGAAATACCTTTCGAGTACAACCTTGAGCGCATTATTGACGACTTCATCCTTATGGGCATCTTTGTTGGTAATGATTTCTTGCCACATCTTCCGGCCTTGCATATCAACGAGGGAGCGTTGGAGAGGATATGGACAATCTACAAGGCCGTACTGCCGAAAGCAGGTATATAAGGTCTCTCATGTAGGAATCGAGCTGACGGCGTGTAGATGGCTACCTAAATGAGCACGGGACGATCTCCCTGCCGAGACTACAGCTCATGCTGGATGAGCTGGCGAAGTTCGAAGTGGACAACTTTGAAGCGGAGTTTGCCGATCAGAATTGGTTTAAGGGGAAGCAGCAGAAGGAGATTGAGGCTATGGAGAAGGCGCGGAAGAGAGGAAAGCTGGGTGAGTCATGGTGGAAGCACATTGCAGGCTCGCTAAGTCGCTGTATAGTCATCACGAAGGACCAGCAGAAGATCCTGAATCAGATCAAGAAGTTTGTGACGAAGCATCAAGCCAAGCCATCCGCTTCCGACCGGTGTACTTTCGTCAACAACCTCAGTGCACGAGACCGCCGTTTCGTGCAGGAGCTCGCAGACATGCTTAATCTGCACGCGACATGGGACGAGGTCAACGATTATGGCCAGACGCTGGTGGTATTGAGCTTCAATATGGAGGGCGTGAGCGAGGATGGGGAAATTGAGAACGATGTCGACGGGGTAGAGGAAGACGGCGATTGGCAGTCGGAGGACAACGAGGCGGAGGGAGATCTTGCTATATCGAGGGTGTTCGGCAAGTACGATAAGGCGAAGGTGGTGGAAAATACTGTGGAGGACTTCGAGGATTCTTACGAGGAAAAGATGCAGGAGAACATGGAAGAGTGGAAGAGGAGGTATTATAAGGCACGCCCTCCAGACGAGGCGCTGCATTGGCTAACGACATCACAGGAGAAGCTCGAATTCGACTTCGATAAGCCAGAAGAGTTGGGTGCCCTGGTCTTCCGGTATATCGAGGGGTTGCAATGGGTGCTCAATTACTACTTCAAGGGGGTTTCGAGCTGGGGATGGTTCTACGACTACCATTTCGCTCCCAAGATCACAGGTAGGATTCCTCTGCTTACTCCATTCACTCGCTAAACGTACATCAACCTAGATCTCAAGAAGATCACTGATTTCAAATTCGACTTCGAATTCGGCAAGCCTTTCACTCCTTTCCAGCAGTTGATGGGAGTGCTTCCGGAGGAGAGCAAAGAGCACGTGCCTGCTGCTTACCGGGTTAGTCGAGCCTGTGCCGAGGTCGGACTTCAGCTGATGAGCGTAGGATCTGATGACCGAGGAGACTTCGCCGATATATGATTTCTATCCTCGAGACTTCGAACTGGACATGAACGGCAAGAAGCAGGACTGGGAAGCGGTTGTCAAGATCCCTTTCATCGATCAGGCTCGACTCTTACGTGCCATGGCTCGTAAGCTACGCCTGCTAATGACCAAACAAGGCTGATGAAGACTTGTAGCTCGAGAGGTCCGGTTGACGAACGAAGAACAAGATCGGAATCGCTCAGGCGTGCTCAGCACTCAATTCGTTCACGATGAAATCCAAGACGGTACCTACCCATCTTCGCAACCCGGCTTCTTCCCAGATATCGTCAAATGCCACTGCAAGGATACACCTTTCCACCTTCCCACCCTGGGCGATGGCGTCGATCTCATCCTCGGTCTGCTCGATGGGGTTCATCTCGGCGCCTCAGCCCTTGCCGGCTTCCCGACGCTTGAAACGCTGCCTCATCAGGGTACATTGGGCTTCCATAACGTCAACGTCTTCCAATCCGATAGCCGAAATCAATCTATGGTCATTACGGTCACGACCAAGCACGACCGCGGGAAGACCACCGATATCGCAAAGATGGTGATTGGCCAACGCACATTCCACAGCTGGCCATACCTTCATGAGGGAATGATCAACGCCGTGTCGGATGACATGTTCAAATACGAGATGCTGCGGATGGGACGGACTTTGAAAGTGGTTTCGACACCGCATAACCCCTTCCAGGCCATCGGTTGGAAGAAGTCGGCAGATCACACGGAGCATTTTCATTCCAGGCGGTTTGGGATCATTATCGGGAATGTCGATGTGATACTCCACGTTCGACCCCTCAAGGGTAAGTTTACGGCCCGTCGCTGACATTTTGGCTGATACCCGGATAGGGCTGAAACGTTTGGACACTGGCGCGATGGTGAAGGATTACGAGGGCCCGGAGAAGGAAATCTCCCAACCACTGCAGCTGGTGGTCTCGCAAGTGACCCTCGAGGATGAGAGATATATCGTAAGTTCAGCGGATTTATACAGTCCGCTAGGCTGACCTCTTGTATAGGAACAAGATGCGCCTCCCATGGCTCAGGAGTTCCCGAATGGCGAGCGGGTCATCTTCATGGGCCAAATGGCCTATGGCGCTGCCGCACAGGTTGTCGCTTCGACCAAGGATACCCTAGATATCAACCTTGCCGTAAGTGTACTTGACACACGAGGCAAACTCAATGTCATAACAGTACTTCCCGACCGAGTCCAAGGAGAATGCGGAGTTCTCCCGGGTCGTTGCGCACCGACCATCTGGTCATTACTTCCCTTCGCCGGTCCTCGCTCGTAGACTAGGCATATCAGCTCTCGGCCTTTCGAGAGTTACGTCGACTCTCTTGGTTGCCCTCGAGGATGGTTCGAAGAGCAATATCGGACTGTCCCTCAAGTTCGAATCGAAAGGCTTGAAAGTGCTAGGCTATACAAGGAGGAACGATAGGGGATGGGAATTTTCAGAATCTACTGCGAGGGCTTTGGAGAAATACAAAGCTGCCTTCCCAGAGCCTTTCAACAACCTTGACTCGCGAGGCGGCGGTGAGCTTTTGATATACCTACTCCTTTGTCCTTTCGACTGACAAGTTGACAGACATCGTGTCTTCTGCCGAATTGTGTCCTACGTCGGCGGCCCCGGACAAGGTCATCAAGGACATGAAGAGGTGGCTGAAGGAGCAGGACCTCCTTGATCTCGAACCAGTTTCACTGTTTGCAGAGCAGCTTGAAAAGGTCGGTCCTGCGACGTTTCCAAGCACGCGCGTTAATACGATTCAGGACTCCGTCGCAATGATCGAGCGTGTCGCCGATGGTTTCCGAGCGAGCAAGTCGCAAGATGCCATCAAGCGTGCCCTGGTCAAAGGGATTCCGCGTCAGGCGGTGCTCAAACCTGCGCATGCTATCTACCGCTTGCAAGGGCAGACCTTCGCCCTTGGCGATCGGGTAATCATGGTCGTCGCTGCAGCAGCGGGAGGTGTCCCACTTGCCATGAAGGGTGTGGTTGTGGGTCTGGGGTCAAAGGATATCGACGTATTGTGGGATGTGCCCTTCATGGGCGGGGAGACTCTAGGCGGACGGTAGGTTACGCAGTCTGGGATGGCTCTCTGGCTGAAGTGCAAATCAGGTGTTCTGAGTACCGTGGTTCCACCGTGCCCTTCTCGTCGTGCCTCAACTTGACCCGGTCCCAATTTGCTATCGGCCAAGCCACTGCCCCAGCTCCGATCGGACAGGCGGCACCGTTTCAACCTCGCTTTGGCCCGCAACCAGTGGTCCAGATGCAGAACTACCAGCCTGCGCGTGCAGGCAAAAAGCCTGTGCAGATCATGCGGAACCCGGCGCGAGCGCCTCCGACCAACGGTCATATGCAATACGGCAATGCGGCCAAGGGAATGCGTCCGCCTGCTCCCGCTGAAACGGATCCCGTGGCGCATCAAGACAAACTGCGATCAATGCTCCTTGGTCAACAGCGGTTACTTGCAGCGCAGCAGGCGCTCCGATCAGCGCTGCCACATCAGCATGTAGCGCATAGTCCGGTGAAATCGCAGGTCGTCCTCCCCAGCCTAGCGAAGTCGCCGCCTCGACGGACGGAAGGGCTGAACGTGATTGGAGGGGAGGTGAACGGTGTGAATGGGCATGATCAAGGAGGCGTGACTCGAGGAGGCCGAGGTAGAGGCAGGGGAAGCCATCCGGGCCGAGCCAGAGGGAAAGGGCTTGCTAAGTCAGAGGTTTCCGCGTGAGAATCACCCTGCATCTTAACGGATGTATGTATCCCTGGCGATTGCAATAATTGGTTCCACTTGCCTCGCCGCGGGAATTAGCGGCATTAATGTCGCGAGGTCTTGTGTGGGGCGCGCGCGACTTCGCTGTCCCCGTCTGCCAAAACCTTGAACATCTTCATAGACCTGACAAAGGAAGCATTCAAACCATCTTCTCTACTTAAGCATCACCTTTTACGACCACATAGGAAGGCGAAGCGAAGAACGAGCAGTGCGAGATGTCTTTCAACGACGAGGTGGATGGTTGGGTGAGCCAGTTGATGGGGTGTAAACCCCTCAGTGAGGCGGAGGTGAAGAAGTTGTGCGATAAGGTGAGCTTCTGAAATGGACTGCGGCCTTCTATCCCAAGACGGAGGGCACTAGGAGATGTGAGTGTCGACTGGGAAGAAAACGAAACGAAGCCGGATGAGTAGGGGTTGTTGCCCGCCCCATCGCTCCGGCAAAGAACGAGCAAAGGAGGTCTGCCCCAGTCTCCATGCGATGGGGCTCATGGTGGGATCCAATTCTGGTCTGAGCCTGGGAGAAGGGGAAGACAGTTGCCAAGCTTGAGTCTCTCAATCGCGAAAAGCTCACCAGCTCTGCGTCGTCCCAATTGTCGCGTTTGATCTCGAAACGAGCTGACCCCTCGCAGGCGCGAGAGGTCTTGATGGAAGAGTCAAACGTCCAGCCTGTACGATGCCCCGTCACGGTCTGTGGAGACATTCATGGACAATTTGTCAGTCAAGTCTTCAGCTTTTCCCTGACGACCGTCTCCGCTGCTTGAGCTGCAGCGAAGATGTGACGTCCAGTCGTGAGCTGTCAGCTGACTCGTCCCAGCACGACCTCTCCGAGCTCTTTCGCATCGGCGGCAACTCCCCCGACACAAACTACCTCTTCATGGGTGACTATGTCGACCGAGGATACTACTCCGTCGAGACCGTCACCCTCCTCGTCGCCCTCAAACTCCGTTATCGCGATCGCGTCACCATCCTCCGAGGGAATCACGAGTCGCGGCAGATCACCCAGGTCTATGGCTTTTATGACGAATGCTTGCGGAAATATGGGAATGCGAATGTTTGGAAGTTCTTTACGGATTTATTCGATTACCTCCCTTTGACAGCTCTCATCGACAACCAAGTGGGTCGCCCGGATAATCCTATGAGGGATCCAGCTGACGGGGGTGGATTAGATCTTCTGCCTGCATGGCGGTCTTTCCCCTTCTATCGACACCCTCGACCATATCCGATCCATCGACCGTATCCAGGAAGTGCCGCACGAGGGACCGATGTGCGATTTGTTATGGTCAGACCCAGATGACCGGTGTGGCTGGGGGATAAGCCCGAGAGGAGCGGGATATACATTTGGGCAGGACATATCGGAAGCGTTCAGTGAGTCAGATGCTTCTCAGGCGTGAGACCCGCTGCAGACCGGCTGAACCCCAGCGCTCACGACCCTTGATTATCAGATCACAATAATGGTCTCACACTGGTTGCCCGAGCACACCAATTGGTCATGGAAGGCTTCTCGTGGGTGTTGATACCATCCCGAGGGGGACCGGCTCTGTCGAGTCGGGTCTCGTGAGATGAAGTAACACTGACTATCATATCCAGGTGGTCCCAGGAACGCAATGTCGTCACCATCTTCTCCGCACCCAATTATTGCTACCGTTGTGGCAATCAGGCTGCCATTCTGGAGGTGGACGACGCGTTGAAATACACTTTGTTAGTCACCTCAGCTTCCTGGATCTGGATGGATCTTCATCGACGCAACGACTTGGCTGACATTCGTCACAGCCTGCAGTTCGACCCTGCTCCCCGAGCTGGTGAACCACTGGTGTCTCGCCGACCTCCGGACTATGTGAGCCTGCTTTAGATCCTCGTGGTTAGAAACGCTGATGTGTCCTTAGTTCCTTTAGATGGCTTTCAAAGCATGCAGAATCCTGCCTGTTGTCTGGACAGTATCAACAATCTCATACCTCTCCATACCCAACCATCTGGTGTGCAAATCGCGTGTAAGCGAAGATTGTAGAAGCGAAGAAAATGGCATGGATGATCGCTCTGCATACCCAGGATGGATCTGGTAACGAAGATGATCATGCACCTGGTGACGTTGCTTGAACCAGAAGGTTATCTGGTGTAAGCTCGAATGTTCGCCTTGAGCGCGTGCTACCTCACAATCCCGTGACTCATGCTGATCACCTCTTTGCTGCTCTCGGTACAGGCGGGGAACTTTTCACCAAGTGCTGCAAGACATTCTTCATACGGTAACAGGCTCTGCTGTGGACTGTATGGCCATGAGGAAATGACATGCGCATCCGCAAAACCGAGATCAACTCCGTCCGCTCAAATCTGGACCGCTCGAGATTGACCGGTATGGAGCTAAAGACCCAGATGAAGTCGGATCTCGATGAAATGACCACTTCGCCACGACCGTCGCGGCGGGACATGACGGTCTCGTTGTGACGTGGGTTTACGAGTACCAGATCACCAAGGAGGAATGTATCCGGCGGGATTGGAAATTGTGAAGTGGGAACAACAGTATACAGGGATGCATCGCATCGATATTGGGAGAATCAAGACACGAGAACGAGTGGTTGCAAGCGGGAAAGTACGGCGAAGAAAATGTCCGGTTGAATCAGAACATGGTTTGAAGAGCCTCGCCTTCGGGTTTGATGGCGTTTCGAGGTGGAGCGAGCTGCACACATCAGTCGCAGAACGCCTGCACACGGCTGTACACCTACATTGGCATTGCGACCGAACGTGAAGCCGACCTATTTTCGCATAAACCAAAGTGCAGCATGATTCCCAAAAGGAGACCTACCCAGTTGTTCCGGTTGCCTTGGCCCTTCTCCTCGACCGCCTCAACGTCCCGCTGCTTCTTGAACACCTCAGCGTACTTGGCCATATCTTCAGGACTGGAGAACGAGTCAAAGTACCCCACATCCGTCTCGCCGTCGAGGACTGGTACGAAGGGCGCCGCGATTTGACGGAGACCGGAGAAGGGCAGGTCTGAGAAGAATGGGAGGGATTGGATGTCTTGGAGGTTTGCGATCCGGTCCTTTGGGTGTGCGATGAGACTGCTCTGTATCAGTGACGAGTAGAAGGGGATCAACATTGAGTGTACCGGGTGACCGCGTCCCAAGCTGAGTCGGTCAAGTTGAAGATAAGGTCTTCGGGTCGGTCGTACACTGGTCGACGGAGGACTTTGTGCCAATTCTTCAGGTTTGCCCATGTCTCTTCGGGCGTTGATCCGGAGAACGGCGGGAAGCCCTATGCGCGATAAGTATAGCTGAAGAGAAAGCACACCGGCACGTACACAGAGGAATTCAAAGAGGATGCAGCCGAGGGACCAGTAGTCGGCAGAGTAAGTATAGGTCTTGCCACGAAGAACCTCAGGCGGCATGCTACGAGGGTGAGCTGCGGCTAGTATACTGGCGAAATTGGCTCACTAGTCGGGAGATCCGACGACCGAGTCGGCCTACGATGGTCAGTATGAGCGCATTGAAGGGCTGTGCTAGCTTACATAGCGGGGCTCGGCCATCCGCATGCTTCGGTAGAGCGTTCGCCTGTCAAGGGTGCTCCTGAAGACGAGCGCCTCATCTTTCGCCTGGTCAAGCTGAAGAGCCCGTCAGCCTAATCCTCGATCTAGATTATTACGACTCACCTTATTCTTCATGTCCTCGATCTTTTGCGGGTTAAGCGCGCCCGTAGCAAGGCCGAAGTCGGTGAGCTTTACATGTCCAGTGCCATCGACGAGGAAGTTCTGCATGAACATTCAGACCCTCATCTCTGCGGAAGAGACCAGACTTACCTCTGGTTTAAGGTCTCGGTGGATGTACCCCAGCTTGTGCAGCTCGTTTACACCCGCAAACATCTCGGCTGCGTAGAATCTCGCATGCTCCTCCTTGAGCACGCCAGAGTTGTTGAGCAGAGTGCGGAAGTCGCCTCCCGGTACGTATTCCTGCGATAAGTCAGCGAGACTGCTGCAGCAGTCGAACCTAGAGCACGTGAGGTGCTTGAGCGGAGACTCACCATGGCTAGATACACGTGGTCCTTGTCCTGGAAAGCATACAATAGCCTGACCAACCAGGGCGTCTTCACCGCACACAAGATATCGCGCTCGACCAGGACATGCTTGACCTCGTCCATCTTCGCGAGTGTGCCTTTACGCATCTTCTTGAGCGCGCATATCTCGTTAGAATCGGCTTTGCGAGCGAGGTAGACGGAACCGTAGCCGCCCTGACCGACTTGAGCGATGATCCGGAATTGGTCGACACGGAGCTTGGTTCGCCGCTTGCGAAGGAGGACACGCTCGCGACCATTGTATGATTGCGCCTCACGGACATAGTCTTCGCCGGTCACCTGAAAGGGTCAGCCCAAGTCGAACAGAGAAAGACGACGCACATTCCGCTCGGTAACGTCAGCCTTGAAGGCTTCGGTGCGCCTTTTGCGGTTCGACATGTAGCCGAGGAGGTCGACTGTGTCAAGTCATCAGCTCTGCAAGGTGCAGATATGTGACCGATGACTGACAGTAGTAGTCCAGGAAGTCTGCCGGGGATCCGGTTAGCAGGTAGTCGTGCAGGCATGAATTCACTCACAAATCTGCGCAACCGTAGCTTTCCTCTTCGTCTCCGCCTTCTCCAGCAACTCCCTCTCCCACAGCTCAAGGCCCTTCTCCTTCTCGACCCTCGTCTCAAGCTTCGCCGTCTTCATGTAAACATCCTCTGATGCATACCCACGTCCGTTCCTCTGGACCGCGTACGGGTTTCCCGGGGCCTGATGAGTCTTCGAAGCAGGTGGAGGGATACTGGCGAGTGACTTTAGCATGGCCGGGTTGACCGTGTTCTTCATCGTCTGCATGTGGACATCCTCGTTCTCCGGCTGGAAGAGCTGTTGGCGTTTCTCATCGCGATGAGTGACCGGCGCAGGCGGTTGAGCGACTTTGTTGACCTTGACCGGGGTGGTGGGAGCTCCCGTCTGGTTCTGTGTGAAGAGGAAGGAGAGGTAGTTGCTCCTGTCTGCTTGGACGGGGTTGTTCTCCTTGGATCCGGTGTGGATGAAGGGGGATCGGGCGGCGGGAGTGGCAGGAAGAGGGATCTTGGAGGGGGACGGCTGGACTGAAGCGGATTGGGAGTGAGCGTGGCCGTTGGAACGGGATGTGGAGGGGTTTGTGGGAGGCTGGGGAGAGGGGGCAGGGTGTTGGGTGGTGGATTTTAGGACACGGGCAAACATGATGCGACGAGACGAGGATGTTCAGAGAGCTCGAGTTCTTTGGCCGAGAATGCCCTTTTCGGGGTATTTTGAACGGGTGGAGATTGTTTTGAGAAGAAAAGGTGATGGTGTGTGAGGTTGAGAGAAGGTTTTTGTTGCACACCGCGCCTGATTTTTCCCATCCGACGGGACTCCGGGATCAATCAAAAAGAAATCAAGCTGGAAATCATCCTTCCCGACGGAATGAGGCGCGTCTCTCAAAATCAGGAGCCAAAACAAGAGCTTTTGAAAACATTGAACATGGCAATTCACCATACTTCTGCTCACACTACATGATGCCGTCCACAGCATACCTCGCTCATCCTCGGCCGATATCGCTGTATTCAGTGCTCGATGCGAGCACATCGATGACCCCGACGCCGACGCTTGATCTAGAATGGGAGCCGTTCCAAGCTCATATCGAGGCATTCCTCAACGCGGTGCGTGAACATGCTGCACCGCTCAGCTTTTCACAGCTATAGATAGCGTATGCATTTTCATGCTGATGAAGGATCGCAGATCGACAGCTATACACTCGCTGCGAAGACCGAGATTGCGGCTCGGGCTACCGATCATGTCACTTCCGTCCGAGATCTTAAAGCGGAGAGCGAGGAGATGGAGCGGCGGATACAGCTCGAGCGGGAAAGAGAGGGAGAGATGCTCGCGAGTACGGTCCATCGATATCTTTACGGTACTGAGGCTGATATCGACCAGCACTCGAGACGGAGCGACATACCCTGACCGACCTGACCTCCTCCCTCACCCACCTCCAAACAACCCTCGCCAAAGTGAAAGAGCAGTCCGCAGCGCTCGAAGCCGAGCTCAACGCCGTGCGGAAGGAGGTGAAGGTCGAGCGAACGGAGAAGGAGAGGCAGGAGAAGGTATTAGGCGAGATGAGGGGGAAGGATGGGGTTGAATTGGGACAGCTTGAGGAGGCTGTAGGATGGCGGGTCGAGGGTGTTAAAGGTGGGTTTCTTACCATCCTTCGTGGTGTGATACTGATGGGAGGGTAGAGGACCTGCTGTTGATGCGGTTTACGTTGGTCGACCCTGCGGATCCGGAGAGGGAGTTCTCGATCCTGATAGATGTATCGAAGCAGGAGTATTCCGGTACGTCCTTCGGATATTTATCATGACCGCCGGGACTGACATGTGACAGTGCCAAATTGCTCACCACCCCTACCCACCCTGTCCGACATGGTCCGACAACTGAATGCCGACCGCGAGTTCTTCGGGTTCATCAAAAGAGGTCAGTGGGCGTGCCTCCTCGTGATCTGCTGGAAGATCGCATATCCGCCAGAAATCCGCTGACATTCGAGCTGTCGCAGTGCGAAAAGCCTTCCGAGCGATGATACCAAACCCGCCAGATCCTTCGTCCAAGTTCGACGATCTAGCTGGTCCAGGACAACGCGTCCAGGGCGAGCCATCACCTCCGACCGGGGTAGAGGATGGGATCCCGCTGGATGGTTTACGGCTGGAGGAGACATCTTGAGCTATCTCTGAATGCATGTCTCCGAGAATGGCAAAGGACAATGCATGCAGGGAAGGTTTGCAGCAGGACGCCATAATCTCCATTTTGAACCTGACGAGAAGCTGCGCTACCAATCATCAACATTTTCCTACACTCCATACCAGTTCCTCCATGTCCTCCATGCAGTCAGTATCAAGAATCAGTAGCCATATTCTTGAATGGGATTGGATCAATCAGTACAGACTTGATCGCAACCATCATGCCGACGTGACAATCCTCACATCCAGCGCTTCTTCCTTGAGCTCATCAGCGGGAGTCTACATGGCGTGATTAGCAATGCTGCGTCTCCATATAACAACGGAAGAAGAGCTCACCGGGACATCAGCTGCCTTGATCGGTCTCTCTTCGTCCGGTTTAGGATCTGGGAGCTGGATGACCTGTACAGGAATGAGGTCCACGTCCATCGACTTCCTCCCCGCCGGTCTGTCACTGTGCATCATGATCAGCCTCCTGATCTCCGCGAACAGAAAGATTCGTCTACCCACCTCACATCCTTGTCCTCATTAGACGAAGTCGTCTCATCCCCCTCCTGCACATCATCCAAATCGATCCTCAACGACTCCGCCTCTCCCACAAACCCCAGATCATCCTCATCCCCATCCTCCTCTCCTTCCCCATCATCAGTCATCACCGCGTCCGTGTCCGCGAACGGGTCGTGCTCCTCCCTTAACCGCTGCGTCAAGAAACTGGCTTTCTCCGGCTTGACCTCCCTCGCCACACTCCCATCCCCTCTCTCCTTACTCCGTCCCCTCTCACCCTCACCCGACAAGTCAACCTCCACCTCATCCCCCTCACCCTCAACATCATCACCCTCGTCGGTCTCGGGCCCATCCTCGGCGGAAGAGATAGTATGTTGCGGCCGTCCCCAAACACCATGCACATACGCCTCGTACGCCTCCTTCACACGCTCACAATACGCATGCAATCGTTCCGCCCCGATCCGCTCGCATGCTACTCGCCGGACGCGAGAGGCGTGTCTGTGGATACGGTCCGCCTCGCCCGGGGAGGCTTGGAGCCCGTGAAGAGGGTGGGCGAGGCAGTGGATCTCGGATATCACGAGGAGTTCGAGGAAGTGGCGGTCCTGGGGGGGGGGGGGGGGGGGGGGGGGGGGGGATGGGGGGGGGGTGGGCGGGAAGGGGGGGGGGGGGAAGGGGGGGGGGGCAGT